>SAMEA3663052__coassemble_411_pt1 | contig 98981 bp, 90 predicted proteins | sample SAMEA3663052__metabat2_low_PE_012 | metagenome-assembled genome bin SAMEA3663052 (sample SAMEA3663052) | pig gut metagenome | biome: pig gut; feature: pig-associated habitat; material: faeces | place: France | collected 2012 | reverse complement strand
AACGGCACGTACGGTGGTGTGAGAGGGCGGTTAATTCCGCCCTACTCGATTTTTCTAAAAGTACATAAAAAAAGAAAAGGTTTAATTGCTATTGCACCAAAGAAAAGATATAATATATCGTAAAGTATTATATTTTTTATGGAGGAAATCATGAATATTGTCTGCCTTGATATGGAGGGTGTTTTAGTACCAGAGATTTGGATCGCATTCGCAGAGAAGACCGGGATTCCGGAATTCCGCAAGACGACCAGAGACGAGCCTGATTACGATAAGCTGATGAAATACAGGATAGCTCTTCTAAAGGAGCACGGACTTGGACTTAAGGAGGTTCAGGACGTTATCGCCGGCATCGATCCGATGGATGGCGCTAAGGAGTTTTTGGACGAGCTCAGAAGCATTACACAGGTCATCATTCTTAGCGATACCTTCGAGCAGTTCGCTTCACCTCTTATGAAGAAGCTCGGCTGGCCGACGATCTTCTGCAACACACTCGAGGTAAATGGAAACGAGATTACCGGCTATCAGATGAGAGTCAAGGACTCTAAGAAGACCACAGTCAAGGCTCTGCAGTCCATTGGCTTTGAAACTATCGCAAGCGGAGACAGTTTCAATGACCTTGGTATGATCCAGGCCAGCAAGGCAGGATTCTTATTCAAGAGCACAGATGCCATAAAGGCAGCTCACCCGGAGATCCCGGCATATGAGACCTATGATGAGCTGCTTGCAGCTATTAAGAGAAGCCTGTAAACAGGCAGAAATGGGTTTTAAAAAAAGGGGTTGAGGAAAAACAGAGGAGTTATAAAATGGTTCAGAACAAAAAACAGAAAAAGGAGAAAAGCCATAAGCCGAAGCTTAAAGCAAAATTACAGGGGCGGAGGGTAAAAGCATCAGCCGGGAAAAAAGTAAAAGCAGCGCGGATAAGTAAGAAATCGATCCGTACAAAGCTGCTGCTTCTTACGATACCAGTTACGATAGTTATCGTGCTTGCGCTGGTATCCACCTCGGCCCTGATGTCCAAGAAAAGACTGCAGGAAAAGTCAGAGGCACAGCTGGATTCTTCGATTGTGAATCAGAAGGATAATATCGAGTCGTGGCTCGATAAGAACCTTGAATTTTTCCAGACAGCGAAGCACACCATAGAGATGGAAAAGCCAGAGACCAGAGAAGAGATGACAAAGCTTCTGAATATCTACTACGGGCAGAATGACAACTGTCCGAACGGGCTCTATGTGGCTGATGCCGAGGGAAATTATTACAAGGCTGAGAAAGCGGATTTTTCGTCGCGTGATGTGACCAGTACGATGTGGTATAAACAGGGACTAACCCGCGTGAATATGGACTATGGTACCGCATATCAGGACGTGGATGATAAATACGTGATTTCAGCATCTGGAATCTTAAATGATGGAAGCGGAGAATTAAAGGTTATCTCAGCTGATGTGCCACTTGACCAGATTACTATAATTGTAAATTCCGGGATTAAAATGAACGGGGCTTCGTCTTTCTTGTTTGACAGTGATACAGGCACTATCATTTCTTCACCGGATTCCTCACTTGTAGGAACTGATATTAAAAAGGCGAAGGATTCACTTTTAAAGCAGACAGCAAAAAAGGCAGCTGCTGGTGATTACACAGAGTCGCAGATAGATGATCAGCTTGTAGATATGCAGTCCATAAGCGATACGAACTGGATACTTGTATCCTATGTGCCGATGTCGCTTGTCATGAAAGATGTAAACTCGCTTATGATCGTACTCATAATACTTGGAGTATTGGCAGTAGCGGTACTTGCGATAGTCATCACGGTAGTGGCTGCTAAGATTTTTGCACCTATTACAGGAATCACTCAGAGTATTTCTGAGATGTCGCAGGGTGACTTTACTATCCAGCTGAAGAAGACAGGAGATGATGAGATCGGAGCTATCTCAGGAAGCATTGGTACTTTTATAGATTCGATGCGAAGTATGCTCTCATCTATCAGAGCGGAGTCAGCAAAGATTCGCTCACAGTCTGAGAACTCTGATAAGGTATCAAAGGATATGTACGAGGAGTCTTCATCCCAGACAAAGGAGATGGAGGAGCTCGACCATATAGTAGATTCACTTTCTGAGTCAGTAAACCAGATAGCAGCGTCGGCAAATACGCTTGCACAGGTTGTTTCTGATACGAAGGGTGATTCGAACGAGACTCAGGAGAGCATGAAGAAAACAGTTGATATAGCTCATCAGGGACGTGAGGATATCAGAGGTCTCGGCGACGCTATGGATGCGATCAGGAATTCAAATAAGGATCTGCTCGAATCGATCGAACAGGTGGGAGCGGCATCGAATAACATCACGAAGATCGTAAATGTCATCACAGAGATTGCTGACGAGACGAACCTTCTGTCACTTAATGCCTCCATAGAGGCTGCGAGAGCCGGAGAGAGCGGACGTGGATTTGCAGTAGTTGCCTCACAGATTGGAAATTTAGCGAACAACTCAGCAGACAGCGCGGCAGATATCAGCAAGCTCATAAAGAAGGTTTCGGAGCTTATCAATGATGTGGTAAAGAAGGCCGATGAGTCCTATACTTCAATAGAGAAAAACGGAGCGCTGATCGAGTCAGCTGTAAAGAGCTTTGACGAAATCTACGCTAATATTAAGGAATCAGATGAGAGACTTTCGAGAGTTGTAGAGAATATCTCAAAGGTCGAGGATGTGGCGACAAATGTTGCAGCTATTTCTGAAGAGCAGGCGGCAAGTACCTCAGAGATCCAGCGGACCTCAAAGGATATAGTAGAGCACGCCCGCACACTTAACCAGTCGAGCCAGGATGTGGCAGAGAATTCAAAAGAGCTTTCGAATACTTCGAATGCACTTGAGAGCTATGTGTCACATTTCAGGATATAAGGAGGGAGGAAGCATGAAAAGCAGGAAGTTTATCGCTTTAGCCATAGCGTTATTTATGGCAGCAGGCCTCGTGGCATGCGGCAGTACCTCGAAGTCAGCAGGAAAAAGCTCTGGTAAAAATGACTCAGATGCCGCAGATACGGTCGAGTTTTTGGTGCCTGATGCCACTGAGGGTGCCAGAAAGGCATTTACAAATGCCCTGAAGGCCCAGGCTGAGAAGAAGGATATGAAGCTCGTAACAGATATGAGTGGAGCTGATGTCGATAGTCAGGTTAAAAAAATCGAGCTGGCGCAAAAAGCCGGATATGGTGGCCTTATCGTCTGGGCATCTGATTCCAGCACAGCTCATCAGCTTGAGATCGCAGCAGGCGATATGCCTATAGTTTTTGTAAACAGCGAACCGGATGAGGACGACCTCGAGGAGGGTAAGTACGTATATGTCGGTTCTCCGGACGACAAGGCCGGCGAATACGATGCCGAATATGTCTATAACAAGCTTGGTAAGCCGTCATCCTTAAAGCTTGTGCTTCTTAAGGGAAAGAGGGGTGCTGCCTCTACTGAGAACCGTGCTGATGCGGTCAAGAGGTATTTCGCTTCCAAAAAAGTCGACGTAGACTACGTATTCTCGGATTACGGAGACGATTCGTCAGCTGATACTTTCCTGATGCTTAAGAGCTTCAAACTGACAGGACAGACCTTTGATGCCATCATCTGCACCAGCGATGAAATGGCACTCGGAGCCTTGCAGTACGCTAAAATGAATGGAGTCGATACATCGTCGGTTCCAATCTGTGGTGTCGGCGGAGCAAACGATGCGGTAGCGAAGGTTGCAACCGGGGATCTGGCATTTACAGCGGGAGCGGACTCTAATGGTCAGGCAGAGGCGGCAGTTGCCGCGATGCAGGCACTTTTGAACGGAGACAGCATAAAAGACATCAAAAACGCATCTAAAGATGGTAAGTACATCTGGATACCGTACAGAAAAATCGACCAGAAGTCTGCCGGCAAATACCTGCAGTAAAAACTTACATCTGGTATATATTTGTAATAATTTCTGACAGTTGGCTGATATTTGTAGTAAAATATATTCAGGAGGCATAATATGAAAGAGAAAATCAAGGAATCAAGGGCATCTCAGTATCTGATAGCAATTCTTGCTATACTTCTTGGAGTGTTCTGTATTGTTAATCCAGGTGGTGCTTCCGCCATAGTCGGAAAAGTTATCGGCATTGTAATCGCTATAGTAGGAATCGTGATGATCTTAAGCCGGATATCGGATGAAAGCTTAAGGCTTCCGGCAATAATTCTTGGAGCAGTGATCTGTGCGATAGGACTGTATATTTTTTCAAATCCGAATGGTATGCTTAAGCTTATCTTCGTAGTATTCGGAGTCCTGATGATAGCAGACGGCGTTTCAGGAATCAGCATGGCATTTACGATGAAGGGTATCGGGACACCTACCTGGTGGCCATCTCTTTTAATGGCACTTATCAGTTTTATCTTTGGAGTCCTCTGTATCCTTGGAGCAATGGATCTATTAAAAATCCAGTTCATTTTTATCGGGATAATGCTTATCTATGATGGAGTTACATCATTCTATTCTTTGATCAAAGTTCACAGAGCTGAAAAGGGAGTAGTGGATTCGAAGATCGTAAATGAAAAGGACATCTGAGTTTGAGGACAATGGATTTTAAAATGGAGAGGACGGGGCTCCTTAAGGTTGGAGACCGCCTTCCCGTTACGGAATCAAAATTACCGAATTCATATTATTACACGCTTGGTAGAGCGTATGCTATGTCTGCCAATTATACTACTCTTCAGCGGCTTAAGTCGCAGGAAGGTGTCGTGACTGATGTCAGGGAGACACCGAAGGGGTATTACGTAACAGTTCAGTTTGATGAGGACCCGGTCAGCAATACATGAGATATGTCATAGTTAAAAATTTAGAGCCTGATATGATACTAGGCCAGGAGATATATGATGCTAACGGTAGTCTTCTGATGTCAAAGCATACGGTGCTTACCGAAGAAAATATCGGCTTCATAATATTTACCGGAGTACCGGGAGTCTACATCGACGATGAATTTTCCGAGGATGCAAGAGCTGAAGAGATCATTAGTGATGAGGTCAGACGCTCAGCATTAAAGATCGTCCACGATGTCTTCATCAAAGCTGTATCTCACAAAAATGCTCCTGAGGAAGAAATCTCTGAGCTTGTGGAAAAGGTCACTGCGGATGTCATCTCAAATGATGATGTTATGGATAACCTTATCGCAGTAAGAACTTACGACGGCTATACATACTTTCATTCAGTAAATGTCGCTGTACTCGCAGGAGTTCTCGGTGCAAAGCTGGGACTTAATAAGTCAGAGCTTAACGACCTTATCACAGCAGGATTTCTTCACGATGTAGGAAAAGTATTTATAAGCGTGGACATTCTCAATGCACCTAGAAAGCTTACACCCGATGAGAGATCAAAAATGATGGACCACCCAAGGATGGGCTATGATTTTTTGAAAGAGAAATACCACTTCAACGAGAACGTGCTGCAGGGAGTTTACCAGCACCATGAGTGGTTCAATGGCGGCGGTTATCCGCGCAGGCTTGCCGGGCAGAATATTCTTTTTCTTGCGAGAATCCTTAAGGTTGCAGATGTGTACGATGCGATGACAGGAAAGAGAAGTTATCACGACCCTTATCTGCCGTCGGACGTACTTGAGTATATAATGGGCCGGAATGGAATGGAGTTTGATCCTATCGTAGTTCAGCTGATGAGCCAGGAGCTCTGTGTTTATCCAGTTGGCTGCGAAGTCGAGCTTTCAGACGGCCGCAGAGCAGTAGTCCTTCATAACAGAAAGGGGTCGATCATGCGTCCTAAGATCCGGGTACGTGACACCGGTGATGTCATTGACCTGACAGAGGACAGAAAGGCATGGAATCTGACAATTACCAAACTGCTGATTTAGGAGTAATGAAATGAACCAGGGAGCAAATGAGATTGACGTTCTTCTGGCCGAGAGCTTTAAGGAGCTGGCAAAAAAGCGTCCCATTGAAAAAATAACCATAAGGGAGATTACTGACAAGGCCGGAGTCATCCGCCCTACTTTCTATAATCATTTCCAGGACAAGTATGAGCTTCTCGAGTGGATAGTAAAGCGCGAGCTGATAACGCCCGCCGAGCCTCTTCTCGATAACGGGATGCTGAAGGAGGCTCTGGTTCTCGCGCTCACGACGATGGAGAAGGAGAAGGCTTTCTATACAAAGGCCGTCTACCTGGAGGGACAGAATTCATTCGCTGATACCTTAAAGAAATCCATCGCCGAGCTGGCACTTTCCCGATTGAACAAGAAAAAAATAAACGAGCTTCTGCCTAAGAAATGGCTTACGGCAGAGCTCGTAGCCGACTATTTCAGCGAGGCATTGTGCTATGCGATAATCGAGTGGGTCAAGGATGATATGCGGGTACCGATGAACGAGCTCGTCGATATTTTTATCTATGTCGGTACACATTCTCTGGTCGATATCATCGGGAATCTCTACAAATAATACACATCTGAAAATGTGTATAGTCTATTCTTACAAGGCAAAAACTTTGAATATTCAAGAACAGATTGTTTTCAAGTATATTAGACTAGTTAAAAAATGTATGCCTGAAGTTCTGGAGGACTTTAATGAACTGGTTGGGAAATCTGCTGATCATAGTAGGAATCAGCTTTGACGTATATGCTGCGATGGAAGTACGCGGTGCGATGCTTGCAAAAATAAAGCCGAAGATCCTTATACTTACCAGCCTTCTTTTTACACTGATACAGAGTATTTTTTTCTTTGGTGGATATTTCATTACCTACGAGATGGTAATGCACAACGAAGTAAAAAACGCCGATTCACTGGGGTGCGAATTGGCTGCGGTTATTTTCTTCGTACTTGCAGCAAGGCTTTTTCACAAGGCCTTAAAGCATGAGGAAATCGAAGAGAAGTGTGAGGAAATGAGCATAAAGATGTATGTCAGGATAATCCTTGCAGGCGCGATGTACACCCTTATTGCGGGACTTGCATGTGGCCTTATAGGGACTAACCATCAGCTTCCACAGTACATCATCATGATGCTTCTATTTATCATCTGCACTACGATCGTTGTAGTTTCTGCCGGTATCTATACCGGTTACAGATTTGGATTTTCCTCGAAGCCGAAGTTTTATATCGTAGGCACGGTCCTTCTTGGGATTGCTGGTCTTTGGAGCCTTCTTATAGGAATTTTTTAAAAAATAAATGCTGGTGTGTAATGGATAAGAGAACAAAAGAAATTCTTACAAAATTAGACGACGCATATGGTACGGAGCTGCCGCTTTTCCTGCATTACAAGGAACCGTGGCAGCTCCTTTTTGCAACTATCCTTTCGGCGCAGTGCACCGATGCGAGAGTAAACGAGGTCACAAAGGATTTATATAAGAAATATCCGGACCTGAAGTCGTTCGCGGATGCGGATATAAAGGAGCTCGAGAACGATATCCGCTCGACAGGATTTTTCCACAACAAGGCGAAAAATATTAAGGCGTCTGCCCAGAGAATTTTAGACGTATATGGCGGCGAGCTGCCGCGTGATCTGGATGACCTGCTGACTCTGCCGGGTGTAGGAAGAAAGACTGCGAACCTTATCAGAGGTCATATCTTTAATGATCCGGCGATTGTTGTAGATACTCATGTAGGGCGGCTTTCACGCAGGCTTGGGTTTACGACAGAGAAGGATCCGAAGAAGGTCGAGTTTGACCTGATGAAGGTTCTGCCGAAGGATCACTGGATCATAATAAACACGCAGCTTATTACACTTGGAAGAACGATCTGCAGATCGCAGAGCCCGAAGTGCAGCGAGTGCTTTCTGTATGATCAGTGCCCGACACATGGGACGGTGAAGTGATTTTTTCCAAGATGGACAATCGATGGATTTGAACGTTTATTTTTGCATGATGAGACGCAATGGATGATTACTGATCAGTTTTCATCTCATCAAGTTCTTTAAGGACAGCATTCTTCATTATGAAGTCCATTCCCTGTACGTGTTTATAGAGTTCGTCGAACTTCTCTTTCTCTCCGAGCTCCTTGTAGCATTCGCCTAGAAGAGTGTAGTTCGTTGAGATGTCGCTTCCGATTTCTGAGCCGTATTCGAGGACAGTGGCGGCGCCGGAGGGATTTTTCTCCTCGAGAAAGCACTTCGCGAGGTCAGTAAGAAGAACTGTCACACGTGAGAAGCGGTCGGCGATATCCTGCATCTCCTTTAAGTTCTTAGGGCCGTACTCGAGCTTTAAGTCGGTGTTGGTTTTTCCGTTGAGATTTAACAGTCTCGTGTGATTTAACTGTTCTAATTCATCAACGATCATAGGAAAATCTTCATTTTCCGTATTTTCCAAAAAATTTAATGGAAATTTTTCCAATGGAATGGTAATATAGGAAAGATTAGTTAAATCGCGGTTTGGTGCGAGGTCTGCCTCGCGCTCACGATCATAGTAGCTGTCCCAGGTGGCATCACTTTTATTGCGGGCATGCTTTATGGCTATCGTAAGCCAGACGATAAATGCGATAAAAATAAAAGTAAAAATCATAATAGTCTTTCTATAGGAGTTTATATGCGTAGAAATCAAAAACGTACGAGGATCCTTGCAGGGATAATCGCGGCAGTCCTCGCGGGAACAATGGTCATCACACTTGTAGCAGTTATGGTGCCACAGATATGATACCACAACAGCGGTTATTTTTACATAAGAATTCAATGAGGTGACATTACATGAAAAAGTTATTAGCTGGGGGGTTAATAGCGGGAACAGTAATTGCCATAACACTTTTGGGAGCAAAGGATGTAAGGGCTGAGAGCAGGATAGCGAAAAATGTTGAGATTGGAAAAGTAGATGTTTCAGGCCTCACTTCGACTGAGGCCGAGCAGGCGATTGCCAAATACGCAGAGGAGGTCGGACAGAAGCAGATAACTCTTACGACAGAGGACGGTTCACTTACAGTAAGCGCCGCTGATCTGGGATTTACTGCTGATGCCGGAGACTCTGTAAATACAGCCGTCTGCTACGGCAGAAAGGGAAATCTCCTCGAGAGATATTCTGATAAACAGGCAATTGATGCCGGAAAGACGAAGTGCCTTACACTTTCAACGACGGCAGACGAGGCGAAGGTCCTTGATTTTTTAAAGAAAAATGAAAGTTCACTCGTCAGCGAACCTGTAGATGGAACGCTTAAAAGAGAAAACGGTGAGTTTACCTATGTGGCAGGTAAGAGCGGACACGAGCTTGATATGCAGAAATCTGTCTCAGCCATAATGAACTATGTTGCGTCAGGAGACTTCGACAAGACTGATAAGGTCGAGCTCGTCACAGAGGAGAAGAAGCCGCGTGGAACTGAGGAAGAACTCTCAGCGGTAAAGGATGTTTTAGGAAAGTATTCGACCGATTACTCGGCGTCATCTGCTGCGAGAGCGCAGAACGTCCAGAACGGTGCTTCGAAGATTAACGGAACGCTGCTCTATCCTGGTGATAAATTCTCAGTTGCAACGGCCTTGAATCCGATGACAGCGGAGAACGGCTATGCGCCGGCGCCGTCATATGAGAATGGTTCGGTTGTAGACACATATGGAGGAGGAATCTGCCAGGTATCGACCACACTTTACAACGCGGTCATCCGCTCCGAGCTTAAGGTATTAAAGCGCTCAGCGCATTCGATGATGGTCCACTATGTACAGCCGTCACAGGATGCCGCGATCGCCGGTACCTACAAGGATTTCCAGTTCGAAAACAACACTAAGTACCCTGTATATATCGAAGGAGCAGCAAGCGGCGGAATCATTACTTTTACAGTGTATGGTAAGGAGACCCGTGATCCATCGCGAACAGTTGATTTCGAGAGCGAGACGACCGATACAATAAAGGCAGAGACGAAGATCGTAGCTGACTCAACGCTTCCTGTTGGAACAGTTACCCAGACGAGCTCAGCTAAGGATGGACTCAAGGCCCGCCTCTGGAAGATTGTAAAAGTAAACGGCAAAGAACAGAGCCGTACTGTTTTCAATAACTCAGTTTACAACCCGACGAATGCTGTTTATTCTGTCGGCACCAAATCAGATTCGAGTGAGGCGACTGCTGCAATGCAGGCTGCGATAGCGACGAATGACCTCGAGCAGGTAAGAGCCGCTGCCGCGAAGTGGAAGAATGCAGGAGCCGGAACAGAGACTGCTGAGGATGATTCAAAGACTGATGAGTCAAAGAAAAACACAACCTCATCAGATAAGAAGACAAATACACAGACTTCAGGCAGTACTGCAAAGAAGTCAGAAACCAGGACTTCAACAACCAAAAAGAATACCCCAGCCACTAAGAAGAACTGAGGTACATGAAGTCTGATACGTTCTTTAGATAAAGGACATTAGAATGAGTAAAAAGTCGGTTATACTTGAACCCGGCAAGGTTCCGGAACGCATACTTAAAAGGTCGGTCATCAGCCCACTTACTGTAAAGAGGCCTGAGGTTATTCTCGGCAGTGGTGTCGGTGAGGACTGCGGTGCTGTAGCCTGTGAGCCTGACGAGGTGCTCGTGATGTCTACGGACCCTATTACCGGAACCGCGATAGACATAGGACACCTGGCAGTCGATATCACAGCAAATGACCTGGCAAGCGCCGGAGCGGAGCCTGTTGGAATCCTGCTTACAGTAATGCTTCCACCACAGTCAGAGGAGGAAGAGCTTAAGACTATAATGACCGAGGTCAATGCCTACTGCGTCCGGCTGAACCTGTCCGTAATAGGCGGACATACCGAGGTGACGGACGCTGTCACGAGACCGCTTCTCTCAGTCACCGGTGTTGGAAAAGTAAAACGCGACGCTATGGTCACCACCTCCGGTGCGAAGCCCGGGATGGACTTAGTCGTTACGAAATGGGTAGGACTCGAGGGCACTTCGATTATCGCTGCCGAAAAAAAGGACGAGCTGCTTTCTCGTTTCCCAAAAGAATTTGTAGAGAACGCCATCGGCTTTAATTCGATGCTTTCCGTAGTTAAGGACGGACTTGCGGCGGCACGAGCGGGAGCAGCCGCGATGCACGATGTCACAGAAGGCGGCATCTTCGGGGCACTATGGGAAATGGGTGAAGCCTCAGATGTAGGACTTTCTGTGGACATCGAAAAAATCCCGATAAAGCAGGAGACGGTCGAGATCTGTGATTTTTATAATATCGATCCATACTGCCTTATCTCCAGTGGTTCAATGCTTATCGCTGCCCCTAATGGTGCGCGGATTGTGGACGCTCTCGCCGAAGAAGGTATAAGTGCCACTGTCATCGGTCACACTGATGATTCTACGCAGCGCGCTGTTCACTACGACGGGCAGACCAGGTATTTGAAGCCGCCAGTGGCGGATGAGTTTCACAGGGTTTTGGGATAGACGTTTATTTTTTCAAGAATCAGATGAGGATAGGAGATATTTATGCAGGACAAAATTCTTAGTATCATAGAAAAGAACTCAAAAATAGACACGAAGGAGCTCGCTGTTTTGGTCGGCGAGGATGAGGAAGCCGTAAAGAAGAACATCTCGGACTTGGAGCAGAAGCATGTAATCTGCGGCTACCCGACGCTTATCGACTGGGACAAGGCTGGCATTGAAAAAGTAACCGCTCTTATCGAGGTCCGCGTGACCCCGCAGAGAGGCATGGGTTTTGATCGGGTGGCAAGAAGAATCTACAATTATCCTGAGGTAAGCTCAGTTTATTTGATTTCAGGAGGCTTCGATTTCATGGTTACGATCGAGGGCAAGACTCTGCGTGAGGTTTCTGATTTCGTTTCTCAGAAGCTTTCAACGCTTGATTCGGTGCTTTCGACGAAGACCAATTTTATCCTTAAGAAGTACAAGGACCACGGCACTATAATGGTCGACGAGCAGAAGAAGGATGAGAGGGTTGAGCTGTCATGAAAAGTCCAGTTAGCAAAACGATAACGGAGATCAAACCTTCCGGTATCAGAAAATTTTTCGATATTGTTAATACGATGGAGGACGCCATTTCCCTCGGTGTCGGAGAGCCGGATTTCGATACGCCGTGGCGGGTAAGGGATGAGGCCATTTACTCATTGGAGCAGGGCAGGACCTTCTACACCTCGAATGCCGGTCTCATGGAGCTCAAGGTCGCTATCGCCGAGTATCTCGACAGAAAGTACGACCTGCACTACGATCCGAAGTCTGAGATGATGATGACTGTCGGTGGCAGCGAGGCTATTGATATAGGTCTTCGCGCTATGCTCGACCCGGGCGATGAGGTCATCATTCCGGAGCCGTCGTATGTGTCATATGTGCCTTGCACGGTCTTAGCTGGCGGTGTTCCTGTGATCGTAAACTTAAAGGAGAGCGACGAGTTCCGCCTGACTGCTCAGGAGCTTGAGGATGCAATTACTGATAAGACTAAGGTCTTGATCCTTCCGTATCCTAACAACCCGACTGGCGCTGTCATGGAAAGAGAGGACCTTGAGGCCATCGCTGAGGTTATCAGAAAGCATGATATCTATGTGATGACTGATGAGATTTACTCTGAGCTGACATATCAGATGGACCACGTCTCTATCGCGTCTCTTCCTGGGATGAAGGAAAGAACTGTGTATATAAACGGCTTCTCGAAGGCCTTCGCTATGACTGGCTGGAGGCTCGGCTACGCCTGCGCTCCGGAGGTCATCCTGAAGCAGATGCTTAAAATCCACCAGTTCGCTATCATGTGCGCTCCGACTACCTCGCAGTATGCCGGAATCGAGGCCGTGAAGCACTGCGACCGTGAGGTAGAGGACATGAAGATGCAGTACAATGAGCGCCGAATCTATGTCCTGAAGCGTCTGCGCGACATGGGTTTTTCCTGCTTCGAGCCGTATGGCGCTTTTTATGTGTTCCCGTCGATCAAGAGCACAGGCATGTCATCTGATGACTTCGCTACGACTCTTCTTAAGACTGAAAAAGTAGCCGTTGTTCCGGGCACTGCCTTCGGTGACTGCGGTGAGGGCTTCATCAGGATTTCGTATGCGTACTCGATGGAGAACCTGAAGGTGGCACTCGATAGGATTGAGAAGTTTCTTAAAACGCTATAAGTTGGGAAGGTATACTTTGGAACCTGTTATTCAGACAAAAGATCTCGTTTTTGAATATGTAAGACGCGACGAGGAAGGGAATGTCGAGTCGATTGATACGGCCGTTGACCATGTCGATTTAGATGTGGCGCCGGGGCAGTTTATCTCGATTCTCGGGCACAACGGGAGCGGTAAGTCGACTCTCGCCAAGCACATCAACGCGCTTCTGATTCCTACCGGTGGTACTGTGTTAGTAAACGGTAGGGATACGAGCAAGCCGGAGAATGAGCTTCCTGTCCGAGAGGAGGCCGGTATGGTTTTCCAGAATCCGGACAACCAGATCATCGCGTCTGTTGTCGAGGAGGACGTCGGATTCGGTCCTGAAAATATCGGCGTCCCGACTAAGGAGATCTGGGCCCGCGTGGAGCGCGCCTTGAAGAGTGTTGGTATGTGGGAATTCAGAAAGAAATCTCCGAACCGTCTCTCTGGTGGTCAGAAGCAGCGTGTCGCCATCGCCGGTGTCATGGCGATGGAGCCGAAGTGCATTATCCTCGATGAGCCTACTGCGATGCTCGATCCTGACGGTCGCCGCGAGGTCATTGAAACGGCCTTCGAGCTGAACAAAAAGAAGGGTGTCACGATCATCCTGATCACTCACTACATGGAGGAGGTCGTCAATTCTGACCACGTCTTTGTTATGGATCACGGCAAGGTCGTTATGCAGGGAACGCCGCGCGAGATTTTCTCTCAGGTAAGCACTTTAAAGAGCTATCACCTGACGGTTCCACAGATTACTGACTTAGCCGACCGCCTGCGCGAGGCTGGGATGGATATCCCACAGGGTGTGCTTACGATTGGGGAGCTCGAGGAGGCGCTCAGAGTAAGTGCGGTTTCTGGTAAAAATGCTGGTGTTGCCTTTGAAAAAGCCATAAGTTCTGATAAGACTTCGGTTCAAGTGGCAGAGCATGAAAAGTCTGGTGATGATTTTTCTTCAGAATTAGAGGCTGCTGAGAATCATGATTTGGAGAACTCATCAAAAAACGAATCTCAGGTAGATGTTTTCAGTCAGGACAAAACTTTGAAGGATGCTGTTCTGATTCTTGATCATGTATCTGTGGTTTACAAGGATGGCGGCACTGAGACACAGGCGCTGACTGATGTCTCGATTCAGATAAACAAGGGCGATTTCATCGGTATCATCGGTCATACAGGAAGCGGCAAATCCACGATGATTCAGACTTTCAATGGTCTTATAGCTCCGACTGAGGGTCATATATACTTCAATGGTAAAGACATCTCTGACAGTGACTTCGACAAGAAAGCTCTGCGTACGAGTGTCGGAATGGTCTTCCAGTATCCTGAGCATCAGCTCTTCGAGACGACTGTTTTGGAGGACGTTAAGTTCGGCCCGAAGAACCAGGGCCTGGATGATAAGGAAGCTGGCCTTCGTGCCTACGAGGCTCTGAAAAAAGTTCACTTCCCTGAGGATTCGTTTGACGCTTCGCCGTTTGAGCTCTCAGGCGGGCAGAAGAGAAGAGCTGCAATCGCTGGTGTCATCGCGATGAGACCTGAGGTGATCATCCTTGATGAGCCGACTGCTGGTCTTGATCCGGCCGGCCGCGATGAGATTCTTGGTCTTATAAAGGAAATGCACGACAAGTCAGGTGAGACTGTAATCCTCGTCTCACACAGCATGGAGGATGTCGCAGAGTATGTCGACAGAACTATAGTTATCGACAAGGGCCGTCCTGTCTATGACGGTACTCCGCGAGAGGTTTTCTCTCATGTAAAAGAGCTCGAAGCGATGGGACTTGCGGTGCCACAGGTCACCTACCTGCTCCATGACCTGCACAACGCAGGCTGCCCGGTCGATGACCACGCTGTTACGGTTGAAGAGGCGGAGAGGGAGATTTTGAAGGCTTTTTCTTAGGAGTACGTAAACAAATGCTCAAAGATATAACACTTGGTCAGTACTACACAGCGGATTCTGTGATACACAGACTTGATCCGCGGGTAAAGCTGGTCGCAACACTTATTTTTATCATATCAATATTCATAGCCGATGACCCGGTTGGATTCGCGTTCCTTACAATCTGCCTCTTCGCGGTAATCGCGCTTTCGAAGGTGCCGTTTTCCTTCATGGTGCGGGGCCTGAAGTCGATAGTCATCCTGCTTTTGATCTGCGGTATTTTTAATATATTCCTTACACCAGGTGACCCTCTCGTCAAATGGGGCAAGGTACAGATCACGGTTCAGGGTGTCCGCGCTGCTGTGCTGATGCTTATCAGAATGATCTACCTGATCATCGGAACATCGATCATGACTCTTACGACAACTCCGAACCAGCTGACCGACGGCCTTGAGACTGGTCTTCGTTTCCTGAATTATATCCATGTGCCGGTTCACGAGATCGCGATGATGATGTCGATTGCTCTGCGTTTCATCCCAATCCTCAGCGATGAGACCGACAAAATCATGAAGGCTCAGATGGCCCGCGGTGCCTCGTTCGACGGAAAGGGCATAGTAAACAAAGCTAAAGCTATGGTCCCGCTCCTCGTCCCGCTTTTCGTTTCGGCATTCCGCCGTGCGAATGACCTCGCCCTCGCAATGGAAGCCCGCTGCTACCACGGCGGCGAAGGCCGCACCAGCATGAAGCCTCTCCACTATCAGCGCCGTGACGCACTGGCGTACATTTATATGTGCATAGCCTTCGCAGTGCTTATCGTGCTGCATATATTTTTCTGAGCAACACTGAATATTAAAAATAGTTTCCTTGTAGCGAAAATCGCTTATTCGACCTCAGTATCGATGAGGACCACATGGGAATAATAGACAGATTGGTTTAGATTATTGAAAAATCCTTAAAAATTTATATCAGTTCTGTGAAAAATAAAAGTACCCCTTTTGGGATGCTTTTTATTTTTGTCCCAATTCAAGGATAAAATAGCTTTTTTGACCGTGGTAGCAATATATGACCTGTTGTAAAGTATCATTGTCCGAAAGGAGAGCAGTGACCTATCAGCGTAAGTCACGAGCCCTCTTACAGATTGAAAAGTTCCGCGGTCCATCTGGACTAAAGAACCGGGATCTCTGCAAAGACTCCTCCTCGAAGGACGGTGGACGAATGAAATAGATTTTAGAGATAAACAGGGCATGACGCATATGCTTTGCTTATCCGCCTCAATCTGCTTCATTGCTGTTTTGGGAGGACGCGCGTTCACCTAGTACCATGACAAACATTCCATGATGAAGGGAGGGGATAGGGCCAAGGACCCAGGGTCCAGGGTTTCAGAGCTTTTTGTAATATCAGGATTTTCTGATATTACAGAACTTCAGTAACCCTGCCCCTACCCCTATACCCTAACCCCTGCCCCTTCGGAAAGTGAGGAATAATAAAAAATGTTAAACATGAAAAAAGGTTTAGCTATCGTACTTGCAGCCGCTACTGCACTTACCTTCGCTCCTGTAAGCACACTTGGACTTCAGGGCGTAGTTGAGGCACAGGCTGCTACTGTTCAGGCTACAAACGCAAGCGCGAAAGTAACTCTTGACGGAACAAATGATGCTGCTTTAAGTGCGACTGCAGCTACAGTAAAAGCAGGCGGTTCTCTTACTCTTACATTTGAGAACAGCTCAGCTTCTGCTATCGCTAACGCAACAATCACAGCCAAGAAAGACGGCACTGCTCAGGACACAGGTCTTACAGTGAAACAGGACGGTGCAGCTCTTACTGGTGCATCATCTGTCTTCACTCTTAACAGCATCGCTGCTAAAGCTGATGGTAAGAATGGTAAGACCACTGTTGTTATCTCATTTGCTGGGACTGCAGACACAGCTAATAACTACACCTTTGATATCGATTATGGTTCTGGACACACAGCTAAGACGTTAACAGTTAACTATACCAATACTGCTGACGCCCAGACGGCTCAGGATCTTGATGATGCTTCAAAGGCTATCTTCCAGGGAGTTGATGATACTGTCTATCTCAGAAATACCAACGACTTTAGTATGGACTTGAAGCCAAGCGTGATCACAGCTGGCGGAAAGAGCTACAACGGTAGCGATCTTTACTATCAGCAGGTGTCAGAAGCGGCAGTCGGTGGTTCATTAACTGCGCCTACTACAACTACTCTCAATCACAACACTTACACAAGTGAAGTTCAGGGGACAAACACTAAAATCAACTTCAAGGCTGAAAAAGGTAAGCTGACTCTTGCAAGAAAGAGTTCGGCTAGCTCAGATGATTTTGCAGCAGGTAAGTTCATCTTAGCAGCTTACACTGCAAACACTGATGATAACGACTATACTCTTGTAGGTTACAAGACCATCAATGTAAAGATTTCTAAAAATGAGACTTATACTCTTGGCCTCAAGGATAGTAGTTACACAATGTCTATTGGAACAGTTGATTCAACAGACGCACTTGAAGTAGACAGTGTTGGTAAGAGTGATGGTACAAAACTCTCAGCTACTACTACTCCAACACTTGCCTCATTCAAGGATGCTGACGTTGCTAATTGGACTGTTTCAGGCAGAGGAATTACCACAGTTGAAAATGACACAGCCGCAGCTGGTACTTTTGGTGATGACATAATAGCTGTTTACAGCACAGCAAGCAAGAAGTTCTTTGCAAAGCATGCTGGAACATCTGAAGCTACAATAACTGTCGCAAATAGCAATAACCAGATTGCACAGGCTAAGGTTGCTCTTACTGTTCTTGGTACTTCTCAGTATGCTCTTAAGGCTACTGCAGATGGAACAAATGACAGCGCAGAAATAGGTTCAAGTGCATCAAATCCTATCATTCTTGATGTGAAGACTAATAATACATATGACCTTGCTAAGCATCTTTATAAGAGCGAAGGCATGGTTCTTTCATATGATTCAAGCAACACCAAGAATACTGTAGATGCTAATGGTGTCGTAAAGGTTACTACAGCCGCAGATTTCTATGTAACTGTTACTGGAAAAGTAAACGGAGCTACTGTAAAGCAGATCAAGGTTTACTTCAAGGCAAATGCCCTTCCTTACGATGTACCTTCAGTTACAGGTGCTGACAAGGATGTAGCAGATGTTCTTAACGAAGTAGACTATGCTTCAGTAGTTGGTACACATACTATTCCTTCAGAGAAACAGCTCGCAGCTTCACAGATTAAGTATGTACAGATTGATGTAACTGGAACCGAGTCTACAAATGTAACAGAAGCTCTTAATATTGTTTCCACAAGCGGAGCTATCGTTACAGCATCACTTGATGCTGCTCACAGTTCTTCTACTATCAGCGGTGTATCAAGCAATGGTGTAATTACATTAACAGCTGGTGCAACAGCTGGTACCGCAGCTATTAAGCTTGTATCATCAGCTACATCTAATACAGCTCTTTCAACAAACTACGTATTTGTAGTAGTTGATAAGAAGGATCCAGAAATCAAGGCCGCTGATACTTATACTATTGGTGCAAGAGCAGATGCTGAAGATAATAAATCATATGAGTCAGATATCAACTTCACCAATTATATTGCAAAAGCTGGTGTTACAGTAGAAGATCTTGTTAAGGCTGACGATCTTCATGCAGCAAAGACTTTATATGCAAATGCTGCTAACTCTGCAGTAAACAATGCTAACTTTGCTAATGATTTTAGAGGCGTAACTGTAGGTAAAGAGACTGTATTTGAGGGTGTTCATGTAGCTAAGGCTGCTGGAAAGACAGAGCATCTTCTTATTTCTTATAATGCAGGAAATGGTACTGCTTATAAGGTAGTTACTATCAACTCTGTTGCAGGAGTACATAACTCTGTTACAAAGATTGAGGACGCTACAAATAATAAGGTAGTTTACACACCAGATATGGGTACTGCTATTCCTGAGCTTATTCTTGATGGAAACACTACTCTGAAGGTAACTCTTGCTTATTCAATTGATAAGAACAAGACTACATCTGATATCACTTCTACAAGTCTTTACTTAGGTGATGCTCTGAACCAGAACATTATGACCAGAACTAAAGAGAATGTAAAGAAAGGTGATACATATAATACCTTCTATCTGTATCCAACAACAAAGGGTACTCAGACAGTTACAGTAGTTCCATCTGGTGATATTTCTGATACGGATCACTCAATCGTTGATAACGATAAAGTTCAGCTCGCTGTAACATACAGAGCAAACACTGCTCCTTCAAAGGTTACCGGACTTAAGGTAAAGAATAAGAAGGGTGCTAAGGTTACTGTTACATTCGATGCAGCTACTAACCACAACATGAAGTACTGGGTACAGAAGAAGATCGGTAAGAAGGTTTCTGGAAAGTCAGTAGCTTCTAACAAGACTACTCTTTCAGTTAAGAAGGGTGCTACAGTTAAGGTACGTGTAAAGGCTTATTACTATGATAATGAAGGCAATAAGCATGTAGGTAAGTACTCAGCTTGGAAGACTCTTAAGACTGACAAGAAGTAATACCCAATCCTTCAAACACATCACAATTTGACATTTTTCATTTGAAAGGCCACCTGGAGCACCCTGTAAAAAGCTCCGGAACGCCTGACAGAAACTAAATCCCGACCGCATTATCCGAAAGGATATCTCCCATGCGGTTGGGATTTTTTGATTGTAGTATTAATGAAAGGAGATTATCATGGAAATAAAAGATTTTATTATAAATTTTATCAACTCTATCAAAAATAATAAAGTACATGTGATTGATGATGCAACGGAACTAGGAGATTATATAACTATTGATCTCCGAAATTATCATGGCATCAACGCTGATGCTATCATTGTACAAGAGTGTAAAAACAGTGATTACCAGGTTACAATCAAGAAATCAGGTAGAAAAGATATATGGAATGTGACCAGTGATGGCCGAATTACGAGAATAAATTCTTGAACTGTAATTGGAGTACCATTTTACAGGTTTTGCATTTCTATACTGAATTTATTATTAGTAATAGGCATCGAAATAGGGACAAACTGGTAACAAAAATATAAAGGAGCAAAAATGACAAAACACAAAGTCTTTATAAGCTTTTATCACGAAGATGACCAACGTTATAAAAACTGTTTAGATAAGATGTTCGAAGATAAAGTCATCAATAAATCTGTATCTTATGGCGAATATGACCCTGATGACAGCGATGAATACATTAAAAGGCTTATCCGCGAAGAGAAGATTACAGATTCATCTGTAATAATAGTGTTGGTGGGAAAAAAGACTCGAGAACGTAAACATGTGGATTGGGAAATTTATGCCGGACTTAGAAAAAGCGTAAATGGAAGAGCTGGATTAGTTGGAGTATACCTTCCTGAAGTAGAAGACAGGAGTGACAGGGAGAAATTTTTGCCAAAGAGACTTAAAGATAATGTGGATTCTGGTTATGCAGAAATGTATGACTGGAATGAGTTTATTGACAACTATGAAGACATTATCGATGATGCTTTTTCAAATAAAGATACCTGGGGATTTCTAGCCAAAAACTCTAGAGAACAGAAGAAGATAAATGGATGAGAAAACAGAACCAATAGAAATATCACTAATATGGTACGAGTCAGACAAGGAGCAGGTGAAGCCTTATCTGGAGATTTTTCAAAAGGAGCTGACGAGAAACCCGGATGCGCCTTTTTCCAGGGAGCTTCATCTGCCATTGTATTTTTTCGAACTGCATAAAGGGGAGAAGTTCCCAGAGATAAAAATAGACGGGCAAAAAGCGATTGCGTTTATTTTTACAAGCAGTAGGCTGATAGCTAATGATCAGTGGTGCTCTGATATAGAGGCTCTCAGAAAATCATGCTGTGTTGTTCCAATTGCTTTGGATAAAAACGGACTAGGTTATAGCGCTTTGGCCGACCTCAATGCTATAAGGTCTACAGATTTCAGCAGGGACTATATCCAGAAGAAATCTGTTGTTCTGTGGGCTATGCACGAGATTTATCGGGTAATCAATGATGCCAAACGCGATGAGAGACTTAACCTGTTTTTGAGCCATTGTAAGGGTTCCAATGGCGAGGCTCTGGCTAAGCGACTCAAGGATATGATAGATAATTCTACAATTAGCCGATTTTTTGATGCTTATTCGATCATGCCAGGTGTGGAATTCGACAAAAGTATCCGTGACTCTATAGAAAAATCAACTGTGATCGCCATCAACAGTGACTGCTATGAGGAGCGGAAATGGTGTCAGTATGAACTGCTTGAGGCCAAGCGTAATAATCGCCCTATCATTGGCATTGATATGCTAAAAAATGGTTCGGACCGCAGCTTTCCATATGGCGCGAATATTCCTGTTATAAGGATTTGCGATGGATTTTGTGACTGTGACCTTTTGGATGTTCTGATCATGGCCGTAAAAGAGAGCATTCGCTTCGCAGTAGAAAAGCAGAGACTGAAAAAATGGTGTGATGATTCTAATGAGGACTTCCAGATTTGCTGCAATGTTCCGGAGCCAGTTTTTCTTATAGGTAAAAATCATGGAAGCATTAATGTCCTGTATCCTGATCCACCTGTGTATGATGAGGAAAAGCAGCTGCTTTCTGGCATGGGGATTAATGCAGTGACTCCATCGACTATTGATAAAAGAAGTGTAAAGGGCATGAAGGTGCAGATTTCCATTTCAAATCCGAATGAGAGCGAGTTAAAATCTCTGGGAATGAACCTGAATCATATTAAGGCACTTCAATACTCTATTACCCATTTTCTGGCAGGTGATGGGGCGGATATTTTATATGGCGGCTATTTAGATCGGGGAGGGTTTACTTTTTCTATATGTGTAGAATTGCAGGAATGGAAAAATAGGGACAATAGCTTCGAGGGGAAGCTGATAAACTATGAAACCAGTATGAATATTAATGGATTCGATCAATCTTATAATAAACGGCAGGAGATTGAGAACACTATCGCCCTGTTCAAGGATGTTCTTGATGTTTATGTTGAGATGAATGGTGGAATGGTGCCGTATGCGTCTTTTACTGACAGCTCAACTGATCCTGTTAGGGCTCTTTCTATCATGCGCAGAAGTCTTAGTTCATTAAGTGATGCTCATATCATTATGGGCGGCAGATGTCATAATTACAGAGGCAGAATGCCTGGAATTCTTGAAGAGTTTATGTGTTCCATCGATAATCATAAAGCTGTTTTTCTGATAGGCGGTTTTGGAGGTGTCAGTGCCAGGATTCGTGACCTGTACGAAGAAAACATTTCTGATACTGTGTTCTGTAACAGCTTTCATGGTATTAATGACGATGAAGAGTTATATCGTCAAGCCGCTGAGAAGATTCATGAATTTGATTTTCACAATGGTCTTTCTGCAGAAGAGAATCAAACTTTGATGTCATCCCGTTCGGAATACGAAATTATTGGTTTGATCAGAAAAGGGTTAATCCGACTGAACTGTAAGTCAGCAAAATCGGATAAATAACTCAGATTTTGCAGCTTTTTAAATGCAAAGGTTGAGTATAAAAATAAGGAAAATGTGCGGGATGTTTACGGACAGATTCCAGCAAGTCATAAATCAGTATGTCAATTGTCCGGGATGTTTACGGACAGATCCCAGCAGATTTGTTGCGGGGCATTTTTTTCTATAGCATTAAACGATAACAGGGCGTAATTACATCTGTATTTGCATTTAAAATAATGCAGTTATTTTCTGGATTCTATCGGAAATTCAATCAGTTTTTACATTCAATCTAGCGCCTGATATGACGCTTTTGATGACACAATTGACACAACTATTCACAGAAAATTCAATTGATTTTGCGACATTTACCGTATATAATGAAATTGAGGCGTAACGCCGTTGTGAAATCTGTTAACTACTTTCCACAATAAAAGGGGAGGAGAAGAATTGAATACGGAAATAACTAATGCCGTGGAGGCGTCCAGTGACAATGCGCAGTACGACACCTGTGCTAAGAGGCTGCTTTCTAATAAGAGCATACTTGGTTACATCCTGATAAACACGATTGACGAGTTCAAGGGGATGGCAGCAGAGGAGGCTGCGACCTACATCGAGGGTGAGCCACTCATCAGTGTGGTTCCGGTAGATCCGGGATTGACGAATGTCGAGAAGGGTGATGATAAGGGACAGCGTATTGTCGGACTTAATACCGAGAGTGCCGAGATTAATGAAGGCATGATCAGGTACGATATTATTTTTTATGTGCGCATGAGAGATGGACTTTCGCAGATGATCGTGAATGTCGAGGCACAAAAAGATGAGCCGACCGAATATGATATTCTTAACAGAGCAATTTTTTATGCGTGCCGATTGATCTCCTCGCAGAAGGGACGTGACTTTACAAATACCAATTACAACGACATAAAGCAGGTTTTCAGTATATGGATCTGCATGAATATGGAACAGAACATTCTTAGTCATATCTGTTTGGCCAAGAAAGAACTGCGTGAGCCCTATGACTGGAAAGGTCATCTTGACCTGCTGAATATCGTTATGATCGGTGTTACCAATGAAATACCGGAGCAGGATGAGAATAATGAGCTCCACAGGCTGATAAGCACACTGCTTTCGAGCGAATTGCCAGAACAGAAAAAACTCGATATAATGGAGCATGAATATAGTATTCCAATCAAATCGGATATCAGAGAGGATGTGAGCGTTATGTGTAATCTGAGCGAAGGAATAGCTGAAAGAGCTGCCGAAAAAGCCGCTGAAAAAGCCACAAAAGAAGCTAAAAAATCGACAATAAACAGCGTCATAATAAATATGTATAAAGAAGGCTGTACATTAGAACTGATTGCAAACGTGACAGGAACAAGTGTTGATAATATTAAAGAAGTGATTAAGAAAAAAGAGCCTGCTATGGCATGATTTCCAGCATTGAATAGATGTGGCAGAGGCGGCAGAACTGTTGGGATCTGCTGCCTCTTTTATTTTTCAAAGGGGACGATTAAGGCTTTACCTGCTTTGATGGTGTTTCAACAGTCACTTTTTTGTTCCGTGACAGGGAACACATAAGTGCCTGTGCTTTACTGACCAGCTCCGATACAGTAACTCCACTTGGAAGTAACACCCCCGTATGATGACGCTTTCAGGACGATTCTTGTCCGAATGTTTGAGTATGATCTGGCTGTTGGGATTAAGGAAAGCCATTATGAAGACTATCATCTCACGGTTGATATTCCGGTTTCGGGCATTCTATTTCTCAGGTCGACGAAGAATATCCCAGATGAGATGAGAGTGACCATTAACGCTGTGGGTGGCAGCATCGAGTATCCGGTAGCTACGTTGAAGCTGTCTGATTACACACTCGATGATCTGATCAGCAAAAACCTTCTTTTCCTTTTCCCATTCTATATATTTAACCTGGAAAAGGAGCTTCGGACTTTTGAGAAGACTGAATCAAGGACTAAGGTGATCAGTTCTTTTTCTGAGCTGCTGGAGTATGTTAATGAACTTTACAATACTGAGAAGATTGCTTTTGACAAGTATCTTCTGCTTACCGATATGATACAGAAAGTAGCAGATAGTCTTTCAGTGAAATACGATAATGCGCGAAAGGAGCTTGATGAGGTTATGGGTGGAAAGATATTAGAATTCAGGGGCGAGAGTATTTTTAATAAGGGTAAAGAAGAAGGAAGAGAAGAGGGAATGGCAGAAGGCATAGAAAGGGGAGAGATTAAAGGACTTCTCGATTTAGCATATGATAATACACTGCCTGTTGATGTCGCTGCAAAAAGGGCTGAGACGAAGTATAAAGTATCAAAAGAGGACTTTATGAAAATGCTCAAAGCATATAAACCTGATGACAATCTGATGCAGGGGTGACAATGCTGGTTTTTAAAGGATGTTTTGACATACTGTTTTTCTTAAGATTTTAAACGAGACGGCAGATCAGTGGTAGTCGACTTTAATTTAGTATATGTAACTAATAGTTTAAAGCTGAGGCGGTGCTATGCCGTCTCTTTTATTTTTCATATGGATTATTCCACGGCTTGACGAAATACGTGGCGTATGTTATAAATATATCCAGTAATGGGGTAGGAAACATACGAAAGGATAATTTTATGCCAACTGGGAGAAGCAGTTCGACCGACCTGAGAGTCAGGAAATCTATCAGGGATATAAAAAGGGCTGTGCTTGTGCTTATCGCCAAAGAGCCTTTCGAGCAGATCAGAATTGAAGAGATTGCGCGCGAGGCAATGATCAACAGGAAGACTTTTTATAATCATTTTTCTTCCAAAACTGAGGTCCTGCATGCTATTGAAGACGACATGGTTGATGAGCAGAAGCAGGCACTTGATGCACTGGAACCTGATGATTTGAAGGGCGGACTTTTGGCGTTTTACAAGCTTTTAAACACTAACGATGCTGCGTATCAGGCGCTTTTTACGGAGGATGAGTATGCAGAGTTTTTTGGTGAGCTTGTAAATCGGATTTTTACGTTGGATTTTTACACGCACTTCTATCAGAAGGCGCAGTATCCTGAGATAATGCCGGGGTATTTTTCGTCGGCGGCTGCCATCTACAGGAAGTGGGCGGTGCAGGATGGCAAGAAGGAAAGCCTTGAGGAACTGGCCACACTTACTGCAAGGCTTTTTTCAAACGGAATGGATGGATTGAGATGAGATTTCTAAAGAAAATCTCCTGCGCTCAGACATACAGATCTGCAATGAGTCAATACATGGTTGAAGAAAACAGGGCCCGCTTTTGACGGACCCTGTTTTTATTCTACAGATATTTGAACCTGGCTTATCGGGTGATTTCCTGATATAGTTCGTCCGCATTCGATACTATTTTTTCTACCGGAATTGAGGCAAGGTACTCATGGCTGCGGAAGCCCCAGTCGACTGAGATCACATGCATTCCGGAATTCCGGCCGGTGGCGAAGTCAACTTCTGAGTCGCCGATGTAGACACATTCACCGCGAGGGATTTCGAGGACACGCAGGCACTCGTTTACCATGTCAGGAGCAGGCTTTCTCTTGATGCCTGTTTTCTCCCCAAGTGAAAAATTAAATGCTCCCGGGAACTTGTCTGAGACAAGTGTCTGGACTGCGGCGTCCGGCTTATTTGAGACGACTGCGGTCTTGATGCCGCGGTCACGGAGCTTTTTCATAAGCTCAAGAATTCCTGGATACGGACCGGTCTTTACATCGCAGTGCGCATTGTAGTATGGGCGGTAAATCTTTGAGATACGCTCTATTTCGGTATCGTCCTTAAAACAGTCATCTGGTTCGTCAGGTGTTCCGATCAGATCAAGCCTGTCTTCTGGAAATCTATTTTCTACAGAAAGTGCGCGCTTTAAAGCCACATATACGCCGCTTCCGAAGAAGTGAGCGACTATTTTTTCATTATAGCCATACTTGTGCCCGGTCTCTTTCATCGCGTAGTTGATTGCATCTGTCAAGTCGCCAAGAGTGTTAAGTATTGTTCCATCCATATCAAAAATTGCTGCTTTGTACATTTTGTCTCCTTTTCATTATTTATAAATTTACCACAGAAACTGCATAAGTGACATTGTGTTTCCACAAAAATGCAAAAAGGTGTTAAGTATTTCGAAAATGCAACCGATAAGATAATTGAAAACAAAAGATAATAGAAACAAAAACGACAGACACAAAAAACAATTAGGAAAGGAGTGGTCTGTATGAGAATCAGCGCATATAACGCTATAACACAGGTATATCAGACCAGAAAGCCTTCCACTGCCAAAGCAAAGAAGACATCCAGTCATAAGGATGAATTCGATATTTCTGATGCAGGAAGAGATTACCAGATTGCGAAGAAAGCTGTTGCCGAGAGCTCAGACACACGAGAGGATCTCGTGAAGGCCATGAAGAAGAAGTACTCGGGAGATGTGCAGGTAGACACGGGAGACTTCGCAGATATACTGATGAAGAAGTATAGTGAGGTTCAGTATTAAAACTGATTTTTTTTAGCCCGTCTACATGGATGTAAATCGGGTTATGAATTCACCCAGGTTCCATGGACGGGACGAGATACGAGGCAGTGCGCTGCTTCTATGAGCGGGCGGATGGTCTTTCTTTCACAGGGAGACCTTCCGCTCGTTTGCGTAAAAGGAGAAATGATGGCTAGTCTGGCAGAAGAACTCTACAATGTGATGCAGGAAGAGACAAAGAATTACGACGAGCTCTACGAGCTTTCACAGAAGAAGAGAAAAGCAATAGTTAAAAGAGACCTCAAGGGGCTGCAGGAAATAAATACAGCAGAGGAAACCATCACCAGCAGGCTTAAGAATCTGGAAAATAAACGGGTCAAGAATCTGGGGGACATGTCAGTAGTTATGGGACATGATAACGAGATCCTTACAGTCACAAAGGTCATTTCCCTTCTTGACAGTCAGCCGAAGGAGCAGAAAATGCTTCAGGATGCCAAGCGGGATCTGGTGAATGCTGCGACGAGGATGCACCAGTTAAACGAGCAGATTCAGGTACTTCTGAGCCAGGTAATTGAGATGACGGAATTCGATCTGAACCTTTTCGAGAACCTGAAGAAAGCTCCGGAAACCGGGAATTATAACAAGAACGCGTATAACACCGGAGATGTACTTCCGAGTGGCGGCTTTGACTTAAAACAATAAAAAAGCCGTACAGCGTTAGATTTTTCTGAAACGAAAAACAGAAAGAATTAACAGGTAGAAAAATTACCTGAAAGCAGCAAAGAACCTGAACAAACACAGGAGTTAAAGCATGGCGAACAGTTTTGGAAGCTTATACGTAGGAGCATCGGGAATCCAGAATTCCCAGCATGGTCTTAACGTCGTAGCGAATAACCTCTCAAATATGGATACCACAGGGTATGTCAGACAGAGGACATTTTTCTCGGATCAGATATACTTAAAGAATGGACAGTCAGCCATATCAAATCAGCAGACCGGACTTGGTCTTAAGATCGGTGATGTCGTCCACAAGAGAGACGAATTCTTAGACAGGGCATACAGACAGGAAAATGGACGTAAGGCCTACTACGACACAGCTTATGAGGCAACAGAGGAGGTCGAGACTTTTTTAAATGAGGGAACCGGCAGCGCTTTTTCAAGCTCTATCGAAAGCCTCTATGATGCCTTGAATCAGTTTGCCACAGATCCGGCAGCAGAGGAGAAACAGAACCTCGTGGTACAGAAGACACAGCTGTTTTTGAGCCGTGCGACTTCAGTCTATCAGGGACTTTCAGACTACCAGGATAATGTCAACCAGAAGATCAAGGATGACATCGACCAGATAAATTCAATCGGTAAAAAAATCCGTAAGCTGAATGTAGAGATTCAGGCTACAGAGGCGGGCGGAGTCGAGACAGCGATGGCCAAGAGAGATGACAGAGACAAGCTCGTCGATGATCTTTCAAAGCTCGCAAAGATTTCGACAAAAGAAACCCCTGATGGTGTATTAAAAGTAAATATCGAGGGAGTCGAGTTTGTCTCAGAGGACAGAGTAAATCCTATCTCACTTTACACCGATAATACGACAGGATTTGTGACGCCATACTGGCAGCAGCTTTCAAAGACAGTAAACGGAGTCTCAGAGAGAAAAGAAGTATTTGATACCTATCTGTCAGATACAGCAAAGAACCAGGATATCGGAGAGGTCAAGTCACTGCTTCTGATGCGTGGCGACCACCGCGCGACCTACAGAGATTTTTTCAGGACGGACGCAGATGGCAACTATACCTATGATACAGATGGAAATATTCAGGAAATCACAACATTCCAGTATAACGACACGATAGAGTCGACAAAGGATGGGCTTAAGAAGCCGGGCCTCGGTAAATCAGTCATCATGAATGCGCAGGCCGAGCTTGATCGAATGATTCATACAGTAGCTGAGAATATCAACGACCTGCTCTCCCCGACATCTACTATTTCAGAGATCACTGCAAGGACCAATGACTCATCAACTACAACAGAGTTTAATAAAAAACTGAAGAACCTTGTTGACGCAGGCGCTACTGTCACAGTAAACGGCAAGACCATTTCTTTGAATTCAGACGAAGGCAAGAGCCTCGTGATCATGGATCAGGATTATGCAGTAGTCGGAGCCGATGGAAAGCTTCCTCCGAACGAGCTTTTCTCAAGAGTTGCAGGAGAGAAAAATCCGGATGCAACACAGTATCAGAGATATACAAAGGCCACTATTACAGATTCGAATGGCAATTCACTCGATGTGTATGTGTACAATGATGAGGATGGTACAGACCTTGCAAGCCAGTACACCCTCTCACAGCTTACAGTAAACAATAACCTTATCGAGCAGCCGAATAAGATCCCGTACAAGCATCTGAGCGGAACGATCAATTCTGACTCATCGAACCTTCATCAGAATGATGATATCGCCTACGATGTCGCCAAGAAGATTTACGAGTGCTTTGACGTAGAGAATTTTACACTTAATCCGTCAGATACAACGGCTACTAACTTCAATGGTTTCTATGCGAAGTATGTCGGAGACATGGCTGAAAAGGGCAACGTCTATAAGACGACTTCTGAGGTGCTTAATGATACAGTGGAAAGCGTTTCATCAAGCCGCGACGGAGTCATTGGAGTAAACGCTGACGAGGAACTTGAGAATATGATCAAGTATCAGAACGCATATAACGCTTCCTCACGATTTGTAAATACGATCACCCAGATGATCGACGTGCTTCTGAATTCACTGACATAAAGGAGCTTTTATGACATCTACATTTTTTGGACTTGGAATTGCAGCGTCAGGACTTAATTCCTACCAGGCAAAAATGAATACAACCGCAAATAACGTCTCAAACCTTGAGACTGACGGATATTCGAGACAGCAGGTAAATGTTTCTTCATCTGTTTCGCTTCGCTCATATACGCCGTACGGTTCTATCAGTACCGGTGTTTCAACGGATTCCGTTACAAGGATCAGAGACGAATATTACAATGTCAAGTACTGGGAGAATCAGTCGAACTATGGCAAGACCGAGATCAAAGAGTACTACATGAAGCAGATCGAGGATTACTACACGGATAATGCCACTAATCCTGGTTTCTCAACTCTCTATGCGAAGATGTTCAATGCCTTAGATACCGTAAAGGACAATGCCGGCGACGATACGAAGAGGGCACAGTTCATAAGTGATGCAACGCAGCTTACGGATTACTTCAATTCGACATCACAGAACTTAAAGACACTGCAGTCTGATGTAAACGACCAGATAAAGGATACAGTAGATCAGATCAATTCTATCGCAAAGAAGATTTCAGTATTAAATAAGCAGATAAACCTTATTGAGACTCAGTCCAAAAATATGCATGCGAATGAGCTCAGAGACCAGAGGGACCTGCTGATAGACCAGCTTTCTCAGTATGTCACAGTTGATACAGAAGAGGTAAAAGTAAGAGATACCCGTACTTCAAAGCTTGCAAAGCTCGATCACAACGTTGAAGAGATCTACACTGGTGCGACTACCTACACTGTAAAAATAGGCGGCCAGGTTCTTGTAGATAACTACGATTATAACCCACTTCAGGTCAAGACCAGGGATAACAAGTATAACCAGTCGGATATCGATGGACTCTATGATGTGACCTGGGCAAAAAATGGCAGATACAATGGCCAGACACTTAATCTCTTTGGGACAAATATGGGCGGAAAGCTCCGCGGTCTTTTAGAGATAAGAGACGGAAATGACGAGGAAAACCTCACAGGTATTGCTGAGCTGATAAGCCCACAGGTATATGTCAAGGGAACGGCAGATCAGGCTAAGGCAAAGGAAAAAGATGGTGACGGTAATCTTTATACTGATGACCCTTCTCTGGTGGGTCAGATCGTAAAGGATGAAAACGGCGCTATCGTAGAGAACCCAAAGGGAGCTGAGAGTGCCTCTGTTTTAAGGCTCAGTGAGAATATCAGCATCACTGATCAGGACAGGATGAACATGCCTGAAGAGGGCGCCATCTATGTAAACAACCACAAGTACGAATATAAATCATTTACGGCTCAGACCGATGAGACTGGAAAAATCGTCTCCTATACATTTGAGCTGAAGAATCCTATCTCACAGAAGGAGATAGGTAACGTCGCAGGTAAGAAGGCAACTGTTGGATCAAGTGTTGATTTCAAGGGAATCCCTTATTATCAGAATGAGATGAACGCGTTCCTCCGTACTTTTTCAAGGGAATTCAACAAGATTCAGAAATCAGGGCAGGATGCCAATGGTGACGCGGGCCGTTCATTTTTCGTAGCAAAAAATGAAAGCCAGAACAGTGATGAAACTGAACTTGATTTCACTGGAAGCGACTCACTGGTAGACAACGACTATTATGTGAAAAATGCTGATGGCACCTATAAAACTGATTCAGATGGAAAGCAGGTTGTCAACACCAAGCGTGAGACTTTACACGCGACTGGCAGCACCACGACTACTGTAGATGGTAAGGAAGTCACCAGCTATACCGGCGGCGTCATAAATGGTTCCGCTGATTCCTACTACAAGCTTACGGCTTCAAGCATCGAGATCGCGTCAGCAGTCAGGAAGAGCCCGAACCTGTTCTCAACGACTATCAATAAAACCTACAATGGTAACAAGGATTTAGGCTACGATTCATACGATCTGATGCAGCAGATGCTTAACCTCGAGGATAAGACGACTCTATATAAGGATGGCACAGGGGACAAATTCCTGCAGAGAATCTACGCCGATGTGACTGTTGATACTCAGGAGAGCACTCAGTTTACTAAGAATTACGAGAGCATCCAGAAGTCCATCGACAATCAGAGGAAATCAGTTTCCGGTGTCGATAAGGATGAAGAGGCCATGAACCTTGTGAAGTACCAGAATGCATATAATCTTTCTGCAAAGGTTATTTCTACTCTTGCAGAGATGTATGACCAGTTGATTTTACGTACTGGCGTATAAGGAGGCTATAATGAGAATCACTAGTAATATGATCCTGCACAATGCAGCAACGAATATTAACGGAAATAAAGTCCTTGTCGACAAGGGCAACAACCAGATGACGACACAGACTAAGATCCAGCGCCCTTCAGAGGATCCTGTTGTTGCTGTGCGTTCTCTTGCACTCCAGACCCGTCTCTCAAAAATAAATCAGTACTACGAGACAAATATCCCGGATGCTGAGCAGTGGATGGATGTAACTGAGACTGCGATGAACAATATCATCGATAACATCACTGAGCTTAAAAAGCTCTGCGTTCAGGGTTCTACCTCAACCATGAATACCGATGACAGAGAGACGATCCTCAAGCAGCTGAAATCTCTTCAGGAGTCTATTTTTGCAGAGGGAAACGCTGACTACGCAGGGCGTACGGTCTTCACAGGCTACCGCACTGATAAGACATTAGTCTTCACCGATGCCGATTGTGATAAGAAGTACAATATCACTCAGAATCTGTCAGCGAATGACTTCGAAAAGGTCAGCTATTTCAATAACGAAGTATCGGTTCCTGCAAATAAAGATCAGGTAAATAAACTTGATGACACCTCTTCCGCTGATAATCTTAAAAAGGAAGATATAACCATCCAGAATTCGTCATATAAGAGACTCCGTCTCGCTTACGATAATGTATCAGATGTCGAGAGCCTGACATTCTCCTATAAGGACACAAGAGGCAAGACAGTAAAAACTAATTTCCAGCTGGTGAAGGAAGATATCACCCGAATCCCGAAGCTGGCAAAGGGTGGAGTAAAGCAGGCGGATGGTACTTACAAATATGCCGATAACACTTCAGGAAAAACAGAATTAGAGTATAATGTGAATGTCACACAATCAGACAGCCGAACAGTAAAGTCTGCATCGGGTAGCACAAATAGCGTCGTCTATAATTACAGTCAGGTAGGCGGTACAGTGACACAGTCTGACCTCCCTCAGACTGTTTACGTCTTCGAAAACGAATCCGACTGGGCAGACTGGTGCTCCAAGCATGCCACAGCTACTACGGATGCCACAGCGGATGAGAACAAGAAAAGGAAGTTCGTCCCGGACGATGCGGCAGTCCTTATCAAGGAGACCGGGGATCTGATTTTTGGGAAAAAGACCTCGGATCAGATGTCTGCCAGGGAGACCTCTGTAGCTGTAAACTACGATAAGAATTCATTCTCTGCTGGAGAACTCAAGCCAGAGTATTATTATGACTGCGTGGATAATACCGGAGTAGATTATTCAGACCTCGATGGTACTATTCGCAGCCGCCTTGTTTACAACCGCTCTGATATAGCTTATGATATAAATTATACGGTGGCTGTGAACCAGAATATCACAGTAAACCTCCAGGCAAATGAGATCTTCGACTCCAGTGCCCAGCAGGATATGAAGGACCTGACCTCGGTCATCACGAACACTCAGGATGCTTATGAGAAGCGTGAAAAAATAGCCGCACTTATGAAGGATTCTGATTATCAGGATGATGCAACGCAGAAGAAACTCTCAGAGTGGTACACCGCAGCAAGCAAAGAATACGATTACTACAATGACTACATGCAGGAGACATTTGAGAGAGTCCTTGGAAATACTGAGGATTATCTGAATAAGGCTAACCTGGCTGAGACGACCTTAGGCTGCCGCGGAGACGAGCTGAAGATCACAAAGACCAGAATGGATGAGCAGCAGGAGTCAGTCACAGAGCTGAAGAGTAAAAACGACAACCTCGATCTCTCGACTATTATGATGAACTATACGGCTTATTACACAGCATATCAGGCATCACTTGTTGCAGCCGGCAAGCTGGGCGAGCAGTCACTTCTGAACTATATCTGATGAGCTTGGATGGCGTTTATTTTTTAAAGAATGAGATTTGTTCAAGGGCCGGTGCTGTACGGATGTAATGATTAAAAAAGGAAAGGGCAAAAATGAAGGTAAACACAAGACTATTTGGAGAAATAGACATTGCCGATGACAAAATAATCACCTTACCAGGCGGTATCATCGGATTTCCGGACATGCAGAAATTTACTCTGATATACGATTCGGAGGAAAAGGACAAACAGAAGCAGACTGCGATCATGTATCTGCAGTCGATGGACGAGCCGCAGTTTGCTATGCCGGTCGTGATGCCGGGCGATATTTTCCCGGATTACAACCCGATGATAGATGACGAGCTTTTATCAGACATCGGTGAGCTGACTCCTGAGAACACCTACTGTCTTGTGACTATCAGTGTTCCTTCTGATGTGAAAAAAATGACCGTAAACCTCAAGGCACCGTTTATCATCAATACTGATACTCTTAAGGGTGCTCAGATCATGGTTGAGGATGATGTGGCAGTGAAGACTCCGATTTATGATATCCTTGCAGCGCGCAAGGCAGGAAAGGAGGACTCTTAATGCTCGCTCTTACAAGAAAAAAAGATGAATCTATAGTAATAAATGGCGATATAGAGATCACTATCATGGAGATCAAGGGTGACCACGTAAAAGTCGGCATCAAGGCTCCAAAGAAGGTCCCTATCTATCGAAAGGAGATTTTCGACCAGATCCAGGAAGAGAATAAGGAAGCCATGAACACCGCAGCAGTGAAGAACCTAAACGACCTTCTGTAAAAAAGTGCAAAAAAAATACAATTCATCTTTGGGTATGGGTTGTATTTTTTTTATGTGTTCCGATATAAAAATAAATGAATCTCCTCGCTGTGGATTCGAAGCTTGTTACCTCAAAGCTTTATGCCGCGGGGTGTTAGCCATTGATGTACAAACGGAGGTGTAAATCATGGAGATATCAGTTAATGCAGGGTACTCTAAGCAGGGAAGCTATTCAGTGGGTTCCGCGCAGACAGTAAACGTCGATACCAGTGCGAATACCGCTAGTGCTGCAGAGCCGGAACAGGCAGCAGATACTTCAGCAGATGCAGCCGTAAAGATCGAAGAGAAGAATGCCTTCAAGCAGGCATCAGATTTATCAGCTGAATACGATAAGAAGCTTGATGAGAAGGAAAACGAACAGATAAAGAAGGCCGTTTCTGAAATAAACAAGCATGCGAACGGTACAGAGGCTATTTTTGGCATTCATGATAAGACCAACCGTGTCACGATAAAGATCGTAGACCGTGATACAAAGAAGGTCATAAAGGAATTCCCGCCTGAGAAGACTCTTGATATGATCGCAAAGGTCTGGGAGCTTGCAGGACTTTTAGTAGACGAGAAGAAATAATTTTTATAATAAGGAGATAAGCTTATGTCATCACCAATCAGAATGTCCGGTATGGTATCCGGCCTTGATACAGAGTCTATCGTTACCGCTCTGACAAGTGATTATCAGAATAAGGTCGATAAGTATAAGAAGGCGCAGACCAAGCTTTCATGGAAGCAGGACGCCTGGAAGGAAGTAAATACTGAGGTTAACGACTTCTATAACAGCCTCGATAAGTACAGATATTCATCTGCATGGACTCTTCAGAAAGCCACTGTTTCAGATGCTACGAAGGCTACAGTTTCAGCTAATGGTAAAGCATTCAATGGAACACAGACACTTGAGATAACGCAGCTTGCTACATCTGCGGCACTTACGAGTGGAAAGCTTTCCTATACTGATTCAGATAAGAAGGCACAGACAGTTACATCCAGCACTAAGATTTCAAATATTGCAGGAAAGACTGGAGATCTGACGATTAAGGTCGGAGACAAGGATACTACATTTACAGTCGATTCAGATACTACAGTTAATGATCTGGTAAACGCCTTAAAGACTGCCGGCCTCAATGCTTCATTCGATGATACTCAGCAGAGATTCTATATCAGTTCAAAGACATCAGGAAAGAATCAGAGCTTTTCTCTGAGTGGATCTGGTGATATCCTTAAAGCCTTAAAGCTTGACAGCTCGACCAGAGCAAATGCTACAGATGGACAGGATGCGGAGATTCTGCTCGGTGGAGTAAAATACACAAATTCCACTAATAACTTCAGCATCAATGGTCTGAATATCCAGGCTCAGGCTACAACAAGCAGTGCCATTACTGTTACTTCACAGACTGATACACAGGGTATCTATGATAAGGTCAAGGAGTTTATCTCTTCCTATAATGACCTGATCAACGACCTGACAGACAGATACAACGCTGCAAGTTCTGGTTCATATGAGCCTCTTACTGATGACGAGAAGTCACAGATGTCTGATAAAGAGGTTGAGAAGTGGGAGAAGAAGATCAAGACTGGTCTCCTGCGTCGTGATGATACTCTTGATTCTATCATGAACACACTGACTAACGGTATGATGGCTTCATACTATGATGATTCAGTTGCCACAATGGATATCAATGGTAAGCAGACTTTAAACGCCGGCGTTACCTCAGCAAAGAAATACAGCCTTGCTACTTTCGGTATCATGACGAAGGGTATCCTTCAGTCAGCTACCAACAGACAGTATGAGTACCATATCGATGGTGATGAGGATGATGATTCTGTATCATCGAACACGGATAAGCTGATGACAGCTATCACAGAGGATCCGGATAAGGTTATTGATCTGGTTAAGAATGTCGCAAATAACCTCTCCAGGAACTTAAAGAAGCAGATGACAGCTACATCGCTTCGTTCAGTATTTACTGTCTACAATGATAAGGAAATGGCCAGCGAGTATTCGAGCTACACCGAGCTTATTAATACCTGGACTACAAGACTTAACGATATGCAGGACAGCTACTACAAGAAGTTCTCAAAGATGGAGTCTACACTGTCGAAGCTTCAGCAGAGTACAAGCTCGATTTCGGGACTTACATCATAATCGTTTATTTTTTCAAGAGATATACAAGCCGCAGCTGCTGTGGCTTATGGTTTTAGTTTTTTTAAGGGATAGTAAAATGCAGAGAAATCCGTATGAAGTATATAGAAAGAATCAGGTAGCAACAGCTTCTCAGGCTGAGCTCGTGCTTATGCTGTATGATGGTGCACTGAAATTCGTAAACATTGCCCATGATGCCATTGAAGAGAAGAATTACGAGAAAGCAAATAAGAATATCCAGAAGGCTGACGATATCATTGTCGAGCTTCTTGGTACCTTAAATCACAAGTATCCTGTTGCAGCTGATTTTGAGAATGTCTATAAGATTATCAGAGACAGGCTTCTTTGGGCAAATATGAAAAAAGACAACGATATCCTTCAGGAGGCTCATGACCACATAGAGACCATGAGAGATACCTGGAAGGAAGTCATGAGAAAGACCAACAACGGTCAGAATGTTCATGTAGGTGAGACTACATCAGCGGAGTGATGTTATGGGTGATACTACAGAAGATGACGCATATGTACGGATACTGCGGGAGTCACTTGAGAAAAAGGTCGAGCTGCTAAAACTTATCTCGAAGGAGAATGAGGTTCAGAAGAGAGTTCTTATCGATGAGACATCGACACCTGACGACCTGCAGGCCACAATGGACCATAAGGATGGCTGGGTAGACCAGATATCTACGTTAGACGATGGGTTTTCGGTTATCTTTAATAAGGTAAAACCGCTCCTAACGGACCACAAGGACAAATACAGAGACGAGATTTCGCGGATGAAGGACTTAGTCAGGGAGATTACAGACCTGACTGCAACCATCAGGAAGCAGGAGCAGGAGAATTACAAGCTCCTCGATCAGAAATTCACAGGCATCAGGCAGCAGGTAAAGAAGATCAGAAAAAGCCAGTCAGCTGTCTCGAAATACTACAAGACTATGAACGGCGAGTACGACTCACAGTTCCTCGATAAATCGAAATGAAAAATCCGGTTCCTTTGGAACCGGACTTTTTTTGTCTTATATGATTGCCTTGATGGAGAGCCATGGCTCTGTCATCAGGTCTATTATCGAGCCGTCATCAAACTGGACGATCGGGCGGCTCATTGTGTTATTGTGGTGGTGGATATAGACAACGGTGCATCTGCGTCCGTCGTTTAATATAACACGGGAATTCTGGTATGCGCTGGCAAGCCTTGACAGGAAGGTCATGACGACCATCGGTGAATACTTTTGTATGCCATCTTTCTCAAATGCTGCTATAACCTGGAACGCACAGAGCGGGCCCCTGTAGACTCTGGCTGTCGTCATCGCATCATAGACATCTGCGACAGCTATTACTGATGCTATAGGGTCTATCTCATCACCTGAAAGGCCACGCGGATAGCCTGAGCCGTCGTTTCTCTCATGGTGCTGAAGTGCAGCAGTTAAAATCCGGCTGTCGATGTTTGGGACCTTTGAGAGAAGCTTTTTGCCTTCGAGGGCGTGAGTTTTCTGGATTTCAAACTCTTCATCTGTGAGCTTGCCCTGTTTATTCAGAATCTCTGGCGGAATCGCAAGCTTTCCGATATCGTGAAAATAACCTGCGAGCGTGATGATGCTCAAGGTATCGGAATCGAGGTTCATCCAGCGGCCTATGCCTCTCGCGATCAGTGCAACATTCAATGAGTGCACATAAACTGCATCGTCAAGTGAGGTCATGGTCTGAAGGATTTCAAAAAGATCAAGTGTCGTCTTCTGCGCGAATAGAGAAGAGACATCCTTTAAGATAGAGTCAAAATCCACCTTTGGATGATCCAGTTTGATGATTCTTGTAAAAAGGCCTCTCATCATCGCGATATTTCTGGAGTAATCTATCTGAAATGTCTGATAGACTTCTGTACGCTTGAGCTTCTGAGTATAGGAGACGGTTTCGCTACCAGTCTTTGGCTTTGGAGCTGGTGGTACAGGAGGTTCTGTCTTTTCAGTCTCTTCTGATTTGATTTTTACTGAAGCTATTGAGTAAAAAGTAATCTTCGAAATCAGTGCGTTATTTAAGACATCCCCTTCCTTTGCTATACGCTGTCCCTGTAAGGTAATAACATCCTGCGCTAAGACCATGCCAGGTCTTAATTCATTTGGCTTATAATTTACATCCATAAAAATTCCCCTCTCGGAATATTTGCTTAACTTATTTTTATTATAAATTTTTTCATAATTTTACGCAATACATTTTTCGCGTTATGTATAAAATCGCAGTCTAATTTCATATGTTGTACTTGACAGCACGTAAAATACTGTTAAAATTTGGATGATTAGAAAGAAAAGCATATCTTTCATCCCGTTATTCAGAATGTTTTTTCCTTAAGGAGGATTTATGGAGAAGCGTTTATTCACTTCAGAGTCTGTTACCGAAGGTCATCCTGACAAGGTCTGCGACGCTGTCAGCGATGCCATTCTTGATGCCTGCATGGAGCAGGATCCAATGAGCCGTGTTGCCTGCGAGACTGCAGCCTGCACAGGATTCGTTCTTGTAACTGGTGAGATCACCACAAAGGCTAATATTGATATCCCAAGCATCGTTAGAAAGACTGTAAATGAGATTGGATACAATGATGCCAAGACTGGTTTTGATGGAAATACCTGCGCTGTTATGGTTGCTCTCGACAAGCAGTCACCTGATATCGCTATGGGTGTTGACAAGGCTCTCGAGGCTAAGGAGGGCGAGCTCAAGGACGACCTTGATACCGGTGCTGGTGACCAGGGTATGATGTTCGGTTACGCTACAAACGAGACTGACGACTATATGCCGTATCCTATCTCTCTTGCTCACAAGCTCGCTAAGAGACTTACTGATGTAAGAAAAGACGGCACTCTTAAGTATCTTCGCCCGGATGGAAAGACTCAGGTTTCTGTAGAGTATGATGAGAATGGTAAGCCATTCCGTCTTGAGGCTGTTGTCCTTTCTACTCAGCATGATGAGGACGTTACTCAGGAGCAGATCCATGAGGATATAAAGAAGTATGTCTTCGACCCGATCCTCCCTAAGGAGCTTATCGATGACAAGACCAAGTTCTTCATCAACCCAACAGGACGTTTCGTTATCGGTGGACCTCACGGTGATGCTGGTCTTACTGGCCGTAAGATCATTGTTGATACCTACGGTGGTATGGCTCGTCACGGCGGCGGTGCTTTCTCTGGTAAGGACTGCACTAAGGTTGACCGTTCAGCTGCTTACGCTGCACGTTATGTAGCAAAGAATATTGTTGCAGCTGGCCTTGCTGACAAGGCTGAGATCCAGCTTTCATATGCTATCGGTGTTGCACAGCCTACCTCTATCAATATCGATACCTTTGGTACCGGAAAGCTCTCAGAGGAGAAGCTCGTTGATATCATCCGCGAGAACTTTGACCTTCGTCCAGCCGGAATCATCAAGATGCTTAATCTTCGTCGTCCTATCTACCGCCAGACAGCTGCTTACGGCCACTTCGGCAGAAATGACCTGAACCTGCCTTGGGAAGCATTAGATAAGGTTGATGACCTCAAGAAATATCTTTAATTTCAGACAAGATTGATTTATCTGGTCCCTGCTGCAGAAATGTGGCAGGGATTTTTATGTTGAAAAATAACACGAAAAATATTATGATATCTTTGTATGTGCAAAAATATAGTGTGCTTTCAGCATATAAAATAAATAAGAGGTAAGCAAATGAAGATTATTGTTACCGGCGGAGCCGGATTTATTGGAAGCAATTTCGTATTTTATGAGAGAAAGAAACATCCGGAGGACGATATTCTCTGCGTAGATTCACTGACTTACGCCGGGAATCTTTCGACACTTGAGCCGGTCATGGATGATCCGAAGTTTCATTTTTTCAAGCTTGATATAAGAGACAGAGACGGCGTCTACAAGCTGTTTGAGGAAGAGAAGCCTGATATAGTGGTAAACTTCGCTGCTGAGAGTCATGTAGACAGGTCGATTGAGAACCCGACGATTTTTCTTGAGACAAATATCATTGGTACTTCAGTCCTGATGGATGCATGCAGGAAGTACGGAATCAAGAGGTATCACCAGGTAAGCACGGACGAGGTTTACGGAGATCTGCCACTTGACAGGCCGGATCTGTTTTTCCATGAGGATACGCCGATACATACCTCAAGTCCGTACTCGACCTCGAAGGCTTCAGCCGACCTGCTTGTTATGGCATATCACAGGACCTACGGTCTTCCTGTTACGATCAGCCGCTGCTCTAATAACTACGGACCTTACCAGTTCCCTGAAAAGCTGATTCCTTTAATGATAGCAAATGCCCTGGCTGACAAGCCGCTGCCAGTCTATGGCGAGGGCAAAAATGTCCGCGACTGGCTCTACGTAGAGGACCACTGCAAGGCAATCGACCTTATCATTAGAAACGCTGCCGATGGCGAGATCTACAATATCGGTGGTCATAATGAGATGGCAAATATCGATATCGTAAAGCTGATCTGCGATTATCTCGATAAGCCGTATTCACTCATCGAGCATGTCGAGGACAGAAAGGGCCATGATATGCGCTATGCCATCGACCCGACCAAGATTCACAATGACCTCGGCTGGCTTCCTGAGACAATGTTTGCAGATGGAATCAAGAAGACAATCCAGTGGTACTTGGATAACAAGCCATGGTGGGAGAATATCATCTCAGGAGACTACATGGATTACTACGAGAAGATGTATTCACACAGAAAGGTTCTGGATTAAGACACAGAACAGAATTCTTTCAAGAATAAATCTGTTATTAAGAGGGAAAAATCATGAAGGGAATTATTCTTGCAGGCGGTTCGGGCACGAGGCTCTATCCGCTTACCATGGTCACAAGTAAACAGCTGCTTCCGGTGTATGACAAGCCGATGATCTATTATCCGCTTTCTACACTGATGCTTGCGGGAATCAGAGAGATTCTTATCATCTCGACTCCTACGGACACTCCTAGATTCGAGCAGCTTTTGGGTGACGGCTCTCAGTTTGGCCTTTCACTTTCATACAAGGTTCAGCCGTCCCCGGACGGACTCGCCCAGGCTTTTATCATAGGTGAGGATTTCATCGGAGACGATGCCTGCGCGATGGTACTGGGGGATAATATTTTCTACGGAAATGGCTTAGGCTCCTTGATGCGTGACGCGAAGGAGAATGCTGAGAAAAATAACAGGGCTTCGGTTTTTGGCTACTATGTAACTGATCCTAAGCGTTTCGGTGTTGTGGAATTCGATAAGGATGGAAAGGCTGTTTCAATCGAGGAGAAGCCAAAGAATCCGAAGAGTAATTATGCTGTAACAGGACTTTATTTTTACCCGAAGGGTGTAGCGAAGAAAGCTCACGAGGTTAAGCCTTCTGCACGTGGCGAGTTAGAGATTACGACTCTCAACGAGATGTATTTGAAGGCAGACCAGCTGATGGTGAAGCTTTTAGGCCGTGGCTTCGCGTGGCTCGATACAGGTACGATGGAGTCGCTTCATGAGGCAGCAGGCTTTGTCCGTACGATAGAGACACTTCAGGGCATTATGATTTCAGCTCCTGAGGAGATCAGCTTCAAGAATGGCTGGATTGATACTGAAAAGCTTTTGGAGTCAGCACAGAAGTACGGCAAGAGCCCGTACGGTGAGCATCTGAAGGCAGTTGCCGAAGGACGTTTTAAGTATTGACCGAAAGCTTCGAGACGAGAACGAATCGTAGATGAAGTTCGAATCCGAAGCGAGGTCGTTCTCAGAGATTAGCGAGAACGAGTCGCAGACGAAGTTCGAGCATAACGAAGAGAACTTCATATGACTTTTTTTAAGGAGACAGAATGCAGATTTCAGTTGAGAAAAATGTCGGTGGTATAGAGGGACTTGCAGTCATCACACCGAATGTACATAGAGATGAGAGAGGTTACTTCGTAGAGACCTGGAATTCACGTGAGATGAAGGAGGCTGGTCTTGACGTCGACTTCGTACAGGACAACCAGTCTATGTCACAGAAGGGAGTTCTCCGCGGACTTCACTTCCAGAAGAATTTCCCGCAGTGCAAGCTTGTCAGAGCTGTCCGAGGCGAAGTCTTTGATGTGGCAGTAGATTTGAGAAAGAATTCAAAGACTTATGGAAAGTGGTACGGAGTCATACTTTCGGATCAGAACATGAAACAGTTCCTGATTCCGGAGGGGTTCGCTCACGGGTTCCTGGTTCTTACAGATGTCGCAGAATTCTGCTACAAGGTAAACGACTTCTGGCATCCGAACGATGAGGGTGGAATGGCCTGGAATGATCCTGAGATCGGAATCGAGTGGCCGCGCGTAAAAGGCAGCTACCCGGGAAGTGCTGATGCATCAGGCTACACTCTTGAGGACAAAACCCCGCTTATCCTCTCCGACAAGGACCAGAAGTGGGCAGGACTCAAGGATACTTTTTCTTTTTAAGACAGGAAGAGATATATGATAGAATGTGAAAACTGCGGCACGATGTACGACGAATCGTTAGACCACTGTCCTGAGTGCCTCTGTTCAGTGCATGAAACAAACGACGACGGCGAAGACTGCGGTGGCATCTACGAGCCGATTTCAGTCTGGATAAAGGACAAGGGAAGGCCGGAGATCATCTGCCGCTGCCAGTTCTGCGGCGCGCTGAAGACTGAGCTTATTGACCACGACGATAACCCGATAACTATCATGTCGGTAGCGACAAAGCCGCTTGCAAACCCGCCATTCCCGATTGAGAGGCTTCAGGAGCTTACGGATCTGATGGGCGGCCAGGGTGATATGAACGGGTATTATAGGAATTAGGATTTAGGGGATAGGGGTTAGGATTATTGGTTAGTTTATGAATAGAGAGAATAAGAGACGTAAGTACGACAAGAATTTTTATAAAAAGAATCCGTGCACGGATTCCTTCACCTGCAGAAACTGCGGCTGGCCGATTGTCTCAAATGGTGCTGGATCAAACCACAGGAATCACTGCCCGAACTGCCTCTGCTCGCTTCATGTCGACGAGACACCGGGAGACCGTGCCTCGAACTGCGGCGGAATTATGGAGCCAATCGGAGTCTGGGTAAGAAGTGATGGCGAGTGGGCTATAGTTCATCGCTGCAAGCACTGCGGAAAACTCTCCTCAAACAGAATCGCAGCCGACGACAACCCGATGAAGCTGATGGCTCTCGCGATGAAGCCTGTAGTATCTGATTTTCTCGATAAAGACAGACTCAAAGAGATGCTGTCGTCGATGCAGAGCCAGGGCGATCTGATCTGAAAAATTTACTTGCTAAAAACAGGGAGGGTGGTTATAATATATTAGTTGTGTCTCGAACACAAAAAATATTTGGAGGCTATTTTTACATGAAAAGAAATAAGGCAGTGGCACTTGCTTCTATCGCGTTAGCTGGTAGTTTCGTGCTCAGCGGCTGTGCTGCAAAACCATCTGATACTCTGATAAAGGTCGGAACCCCGAATGATAAGATCACTTTTGGCTATGGTAATTTCGTAGCGAAGTACAATCAGGCCGTTTACGATGAGTATTATTTGCAGTACATGGGTGAGGGATACTGGAGCCAGGAGCAGAACGGCAAGACAATGGAGCAGTCCGTAAAGGATAACGTCATCGATGGTATCGAGGAACAGTACGTCGACAAGCTCCATGCAAAGGATTATGACGTGAAGCTCACTTCAGACGATAAGAAGAAAATCAAGGAAGCTGCTGAGAAATTCATGTCAGCAAATACTGATAAGGCCATCGACCAGATCGGTGCTACAGAGGAGTACGTAGAGGATCTCCTCGAGTATGAGACCTATCAGGCCAGAGTAAGACAGAAGATCGAGGACCAGACTGATGTCACCGTAACAGATGACGAGGCAAACCAGTCTACTATCTCTTACGTTTGTTTTTCGACGGCTTCAACAACAGATGCTTCAGGCAATGCAGTAGAGAAGACCGATGCTGAGAAGGCTGCTTTAAAGAAGCAGGCAGAGAATGTAGCAGCTGCTTCAGATTTCGATGCCGCTGCAAAGAAAGAGGGCGCAACAGTTGAGACTGATTCCTACACCACAAAGGGGGATTCTTCAGAGGATACTACTGTAGGTGCAGATGTAATCGATGCTGCAAAGAAGCTTACCAAGGAAGGCCAGATTTCCGGCGTTATCGAGGTTAAGGACAAAGGTTACTACGTAGTCCGTATGGACAAACTTCTTGATAAGGATGCTACAGCAAAGAAGAAGAAGTCACTTACTTCTGAGAAGAAGCAGGCTGCTTACGAGAAGATCGTAAAGAAGTGGAAAAAGAGTGCTGATTTCGAACTCAATGAAAAGCTTTGGAAGCAGGTTACTTTTGATGACCTCTTCACACAGAAGACTACTGCAAGCGGCGACGCTTCAGGCAGCGCACAATAAAATTAATAAACGGCTGTCCTACGGGGCAGCCTTATTTTTCGTATTAGAGAAAAATAAACGGGCAGGTCAGTGTGACTTTTCCCTTGAAAAACAAAAGCAAAAACAGATGAGGACAGACAATGAGGTTTGCAGCACACTATCTCGGTGAATACAAAAAAGAATCGATCTTAGCGCCGATCTTTAAGATGCTCGAGGCTATTTTTGAATTGTTCGTGCCACTTGTTATGGCGCGGATCATCGATGTCGGAATCGCACAGAGCGACAGAGGCTATATCCTTAGGATGTGTGGCCTTCTGATGCTTCTTGCGGTGATCGGACTTGCTGTGGCTATCACGGCACAGTATTTCAGTGCGAAGGCAGCGATAAATGCAGCAGGTCGCATCAGGAGCGATGTATTTTTCCATATAATGAAGTTCTCTAGAGGAACGCTCGAGACATCAGGAACTGCATCGCTTGTCACGAGGATCACCAACGATGTAAACCAGGTGCAGAACGGTATGAACATGTTCCTCCGACTGTTCCTCCGCTCGCCGTTTATCGTATTCGGCGCGATGATAATGTCGTTTACTGTCGACGTGAAGGCAGCTCTCGTATTCTGCGTAGTTATCCCGGTCTTAGGACTTGTAGTATATCTCGTAATGAGAGCAACTCTTCCGAAGTTCAAGCGCATTCAGGAGGGCCTTGAAAAAATACTTCTTACCGTTAACGAAAACCTCGAGGGCGTCAGAGTCATCCGTGCGTTCAGAGTCGAAGACAAGCAGGATAAGAAATTTAAGGACGAGACAAGTGACCTCTATGGCAGACAGATTTCATCCGGACGGATTTCAGCTCTTCTAAATCCTGTTACCTACGCGGTCATAAATCTCGGTATTGCAGCTGTCCTCTGGATCAGCGGCGGACAGGTATATACCGGTGACCTGACACAGGGTGAGGCTGTAGCTCTCATCAACTACATGTCGCAGATCCTTGTGGAGCTTATCAAGCTTGCAAACCTTATCCTTCTGCTTACAAGAGCCATCTCATCGGCTGACAGACTTGAAGAGGTCCTAAAGACGGAGCCTGACGAGAGGACTCATGAAAAGAATTCCAGCAGCGCTGAAGAAAATTCTGAAAACGCAATTGAGTTTAAGAACCTCTCATTTACATATCCGGGCAGCCGTGACTATTCTCTTTCTGATATCAGCATTATGCTGAAGAAGGGACAGAGCCTTGGAATCATCGGAGGAACCGGTTCTGGTAAGAGTTCGCTGGTGCGCCTCTTAAGGCACGCCTACGATCCGACCTCAGGAGAGCTTTTACTTTTCGGTAAAGATATAAGAGAGTATTCTGATGAAGAATTGGTTCGAAAAATTGGCCACGTACCTCAGAAGGCCAACCTCTTCGCAGGAACTATCGCTTACAATCTGCGCCTCGCAAAGCCTGACGCTTCAGAGCAGGAGATGTGGGAGGCGCTTGAGGAGGCTCAGGCAAAGGAGATAGTGGAAAATAAGGAGAACAAGCTCGAGGAGCAGATTCAAAGAGGCGGCACGAACTTTTCAGGTGGTCAGAAGCAGAGACTTACGATCGCAAGAGCCCTGATAAAGAAGCCACAGCTTCTTATCCTTGACGATTCAGCCTCGGCTCTTGATATGCTTACCGAGCGCCATCTTCACGATGCTATAGAAAAACTGCCGTGGCATCCGACCTCTGTGATCATCTCGCAGAGAGCCTCATCCGTTATGACCTGTGACCAGATCCTTGTTCTCGAGGGTGGAAAGGCAGTAGGCCTTGGAACGAGCGAGGAGCTCCTTAAGACCTGCCCGATTTACAAGGAAATCTATACGACTCAGTTCGAATACAAGGAGGCGAGAGCATGAAAAAACAGTCTACAATGAAAAGAATATTAAAGCTCTTACGTCCTTACACTGGCTTTATCATCCTATCACTCATCTTTGCATTAGGAACCGTGGTCTCCACTCTTATGATCCCTGTGCTTGAAGGACGTGCAATCGACCACATCATCGGTAAGGGTGATGTCGATTTCGAAGGCCTGCTCTTTGTCTTAAAAGAGATTGCGGCAGTGGCAGCGGTTACTTTTTTCTGCCAGCTGCTTATGAACCTGATAAATAACCACATTACGTACTCGGTCGCAAAGACCTTAAGGCAGAAGGCTTTTGAGAGACTTCTTAGAGTCCCTGTAAAAGTAATCGATGGCGAAAGTCACGGTGATATCGCGAGTCGTATCGTAACTGATGCAGATTCATTTACAGACGGACTGCTTCTTGGCTTTACCCAGCTTTTTACAGGAGTTATGACTATTGCCGGAACTATCATTTTTATGATAAGGATCCGCTTTACGATAGCCTTAGTCGTAATAATTGCGACACCTATTTCGCTTCTTATCGCCAGATTTATTTCGAAGAAGAGTTACCAGTTCTTCAGGCAGCAGTCAAAGGACAGGGGTGACCTGACAGAGTATATAGATGAGAGAATTTCTCTTGAGGACCTTGTAAGCCAGCTTGGTGCCCAGGAGATTTCAAAGGAGGAGTTCACGAAGAAAAATGACAAGCTGACAGACTCGGCTGTAAAGGCTACTTTTTTCTCATCGCTTACCAACCCGTCGACAAGGTTTGTAAATGCCGTTATATATGCTGTGGTAGGTGCCGTAGGTGCCATGCTTGCAGTAGCTGGAAGCATCAGTGTCGGTGAACTTACCAGCTTCCTCGGATACGCAAGAGAGTATGCCCGTCCGTTTAATGAAATCACCGGTGTCATCACTGAGATGCAGAATGCTATCGCCTGCGCCGCCAGGATCTTCGAGCTTATCGATGAAAAGCAGGTTGAGGACTGTGACGGAGAATTCGACGGTGAAGTCAGTGGAAGAGTGGAGATGGAGCACGTTGATTTTTCCTATGTGCCTGAAAAGCCACTTATCACCGACTTAAATGTGAAGGTGGATCCGGGTGAGAAGGTCGCTATTGTCGGACCTACTGGTGCCGGTAAGACTACTCTTATCAACCTTCTGATGCGCTTCTACGATGTGAATGCTGGTGCTGTAAAAATAGATGGACGTGACATCCGTTCTGTAAGCCGAAATGTCTTAAGAAGCAGGTTCGGAATGGTTCTTCAGGAGACGTTCCTTTTTACAGGATCGATCAGGGACAACCTGACGCTTGGAAAGCCTGACGCTACTGACGAGGAGATTATTGAGGCCTCGAAGGCGGCACATGCTCATGATTTCATCAGGAAGCTTCCTGATGGTTACGATACTGTTCTTACGGCTTCGGGCGGAACCTTGAGCCAGGGACAGAAACAGCTTCTGTGTATCGCGAGACTGATGCTCGCGCTGCCGCCGATGCTGATTCTCGATGAGGCGACATCGTCGATCGATACGCGTACTGAGATCAAGATTCAGGATGCTTTCGCGAAGATGATGAAGGGCAGGACGACCTTTGTTGTTGCCCACAGACTTCAGACTATCAGGGATGCGGACCTTATTCTTTACATGGAAAACGGCCATGTCTTAGAGCAGGGTTCACACAGTGAGCTTCTGGCGAAGAATGGTTACTATGCGAGACTTTACAGATCGCAATATCAGTCTTGACTTTTTTGCTGAAGTATATAAAATATATACGGGAATTTTTCAATAAAGATTACATAATTATTACAAGGATTGGAATAAATGGGACAGTACGTGATGAAAGGCGGCAAGCCGCTGTACGGATCTGTAAATATATCAGGAGCAAAGAATGCAGCTCTTGCTATCATAGCAGCTGCGGTCATGGCAGATGAGGATGTGACTATTACAAACCTGCCTGACGTAAATGATGTGCATGTAATGCTCGGCGCCATTGACGAGATCGGCGCCAAGGTCGAGCGTCCTGACAGACATACTGCTATCATAAACGGCTCTACTATAAATCAGCTTATCGTAGACTATGAGTATATAAAGAAAATCCGTGCTTCTTACTATATGCTCGGTTCTCTTTTAGGAAAGTACAAGAAGGCTGAGGTGGCTCTACCTGGTGGCTGCGCTATCGGTGCGCGTCCTATGGATCTGCACACTAAGGGCTTCCGTGCCTTAGGTGCTACTGTAGATGAGGGTTATGGGCTTATCTCTGCAAAGGCTGACAGACTTATCGGCACACATATATATATGGACAAGGTTTCTGTTGGTGCGACGATTAATATCATGATGGCTGCAGTCCTTGCTGAGGGTAAGACCAGCATCGAGAATGCTGCAAAGGAGCCGCACGTAGTTGATGTAGCAAACTTCCTGAACAGCATGGGCGCTGACATAAAGGGTGCCGGTACTGATGTGATAAGAATAAATGGTGTTGATCATCTCCATGGTACTGAGTACTCTGTAATTCCTGACCAGATAGAGGCAGGCACCTTTATGTATGCTGCTGCCGCTACTCATGGTGAGGTTACTGTAAAGAATGTTATCCCGAAACACTTAGAGGCTACCACTGCAAAGCTTCTTGAAGCTGGCTGCCGCATTGCTGAGGGTGATGATATGGTTACTGTTTCGGCTAAGGATATCGTGCTTCAGCCGACTCAGGTTACGACTCTTCCTTATCCTGGATTTCCTACAGATATGCAGCCGCAGATGACTGTTGTCTTAGGGCTTGCAGATGGCGTAAGTACTGTAACTGAGAGTATTTTTGAAAACCGTTTCAAGTACGTCGCAGAGCTTGCCCGTATGGGTGCTAAGGTCAAGGTCGAGAGCAATATCGCTATCATCACTGGTGTAGATCACTACACTGGTGCGAGAGTCGACGCGCCTGATCTTCGTGCCGGTGCAGCGTTAGTTATCGCTGGTCTTGCTGCCGACGGTATCACAACAGTTGATGATATCAGATTTATTGAGAGAGGGTATGAGGATTTCACGGAAAAGCTGCGTGGAATTGGTGCTTCAATCGAAAAGGTTGAGGATGAGCGTGCCTTAAAGAAGTTTATGTTTCAGGTGTCTTGATTATGAGAATACTTTTTCTGGACTGGAATTGTTTTAACGGAGAGGCCACAAAAAAAGCAATGAAGGAGCAGGGCCATGTGGTCCTGCCTTTTTTTCACAAAAAATACGATGCACTGGAGTCTTATGACTTCTGTGAGTGCTTTGAAAAGTTTGTGAAAGAAAACAGGCCTTCGGTTATTTTTTCATATAATTACTTCCCGCTGGTGGCACAGTGCTGCCATGATAAGAATCTGCCATATGTGTCGGTGGTCTATGACAACCCGGCGGTTTATCTGTACTCGTATACTCTGATGTATCCGACGAATCATGTCTACATCTTTGATTCAAAATGGGTTCGGGAATATAATGCCGGCGGGCTTTCGAATGTGCACTACATCACGCTTCCTGCAGATACCGGAAGGCTGTCACGGCTTGAAGCTTGTTCTGAGAAAAAATATGCCTGTGATATCTCTTTTGTCGGCGCTCTCTATAATGAACAGCACAATTTCTATGAGAGGATGGAGAAAAATCTTTCTGAGAGGATGAAAGGCTTTCTCGAGGGGCTTATGGACGCGCAGATGCTCGTCTATGGAAGTGATCTGATAAAGCCTGTTATAAAGGGAGATATACTTGCTGAAATCAGAAAAGCTCTTCCTGTCTATCCGGATAGTAACTCTGTAGAACCGGATAATTACAGGGTTCTAAAGTATGTGATTGGAAGGAAACTTACCAGCAAAGAGAGAATCCGCTACCTTACCGCTCTTGGTACCAGATATAAAATCGACCTCTATACTCTTGACGATAACGCCTCAATTCCTGGCGTGGTAAACCATGGTACAGCGGACTATATAGATGTGATGCCTTTTGTTTTTAACCAGAGCCGGATAAATCTGAATATTACTCTTCGCAGCATTGATACAGGTATCCCACAGCGTTGCATGGATATCATGGGCTGCGGTGGTTTTCTGCTTTCTAACTATCAGGAGGATTTCTTCCTTGATGCGGTGACTGAGGACGGCTCGGCTGCCTTCATGCCTGGTGTTGATTACGATTTTTATTCAAGCAGTGAGGAGCTTCTCGATAAGGCTGGCTACTATCTCTCACATGAGGATGAGAGGGCGCGTATTGCCAGAAATGGTTATGAGAAGGTGAAGAAGTACTACTCGATTGATAAGTTCCTGCACCGGGTGCTGGATGAGTTCGTGTGAGGCGGGAGGACATATGAAAGTTGTATTTGTCAGATACGGAAGCATTCTTGAACCTGATATAATTGATACTTTTCAGGAGTTCGGGCTCGAGGTTATAGAATACGTGCGAGAAATCACCTACAAGGATGATATCGCGTCGACCTCGGTTATGCTTCTGCATGAATTTCTGGAAAAAAATCCATGTGACTTTCTGTTCTCTATGGACTTTTTCCCTTATGTCTCTGAAGTCGCAAATATTTATCATATGAGATATATCTCATGGGTGGTTGATGCGCCGATCTTAGAGCTCTATACTTCTTCGATTACGAATAAGTGGAACAGGACGTTTATTTTTGACAGAGCCTTATATAACGAAATTCACCCATTGAATCCGGACTGCGTTTTCCATCTGCCGCTTGCGGGCTCGGTGAAGCGGCGCATGCAGGTGATTAAAAATGCCAGCAGCACTCAGCGAAAGAAATTTTCACACGACATCGCTTTTGTCGGGAGCCTTTATTCTGAGAAAAATCCGTTATCGAATGCTGAAGGGCTTTCTGAGCATACCAAAGGGTATCTGGAGGGTATAATCAAGGCACAGGAGCTCGTTTACGGTTATTTTTTCATTGAAGAGCTGTTAAGCGATGATTTAGTAAACGAGATTAAAAAATCCCTCAAGGCCTTTCCAGCTCCAATGGAGGGTGGCTTTCTTACTGATAAGCGGACCATTGCGCAGGAGTATATCGGAAATGCTGTAACTGCTGCGGAGCGTGAAGATACTTTTCGGATGCTTTCGGAAAATTTTAATGTGTCGATCTACACCGGAAGCGACACATCGAAGATGCCTCACATTCACAACCTCGGGCTCGCGAAGTCACAGGAGGAGATGCCGATTATTTTTAACAGATCAAAAATAAATATAAACACCACCTCGAAGCCAATCAGGACCGGGCTTCCGCTGAGAATTTTCGATATCCTCTCCTGCGGTGGTTTCTGCATTTCCAACTATCAGGAGGAGATTCCTGAGCTCTTTACACCGGGTGAAGAAATCGTCATGTATGAAAGCCTTGATGAGCTGAAGGAGCTCTGTGCCTACTACTTAGACCATGAGGACGAGCGCAGGCAGATCGCAGAGGCTGGCTTCGAGAAGCTCAAGTACAATTATACTTACGAAATAGTTTTGCAGAAGCTGCTTTATACAGCCTTCTCCAAATAGTGCTTTACGGACTCTGAGTCCGTAAAAAGTTGCATGGGAATGCGTAGTATGACGATAGGAACTGAGGATGGAAATAAAAAGTAGGAAAAAAATTCTGGTATACCGCTGGAAGGCCTACAATTACGAGGACGTGATTGCGTCGTTTGAGAGGGCCGGCTACCAGGTCAAGTGCATCTACCAGAAGCTGATGAGCTATGATGTAAATGGCGAGTTTGCTGAAAAAATAGAACGCGAGCTTGCAAGTGAAACTTATGATTTCGTCTTCACGATAAATTACTTCCCTGTGATCTCGGATTCCTGCGAGAAAATGGGAGTCGAGTATGTCAGCTACAGCTGCGACAGCCCGCTGATCTCGATGTATCATGAGTCGGTTTTTAACGATGTAAACCGTATATTTTTATTTGATGTCGAGTCAGTTGCGAGATTTAGAGCACTAGGCGTTAAGCATGTGAAATATCTGCCTCTGGGTGTAGATATCGCGCGTCTCGATGAGCTTTTAAAAAAGCCGTCTCCATTTTCAGATCAGATGACGCAGACACTTCAGCACTCTTTAAGCTTTGTAGGCTCTCTCTATGAGAAAAATTCATACGACAAGACAAAGGAGGCACTGCCTGAGTATCTGCAGGGATACTTCGATGCATGTATGGAGATCGAGAGCAGGAAGTTCGGAACAGAGCATTTCTTTGATGAAATGATGACGACAGAAATTGGCGAGGAGCTGATGGAGCATCTTGATTTCAAAAAGTCGGAACGCTCTTTTTCAGAGCTGCCGTTCGTTTTTTCAGTGACTTCCTTAGGCTTCAAGTGTGCACAGATCCAGAGAAAACGGGAGCTGGCTGCTCTTTCGAGGACTCATTCTGTCTGCCTTTTTACGGAAAGCGACACTGAAGATCTTTTTTCTGTAAAAAATATGGGGCCGGCAGACTACCGGCTCATCATGCCGTGGGTGTTCAACAAGTCGGCAGTAAACCTTAATTTTACAATACCTAATATCCACACTGGAATTCCGCTACGCGTCTGGGACGTTTTAGGCGCCCGTGGTTTTCTTTTTACAAACCATCAGAGGGAGCTCGCCAGCTATTTTAAGGATGGGGAGGATCTTGTCTGGTTTGAAAGTGAGGAAGAACTTATCGACAAGGCCGATTTCTACATGAATGAAAAAAATACCTCCCTGCGGGATAAAATCTCGCAGAGAGGTTATGAAAAAGTGGCATCCTACCACACGTTTGATCAGAGAATATCACAGCTTCTCATCGATAAGGAGGCCTGAATACGGGCTTGTCGCATAGACTGCTGTAAAGTAGTTTTTCGTCGGGTCCTTGTACTCGACTGTGATTTTTTTCACATAACGCATCGGGTCAATCGATGACTTTTCGGCTTCTCTGTGAAGAGCGGCTTTGAAGCTGTTTAAACTGTGAAATGCTTCTTTGACACCTGGGCCGGAGACTGACTCGTCGAGCTTGTCCTTATCTATCTGCAGCAGGCCGAAGTCATCATGCGTGACTCCGATGCTTTCGAGCTGATCCTTTAAAGCATTGCTTACAGAAGACATCTCCTTTACAAGGCTTTCATCGCCGCTGGTGTCAGCGTATTTCTGCCCTACAGCGATAAAGCTGTTGTAGGAATCGATAAGCTCTGAAACAGAATCCGTGATCATATCGGTATCAGCTTTAAAGCCTATCGTAACAGGCTTCCCGGGCTCCGTCGTATTTTTTAAATCAATCGCAAAGCGCTGGTTTATAGTAAAGGAGTTCGACAGGGCATGGTGCTCCGTACCGTTTAATGCGAAAGTGGCATTCTCAGCCGGCTGTGTTACTTCATCGATGCCTAGTGCCTTGATAGCATTGTAGCTCGCACCGGAGCTGATCTTAAATAAATAATTCTCAGTAGATGAAAGTCCGGTCTGCTTCGAGGTGATCACAAGCGAAGACATCCGCCCGTAGTCCTTTACCTCTGCAGTAAGTCCTGTGTCTGATTTATTGATCAAGCGTTCAATCTTCTGCTGGACATCCAGATTCGTATCGCCATCATTTACTGTAAACTGGAACTCGTAGGAGCCTGAGTTCGTATCGAGGTCGAAGCTGTAGGAGTCAGGCTTGAAGTCGCTGCTGGTCTTTACCAGCGGATGGCCCTCATTTACCTGAGGCTTTGCGAGGCTCTTTACATCTATTGTAAAAGTAGAAGAGGTGTCGACATCGTCAGACTGGCTTCCTATATAGTCTACAGAAACCTGATCCTCATTGGAGGAGTAGGCCTTTTTTTCATTCAGGACGGATTCGATGCTTCCTGAACCGCCGCCCATTTTCGTCACGATGTTTTCCATCTGGTGGGCGTTGGCCTTCAAATCTATAGCGAATTCTGCTACACGTGGGGTATAGTCGATTTTATAGACAGGAGAATTCCTGTTAGTGCGAACCATGCGGTTGTAAACATCGCGTAGTTCACTCTTTTTATGGTTATCATACTTCGCGGAGGAAGTCTGATTGCCGTATGTGGACATGAGGTAGCCTAAAACTACCGTGCTGTTAATGATGGCCATGAGCACTTCCTCCTTTCTTCCGTGAAACTATACTTACAGGATTCAGGAATCCTTTTCCTGAAATGGCTGGGCTGCCGTTTATACCTGTCAGTATGAAAATGCCGGCGCATAATAAGTCAAAGTATAAATTTATACTGCAATACTACCACGTTTTAATGTAAAAATAAAGGAAAATTTGAAGAAAATGTGAAAATGCTTGACAAGGGACTCATGTCGTGATATTATGTCACGGTGACGGAAGGCAGGGCCTTATTTTTTTGCCTAAAATCGCAGATGATTTTTGGGCGTAGCGGAAAAAAGAAAAGCCCTAAAACACAACAAATACATTGATTTGGAGGTGGAAGTTGTGCGTACAAAAATAACACTTGCCTGCACAGAATGTCAGCACAGGAATTATAACCTGACAAAAGACAAGAAGACACATCCCGAGAGAATGGAGATCAAGAAGTACTGCCCATTCTGCAGAAAACACACTTTACATAAGGAAACCAAGTAAAGGAGCGTTCTATGGCAGAAGCAAAGACAAAGACGAAGAAAAAGAGAATTTCCGAATGGTGGGATGGAATTAAGACCGAATTCGGAAAGATCGTCTGGGCAGACAGAAAGACCGTTGGTCGCCAGACCACAGCTGTGGTCATCATTTCTATCATCCTCGGACTGCTTATCGTATTTTTTGATATGATAATCCAGTACGGCGTTGATAAGTTTGTAAAGCTCTGATAAGAGATTGGCTCTGGAATTTCTGATGGAGGAGATGCGTTAATGGCAGAGACAGAAGATTCAGCAAAGTGGTATGTAGCCCATACCTATTCCGGCTATGAGAACAAAGTTAAGACCACTATTGAAGAAGCGGTAGCGAACCGTCATCTTGAGGATCAGATCCTCGAGGTAAGAGTTCCGACCGAGGAGGTCTCAGAAGTAAAGAACGGCAAAAAGCGCACGGTTTCAAAGAAACTCTTCCCGGGTTATGTACTGGTCAAAATGATCATGAACGACGACACCTGGTATGTCGTACGTAACACCCGTGGAGTTACAGGTTTCGTTGGACCTGGAAGCAAGCCGGTACCTCTTTCTGATTATGAGATGAGAAGCCTTGGCATAAAGACAAAGCCTGTTGTAGACGTTGATTTTGCCGAGGGAGATACTGTTTCTGTTATCGGTGGTATCTGGAAGGATACGACCGGAGTCATCACTGCTTTGAATCCAGGAAAGCAGACGGTCACTATCTCAGTCGAGATGTTCGGGCGCGAAACCCCAGTAGAGATTGGGTTCGCAGATGTTAGGAAGATCTGATCCGGCTATGGTCAGATCCAGGAAGGAGAATTAACGTGGCAAAGAAGATCGAAGGTTATATCAAACTTCAGATTCAGGCCGGTAAAGCTACACCGGCTCCACCAGTTGGCCCGGCACTTGGTCAGCATGGTGTAAACATCGTAGAGTTCACGAAGCAGTTCAACGCAAAGACAGCTGATATGGGAGACACAGTCGTTCCTACAATCATCACTGTTTACGCTGACAGAAGCTTCACATTTATCACAAAGACTCCGCCAGCAGCCGTTCTTATCAAGAAGGCATGCAAGCTTTCTAAAGCTTCAGGCGAGCCAAACAAGAACAAGGTCGCAAAGATCACAAAGGCTCAGCTTCAGGAAATCGCTGAGACAAAGATGCCTGACCTCAACGCCGCTAATATCGAGTCCGCTATCTCGATGATCGCCGGCACAGCAAGGTCAATGGGCGTAGAAGTTACCGATTAACAGTAACCAGGTAACGGGACGAAGCGTGGGAGGGAACCTCTTCCCATAAACACCACAGGAGGAATTTTTCACCATGAAAAAAAGAGGAAAAAAGTATCAGGACGCTGTAAAGTCCTTTGATAAAACAAAGCAGTACGATCCGGCAGAGGCCGTATCGATCGTAAAGAAAAATGCCACTGCTAAGTTCGACGAGACCATCGAAGTTCATATCCGTACAGGATGTGACGGCCGTCATGCTGATCAGCAGATCCGTGGCGCTGTTGTTCTTCCTCATGGAACAGGAAAAACTGTTCGTGTCCTTGTATTCGCAAAGGGTGCAAAGGCTGATGAGGCACAGGCTGCTGGAGCTGATTATGTAGGAGCTGAGGAGCTTATTCCAAAGATCCAGAATGAAGGATGGCTGGATTTCGATGTTGTAGTAGCTACTCCAGATATGATGAGCGTTGTAGGACGTCTTGGACGTGTCTTAGGACCTAAGGGCTTAATGCCAAACCCTAAGGCTGGTACAGTTACAATGGACGTTACAAAGGCTATCAACGACATTAAAGCTGGTAAAATTGAGTATCGTCTGGACAAAGCAAATATTATCCATGTACCGGTAGGAAAGGCTTCATTCAGTGAGGCTGATCTTGCTGACAACTTCCAGTCGCTTATGGATGCCATTGTCAAGGCTCGTCCGAGCACACTTAAGGGAACTTACCTTAAGAATATCACCCTGACCTCTACTATGGGTCCTGGAGTTCGTGTCAACGCTGCAGCTTACGGTATGTAATCCGCAGAAAAAACACTTGACAAAGACATCTGATAGATGTATATTTATAAAGCTTGCCATAGACAGCAGGTGCTCATCTGAGCGCAACGCATTATGCTACCTGCCGAGGTAATGATTATTTTTTAAAGATCATTATGAATCCTGTGGCGCGTCCACAGGATTTTTTATTGCAAGCCAGAAAGACTATACTAACAGGAGGTAAAGTAAATTGGCTAAAGTCGAATTAAAACAGCCTATCGTAGACGAGATCTCTGAGCAGATCAAGGATGCACAGTCTGTTGTCATCGTTGACTATCGCGGCCTTACTGTAGCACAGGACACTGACCTGCGTAAGCAGCTCCGTGAAGCTGGCTGCACCTATAAGGTTTACAAGAACACGATGATGAAGCGTGCATTCGCAGGCACCGACTGTGAGCAGCTCTCAGATCTTCTTGAGGGAACAAACGCCGTTGCTATTTCAAAAGACGACGCTACAGCTCCAGCACGTATCATCGCAAAGGTGGCAAAGGATGCCCCGGCACTTGAGATCAAGGCTGGTATCGTAGAGGGAACCTTATATGATGCTGATGGAATGAAGACTATCGCTTCTATCCCATCAAGAGACGAGCTTCTTTCACGTCTTCTTGGTTCACTGCAGAGCCCTATCACGAACTTCGCAAGAGTTCTTAAGCAGATCGCTGATAAGGGCGGCGACGCAGCAGAAGCAGCAGAGTAATTAGTATGTGCCCGGCGCAGCCGGTCATAAAAAATTGTGTAAAGAGCGCCATAAGTGATTATATATAGACAGGGCGCGACGAATAAATAATTTTGGAGGAAAAACAAGATGGCAAAGATGACCACAGATGAATTTATCGCAGCAATCAAAGAGCTTTCAGTTCTTGAGTTAAATGACCTTGTAAAGGCTTGTGAGGAAGAGTTCGGCGTTTCAGCAGCAGCTGGCGTTGTAGTAGCAGCAGGCGGCGCAGCAGGCGGTGCAGCAGCTGAGGAGAAGGACAGCTTCGATGTAGAGCTTACTGAGATCGGTGCTAACAAGGTTAAGGTTATCAAGGTTGTTCGTGAGGCAACTGGACTTGGACTTAAGGAAGCAAAGGATCTTGTTGATGCAGCTCCTAAGGTTATCAAGGAGGGCGCTGACAAGGCTACAGCTGATGACCTCAAGGCTAAGCTCGAGGAAGTTGGAGCAAAGGTTACTCTTAAGTAATTTATTTTTACTTGAACCATTTACGGTGCGGAAAGGCGTATGCCTTCCCGTGCCGTTTTTTTATGCATTTTTATCTTGACTTTAAGGGCGTGATTGTGATATAGTATATCGTGCTTTTACCATGGGCACAGAATGCAGGATTTTTGTGCGCTTTTTGGCCGGTGGAAGGCATTTTGACAAGTATATTTTTTACGAAAGGTGAGCTTTAAATGGAGAAAAACAGAATACGTCCTGTTAAATCCGGCAAGGGCATACGAATGAGCTACGCCAGGCAGAAGGAAGTACTGGAGATGCCGAACTTCATCGAAGTTCAGAAGAAGTCATTCCAGTGGTTCTTAGACGAAGGCCTGAAGGAAGCTTTTGACGACATAAACCCTATTACGGATTTCAGCGATCATCTGAGTCTCGAGTTTGTTGATTTCAAATTCCTGAAGGACAAAGCAAAGTACACCATCCCAGAGTGCAAAGAGAGAGACGCTACATACGCAGCTCCTCTCCAGGTGAAGGTCCGTCTCTATAACAAAGAGACTGATGAGATGCAGGAGCATGAGATCTTCATGGGTGATCTGCCTCTTATGACAGAGACTGGTACTTTTGTTATAAACGGAGCAGAGCGTGTTATCGTAAGCCAGCTCGTCCGTTCTCCTGGTATCTATTATGGCATCGACCATGATAAGATCGGAAAGAGACTCTTTTCATGCACAGTTATCCCGAACCGTGGAGCCTGGCTTGAATACGAGACCGATTCGAATGACGTATTTTTTGTCCGTGTAGACCGTACCAGAAAAGTACCAGTCACTGTACTTCTTCGTGCATTAGGTCTTGGCACCAACCAGCAGATCCTCGATGTATTCGGAGATGAGCCGAAGATCAAGGCCAGCTTCGAGAAGGATCCATGCCTTGAGGGTGAGAATGCCCAGGGCAGCCATGAGAGAGGCCTTATCGAACTTTATAAGAAGATTCGTCCAGGTGAGCCTATAACAGCTGAGAACGCTGAGGGACTCATCAGCTCTATGTTCTTCGATCCGAGAAGGTATGATCTCGCAAAGGTCGGCAGATATAAGTTCAATAAAAAGCTTGCACTCCGCAGAAGAATCACAAACCATATCCTCGCAGAGGATGTAGTTGATGAGACTACAGGTGAGGTACTTGCAGAGGCAGGCACAAAGGTTACAAGAGAGCTCGCTGATACTATTCAGAACGCCGGCGTTCCTTATGTCATGATCCAGACTGAGGAGAGAAATGTCAAAGTCTTATCAAATATGATGGTAGACCTTAAGGCATATGTAGACTTTGACCCTCTTAAGGAAGTAGGCATCAAGGAGAAGGTCTACTATCCTGTCCTTAAGACTATCCTCGACGAGTGCGGAGATGACACAGAAGCATTAAAGGAATCTCTTGTAAGAGACAAGAATGACCTTGTTCCGAAGCATATTACAAAAGAGGATATTTTTGCCTCAATCAACTATAATATGCACCTCGAGTGGGGCATTGGTACAGACGACGATATCGATCACTTAGGAAACCGTCGTGTACGTGCCGTTGGTGAGCTGTTACAGAACCAGTACAGGATCGGTCTTTCAAGACTTGAGAGAGTTGTTCGTGAGAGAATGACTACTACTGATGCAGCAGAAATCCAGCCTCAGAAGCTGATTAATATCAAGCCTGTCACAGCAGCTATCAAGGAGTTCTTCGGTTCATCACAGCTGTCTCAGTTCATGGATCAGAACAACCCGCTGTCAGAGCTTACACATAAGAGACGTCTTTCAGCCCTTGGACCTGGTGGTCTTTCAAGAGACCGTGCCGGATTCGAGGTACGTGATGTCCACTATACACATTACGGCCGTATGTGTCCTATCGAGACACCAGAAGGACCGAACATCGGACTCATCAACTCTCTCGCCAGCTACGCGAGAATCAATGAGTACGGTTTTATTGAGGCTCCTTACCGTAAAATCGATAAATCCGATCCTAAGAATCCGCGTGTCACAAACGAAGTAGTCTATATGACCGCTGATGAAGAGGATAATTACCATGTAGCACAGGCAAACGAAAAGCTCGACGCTGACGGACATTTTGTCAGACAGATGGTAGCAGGACGTTTCAGAGAAGAGACTCAGGAGTACGACAGGTCACTCTTCGACTTTATGGATGTGTCTCCACGAATGGTATTCTCAGTTGCTACAGCCCTTATTCCGTTCCTGCAGAACGATGATGCAAACCGTGCGCTGATGGGTTCCAACATGCAGCGTCAGGCCGTACCTCTTCTTACTACAGAGGCACCAGTCGTTGGAACTGCTATGGAGGGAAGAGCAGCACGTGACTCAGGAGACTGCGTTCTTGCAAAGCATGCAGGTGTCGTAGAGAGATCTGAGTCTACGAGAATCGTTGTACGCACAGATGACGGTCAGAGAGATGAGTACATCCTTATAAAGTTCCAGAGATCGAACCAGTCGAACTGCTACAATCAGCGTCCTATCGTATTCAAGGGCGACCGTGTAGAGGAGGGCGAGGTAATCGCTGATGGTCCATCTACCAAGAATGGTGAGCTTTCATTAGGTAAGAACCCGCTTATCGGATTCATGACCTGGGAAGGTTACAACTACGAGGATGCCGTACTTTTATCAGAGAGACTTGTCAGAGACGATGTCTTCACCTCTATCCATATGGAGGAATTCGATATCGAGGCCCGTGAGACAAAGCTTGGACCTGAGGAGATCACAAAGGAAGTACCTGGAGTAGGTGCTGATGCCTTAAAGGATCTCGATTCAGACGGTATCATCCGTATCGGTGCTGAGGTAAGAGCTGGAGATATCCTTGTTGGAAAAGTAACCCCTAAGGGCGAGACAGAGCTTACCGCAGAGGAGAGACTTCTCCGTGCTATCTTCGGTGAGAAGGCAAGAGAGGTTCGTGATACCTCACTTCGTGTACCTCATGGATATTACGGAATCGTAGTTGCTGCAAAGACATTTACAAGAGAAAACGACGAGCTGGCTCCTGGAGTAAACAAGTCAGTCCGTATCTACATAGCTCAGAAGAGAAAGATTTCAGTTGGTGATAAAATGGCCGGTCGTCACGGAAACAAGGGTGTCGTTTCACGTGTACTTCCAGTTGAGGATATGCCTTACCTGCCAAACGGCCGTCCACTTGATATCTGCCTTAACCCGATGGGCGTGCCTTCACGTATGAACATCGGACAGGTGCTTGAAATCCATCTTTCACTTGCAGCAAAGGTATTAGGCTTTAATATCGAGACACCTGTATTCGATGGTGCGAACGAGAATGATATCGCCGATGCTCTTGCTATGGCAAATGATTATGCCAGAATCGACCTTACCGGAAAGGATAAGGAGAGAGGCTTTACAAATAACAACGGTCAGGAATCCATTACCTGGGATGAGTTCAAGGAGAAGTACGAGGGCTCTGTAAATGCCGATGTCATGAACTATCTGTGGGAGCACAGAGATCATACAAAACAGTGGCATGGAGTAGCAATCGGAACAGATGGTAAGGTTCAGCTGCGTGACGGAAGAACCGGCGAGGAATTTCCTTCAGCTGTAACTATCGGACACATGCATTACCTTAAGCTCCATCACCTCGTAGACGATAAGATTCATGCCCGTTCTACAGGACCGTACTCACTCGTTACTCAGCAGCCTCTCGGAGGTAAAGCTCAGTTTGGTGGACAGCGTTTCGGAGAAATGGAGGTCTGGGCTCTTGAGGCTTATGGCGCAGCCTATACACTTCAGGAAATCCTTACCATGAAGTCCGATGATGTGGTCGGCCGTGTAAAGACTTACGAGGCTATCATCAAGGGACAGAATATCCCGGCTCCAGGTATCCCTGAGTCATTCAAGGTTATGCTCAAGGAGCTCCAGTCACTCTGCCTTGACGTCAAGGTTCTTGATGACAAGGGCGAGGAAGTGAAGCTTATGGAGTCACAGGACTACGGTAACACGAACATTAACAAGCTTATTTCCGATGACAGCAGGGATTATGCATTCGAAAAGAGCGAGAATTTCGAGAAGGCCGGTTTCACACATCAGGAGATAAATACTCAGACAGGTGAGTTTGAGAATGTTTCTTCAGGTGATAGCGACAGTGATGATGATTTCGATGACGATTTCGAGCTTGATCCACAGAAGCTTGCTTCAGAGCTTTCAAATCTGTCAGATGACGACGAATAAGGGAAGGAGAAATTGATGCCGGAAAAAAAGGAAAAAACCACAAATCAGTCTATCGGTTTTGATTCGATAAAGATCGGTCTGGCTTCTCCGGAACAGATAAGGGAGTGGTCTCATGGTGAGGTTAAGAAGCCTGAGACCATAAATTACCGTACATTAAAGCCTGAAAAGGATGGACTTTTCTGCGAGAAGATTTTTGGACCTACAAAGGACTGGGAGTGTCACTGCGGAAAATACAAGAAGATCCGTTACAAGGGTGTTGTCTGTGACCGATGCGGAGTTGAGGTCACAAAGGCATCTGTAAGACGTGAGAGAATGGGCCACATCGAGCTTGCTGCCCCTGTATCACATATCTGGTACTTCAAGGGCATCCCTTCACGTATGGGACTTATCCTTGACCTTTCTCCAAGGGTGCTTGAGAGAGTTCTCTATTTTGCAGCATATATCGTTCTTGATCCTAAGGATACACCGCTTCAGAAGAAGCAGGTACTCTCAGAGCAGGAATATCAGTCATATGTAGATCAGTACGGAGTTGATGGTTTCCGTGCAGGAATGGGAGCTGAGGCTATTCAGGAGCTACTTAAGGAGATTGACCTCGAAAAGGATTCTGCAGAGCTTACAGAAGAGCTTGAGAATGCATCAGGTCAGAAGAGAGCCCGTATCATGAAGAGACTCGAGGTAGTTGAGGCTTTCCGTGAGTCAGGAAACAGACCTGAGTGGATGATATTAAATGTTCTTCCAGTAATCCCGCCAGATCTTCGTCCTATGGTACAGCTTGACGGAGGCAGATTTGCTACCTCTGACTTGAACGATCTGTACAGACGTATCATTAACAGAAATAATCGTCTCAGAAGACTCTTAGAGCTCGCTGCTCCTGATATCATCATCAGGAACGAGAAGCGTATGCTCCAGGAGGCTGTTGATGCACTTATAGATAACGGCCGTCGTGGAAGAGCTGTTACAGGACCTGGAAACAGAGCCCTCAAGTCTCTTTCAGATATGCTCAAGGGTAAGAACGGAAGATTCCGTCAGAACCTTCTTGGAAAACGTGTTGACTATTCAGGACGTTCTGTTATCGTCGTTGGACCAGACCTCAAGATGTATCAGTGTGGTCTTCCAAAGGAAATGGCTATCGAGCTGTTCAAGCCTTTCGTTATGAGAGAGCTTGTTCACACCGGATATGCTACAAATATCAAGAACGCCAAGAAGATGGTCGAGAAACAGAACGACCCAAGAGTCTGGGATGTCCTTGAGGATGTCATCAAAGAGCATCCGGTTATGCTTAACCGTGCTCCGACACTTCACAGACTTGGTATTCAGGCATTTGAGCCTATTCTTGTAGAAGGAAAGGCAATAAGACTCCATCCTATGGTCTGTGCCGCATTCAATGCCGATTTCGATGGAGACCAGATGGCTGTCCATCTTCCACTTACTCAGGAAGCACAGGCAGAGTGCCGTTTCATGCTGCTTTCACCAAATAACCTCTTAAAGCCTTCAGACGGCGGAGTTGTCGCAGTACCTGGACAGGATATGGTCCTCGGTATCTACTACATGACTCAGGAACGTCAGGGTGTAAAGGGCGAAGGCAAGATTTTCAGAAGCATGAATGAAGCACTTCTTGCTCATGAGAACGGAGAACTTGACTGGCATGCCAGAATCAAGGTCCGTGTCAGAAAGACTATGCCGGACGGCAGAGAACTCTGCGGACTTGTAGAGTCAACTCTCGGACGTTTTATCGTAAATGAGGCTATTCCTCAGGATCTTGGATTTGTCGACAGAAGCATTCCTGGCAATGAGTTAAAGCTCGAAGTCGATAAAATGATAAAGAAAAAAGACCAGAAGGCCATCCTTGAGAAAGTTATGCATAAGCATGGCGCTACAAGGACAGCAGAGGTTCTCGATGATATAAAGGCAATGGGCTACAAGTATTGTACGCTCTCATCTCTGTCAGTTTCTATTTCGGATATGACAGTGCCGCCTCAGAAGCCAGAGCTTATCGCCGGAGCAGAGAAGACTGTTGATAAAATCAACAAGAAGTACAGAAGAGGTCTTCTCACTGAGGGTGAGCGTTACAAAGAGGTTATCGAGACCTGGGAGAAGACAGATAAGGAACTTACAGATGACCTCTTAAATGGTCTCGATGCTCAGAACGAGATCTACATGATGGCAGACTCAGGAGCCCGTGGTTCTGATAAGCAGATCAAGCAGCTTGCTGGTATGCGTGGACTGATGGCCGATACAACTGGTCACACCATCGAGATGCCTATCAAGTCGAACTTCCGTGAAGGTCTTGACGTACTCGAGTATTTCATGTCAGCTCATGGTGCTCGTAAGGGAATGTCAGATACAGCTCTTCGTACAGCGGATTCAGGATACCTGACCAGACGAATGGTTGATGTATCTCAGGAGCTTATCATTAAGGAGAATGACTGTAACGAGGGCAAGGACAGACCTACACCTGGTATGTACATCAGTGCATTCACCAGTGGTAAGGAGGTCATCGAGGAGCTTCAGGATCGTATCACAGGCCGTTTTGCAGCTGAGACGATCTGCGACGCTGATGGTAATGTCATCGTAAAAGAAAACCATATGATCACTCCTGCCCGTGCTGAGGCTATCTGCACAAAGGGTGTTGATAAGGACGGAAAGCCAGTAACCAGAGTAAAGATCAGAAATATCCTTTCCTGCCGCTGCAAGAATGGTATCTGTGCAAAGTGCTATGGTGCGAACATGGCTACCGGTCAGCCTGTACAGGTTGGTGAGGCAGTTGGTATCATCGCTGCCCAGTCTATCGGTGAGCCTGGTACACAGCTTACAATGCGTACCTTCCACTCAGGCGGTGTTGCCGGAACTGATATCACCCAGGGTCTTCCTCGTGTCGAGGAGCTTTTCGAGGCACGTAGACCTAAGGGTATGGCTACTATCACAGAGATTGCCGGTACGGTTCATATCCGTGAGGATAAGAATCATCAGGAGATTGATGTCGTATCAGAGGATGGCGAGACAAAGTCATACCTGATCACCTATGGAAGCCACATCAGTGTTACTGACGGTGCACATGTGGAGGCTGGTGACCCGCTTACAGCAGGTTCTATCAATCCTCATGATCTGCTCGATGTCCGTGGCATTGAGGCTGTTCAGGACTACATCCTTCAGGAGGTACAGCGAGTATACAGACTCCAGGGTGTTGAGATTTCTGATAAGCATATCGAGGTCATCGTTCGTCAGATGATGAAGAAGGTCCGTATAGAGAGTGCCGGAGACTCAAACTTCCTTCCTGGAAGCCAGGTGGATTTCCTCGAATTCGAGGATACAAACGAGGAGCTTGAGAAGGAGGGCAAGGAGCCGGCAGAGGGCGAGCGTGTACTTCTTGGTATCACCAAGGCTGCACTTGCTACTGATTCGTTCCTGTCAGCCGCATCATTCCAGGAGACGACAAAGGTACTTACCGATGCCGCAATCAAGGGAAAGGTCGACCATCTCCAGGGCTTGAAGGAGAACGTCATCATCGGAAAACTTATTCCAGCCGGAACTGGTATGAAGCGTTACAGAGACATCAAGCTCAATACAGATTATCAGACGAAGCTTGTGGATGAAAACGGAGAAGAAGAGGAATTAGTAGAGGCCGAAGAGGCAGCTGCAGCACCAGCTTCAGATACCGTTGATATCGATTAATGAATTTTAGCGGCCCGCCGGCGTTAAGCTGGCGGGCTTTTTTGAAAAAATGAACGAAAAAGTATCTATCATAACACCGTGCTACAACGGTGCAAAATACATTGGAGAGACCATTGAATCTGTGCTCGCCCAGGACTACAAGGACTGGGAGATGCTTATTGTAAACGATGGCTCTTCTGACAACTCAGCGGAAGTCATTTCCTCTTATGCCGAAAAGGACCCGAGGATAAGGCTTATAAACCAGCCAAACGGCGGATCAGCAAACGCCAGAAATAACGGCATAAGACAGGCAACGGGCCGCTATATAGCCCTGCTTGACGCTGATGATCTGTGGAATCCGGACTTTCTTTCGGAGCAGCTTTTATTTTTAAAAGAAAAAAATGCTGCGGTTGTCTGCTCAAGCTACGCTCACATAGATGAGAACTCAAGGGTTTTTGGAAAAGTAGACGTCGCCAAGCCTGTGATAACGCTCAAGGACATGTATGTGATGAACCGGATCGGCTGCCTTACAGGGCTTTATGACGCCGGCACATATGGCAAGGTCTATTTACGCGAGGAGCTTAAGAGCCTGCGTGATGACTACGCATACTGGATCGACTGCGTCAAAAAGACCGGTGTCGCATACGGAAACCAGAAGGTGCTTGCAAGGTACCGTGTGCTGGGGTCTTCTACTACAGGAAACAAGAAAAAGCTGATAAAAGTGCAGTGGCGTTTTTACAGGGAATACCTGCATTTGAACCCGTTTTCTGCCTGTGTAAACCTCGTACGCTGGGGTACGGCAGGCCTCAAAAAATTCAGGAGCTGATATGTTTAAACTGTGTGAATATCAAAATCTCACGATTGCCCGTTTCAAGGAATTCGGCGCGCTTCTTGAGGAAAATAAGGATGACGAGAAGAGGATCCTGCTTCCTTCGAGAGAGGTACCTGAGGAGGCAAAAATCGGGGATACTATTAAGATTTTTATCTACCTCGACAGCAAAGACAGGATGATTGCTACGACTAAGGAGCCTCTTATCACCCTAGATCAGGTTAAGACGCTTACTGTAACCGATGTGACAAAAATCGGGCTTTTCCTCGACTGGGGACTTCCGAAGGACCTTCTGCTGCCTTTCCATGAGATAAATGGAAAGCCGGAGAAGGGCGACGAGGTGCTTGTCCGCCTCTATATAGATAAGAGCGGACGCCCGGCGGCTACTATGCGTCATCTCTACCACTATCTGAGAACCGACAGCCCGTACAAAAAGGGCGATATGGTCGAGGGACGTATCTATGAGTTCGGCCATGACTTCGGGACATTCGTGGCGGTAGACGATATTTTTTCAGGTATGATACCGAGGCACGAGGACACCAGCCACCTTCAGATCGGCGACGTGATAAATCTTAAGGTCACGGACGTTAAGCCCGATGGAAAACTTGCTCTTACGACCAGAAAAGAGGCCTATCAGGAGCTGGATGAGGACGGCGCGAAGCTGATGGAGATCATCGATTCGTACGCCGGCGTCCTGCCGTTTACAGAGAAGGCGTCGCCTGAGGTCATCAAGCGTGAGACGGGGCTCTCAAAGGCTGCGTTCAAGCGCGCTATAGGGCATTTATACAAGGAGAGAAAAATAACCCTTGACGGCGGGAAGATCAGAAAGGCATAAAGGCTGATTTTTAGAAAGGATATATATGTACGATACAGTTATTGTGGGCAGCGGGCCGGCCGGGCTTACTGCCGGTATCTATGCGAAGAGGGCTGGACTTGAGGCTCTTATAATCGAGAATACTCCTGTCGGCGGCGGGCAGATCGCCACGACTGACAGGGTTGACAATTATCCGGGACTTTTAGGCATCAATGGAATGGAGCTCGGTATGAAGTTCAGGGAGCATGCCGAGAAGTTGGGCTGTGAGTTCAAGGACGGTCAGGTCGTAAGCGTTGATGACAGGGTTTCATCTAAGGTCGTAAAGCTTGAAAGCGGCGAGGAGATTGAGACAAAAACTGTTATTTTGGCTCTTGGCGCCGACCACAGCAGGCTTGGCGTTCCTGGCGAGGATGAGCTCAGAGGTAAGGGCGTTTCATACTGCGCTACCTGTGACGGTGCTTTTTTCAGGGGTAAGGAAGTTGCAGTAATTGGCGGCGGAGACGTTGCCTTAGGCGATGCCATCTATCTCTCAAAATTTGTTAAAAAGGTCTATCTGATCCACAGGAGAGACCAGTTCCGCGGAGCAAAGTCTTTAGCTGACGAGGCTGCATCAAAGGAAAATGTTACATTTTTGTACGATACAGTTGTAACAAATATTAATGGTTCTGAAAAGGTTACAGGAGTGGAGACTCTCAATAAAAAGACAGGTGAAAAGGGAACTCTTGCTGTAGACGGAGTGTTCATTGCTGTCGGTACTACTCCTAATGCAAATGGTATTTCTGGTCTCCCTGAGACTGATGAAAAAGGCTATATAAAGGCTGGTGAAGACTGCGCTACAAGCATTCCGGGTATTTTTGCGGCAGGTGACCTTCGTACTAAAAAGCTGCGCCAGGTGATCACTGCGGCAGCCGACGGAGCCAATGCGGTTACAAGCGTTCAGGACTTCCTGAAGATTTAAAATTTTCAAGGAAAATTCAAGATTTTTTCAAGGAATTGCTTGACAAATCCTCTGTAAGAGTGTATATTAACATTTGTAACAAATTTGTAATAAATGTTAAGCTATATATAACAATTAATAGAGGAAAGATATTCAGATGAACCGTAATCGCAGAATTCAGGCAGCAGCACTTACACTTTCAGCAGGAATTATGTTAACCGGAGCTTACGTTAATGTTTCCGCAGCTCCTTTAGCAGGAGCTTCAGCTACTATCCTTGAGGCAGCAGCTGAGGATTCAGCATCAGCAGATGTCAGCTCACAGGTAACGGGAACAGGATCTACTCTTTCAGGTGTAAGTCGTGTACTTGCAGAGACAGTTTCAGATACATCAGAGCAGCTCGATGAGGAAGAGCAGCAGGCCGAGGAAGCAAAGGCCGTTGAGCAGGCTAAGTACGATAAGCTTGCTATCGCAGAAGTATCTGATTACGCAAATGTCAGAAAGAAGCCGAGCTCAGATTCAAAGCTCGTTGGCTTTATCTATAATGATAATCTTGGCCATGTCCTTGATACAAAGGGTGACTGGACAAAGATTCAGTCTGGTGATGTAACAGGCTGGGTTAAGAACGATTATCTCACAGTTGGCAGTGAGAAGGCTGTAAAGGCTGCCGCTACCAAGGTTGCTACAGTAAATACCACAACTCTTAAGGTAAGAGAAAAGGCTGACAAGGATTCAGATGTTCTTGACTTGGTTCCTGGTTCAACAAAGCTTAAGGTTGTAAGCACTAAGAACGATGAGTGGGTAAAGGTTAAGGTTGATGATGATTATGGCTATGTATCATCTGATTATGTAACTGTAAAGGAAGTTTTCCATCATGCTAAGACCGTTGCCGCTGTAAAGGCTGCTAAGGCCGCTGCATTAAAGGCAGCTTCAAGAAGCGTTGCTGATGACAATACTTCAAGCAGCTCAAGCTCTTCAAGCTCATCAAGCAGCTCGAGCTCATCTGGCTCATCATCAAGCAGCTCAAGCTCATCATACAGCGCTCCTTCAGGTGGAAGCGGAAGTGCAGTTGCAAGCTTTGCCTGCCAGTTCGTTGGAAATCCTTATGTATGGGGCGGCACATCTCTTACAAATGGTGCTGACTGCTCAGGTTTCGTAATGAGCGTTTACAGAAACTTCGGTGTAAGCCTTCCTCATTCATCATACTCTGACAGAAGCGTTGGCCGTGCTGTTTCTACATCAGATATGCAGCCTGGTGATATCGTTTGCTACAGCGGTCATGTAGCTCTCTATATCGGCGGAGGCCGTATCGTTCACGCATCAAATGCCCGTGACGGTATCAAGATTTCAAACTGCAGCTACAGATCAATCGTTGCAGTACGCCGTGTTCTGTAATTCATAATTATTGAGAATGTTAATACCGCATCCGGTTCCCCAGGTGCGGTATTTTTTATGGACTACGTACAGAATATTTAGCTGCCACATCTTTTATCAGTGTAAATATCAGCCTTGAAATTTCTTGAGAAGCTCTTCATAGAGCCTGTACCAGTGCTGGACTGTATTTTCAAGGAAAAAGTAGTGTGCTAAGTAAAAGGCAAGAAGTATTAAAAATCCGAGGAAGATAGGTCCGGATGCTATCAGCGTATCAGGAAGAAAAAGCACTATCGCTAGTGCAAAAAGAGTTATAACGATTGTGAAAAATACAACTATCAGATGAACAAGCCTTTCATGCTGCAGAAAAGATATTTTTCTAAGATGATAAGCCAGCATCTTTTGCGTCTCTTCCTTCGTATGCTTTTCTTTAAGAAAATCTTCAACAACCTTTTGATGGTCCCTCGCCCATTTTTTTATGTTAATTCCGTATTTGTCCTGCATATATACTCCAATCATTTTCTTCAGTAATCTATTCTGACGAGCAGCAGTCCCTCTGGCGGAGCTGTCGGGCCTGAGGCCTCTCTGTCATGCGCTTCAAGTGCCTTTTTTATAAAGCCTGCCTCACGCTGTCCTGAGCCAACAAGAATCAGGCTCCCAGCGATAATTCTGACCTGGTTATATAGAAATCCATTTCCCTCGACATGAATCTTAATTACATCATTATCATCTCTCGTCACAGAAATCTTGTGAATTGTTCTGACAAATGAATTCGTTTGAGACTTTATTGAGGCAAAGCTTGTGAAATCATGTTCTCCGACAAGTGCCTGCGCCTCAGCATTCATCAGCTCCACATCCAGCTTTCTATGGAAAAAATACGTATATCTCGCAAGCAGCGGATCAGGAAAAGTACGGTTTAAAATCCGATACTCATAGACCTTGTTTGTCTTTGCAAAACGCGGGTGGAAATCGGCTGGAACCTCTTCGGATTTCTGAATTACAATATCCCTTGGGAGTCTTTCGTTCAGAGCGAAAGCAATCTTATCAGCCGGCATCCTAGTGTCGGCGTCGAAAACAGCTACATTACCAAGGGCATGAACCCCTGAATCCGTGCGGCTTGCACCAATAGTCTGTATGTCGGCACCAAACAGATCTGAGACAGCCTGGTTTAATTTTTCCTGTATTGTAACCCCGTTCGGCTGTACCTGCCAGCCACAGTAGGAAGTGCCGTCGTATGCGACTGTAAGCTTTACACGCATTTTATTCATTCTCCTGTACTATTTCAGCTTCAAAATTTATTATAAAATTTTTTCTGTTTTTATCAAGGCATAAAGCCCGAAAGGTCGTTAAAAGACAGCTTGGCAATCTGCACAAAATTAACAGATAATAATTGTGCAAGACTTACAAAAAACAAAAAAATCAGAAAACGGGGTTGACATCCGGGGCATAAAGTATTATCATACAACCATAAAGAAACAAAGGAAGCTTCCTAGAAACAAAGCATACGTGAAGGCGGTGAGCAGAAAAACTTCAGGTTTTTACTAAAGCATGAAACTCATTAAACTTTCAAACAAAAATACCTATGTCAGCTCTCACCGGATGAGCTTATAGAAAAGCTATAATTAGTGAGAATAGATCCGAGTAGAGAAAAGGTCGGAATTTTTGGCAGAATCTGAGGGCATCTGAGGAGCTGTCAGGTCATAAACCTGTAAACCATTTTTGAAGTCTGCTGAGCAGTGGCTAGTGTTTTATGCAGACGGAAATCATCTTAGTAACCGATAAATGAAGAGAGCGGAAGTAGCGAACGCGTCGCATGAATAGAATCTGTATAGTAGAGCCTTTCTGCAGAGGCTATTATATATAAGTTGTCTGTTCAGAAACAATTAAACGAAGCATATTGAAGAACCACATGTCAAACGAGGATATGTGGTTCTTTTTTATTTTTTTAAAAAATAACCAAGTCCGCGCTTGGACTTTAAAGTGATCATGGAAAAATTATATCATAAAGCAGTTGACAAATCTATAAAAACAGAGTAAAATACAAACATAAGTTTAGAACAAAAGTACGAATATTTTTTCGGATAGAAGTTCGACTGAAAATTGCCAGATTTTCAGAACAGATTAGATGCAGAATTGTCAGAGTTTTACGAATTTAAGAATTTACGAAAAAGGGGTTTAAATCTTCACCAAGATGTATTATCATATTACATGCGACACAAGATATTGTGTTTTTATCTAAGAACACATCAACAGTTAGTTGTTTTAAGAGTCCACTAATACAGAGGGGTTAAGGATACTCCGGTCGAAGGGAAAGGAAGGTATTTGAATTGGACAGTATCGTAGTAAAGACAAACGTTATAAAGAGAAACGGAAGCGAGGTTCACTTCGATGAGGTGAAGATCACGAACGCTATCGAAGCTGCGAACAAGGAAGTCGATGCTATCCACCAGTTGAATCATGCACAGGTTCAGGCTGTAGCAGATGGAATTGCCAAGCAGGTGGCAGTTTCTCCTCATGCAGTGAATGTCGAGGACATACAGGATATGGTAGAGAAGGGCATCATGGAGATGCGCTGCTATGAGGTTGCCCAGAAGTATGTCAGATACAGATACAAGAGAGAGCTTTCCCGTAAGTCAAATACAACTGATAACGGTATCCTTGCCCTTATAGATCAGGTAAATGAGGAGGTCAAGCAGGAGAACTCTAATAAGAACCCTGTGATCAACTCCACACAGCGTGACTATATGGCAGGTGAGGTCTCGAAGGACCTTACGAACCGTGTCCTTCTCCCTGAGGATATAGTAAAAGCTCATAAGGAGGGTATCATCCACTTCCATGATGCGGATTATTTTGCCCAGAGAGAGCATAACTGCGACCTTATAAATCTTGAGGATATGCTTCAGAATGGAACGGTCATATCTGAGACTATGATCGAGAAGCCGAAGAGCTTTTACACCGCATGTAACATTACGACACAGATTGTAGCTCAGGTAGCTTCGAACCAGTACGGCGGACAGTCATTCTCACTTGCTCACCTCGCCCCATTCGTAGATGTTTCGAGACAGAAGCTTAAGAAACAGGTTATAGAGGAGAGAAAGGCCATAGGCGACGACTTGGACGAAGAGAAGATCATGAAGATCGTTGACCACCGTCTTCAGTCTGAGATTGAGTCCGGTATCCAGACTATCCAGTATCAGCTGGTTACGCTGATGACTACGAATGGACAGACTCCATTTGTCACGATGTTTATATATTTGGATGAGGTTCCTGAGGGACAGACGAGAGATGACCTTGCCCGTCTCGCCAAAGAGGTATTCAGACAGCGTATTCAGGGTATCAAGAATGAGAAGGGAGTATGGGTTACACCTGCATTCCCGAAGATCATATATGCTCTCGATGCTGATAATATCGAGGAGGGAACACCATACTATGACCTGACAGTCCTTGCTGCCAAGTGTACTGCGAAGAGGATGGTTCCTGACTACATCTCAGCGAAGGTTATGAGAGAGCTTAAGGGCGATGTCTATACCTGCATGGGATGCCGCAGCTTCCTTACACCGGATAACGAATCGAATGCAGAGGGACTCTGCAACGATGGAAATAAGGCCGGCGCTCTCGACTATAAGCCGGGTGAGCACAAATATTACGGCAGATTCAACCAGGGCGTTGTTACTATAAATCTCGTAGATGTTGCCTGCTCCGCTGTAAAGGCTTCGAAGGAGAAAGGCACAGACAGATTTGACGAGTTCTGGAGCATTTTTGATGAGAGACTCGAGCTCTGCCACAAGGCACTTCTCTGCAGACATAACCGTCTTATGGGCACATCATCAGATGTAGCCCCTATTCTCTGGCAGCATGGTGCTCTTGCCCGCTTAAAGAAGGGCGAGAAGATCGACAAGCTCCTGTTTGGAAACTATTCTACTATCTCACTTGGCTACTGTGGCCTTTCGGAGATGACATACGAGATGATAGGACAAAGCCACACCACGCCAGAGGGAAAGAAGTTCGCTCTTTCAGTTATGCAGCACTTAAATGACAAGTGCAGCGAGTGGAGAAAGGCTGAGAATATCAGCTACTCACTTTATGGTACTCCGATGGAGTCTACGACTTATAAGTTCGCCAAGTGCCTGCAGAAGAGATTTGGAATTATCCCTCATGTAACAGACAAGAATTATATCACGAACAGCTACCATGTACATGTAACAGAGGAGATTGATGCCTTTAAGAAGCTTAAGTTCGAGTCAGAATTCCAGAAGCTCTCACCAGGTGGAGCTATCTCATATGTAGAGGTACCGAACCTTCAGTCGAATATTCCAGCAGTCCTCTCTATCATGAAGTATATCTATGAGAACATTATGTACGCAGAGCTTAACACAAAGAGCGATTACTGCGAGGTCTGTGGATATGACGGAGAAATCAGGATTGTAGAGGATGACAGCGGCAAGCTCGTCTGGGAGTGCCCTAACTGTGGCAACCGTGACCAGTCGAAGATGTCAGTTGCCAGAAGAACTTGTGGATATATCGGAACACAGTTCTGGAACCAGGGACGTACCCAGGAGATTAAGGACAGGGTGCTTCACCTGTCTATACCGAAGTTTGAAGATTATCAGATGAATGTTAATGCGGAGGCCAAGTAATTAAGGCACTACTATGAATTACGGACAGATATACTATACAGATATTGCAAACGGGCCTGGTTGCAGGACCAGCCTGTTTGTTAGTGGCTGCACACACCACTGCAAGGGGTGCTTTAACGAGGAGACCTGGGATTTTTCCTTCGGTCATGAATTCACGAAGGATGTCGAGAACCAGGTACTCGAATCACTGAAGCCTTCATATATAGCAGGACTTACCGTACTAGGCGGTGAGCCGATGGAGGTTGTGAATCAGAGAGCGCTTATTTCCTTATATAGAAGAGTAAAAGAGAAGATTCCTCATGCCACGATCTGGATTTACTCAGGCTATATCTGGGAAGAAATCACAGATAAGGAGAATGCCCGCTGTCACTGTGAGGTGACAGACGAGATTCTTTCTCTGGCTGATGTGATAGTAGATGGGGAGTTTGTGGAGGAGAAAAAGGACATTTCCCTGCATTTCAGAGGTTCATCGAACCAGCGTATCATTGATGTCGGCGCTTCGCTTAAGGCGGGGAAGCCGGTACTTGCGGAGCAGTAGTTAAGGGATTATGGCACATATTTATTTTTTAAGGCATGGCCAGACAGATATGAATATCACACATATGCTGCAGGGCCGTACAGACACAAAGCTTAATGACAGAGGAAAGCAGCAGGCCAGGGACGCAGGACGTGTATTTAAGGAAAAGGCTATAGTCCCTGACCTTATTTTTTCATCACCTCTTACGAGAGTCAGGCAGACTGTAGATGAGGCTCTTAAGGCGCAGGGACTTGAACCTCTCGATATGACATATGGCGAGGCTTTGGCCTATCAGGGACCGAAGATCGCGAGAGTTACGGACGAGCACCTTATTGAAATGAGTTTCGGTGAGGTCGAAGGCATCCCGATGAGTGAGCTGCCAAACGACTTTGCAGAGATATTTTTTGAGGATCCCGCCAACTATGAACCGGTCCTAGGTGCAGAATCATATCACGAGCTACTTAAGAGGTGCCGTGAGTTTATTGAGTACCTCCGCGAGCAGACGAGGGAAGGAGCTCCACTATCAGATAAGACTATTGTCTGTGCTACCCACGGTGGAGTGATGCACGCGATGATAATGCTACTCTGGCACAGAGATTTAGTGGATTTCTGGAAGCAGCATGTCCTTAACTGTGCGATAGTCGAGGCAAAGCTTGGCGAAACCGCGGATGATGACGACGCAGTATTCGTCTCTGATGGATATTCAGGGGAAGAATAAGGCTGTTTTATGCAGCTGGTGCGGCTTGGCATTAAGGATTGCGACAATACATAAATATTTACGAAAATTATCGTAATTTTATGGTTTTTTTTACGAACACAATATGTTAAAATAAAGGCAGTTGAACCAGTGACAGTACACAGAAGGGAGGGATACATATGTCATCTGACGGCAGAAGGAAATGTGTGCTCATAATTGATGATACTGCCCTGAACAGAGTCCAGCTGAAGGATATACTTAAAGACGAGGTCGATGTCATAGAAGCCGAAAACGGCGATAAAGGAATGGAAATTCTAAGGGATAGGTTCCATCAGATAGATATTGTCCTATTGGATCTTATTATGCCAGGTAAGCTTGATGGTTTCGGGGTTCTTACTGAGATGAAGAAGGAGCATATGATGGAGTATGTTCCTGTAATCATGATCTCTACAAATGATGATCCAAAGAATATCGAGAAAGCATTTGATCTCGGTGCGCTTGACTTTATTTCAAGACCTTACGCTGAGCGTATTGTCCGCAGGAGAGTGCTTACCACGATAAGCCTTTTCCATAAGCAGACTGTTATCGCGAATAAGATCGACCGCCAGTACAAGGCTGATGAAGAAGTCCGTGACGCTCGAACAGGCCTTTTGTATAAGACGAATTTCTTTAATCAGGTAGATACCCAGCTCAAGAATCCAAATCTTGTGCCTCTTTGGCTGGTTGCTATTGATATAGACCACTTCAAGCTCTTTAACAGTTACTACAAGTGGGAAGCAGGTGATTCCTATCTCGAGAAGATTGGCCAGACACTGCTCCAGTCTGTTCAGAGACATGGTGGTGTGGCAGGATACTTAGGTGGTGATGATTTTGCCATTCTCTGTCCAGCCAGAAAGGATATCGTAGAGGGCCTTTCCGATAAGCTTAACCGTTATCTGACTGAGAACAGTTTTGAGCCATCATTTCGTGTGAATTTCGGTGTATATCCGGTAGACGCTTCGACAAAGCTTAAAGCGAGAGAACTGTATGACTTGGCGGCCATAGCTCTTGAGACCATCAAGGGAGATTACACCGAGAATATCACAGTCTATGATCCGACTATGATCCAGAAGGAGCAGGATGAGTATAAGCGTCTTCTAAATATCCGTTCCGGAATTAAAAATGGAGAGTTTACGATTTACCTTCAGCCGAAGGTAGATATGATGACTGGTAAGATCATCGGAGCAGAGGCACTTGCGAGATGGATTCACGATGGGGCCGTATTAAGCCCTAGAGTTTTCGTTCCGGTTATGGAGAAGAACGGACTTATCTCTGCCTTGGACAGGATTGTCTGGGATAAGGCAGCCCGCTTCATCAGAAAGCAGATAGATAAGGATGTAAATCCTATTCCTATTTCAGTGAATGTCTCAGAGGCTGATATCTATACGATGGATGTGCCTGAATTCTTCAGTGAGATAATAAGAGCTTATGATATACCTGCAGGACTTTTGGAAGCAGAGCTTTCAGAATCTACATTCGTAAAGGCTCCTGATAAGGCTGCTGATACGGTAAGCCGTCTACACGATATAGGAATGAATGTCTCTTATGATGATTTCGGTACAGGACTTGCATCGATAAATACTCTTGAGAGTATGGATATCGATATGTTAAAAATCGATACCTCATTCCTTCATCTTACGGCAGATGCTCCTGAACACAGCAGGAATATCCTTGAACCGGTGCTGGGTATGGCACAGCAGTTTATGCTCCCGGTGATCATTGAGGGTGTAGAGACTAAGGAGCAGATGGAGTTTCTGACAAAGATGGGGTGCGAGTATGCTCAGGGCTACTACTTCCATATGCCTATGGCAGCTGAGAAGTTTACGAGGCTAATAAGTGATCCGAAGATAGTCGATCTCTCAGGTGCACATGTCGGAGTGCCTCAGACTTACAGGATCAGGCAGATACTTGATTCCAACTATATTTCAGATGAGCTTATCACGAATATTTTTGGCTCACTTCTGATTCTTAATAAGAGTGGGGATACTGTAAAAGTCGGCTGGTCACTGTTAAACCACTACAAGGATTCGGAGCTCAGCAGTGTTGTAGACCCTGCTTCTACTACCCCTATCTCTGATATGGTAAAGGATACTGACAGAGAGGCGTTTCTGGCTATTTTTGACAAGGCTTTGGAGAACAGGGAGAAGGGCGCCAAGGGTACATTTGTATTCGTTATAGATGGCAAAGAGTATATTATCCGTATGCGTATCTACTACATGAGATCGAATATCTGCGAACAGATCTATTATGCTATGTTCGATGAGATTGATGACGAAGAAGCATAAAAATATTGTAAAATCTTTTTAAGAGTGCTAAGATTACTTAGAGAAATTAAGGCTGTGAATGGATGTTTCTTTCACAGCCTTTTTTAGAAGTACCATTGTTGTATAAGCTGGAAAGGTAAAAAGAAAGTGTCTGACATTGAAGAGATGGTGAAGGAGATAAACCGTCTTAAAAAAGAAAAAAATGCTGTAATCATGGCTCATTACTATGTGGCTGATGAGATTCAGGATATCGCTGATTTTATTGGCGACTCATTCTTCCTGGCCAGAAAAGCTACAGAGACAGATGCGGATATCATCGTGCTCTGCGGAGTCAGGTTTATGGGTGAGAGTGCAAAGGTCTTAAATCCTTCTAAGAAGGTCCTGATTCCGGACCTTGCCGCAGACTGCCCTATGGCACATATGGCGACTACTGATGGAATCGCAGAGGTAAGAGAGAAGTACGACGACGTTGCTGTAGTCTGCTATGTGAATTCTACTGCGGATCTTAAGGCAGCAAGTGATGTCTGCGTTACGAGTGCGAACGCACTGAAGATTGTAAGCAGACTTCCTCAGAAAAACATTTATTTTATCCCGGATCAGAACCTGGCACACTACATAGCAGACCAGCTGCCGGAAAAGCATTTTATTTTTAACAATGGTTTCTGCCATGTACATAATTCTATCAGCGTTGATGCGCTTAAGAAGACTAAGGCCTTAAAGCCTGATGCTCTGGTGCTTGTTCACCCTGAGTGCAAGCCAGAAGTTGTTGATGAGGCCGATTATGTAGGATCGACTTCAGGTATTATTAAATACGCCACAGAGTCTGACCATAATGAGTTTATCGTGGCCACAGAGCTTGGTGTTATGCACGAACTTAAGAAGAGAAATCCAGAGAAGAAATTCTATCCTGCAGGTCCTATGCAGATCTGTCCGAATATGAAGAAGCTTTCTATGGAGAAGCTTCTCCATGTACTTAAGGAGGAGGATTCAGAAATAACTCTTCCTGAAGAGCTTATGAAAGGAGCAAAGGCTCCTATGGAAGAAATGCTGAGGCTTGCCAGATGAAGAAATCTTACGATGTGATAATAGTTGGGGCGGGAGTAGCAGGTTGTTTTGCGGCACTTCATCTGCCGCCTGACAGACAGATCCTTATGATAACTAAGGAGGATATCACAGAGTGTGACTCCTACCTGGCACAGGGAGGCATCTGTGTATTAAAGGATCCTTCAGATTACGACGCATTTTTTGAAGATACCATGAGAGCAGGGCACTATGAGAACCGCAAGGAGTCCGTGGACTGTATGATCCGCTCATCAAAGGATGTTATAGAGGAACTGATGGGGTATGGTGTGGATTTTGCGAGAAATCCTGATGGTACCCTTGAGTTTACGAGAGAGGCTGCCCATTCTACGAACCGTATTCTCCATCACGAGGATGTCACTGGTGAAGAGATTACGACTCATCTGCAGGCTGCTGTAAAGAAGCTTCCGAATGTCGAAATCCACGAGTACACCAGAATGGTTGATCTTCTTACAGAGAAGAACCGCTGTGACGGAATAGTTCTTATAGATGAGGACGGAAAGCTTCAGGTAGTTTTTGCCTCACATATTCTGCTTGCTACTGGTGGTATAGGGGGTATCTACGAGAATTCCACGAATTATCCTTCGCTTACAGGAGATTCCCTGGCACTTTGCTTAAAGCATGACATTAAGCTTGAACATCTGAACTATGTCCAGATACATCCGACTACATTTTACAGTGAGAAAAAGGAACGCCGCTTCTTAGTTTCTGAGTCAGTCAGAGGTGAGGGTGCAGTCCTTCGCGATAAAAACGGAGAGAGATTTACTGATGAGCTGCTGCCGAGAGACCTGCTGTCAGCTGAAATCTTAAAGCAGATGGCAAAGGATCACACGAAGTATGTCCACCTCGACATGACGACTATAACCAAGTTCGATATCAGAAAGCGTTTCCCGCATATAGTACAGCACTGCTTGGACTGCGGTATCGACCCGACTAAAGAGTATGTACCGGTAGTTCCGGCACAGCACTATTTCATGGGTGGAATTCATGTGGATCTGAATTCGCATACATCTATGGATCATCTCTATGCTTCTGGTGAGACCTGCTGCAACGGTGTTCACGGAAAGAACCGTCTCGCGAGCAACTCACTCTTAGAGAGCCTCGTCTTTGCCAAAAATGCGGCAGAGCACATGGTGGTTATCGACGGACAGAGAGCCTGGGAGGGCAGAAGTCCGAGATATTTGAAGAATATAGATAAGTCCTTAAGCGAGCTTTCACAGATCTATGGCTTTGATCCTGACCAGCTTCTCGATACGAAGGATTCTGATGAGGAGAATAAGCAGATGATCTGGGATGAAATCGACAGAGAGAATTCTTCCAACTAAGTGATTTTGCAGGCTGTGGTCGCAGACCTGGCCGGCGTATATTTTTTCGAGGAAAATATTATGACAGATATCACATTGAAATTAAACGCAGATCCTTACATCCTTTCAGCCCTAAGAGAGGATGTCACATCAGAGGATGTAACGACTAACGCAATCATGCCGAAGAGCCAGCCTGGTCAGGTCGACCTGATCGCAAAGGAGGACGGTATCCTCTGTGGCCTTGATGTGTTCAAGAGGGTTTTTACTCTTTTAGACGATTCGACTGAGTTCGAAGTTTTTGTCAAAGAGGGCGAGGAGATCCACAAGGGACAGAAGATTGCTGAGGTCTTAGGAGATATCAGAACGCTTCTTGTGGGAGAACGTACCGCACTCAACTACCTTCAGAGAATGAGCGGAATCGCCACAGAGACACGTCATATGGTAAAGCTTTTGGAGGGCTCGAAGACAAAGCTCCTTGATACGAGAAAGACGACTCCGAATATGCGTCTCTTCGAGAAGTATGCTGTAAAGGTCGGCGGCGCTACGAACCACAGGTACAACCTTACAGACGGAGTCCTTATAAAGGACAACCACATCGGGGCAGCAGGCTCTATCACCAAGGCGGTGCAGCTGGCTAAGGATTATGCTCCTTTTGTTAGAAAAATAGAGGTTGAGACCGAGACTATCGATCAGGTGAAGGAGGCACTCGAGGCCGGTGCTGACATCATAATGCTTGACAATATGTCACATGATACGATGAAAGAGGCCATTGCTCTGATAGGGGACAAGGCTGAAACGGAGATTTCTGGAAATGTCACTGAGGATAATGTCGAGCAGATAAAGGACTTAGGCGCTGACTATGTATCCAGCGGTGCGCTGACTCATTCGGCACCTATCCTCGACCTTTCATTAAAGAACCTTCATCCGACCGACTGATTTATGAGTACGAGTATTTTTGTGATGGCGCACAAGCCATATATACCTCCTGCAGATGCTGCTTACCATACGATGTTTGTGGGAGCTGTCGGCAAAGAGGATATCATGCCCGGATGCTTCCGGGACGACAGAGGTGACGATCATATCAGCGACCTGAATCCGTATTTCAGCGAGCTGACAGGTCTCTACTGGCTCTGGAAAAATTACCCTGGCCAGGAGAATATCGGAATCTGTCACTACCGTCGGTTTTTTGTAAACACTGACAAGCGCATCATGACTGGCAGTGAATTCGATGAGATTTTAAACAGTTATGATATCATAGTGCCGAAATACAGTCCTACAGATAAGACGAACCGTGAGAACTACGCTGAGGCTCACTTTGTGAAGGATATGGATATGACAGGATACGCTTTAAAGAAGCTCTATCCTGAATACGCCACGGCCTTCGATGAGATGACACAGGCTCATGGTACCTATTTCGGGAATCTGTTTGTGACAACGAGGGAGCTTTTCGATGACTACTGTGAGTACCTGTTTGGCATTCTGACTGAGGTTTCAGCGAATATCGATATCTCCGGCTATAACGACTATGAGAAGAGAGTCTATGGATTCTTGAGCGAGTTTCTTCTGATGCCGTTTATTAAGGCCAGAGAGCTCAGAGTGTTTGAGACTCCGGTGGCGTATTCAGCCGAGAAGGCTGAGTCGAAGGAGCTTTTTCTTGCGACAGAGGAGCTTTTGAAGCAGGGGAAGACTTCTGAGGCAAAGGCGTTTTTTAATAAAATGATAGAGATTAGGCCAGATCTCTTAATGGATAATTCTGACTTGAACGGAGATTTGAATCTGACATTGCTGGTGCTCTACATTAAGGATTACAGTGAAGAGAACCGGCTTGAGAATTATTTTTCCAGGGAAAATGACCTCACGGCGCTGATTGCACATATCAGGAAGTGCTATGACATCCTTCGTGCCATCTCAGACGGGAAAGAGCTTAGCCCAGACCAGTCCGGTTACCTGAGATTTACAGGCTTTGACAGACAGTCAGCCGAGATAATGCTTTCAGGTGATCCGTCGGAGAGATTTGGAAAAATGCCGCTCGATAGTAATAGAATCGAAGAATATTTTGCCAGGTAAATAATAACAGCCGTCGTAGTGGCAGCTATTATAATAAGCAAAAAAAACAGCCACAGCAGGTTTCTGCCGCAGCTGTTTATTTTTGTAAAAATAAATGTCTAAGCGTTAGACTGCCTGTGAGGACGAGTCCTCTTTTTTTTCGCCTTCGTTCTCTACGCGGTCAGGATGCTCTTCAGCCCAGAGACGCTTTGCTACAGGAGCCCAGGCCTCGGCATAAGGCTTGGTCTTCTTGTACAGATCCTCTGGATCCTCAGGAGACTCAGGATCAGTAGGAACAGCCTTTCCTTCCTTAACGAGCTGGCCGAGGATCTCAGGATTCTCGAGCATAGGGCAAGGCTGGAGCATGTTCTTGTTAAACGGCTGCTGCTGTCTGTAGAGCTGGAATATAGGCTGCTTGAAGCAGTCAAGCAGGCTGTCCTTACGGATATTCGCGCTGGAGTAGTGGATGAATACGCAAGGATCCACATCACCGCGGGCGTTTATGTGGCAGTACTCACGGCCTCCGGCTACGCAGCCGCCTACGAACTCGCCGTCGTTCTGGAAGTCAAGAGCGAAGATAGGCTTGCCGCCCTCGAAACCACGGATCTCACGAACCCTGTGGAACATGTACTCACGCTCCTCAGGAGTAGGGCAGAGCTCCGGAACACCGGCAGCGCCTGTTGGCATATAGTGGAAGTACCAGATGTAACGGGCACCCTTCTCTACGAGGAGATCAAGGAACTCATCGCTGGTAACGTTCTTGTAGTTCACATGTGTATAGCAGATAGAGCATCCGAAGAAAAGCTTGTGCTTCTTCAGAAGATTCATAGCGTGCATTACCTTATCGAAAACTCCGGCTCCGCGACGTCCGTCGTTAGCCTCCTCAAATCCCTCAACTGAGATAGCGAAGCTCATGTTACCGCACTCAGCAACCTCTTCACAGAACTTGTCATCGATAAGAGTTCCGTTTGTGAAAGGCTGGAAATAAGAGGTGTTGTGCTTCTTTGCAAGCTTAATAAAATCTGCCTTTCTTACGAGAGGCTCACCGCCTGTGAAAAGCCAGTTATGGATTCCCATATCCTCGCCTTCGGTAATGAGCTTGTCGAGTTCGTCATAGGTGAGATTTAATTTATTGCCATACTCAGCGGCCCAGCAGCCTGTGCAGTGAAGATTGCAGGCAGAGGTCGGATCTACAAGGATTGTCCAAGGAATGTTACAGCCCTCCTTGTCTCCTAAAGCTCTTGTATCCTTATATCCTCTGAATGCAGATTCATAACCCAGGTTTAGAGCTGCCATTTTTATAAGACGTGGATCTACTTCATCAAAAATCTTATTTGTGAATTTCATCCACTTGCTGTTTTCGTCCTCGAACTGACCGCGGAGTGCATCATATGCTGCGTCTGGCCAGGTATCCTTTAAGACCTTCTGAACCAGATCTACCATCTGGCACATAGCCTTTCCTCTACCCTTGTTTACGTGCTTTAATGCTGCAGTGATAGCAACATCAAATGCTGCACGCTCTGCTTTATGCTTTAAGTCAGCCATTTCTGTATAAACCTCCTAAACATAATGTTTCATACATAACAGATTTCATTTTAAAGGGTTAACGCCTAAATTTCAAGACGACTTAACAAACGATTAACACATTCAAAAAATTGTAGCAATACAGGAGCTTGGAAAATTTTTTAGTACAGCATCGCAAAAAAACTGGCTCCGATTACTGTGATTAGGCCGTTTACAACTATTGCGAGAGATGACATGGCGCCCTCGATGTCTCCGATTTCCATGGCCTTTGATGTGCCTATGGCGTGGGAGGCTGCGCCGATTGCGAGGCCCTTTGCTACAGGATCTGTGATGCGGAAAAGTTTACAGATAGATACTGCAAGGACATTTCCGAGGATTCCTGTGACTATGATCACCGCTACAGAAATCGTGACTATTCCGCCTAGCTCATCGGAAATACCCATTCCTATTGCGGTCGTTATCGACTTTGGAAGGAGAGTGACATACTGCTCGTGAGACAGGTGAAAAAGTACCGACATCGCAAGCACTGTGCCCATCGAAGTAACTGCTCCTGATAGAAGTCCGACTATTATTCCAACCCAGTTCCGCTTTAATCTGTCGATATGCATATAGAGTGGGATCGCGAGGCTTACAGTCGCAGGTGTAAGCAGATACGACAGGTACTTGGCACTGCTGTTGTATTCCTTGTAGTCTATATGAAAGACGGAAAGGATTATCATTACGAAGATTATAGAAATAAGAAGCGGGTTAAATATCGCTAGACCGGTCTTATTTTTTAAAGTGAGCCCGAGCCAGTATCCTATAATGCTTATGACTACTCCAAATGTAGCTGAGAATGCTATAACATCATTTATCTGATCCATTGCTGCTGCCTTTCTTTCCGAATTTTTTATCTATATGGTCACGCTTCCAGCGAAGGCCTCTTACCATGCGGATGCGGATTTTAAGTTTTATTTTTCTATCGAGTGGGATCATGTTTCGCTCCTGGCGGGATTCAGCTGCTTCCTGGCTTATGACTGTATCTGTCCGTGAGGTAAGCTTCTTGCGGGCTCTCATGACTGTCTGGGTTACTACGCCTGTCACTCCCATCACGAGGATAGTAGAAACTATTGTGATGACTAACACTGGGAAAAGTACTGGCTTAAGCGAGCTCCAGGCTACAAGCAGTCCCACTGCCGCCGGAATGAACATCATCGGCATTATCTCTATCAGAAATTCCGCGGTGTCTCTGACGTCTTCTATTTTTAATGCGTGGGTGCATAGCAAAACAAGCATCAGCACCAGTCCGTAAATAGAGCTTGGTATCGGCAGCGGCAGAAAGTAGTGCAGGAATTCTCCCACGCAGGTCACAGCGAGAATGATGCCAAACTGTTTCATGTACTTCAAATCTTTTTCCTCCTGAAAAGTCTGCGTTTAAAGCCAAAAGTCAACCTGTCTATTATAAAGGCGCGTTTGAAGGCTGTCAATCAGTAATACCCGAGCTATTAATAAAAACGATTGCTGGTTATAATTCAAAACTGTTAGGATAATTCATACTAAAATGGTATGATAAGTAGAAATTAGACTGAAGGAATAGAAAAGGAGGCTCAAATGGATTTTAATACGAAGCTTCTTCATGGAAAGACAGTAAAAGACTATCCATTTAACGCGACAATCCCCGCCATCAGCCAGGTGACGGCATTTTCGTATGAATCGGCAGAGGAGCAGGAAAAGGTCTTTTGCCACAAGGCGGCAGGCTATGCGTACAGCAGAGTCGGAAATCCGACTGTAGCGGCCTTTGAACAGAGAATAAATGAGCTCGAGGGCGGAAATGCCGCTATCGCCTGCTCTTCAGGAATGTCTGCGATAACCCTCGCACTTCTGAATATGCTATGCACAGGTGATGAGATTATCGCCGGAAGCGGGCTCTACGGTGGAAGTATAGACCTGTTTGAGGATCTGACAAAGTTTGGCATCACGACGAGGTTTGTGCGCCATATGAGTGTCGAAGAGATTGAGCCTCTTATAAATGAACACACGAGGGTTATCTATGGTGAGGTCATCGGAAATCCTGGTCTCGATGTAATGGATATTAAGGCTGTTTCGGAGCTTGCCCACAGCTACGGGCTTCCTCTTATAACAGACGCGACGACTGCGACTCCTTATCTCGTTAATCCGCTGAAGCTTGGAGCAAATGTCGTTGTTCACTCGTCATCAAAGTACATAAACGGCGGTGGAAATTCAATAAGCGGTGTGATCATAGACGGTGCTGCGTTCAAGTGGGATTTCGATAAATTCAAGGCATTAGACGGCTACAGAAAGTTCGGCCCGCTCGCCTATACAGTAAGGCTTCGAACCGATATCTGGGAAAACCTCGGCAGCTGTCTGTCTCCATTCAACGCGTTCATGAATACTGTAGGACTTGATACCTTGGGCCTTCGTATGGAGCGGATCTGCTCGAATGCCGATAAGCTCGCTCATGCTCTTGAAAAAATGCCCGGCATCAGTGATGTAAACTACCTGACTCTCGATGGAAATCCTTATAAGGAGCTTGTCGATAAGCAGTTCGGCGGAAAAGGCGGCGGAATCCTGACCTTCAGGGCAGGCTCGAAGGAGAGAGCTTTTAAGCTTCTCGACAGCCTTAAGTATGTGACCAGAGCCAGCAACATCGGTGATGTACGAACTCTAGCAATTCACCCGGCTTCTACCCTTTATATAAGAAGCACAACGGAGCAGCGCGAGGCAGCAGGCGTCTACGACGACACAATCCGAATAAGTACGGGAATAGAGGACGCGGATGATCTGATCGGTGATTTTTCGGATGCTATAAGTAAAAGTGATTGCTGGTTATAATTCAAAACTGTTATGCTAATTCATACTAAAGTAGTATGATAAGTGGTAATTAAAGGAGACGAAAGAACCTGAGTGACAGGTTCTTCGGATTCGTTTATTTTTCAAAAACACCAAAAACAGTTATAATACGGCATTGGAGGCAGAAATGAAGATCACAGTTGATGGAGATGTTAAGGAAGTTAAGGACGGTATCACAATTAGTGAGCTGATCGAGCAGGAGAACGTCGAGACACCTGAGTATGTAAGTGTTTCGGTCAATGAGGAGTTCGAGCAGAGAGCAAACTTCGATACGACAAAGCTCAAGGATGGAGACGTTGTTGAGTTCCTGTATTTCATGGGAGGAGGCCAGTAATGCCATTTACAAATGAACAGCTCGAGAGATACTCGAGACACATTATTCTTAAGGAGATCGGCGTCAAGGGCCAGAAGAAGCTGATGAACGGCAGTGTCCTTATCATCGGTGCCGGCGGTCTCGGCGCTCCGGCAGCTTTATATCTCGCTGCTGCTGGTGTTGGAAAAATAGGTATTGTCGACGCCGATGTGGTCGACCTTTCAAATCTTCAGAGGCAGGTAATCCACACGACTGCTGATGTCGGAAGGCCTAAGGTTGAGTCAGCTGCTGAGACTATGAGGGCGATAAATCCTGATGTTGAGGTCGTGACCTATCATGAATTCATCTCAAGCGCGAACATCATGGACATAATCAAGGATTACGATTTCGTGCTCGATGGAACTGATAATTTCCCGGCAAAGTTCCTGATAAACGATGCCTGCGTTATGGCTGACAAGCCGTTTTCACACGCCGGAATCCTGAGGTTCAAGGGCCAGCTGATGACGGTAATCCCTCACCAGAGCCCATGCTACCGCTGCGTTTTCAAGACGATGCCGCCGAAGGACGCGATCCCTACATGTAAGCAGGCAGGAGTTATCGGAGCAATGGCCGGAGTCATCGGTTCACTGCAGGCTCTTGAGGCTGTAAAATTCCTGACTGGCGCCGGCGAGCTTCTTACAGGTAAGCTTCTTACCTTTGATGCGCTTACGATGAAGTTCCACACTGTAAAGCTTCCGCCAAGAGGTGATGGCTGCGCTGTATGCTCCGACCACCCACAGATAACGGAGCTTATAGACTACGAGCAGCCGGCCTGCGATTTCAAACCCGGGAAGGACTGATCTATTGAAGATTACTATTAAGAAAAAGGATTATGAAAAAATACTCGATCACGCGAGAAAAGAGCGTCCGGATGAGGCCTGCGGGCTTATAGGCGGAGTTGACCGTGAGGACGGTGTCCGCGAGATAAAGAAGGTTTATCTCCTGACAAATGTGGACCACACCAGCGAGCATTTTTCACTCGATCCTAAGGAGCAGCTTGCTGCGGTAAAGGATATGAGAAGCAATGGCCTGCGTCCGCTCGGCAACTGGCACTCACATCCGTCTTCACCTTCGCGTTCGTCACAGGAGGATATCAGACTTGCTTTTGACAGGAATGCGAGCTATCTGATCCTGTCTCTTATGGACGATAAAAATCCCGTCCTGAATTCATTCCATGTGGAAAACGGGGTGTCAACGAAGGAAGACCTCGAGATAGTGTGAATAAATAAAAGTATGTAGAAAATGAGGTAGTGAAAATGGCTGTTGATTATGCAACTCTTAAAAAAGGCGGCTGGATGCGCCAGAAGCAGAAGAATAAGTTTGCCTTGAGAGTCCATGTAATTGGTGGAACTCTTACGGCTGAGCAGTTACTTGGCATTCAGAAGGTGGCTGAGAAGTACGGCCATGGGTATGTGCATCTGACTGCAAGACAGTCACTTGAAATCCCCTGGATGGACGCAAAGGACATCGAGGATATAAAGAAGGACCTGGCTGAGTACGGCGTTACTCCTTCTGTCTGCGGTCCGCGTGTCAGGACCACGACTGCCTGCCAGGGCAGCGCTACCTGCCCTTCGGCCTGCATTGATACCCAGGACCTGGCGAAGAAAATCGATAAGAGATATTTTGCAAGGGAGCTGCCTGGAAAATTCAAATTCGGTGTTACAGGCTGCCAGAACAACTGCCTTAAGACCGAGGAGAACGATATCGGCATCAAGGGCGCAGAGCGGGTTGAGTGGCTTAGTGACAAGTGCATTGCCTGCGGCGTCTGTGTAAAGGCCTGCCGTGAGAACGCTATCGAGCTTAAGGATGGCAAGATCTCAATCGATATGGATAAGTGCTCCTACTGTGGCAGATGCGCCAAGGCCTGCCCGGTCGATGCTTACGAGGAGCATCCGGGATATATCATGTCGTGGGGCGGCCTGTTTGGAAATCATATTCACAGAGGTAATCAGATCGTGCCGTTCTTTGAAGGCGAGGACACTCTTTTCAAGCTCTGCGACGCAACTGTTGATTTCTTCGATAAGAATGCCCAGCCTGGCGACAGACTTCAGTTCGCCATTGACAGATACGGCCAGGACAAGTTCGACGAGATGATAAAGAAGATTTATGATGAGGACATAAATAAGGAAGAAAAGTGACACCTGGGGCTGGTTTTTTCAGGAAAGATCATACGCCGGTCACTGGAAAGGATAAGGAGATTCAGATGGCAGAAGGTACAGACATTAAAGTAGACGAGACCGTAGACATCACCGACGTGGTCTGCCCGGTTACCTTTGTAAAGACAAAGGTTGCCCTTGAGGAGATGGATGACGGACAGATCCTTTCAGTTCACATGAACGACGGCGAGCCTGTTCAGAACGTTCCGAGAAGCGTGAAGGAGGAAGGTCACCAGATCCTTAAGCTTATAGATAATGAGGATGGCACCTACGACCTGATCGTAAAAAAGGTCGGTGACTAAAAAATAAACGCCGCAGTCCGAAAGGGCTGCGGTTATTTTTTACGCAGTTATCAGAAAAACTTCTAACCAGCTATAAACTTTCAGTATTACCCGATTACACGTAAATACGCTATAATCTAAAACATAGTAAACGTATAGGAATTATATGAAAGACAACAGCCAAGGAGGAAGCCATGGAACAGACTGCGAATATCACTTCTGTAAGAGTTAATGCAAAGTCTCGTGAAAAATCTGGACTGACAAAGCTCCTGCTTTCAATGGCCAAAATCGGAGTTATCGGCTTCGGCGGCGGCAGCGCCCTGATTCCGGTAATCGAGGAAGAAGTCGTAGATGAGCAGAAGCTTATCAGTAAAAAAGATTACGACGAAGAAGTGGTTTCAGCCTGTGTCACACCTGGAGCCCTTCCAGTCGAGATAGCAGCAGGAGTCGGCAGAAAGACCTTCGGTTTAAAGGGAATGATCCTTGCAGCACTCCTGATGGCACTTCCGGGAGCCTTCCTTACAGTGCTTCTGCTCTCAGTCCTTTCAGGCAGAACAGATTCCTCACTTGATGTGATCAGATACATCTCAATCGGCCTCGGCGGTTTCATCTCAAGCCTTCTCGCAAACTATGCGTACAAGACCACAAAGACAGCCAGCCGCGAGGGCAGAAAAACCCTGATTGCATCAGTTATCATAATGATAACGGTATTCGCACTCACAGGTTTAAAGAGCCTGTTTTCTCTTTTAGGTCTTGAAAAAATAGCCGACAGACTTATAAAGCTTTCTACTTTTCAGGTACTGATGCTTTCATTTGCGATACTTATCGCAGTCTATGCAGTACAGACCTTTTTTAAAAATAAAAAGCAGAAGAGCGTGAAAACAGATTCAAAGTCTAAAAGGGTTTCTTATTCTTCAATAATTATAGAGACAGCTGCATGGCTTGGATTCGCAGTAATCCTTACAGTACCTGCAATTCTTGTTTTAGGTGACGGAATCAGCTACATCCTCAAGGGACTTGCTTCATCCTTCATGTCTTTCGGTGGCGGAGATGTTTACCTGTCAGTAGCCGATGGACTTTTCGTAAATACAGGAATGGTTAAGGAAAACGACTTCTACGGAATCCTTGTACCAATCGCAAACGTACTTCCAGGCTCTATCCTTTCAAAAATCCTCACAGGAGTCGGATACCTGATCGGCGCAGAGCAGTCAGGAGTTCAGGCAGGAATCGCCGGAGCACTCGCAGGATTCGCTATAAGCGTAGCAGCTTCAGGAATGGTATTCGGAGTAGTCTACTGGATTTTCAGAACCTTCGAGAACGTTTCATTTTTCCAGCTTGTAAGCAAGTGGATAAGACCTATCATCAGCGGACTTCTCCTTGGAGTCATGGTCACAATGTTTAAGACAAACGTGCAGACTGCAGGAGCACTTGGCTACGGAAAGGCAGGAGTGCTTGTTATCACAGCAGTTATCACTGTCGCCGATCTCTATTTTCTCAATAGAAAAAAGATCGGAAACCTGATCCCGATGGCAGCCTCCGCAGCTGCCGGAGCACTTGCGCTTCTTCTGATCTGAAGAATAAAAAAGCAGATAATCATTTACCACAGGAAAAAGTATGTCAGAAAAGAATACACCAGAAGATTTTACAATTGAAAAAATAGATACCGACGTGCTCGTCATAGGCGGCGGCACGGCAGGCTGTTATGCCGCTGAGTATATAGGAGAAAATTCCGGATACAGGGTGGTCGTAGCGGAAAAGGCCGATATAAAGCGAAGCGGCTGTCTCGCGGCGGGAGTAAATGCCCTGAACGCGTACATATCAGGCGGGCACACCCCAAAAGACTATGTGGAGTACGCGAGGAAGGACGCGGAGGGGATAGTAAGGGACGACCTGCTCCTTACTATCGCTGAAAAAGTAAACGCAGTCACAAGAGATCTGGAGAAAAAGGGACTCGTGATCCTTAAAGACAGGGACGGAAACTATGTCACCAGAGGCTGGCGCAATGTAAAGATCAACGGCGAAAACATCAAGCCTCTTCTGGCCGGAAATGTCTGCAGGCAGAAGAATGTCCGGGTTATAAACCATATAAATATCACGGATCTCAAGTATCAGAAGAAGGGCCAGGGCTCGCATGGCAGACACAAGGCGAAAGCGACAGAGGATAAGAGCGGTGATCTCCGGAATGGAAAAATTACCGGAGCCTTCGGATTTTCCATCAGGGAGCGTAAGTTCTATGAAATAAACGCGAGGGCCGTCCTTATAGCGACAGGCGGGGCAGCAGGCCTGTACAGACCAAATAACCCTGGATTTTCAAGGCATAAGATGTGGTATCCTCCGTTTAACACTGGAGCAGGATACGCGATGGGAATCAGGGCGGGAGCCGAGATGACGACCTTAGAGAACAGGTTCGTGGCCCTGCGATGTAAGGATACAATAGCCCCGACCGGAACCATAGCCCAGGGAGTTGGCGCAAAGCAGCTGAACTCAAAGGGAGAGATCTACGAGACCAAATACGGAATCACAACACCGGAGCGAATTTACGGAACAGTAGAGGAGAAGAGAGCCGGAAGAGGCCCATGCTATTTAAAGACAGAGGGAATCTCAAAGGAAGCCGAGGAAGATCTCTACAAGGCATATCTGAACATGGCGCCTTCACAGACGCTCAAATGGATAGAATCAGGCAAAGGTCCTTCAGAGGAAAATGTAGAGATCGAGGGAACCGAGCCGTACGTCGTAGGCGGACACACAGCCGGTGGCTACTGGGTAGACACCGAGAGACGAACAACTCTTAATGGTCTCTATGCAGCAGGCGATGTCGCAGGAGGAGCCCCACAGAAGTATGTGACAGGAGCGCTCGCGGAAGGAGAAATCGCCGCTAAGACGATAATAGCTGACTTGGATAAAAATACAGGCAGCAGGCCAGTAGGAGAATTGTCGGAAGACACCGGCATCAGATCAAATGGAGATTTGACAGAAACCGAAAACAGCTCAGCCGGAAAATCTACAGAAAGCGATGTATTTTTCCAATACAAAAAGCATTTCAATGAGACCGAAACCCTGCTCAGCTGTGAGCAGGCGGAGGAAGCCATGCAGAAGATCATGGACGAGTACGCCGGAGGGATCGCTACAGACTACAGGTACAATGAGATAGGGCTAGGCATTGCTTCATCACGAATATCTGACCTGGTAAAGCTCTCCGATACGCTGAGGGCGGATGATATGTATGACCTGTTAAAGATCTACGAACTTAAAGATCGTTTAACTGTCTGTCTGGCGCTGATAGCTCACATGAAGGCCAGGAAAGAAACCAGATGGCACATCTTCGGAGAGAACGCCGACCATCCAAATCAGGATAAAAAGTACGACTGTTATGTAAATTCAGTCTACAAGGATGGTGAGATACAGGTTATATACCGGCCACTGGTAAAGGATACGCCGGAATCCCTTAAGAGACGATGACTGGCGGGTGTCACCACATAAATACGCTTTGAGACTGAAAGGCATGTGACAGATGAGTGTAGCGATAAATAAATCAAAATGCATCGGCTGCGGCCGCTGCACCGAGGCCTGTCCCGGCAACCTGCTCTGGATAGGCGAGGACAAAAAAGCATATATAAAGGACGTGCGGGACTGCTGGGGCTGCACCTCCTGTATCAAGGAATGTCCGGTATCAGCGATTAATTTTTTCTTGGGAGCAGATATCGGCGGCAGGGGCTCTGTGATGACAGTCGAAAAAGACGGACAGTTTAACAACTGGAATATCGTAAAGCCTGACGGAGAGCTTAAGACCATAATTGTGGACAGTAAAAGCTCTAACAAATATTAGGACAGCGGTCATTTTTTAAAGAGAGACAGAAAGGAAAAATAAATGAGTAAATTATCACACCTGGATGCGCTTGAGGCAGAAGCCATCTACATCATAAGAGAAGTAGCCGCGGAATGTGAGAAGCCGGTAATGCTCTATTCTATCGGAAAGGACAGCACGGTAATGCTTCACCTGGCGCTGAAGGCATTTTATCCGGAGAAGCCGCCATTCCCATTTTTACATGTAAATACGACGTGGAAATTCCACGAGATGATAGAATTCAGAGACGCGCAGGCCAAGAAGTACGGCCTCGACATGATTGAGTGGATCAATCAGGACGGAGTCAAGGCAGGCATCAACCCGTTTGACAACGGAGCAGCCTACACCGATATCATGAAGACACAGGCCTTAAAGCAGGCGCTCACGACCTACGGTTTCACCGCGGCATTTGGCGGCGGCAGACGAGATGAGGAGAAGTCGAGAGCGAAGGAGAGAATTTTCTCATTCAGAAATTCAGCTCAGGCGTGGGATCCGAAGAACCAGAGACCGGAGATGTGGAAGCTCTACAACACCCAGATCAACAAGGGTGAGAGCATCAGAGTCTTCCCGCTGTCGAACTGGACAGAGAAGGATATCTGGCAGTACATCCAGAGAGAGCATTTGGAAATCGTCTCACTTTACTACGCGAAGGAGCGCCCGTGCATCGAGCGCGACGGCAACATCATAATGATAGATGACGACCGTATTGTTAAAAAATTAAACTTAAAGCCGGAGGATATCCAGCACAAGAAGATAAGGTTCCGTACCCTCGGGTGCTACCCGCTTACAGGTGGAATCGAATCAGACGCAGATACGCTTGACGCTATAGTTGATGAGACTCTTGGAGCAGTCGAGTCCGAGAGAACAAGCCGTGTAATTGATCACGACGGAGCAGCAAGCATGGAGAGACGTAAACGGGAAGGATATTTCTAAAATGAGCGGATTACTTAAATTTATCACCTGCGGAAGCGTAGATGACGGAAAATCAACACTTATAGGACATTTACTTTACGACGCGAAGCTTATCTACGCGGACCAGGAGGAAGCGCTTAAGCTTGACTCCAAGGTCGGAAGCCGCGGTGGAGACATCGATTATTCACTGCTTCTTGATGGCCTTATGGCTGAGCGTGAGCAGGGAATCACGATAGATGTAGCCTACAGATATTTTACTACAGATAACAGAAGCTTCATCTGCGCCGATACACCGGGACACGAGGAGTACACCAGGAACATGGCCTGCGGAGCATCATTTGCGGACCTTGCCATAATCCTTATAGACGCGACTCAGGGCGTTCTGACTCAGACCAGAAGACACGCGCGTATCTGCGCGCTGATGGGCATCAGATATTTTGTCTTCGCGGTAAATAAAATGGATCTGACCGACTACTCTGAGGAGAGATTCAAGGAGATTGAGAAGCAGATTGAGGCTTTGAAAAATGAACTCGGTCTCTACAGTGTGGTGATCATTCCAGTTTCAGCAACCGAGGGTGACAATATCACAAAGCGTTCCACGAACATGGACTGGTACACAGGTCCTGTCCTTCTCGACTATCTCGAAAAAGTAGACATCGACGAGGCCACCGCGAACGAAAAGGGATTCTACCTGCCTGTACAGAGAGTCTGCCGTCCGAACCACGAGTTCAGAGGCTTTGAGGGCCAGATTGAGCACGGAACCATCCATGTAGGAGATGCCGTAAGGACGCTTCCTAGTGGAGAAGAGGCCCATGTAAAGAGCATTATCGTAGCTGACCACAAGGAGGACTCCGCAATCGAGGGACAGCCTGTTACTATCCAGCTCGACAGAGAGGTGGACGTTTCAAGAGGCTGCGTAATAGAGGCCGGAACTACTTTAAAGGCTGCGGATACCTTTGAAACAGAGCTTCTTTGGATGGACGATACAGAGCTTACTGTCGGAAAGAACTTCCTCGTAAAGCTTGGAACCAAGCTTATCCCTGGAATCGTAACCGAGATAAAGTACAAAATCGATATCAACTCCGGTGAGCAGCAGAGTGCTGATACCCTTAAGAAAAATGAGATCGCCGTTGTCACTATCGCTGTAACTGAGCCTATCATCGCTTCTGAGTTTGCTGATTATCGTACTCTTGGTGAGCTGATCCTGATTGACAGAATCACAAACATGACCTCTGCCTGCGGTGTCATCACAAAATTAAAGGATGGTGCCACAAAGCGCCGCCGTCATGCTGACAGAACTGCAAGAAGTGCCCTGAACTGGCAGACTCCTCTCGTAGTAGAGTTCAGACCTGATGAGGACCATATCCCTGAGGATGTGATCGGCGAGGCTGAGTTCAAGCTCGTTAATTCTGGACGTCACACCTACCTGTATCACCCGAAGAGCGGCGAGGATTACGCAAATGTCGTAAATCATCTCTTCGAGGCGGGAATCATCGTTCTGCTTATTCTCGACAAGGATGCTGAGATTGACGACAGGCTCTCATCAGACGAGCATTACAAGACCTGGAATTCAATAAGTGGTCAAAATTCAGAACACGAAGTGACATCGGACGAGATTTCTGATAGAATATTCAAGATTACGAATTCAGCAATAACGCTGGATACAAATAACTGGATCATCTGATCGGGGAGGTGCCGTGAATAGTAACGATTCACCATTAGAAAAGAGGAATAAATGAGTAATACCAACGCAAAGCAGATCCATACAGGAATGCGGGCCATTGACCTCGCCTACTGCGGTATGTTTGTAGCGCTTATGGTCATCGGAGCAAAAATAAACATCGTGCTCCCTATCGGTACAGGTGTTACAGTTTCACTGCAGATACTTTTTGCAATAATGGCTGGACTTCTGCTCGGAGCAAGAGATGGCTTTATCAGTGTATTCATCTATCTGCTGATCGGACTTTTAGGGCTTCCGGTCTATGCGCACGGCGGCGGATTATGGTACGTATTAAAGCCTACCTATGGTTTTATCATTGGCTTCGTTTCAGCAGCATTCCTTTCAGGACTTTTAAAGCAGGTTCTTAAGAAAAGAACGCTGGTCAGATACCTTATTGCCGGTGAGCTGGGAATGCTTACATACTATGTATGGGGACTTTTCTATTTCTTCCTTATGTCGAACTTCCTGCTTAAGGACGCAGCGCCTATCGGATTCAAGGAGCTGATGACAGTCTGGTTCTTAAGTACAGTCTGGATTGATGCAATAATCGCCGGCCTGGCTTCGGTGATTGCCTACAGGCTTGCTCCGATCGTCGACAGATTCAGGGAGAACTACAGGTAGGAGTTGAAGTGTTTTCATGATTCGGTGAGAATATTTCGGAGAAAATTACAGGCAGTGTATGACATATTTTCCATTTTACTGTGATATCGAAAAGAAAAAATGGCTCCTCGTTGGAGGTGGCAGAGTGGCGGCTGGCAAGTTCAGCCGTCTTATTGCGTTTACAAGGAAAATTACTGTAATCGCGCCGGAGATTTCGGATGAGATAAAAAAGGATGCCGCCTCTGATGCAAGGCTTCTTGAAAGAGACTTTATGGCTGCTGATCTGGATGATGCGGATATAGTGGTTGCGGCGACTGATGACAAGGCACTCAATGCACAGATTGCATCTCTTTGCAGGGAGAGAAAAATTCCTGTCAATGCCGTCGATGATCCGGAAAACTGTGATTTTATTTTTCCAGCGATAATCAAGAAGGGCAGGCTTACTGTAAGTGTTTCGACTGATGGAGCAAGTCCTGTCTACGCCGCGGCACTGAAGAAAGAGATCAGCGATCTGGTGCCGGAGGATATAGACCTTATCCTTGAAAAAATGGCTGCTCTGCGTAAAACTGTTCCTGAGAGATTTCCTTCCTTTACGCAGCATGAGCGCGGGATGCTTTACAGAAAGGCTCTGGATCAGCTGCTTGATGACAGCGGAGCTGAGGTTGATATAGACTCCCTCGCGGAGGAAATAAGTCGCGGGCGTGAATAGATCAGGTGACTTAAGAGAGGACTTTATGAGTGATATAGTAATTGCGTCGCGGGGCAGCAGGCTTTCGATGGCACAGGTGGATATAGTGGATACACAGCTGAAAAAAGCTGGGGTGAATTCTGAAAGGCTCATCATATCAACAAAAGGCGATATAAATACTTCAAAGGCACTTAAGGATATAGGAGGCAACGGCCTGTTTGTGCGTGAAATTGAGGCTGCTTTGTCTGACCACAGGGCTGATATAGCGGTGCACAGCGCAAAGGATCTGCCTTATGAGCTCGCGGATGGAATGACTATAGGCGCCGTGATGAGAGCGGCAAGTCCGGCTGATCTGCTTGTGATAAAGTCTGGTCATGAGAAGCATCTGCAGATCATCGGAACAGGAAGCGCCAGGCGAAGCTCTGCGATAAAAAAGCTTTATCCGGAAACGTCAGTCAAGAATATCCGAGGCAATGTCGAAACCCGTCTCAGAAAGCTCTCTGAAGAGGATTACGATGCAATTGTTATCGCGAGCGCCGGTGTAGACAGGCTTGGAATCGACCTGAGTGGTTACACTGTAAAAAGATTTTCGCCTGACGAGATGATTCCAGCCTGTGCACAGGGTATTGTGGCTGTCGAGTGCAGAAGTGACGACGCAAAGACGCGTTCCATCCTTGAAAAAATAAACGACAGCGAGACGCAGAAGCGTTTTGTTGTAGAGCGGTATCTGTTTGAGCTGATGAAGGCAGACTGCTCTCTTGCCGTTGGTGTTCATGCTGTAATCTCTGGAGAAGAATTGACAGTTTACGGTCTATTTGAAGGCCGTACCGCCTCACGAACCGGCAGATACAGCAACTATAAGACAATCTGCAAAGAAATCGCAGAGGAAATATACAGACAGTAAGATTTGTCCATTCATAGGTGGGACTTGTTTTTTAATCATCCAGCGGAGTTACGTGTGGAAATCCAAAAATCACGAAATCACACGTAGTGGAAGTCGAAGGATTACGTGTGAAAATAAGAAAACAGCAAAATCACACGTAGTGGAGGTCGAAGGATTACGTGTGAAAATAAGA
>SAMEA3663052__coassemble_410_pt1 | contig 99641 bp, 87 predicted proteins | sample SAMEA3663052__metabat2_low_PE_012 | metagenome-assembled genome bin SAMEA3663052 (sample SAMEA3663052) | pig gut metagenome | biome: pig gut; feature: pig-associated habitat; material: faeces | place: France | collected 2012 | reverse complement strand
AGCAGATTTTCCTAAGCATTCCATCGGAATTTTCGATTACAGGTGGACACTTATCAGGACGGGTAGGTTTAATGAAATCTACCATATCAGCTATCATATTCGGATTGTCGATAACAACCTCATGCGCCTTTTTATCTCCTAAGTACGAGAATTCAGCGAGCATCTCGTCAGTCGTGTGCAGGAAAAGAGGCGGCTGATTATCAGCGCCCTTCATCTCCTTCTCCGCCTGTATGATACGCCTGTAGACCTCATCCTCAGGATTTAAAAAATGAACGTCACAGGTGGCGCAGACCGGCTTGTTGAATTCCTCACCCAGGGCAACAATCTTCCTGTTTATCTCGTTTAATCCCTCTTCATCTGTGATCCCGCTCTTCTCATCCGAGAGCATGAAGCGATTATTACCGTTTGTCTGGATCTCGAGATAGTCATAGAAAGAGACTATTCGTGAAATCTCGGCCTCGTCCTTACCCAAGAGCACAGCCTGATACAGCTCACCGGCCTCGCAGGCGCTTCCGATGATAAGGCCCTCTCTGTGCTTTAAGACTTCACTTTTTGGAACCCTCGGGTATCTCCTGTAGTAGTGAAGATGAGAAAGCGAAACCAGCCTGTAGAGGTTTATACGTCCGACATCGTTTTTAGCAAGAACTATGCAATGGTGAGGCTTGGCCTTCATTATGGCCTCAGCGTCCATTTTTCCCTGCTCATTTATCTCAGCAAGAGTCTCTATCCCCTTAGCCCTAAGCTTCTTTGAAAGCTCTATAAAAATAAGCGCGGTACACTCTGCATCGTCGACCGCCCTGTGATGGTGGCCTAGGTGCACATCAAGAGCCTTTGCTACATTATCGAGAGTCAGTTTTCCAATACCAGGGATTAAGTATCTCGCCAAAGGCATGGTATCTGCAAAAGTAAAATCCCAGTCGATACCTAGCTTTCTGGCTTTATTATGGATAAATCCGGTGTCGAAATCAGCATTATGCGCTACGAGTACAGCATCACCAATGAATTCCTTAAACTTCGGCAGGATAACATCGATTCCCGGTGCGTCAGCCACATCTGCGTCTGTAATACTTGTAAGCTCTGTGATCCTGAATGGAATAGGAACTCCCGGATTTACGAATTCAGAAAAACGGTCGAGGATTTCGCCGTCTTTTACTTTTACAGCACCGATCTCTATGATCTCGCAGTTTTCAGCGTTAAGACCAGTCGTCTCTATATCAAAGACCACAAAGGTATCATCTAGCGTCTGATCCTTTACGTTCGTGCAGATAGTCTTAGTATCGTCTACGAGGTAGATCTCGCAGCCATAGATGATTTTAAAATCCTCGTGTCCCTCTACAGCAGCGGCTGCGTCAGGGAAGGCCTGAACCACACCGTGGTCAGTAATAGCGATTGCCTTGTGGCCCCATTTTATGGCCTGCTTTATGATATCACCTACATCACTGACGCCGTCCATATCGCTCATCTTTGTATGGCAGTGCAGCTCTACACGCTTTTCTATGGCATTATCCATACGCTTGATACGGAAGTCGTTAATCTTCATAATACCGCGGATTCTGCCAATAGAAATCTCGTGGTCAAAAGAATCCTCAGAGGCGTCGCCCTTGATTTTAATAAAGGAGCCTGCGGTTATTTTTTCCTTAATAAGGTCAGCCTGATCCTTCGATAAGAAAAGCTTGGCTCTTATTGTATCTGTAAAGTCAGTTATCGTGATAATGAAAAGAACCTTGCCATTCTTAAGCTCTCTGTCCTCAGTAGTCCTTACCTGTCCATGAATCACCACTTCACCCATCGCGCCATTGATATCTTTGATGTCGATACTGCTGTCATCAAAATCACGGCCGTAGATGGTATCAGGATTTTTGGACCTGGTCAGATAGACTTTCTTCTCAAAGGCAGGCTTCTCACCCTTATCAACAGGCTTGTCGTCAGAAGGCTTATCGTAAGGATTTTCAGCCGGGATATTTTCCTGACTTTTATCCTCAGTCTTCTCAGAGGTCTCCTTGCCGCTGTTTTCGGCCTTATCCCAGATCTCGTCTATCTGTTTCTGGATAGCCTGCTCCTTGAGCTCATCCTGCTCAGGATGACCGACCGGAGGCACAAAATCAGTGTCGATAATTACCTTGGCACCTAGCCTCTCACAGAAGATTTTATCAAGGATTGATACAATCTCTTCCTCATGGCTTCTCGCCAGATACGTATCCTCAAGCGATACAATAAGCTTCCCCTCATCGAAGCGGAAGCTGCTTTTCTCAAGTATTTGAAAAAGTAAAGGCGAATACCTGTAAAACTCCTCTAAAATACTGTCCCTGTATGAATTGTATAAATCCTCTGCTGAATACGAATCAGGCAGATTGAAGGACTCATAGATCTTTACCTGCGTTTTCTTCGAACCGAAATACTGATCCTTTATCCTGTCCTCAAGCTTCCAGATTGCGCGCTTAGGGATTATAGTGTCGGATTTCAAAAAGACTCTCAGGACAGTCTCATCTCTGTCTGTTGAGAGTCTTTCTATCGAGCAGTTTTCAAGTACAAAACCGCCCTTGTTCTCATCCTTTAATTTTCCAAAGACATCAAAGAATTTTCTCTCCATAAAATTCCCCTGTAAAAAATCCTATTTGCCAGCCCTTATTTGATCCAGTTCATTTCTGAGTGCCCCGAGAAGCTCATTCTCCGGGTACTTCTTAGACTCCCCATTCTTTATAAGGAGTCCCACTCCCTTTCCACCTGCGATACCGAGGTCGGCCTCTCTTGCCTCTCCCGGTCCATTCACTACGCAGCCCATAACAGCGATTTTAAGATCCAGGTCATCGTATTCTGAGGCTATTTTTTCAACCTGCTCAGCAAGACCGATAAGGTCTATCTGCGTTCTACCGCAGGTAGGACAGGAAACAACCTCGATTCCGCCCTTTCTTAGGCCTAAGGTCTTTAAAATCTCCTTAGCGGCATAGACCTCCTCAACAGGTGCAGCCGTAAGAGATACTCTTATCGTATCACCAATTCCCTGAGAAAGTATTAGTCCAAGTCCAATTGATGATTTGATAAGTCCTCTCTTCAGGGTTCCGGCCTCTGTAATTCCTACATGGAGAGGATGGTCGGTCTTTTTTGCGATAAGCTCATGAGCCTTTACAGCCGTAAGCACATCTGATGACTTGATAGATATAACGAGATTGTCGTATCCAATATCCTCGATCACAGCTGCCTCATTCAAGGCGCTTTCAACTAAGGCTTCAGCAGTTACTCCGCCATATTTTTCGAGGAGGTCCTTCTCGAGAGAGCCAGAGTTTACACCGACTCTTATAGGGATATTCCTCTCCCTTGCGCAGTCTACTACAGCCTTTACCCTGTCCCTGCTTCCGATATTTCCAGGATTGATGCGAATCTTATCGGCGCCGTTTTCGATTGAAGCGATAGCCAGCTTGTAGTCAAAATGAATGTCAGCGACAAGCGGGATATGTATCTGTTTTTTTATCTCACCAATCGCCTTTGCTGCCTCCATAGTCGGAGCGGTACAGCGGATTATATCACAGCCAGCCTTTTCAAGCTCGTGGATCTGTGCGACAGTGGCATCTACATCCTCTGTCTTAGTATTTGTCATTGATTGAATAAGGACAGGATTACCACCTCCGATAACCCTGTCACCTATATGAACTTCTTTTGTTTTCATATCAGCTTCCTACAATAATCTTTCTGATGTCGTTACCCATGATAACAACCATGAGCACCATAAGCAAAATGAAACCAACAGCGTTTATATACGCCTCGACCTTCTCAGGAATCTTCTTCCTGGTTATTCCCTCTATGATAAAAATCAACAGCCTTCCGCCATCGAGTGCCGGGAACGGAAGCAGATTCATGACTCCGAGGTTTGCCGTAAGAAGTATAGCGATATTTATCATGTTCATGACTACGTAATAAACGCCGTCGATAAGCGATGCCTTATAAGTATCACCAATCGTCTTTACGATGCCTACCGGACCTGACATATCGTTTATCGTTACATGCCCTAAGAAAAGCTCCTTTAAGCTTTGAATCACTACGTAGATCTGGTACTTAATCTCATAGAAGCTGTACTGCACAGTTCCTACTATTCCAGGGTGAGTTCTGTCTGAAGAACCTACAACTCCTAATAGATATCTGCCAAGCTTCTTATCATACTTCGGAGTTATTGTAGTATTCTTTAACTCTCCATCGTGCCTGTAGACTACGTCGTAGCTGCTTCTCTTATGAAAGAAAGTATAGATACTTATCTCATTGTAAAAATGAATCGGATAGCCATCGATAGAAACTATCTCATCACCAGCTGCAATGCCAGCCTTCTCAGCCGGATAGCCTTCTGTAACCTCTCCAACTGTCGGCGCGTAGTAACCAGCTGATCCTATCATAATCATGGACAAAATAAACGCCAGAACGAAGTTAAAGAACGGCCCGGCAAAGACTATAAGAAACTTCTGCCAGAGCGGCTTTTTGTTAAAGGCTCTGTCATCGTCACTCTCTGAATCCTCGCCTTCCATAACGCAGCTTCCGCCGAACGGAAGAAGCTTAAGACAGTACTTCGTCTCGCCCTTTCCAAACGAAACAAGCGTTGGTCCGAGGCCCAGGGTGAATTCATTAACCCGGACGTTGCAGGCCTTTGCGGTCAGAAAATGTCCCAGCTCATGAAATATAATTATAAATCCGAATATGAGTATCGCTATTATAATGTGCAAATCAGTTTCCTCACAATTTCTCTTACGTCGCGCTCTGTCTGAAGTATGTCGTCCACATCCGGATCATCCTCGAAATCAGCCTCCATCATAGCTGTCTGGATTATCTCCGGAATCTGAATAAAGCGGATCTTTTCATCTAAAAATGCAGCTACTGCCTCTTCATTTGCGGCATTAAATACGCAAGGCATATTGCCTCCGGCAAGTGACGCGTCAAACGCGAGCTGAAGCCCAAAGAAGGTCTCCATATCAGGATGATAGAAATGAAGAGTCTGAATCTCGAAAAGGTCTAAAGGCTCTACGTCGAGCTCACCGCGCTTCGGATAAGTGAAGGCATAGTGAATAGGTATCTTCATATCAGGCACACCCATCTGTCCGATCACTGCTCCATCATCAAACTCTACAGCAGAGTGCAGAATGCTTTCAGGATGAACCAGTACCTGAATATGATTTACCGGTACATCGAAAAGCCAGTGAGCCTCCATAACCTCGAGGCCTTTATTTACCATTGAAGCAGAGTCGACAGTAACCTTTTTACCCATCGACCAGTTCGGATTCTTAAGAGCATCCTGTAAAGTCACATTCTCGAGGTCCTCATAGCTCATTCCACGGAACGGACCGCCTGAAGCAGTAAGCAGGATTCTCTTAATATCCTCTCCACGATTTCCTTTTATGCTTTGAAAAATAGCCGAATGCTCGGAGTCTACCGGCAGGATTTTTACACCGTACTCCTTTGCAAGAGGCATGATGATATGTCCGGCAGCTACAAGAGTTTCCTTGTTTGCAAGGGCTATCGTTTTATTTTTCTTAATGGCCTTAATAGTAGGTACTATGCCCTTCATGCCGACTATGGCGTTAAGAAGCATCTCAGACTCAGAGTCCTCTGCTACTGCAGAAAGTCCCTCCTCGCCCCAAAGTACCTCTATCGGAAGCTCTTTTAAATCTTCCTTTAAAAAATCTGCGTCCTCCTTCAGCTCACATGATATCAGATGTGGCATGTACTTTCTGGCCTGCTCCAAAAGAAGCTTGACATTGCGGCCGGCAGAAAGCGAGGTTACTTTTACATCGCTCATCTGGTCTATGACTTCAAGTGCCTGTGTGCCGATTGAACCAGTGGAGCCGATTATAGCTATTTTTTTCATAAAAAATCCTTATACGATGATTGTCACCAGATAATAGATGACAGGTGCTGTGATAAGTATCGAATCAAAGCGGTCTAGTATACCGCCATGTCCCGGGATTAGCTTTCCGTAATCCTTTATACCGACGTTTCTCTTTATTGCAGACGCAGCTAAGTCTCCGACCATAGAGATAAGCGCTCCTATCATGGAAAGCAGCGAGAGGACAACTATTTCTGTTGTACCCATTGTAGTAAGTCTTCCTCTAAAAATCATCATGTAGATAAGGTTTAAAAGAAATGCTCCTGCTACTCCGCCTATCGCGCCCTCTACCGTCTTCTTAGGCGAGAGAACAGGTGACATCTTATGCTTTCCGAAAAGCCTTCCCGCGCAGTAGGCGCAGGTATCACAGCCCCACGCTGTAAGAAAAATCAGCCATACGAGGTATTTCCCGTGAGTGTACATTCTGGTCTGATAGATGTACGAAAGCATAACTGATACATAGACAGGACCGAAAAACAGCTCTGTAATCTGCTTTACATCATACTTCGGATAAGAGAGCACATAGAAGAAAAGCAGGGCTATAAGCATCATCACAATAAGCATAACCGTGGATAAGCCTTTGAGATGGAAAAACAGATTCAGGTAGTAAAACACTGTGAAAAAATAGCCCACCCAGGCGGCCGGTTTCTTCTGAAGATCCAATGCCCTGTAATACTCAAACAATCCAATAAGAGAAATAACACAGGTGGATATCAGAAGTACGATTCCTCCCGGAATTATAAGTAAAAGCGCGAGTATAACAAGAACTACTCCGCTTAAAAGTCTGGTCCAAAACATAATCAAACCTTTCCGTATCTGCGGTTTCTGTGTCTGTAGGTATCTACTGCTTTCTTAAGCTCTTCCTCTGTAAAGTCTGGCCAGTCTACAGGTGTGAAATAAAACTCTGCGTAAGCGAGCTGCCACAGAAGAAAGTTCGAAAGCCTCTGCTCGCCACTCGTCCTGATAAGAAGGTCAGGATCTGGGATATCAGCTGTATCCAGATACTCACTGAATTTCTCCTCTGTAATCTCAGATGGATCAGATACATCTGAATACATCCTTCTCATCGCGCGGACCATCTCATCGCGGCTGCCATAGTTGATGCAGATGCACAGACACATACCGGTATTTTTCTCAGTAGCCTTCTCAAGCTCTGTTGCCTCTCTTAAAAGGTCATCAGGCAGGCCGCTCTTATCTCCTATAATCCGAGCTCTCATGCCCTGCTCTGTGCAGAGCTTCTGGCAGATCTTCATGTATTTGGCCAGAAGCTTCATAAGAGTTGAGACTTCGTCAGCCGGGCGGTTCCAGTTCTCAGTAGAGAAAGCATAGAGAGACAAATATTTAATCCCAAGCTCATTTGCAGCCTTTGTAATTGGCTCAACTCTCTTTGCTCCCTGAATGTGTCCGTAAGTACGCGGCATTCCCTTTGCCTTGGCCCAGCGTCCGTTTCCATCAAGTATTATAGCTACATGCCTTGGAACAGGCAGCAGTTCTTCTTCCATATCCAAACTTCACCTTTAATAAAAAATGGGGACCAAATAGTCCCCTTTGCTTTTTAAACTGTCATTATCTCTTTAGTCTTGTCCTCGATTGCGACATCGACCTTTTTACTGTACTCATCTGTGAGCTTCTGGATCTGATCCTCTAAGTCCTTTGTCTCATCCTCTGAAAGAGCCTCTGCCTTTCCGGTCTTTTTGACGAAATCATTTGCATCACGGCGGACGTTTCTTAAAGCGACCTTGGCATTTTCACCCATCTTCTTTACCTCCTTCGCAAGCTCCTTACGGCGCTCCTCTGTGAGGTCTGGGAAGACAAGGCGGATATTCTTACCATCGTTTGTAGGATTGATGCCTAAGTCAGAAACCATGATAGCCTTTTCAATCTCTTTAACCATTGAAGGCTCCCAAGGAGTGATCTGAATGACTCTGGCCTCTGGTACAGAAACATTTGCTACCTGCTGAATAGGAGTAGGTGCTCCATAGTAGTCAACAGTAAGCTTGTCTAATATATGTGGGTTAGCTCTTCCTGCACGGATAGATGAGTAATCCTTCTGAAGTGACTCAAGGGATTTCTGCATCTTGTCCTTGAATTCATTTAATCTCTTATCCATATGAATTTCCTTATACTGTAACTGTGGTACCGTTAAAGTCTCCGCTGATAGCCTTTAGGATACTGTCCTTCTCATCGAGAGCAAAAATACGCATCGGCATCTTATTCTCCATGCACATGATGGAAGCTGTAAGGTCCATAACACCGAGCTTCTGATCGATCACATCAGAGATAGAGATAGTATCGTATCTCTTCGCGTTTGGATTGACCTTCGGATCAGAATCATATACACCGTCAACTGCCTTCGCAAGAAGGATCATATCAGCCTCAATCTCTATGGCACGAAGTGCTGTAGCTGTATCCGTTGAAAAATACGGATGGCCTGTTCCACCTGCAAAAAATACGATGTGACCTGCATTCAGATACTTCTCTGCACGATCCTTAGAGTAGAGCTTTGTAAATGAGCCGCACTCAAAAGGAGTAAGGATATTTGTCATAAGGCCGGTATTTCTTACAGCCTCAGACATATAGATACAGTTCATGACTGTGGCAAGCATACCGATCTGGTCTGCCTGTGAGCGGCCCATATCACCTGAGGTACGGCCTCTCCAGAAATTACCGCCGCCGATAACTATACCAATCTGAACTCCGGAATCAGCTACCTTTTTAATCTGAGCTGCAACAGAGGCTGCATTGGCCTCATCGAAGCCGAAGCCCTTATCACCTGAAAGGGCCTCGCCTGAAAGCTTTAATAGGATTCTTTTCATTGAGCGTCAGCCTCGTCACCAAATACTGCACTGACATCAACATCAGCATAGGCCTGTGAGCAGAAGCCTTCGATGATAGCACCATTGTTTATCTGTACACTCTTGGACTTGATATTACCCATGACAACAGCTGAAGTATCAACTACAACTGGTCCCTGAACATCGATATCGCCCTTTACAGCTCCAGCAATAACTGCTGATGAAGCGCTGACATTTCCGACTACAACTGAACCTACACCAATCTTTACAGTTCCGTCTGAAACAACCTCACCCTGAATGTGAGCCTGATCTGCAAGGAACTCTGAAGCCTGTGAATTTCCGTTAATTGTTCCAGAAACAGTAAGCTTTCCATTACATCTGACATTGCCATTGATGGTTCCCTCTACGCTGATAGATCCTGTAGAATCAAGGTCACCTGTAATAGTCATTCCAGAGGTGATAACAGCGTTCTCATTTGAAGCTGATTGACGTGTATTTAAAGTGTCAAGTGAATCGTTTGCAGGTGCCTGGTAATCCATTGTGTTAATCTCCTTCTCTTCTGGTGCTGGGGCTGGTATATTCTCTTCAGTGCTTGCTGGCTGAGCTTCTTCAACTGCTGCCTGAGGTGTACTTCCTAAAATGTCTGCTACAGATGCAGTTTTTGGAGTGCTGTTACCTGCTCCACCTAAAAGCTCAGCAGCAGTAACCTTATGTGCAGCTTCAGCAGGCTTTTCCTCATCAGAATCAACCTTCTTTGAAACCTTCTCTAAAAGACCGTCGAGCTTAGAAAGCTCTGAATCGACATCGATGTTTGAGTCATCGATTGAAGCTGCAGATGAGCCTGTGTCTTTCTCATCTGTCTTTTCATTTGACATCTCATCCACTGCACTTGAGAAGTCGTCCTTAAAATCCTTGAAGAAACCCATTTGTTTACCTCCATAAACTTTATTTAGTGGAAAGACTGACATGCTGAATCAGTCTGGTATCATCATCTATCGGCAGTATCAGATCCCCCTCGCCTTGAATCTTCTGAATAAGCTTTGGTAAAGCCTTTACAGTAGTATCCTTTGTCGCGGCATCATGCATTAGAACAACCGACGTCTTATATTTTACCACATCTTTCATAACGTTTTCAATAATTTCATCAGAACTCTCTTCATTTGTTGTGGCATCTCCGCTTGACACGTTCCAATCAAAGTAGCGGACATTTTCTTTATTCAGAAAACGTATAAGGGTCGACATATCTGTGGCAGAAACCTGATTCGAGCTGCCCCCTGGAAAACGGTACAGATTACACTTAACTCCAGTATAATCGTAGATAAGCTGCTGAATCCTGAAAAAATCGCTCTTAAACGACGAAAGGGATGCATAGACCTGACTGTAATTATGAGTGTAGGAATGCATCCCAATAGTGTGACCCTCGTCCACTATCCGCTTATACATTTTTTTAGAATGATCATCTGTACGTCCATTTACGAAAAATGTAGCCTTGACATTATAATCATCCAGAATATCAAGGATTTTTCCAGTGTTGCTGCTAGGCCCATCATCAAACGTCAGATAAACTTTTCTGACATCTGCCTCGTCTGCAAGATTCTCTACATCTGAAGTTACATCATTTGTCTTCAGGTCCGAATCAGTCGAAGCTTTGCTTTTATTTTTTGACGAAGATCTCTCTTTCTCGAGCATCGTTCGGACAGTGAGATTCAGGTCTTTAACCTCTTTATACAGATGATATGAAAAAATACCGAGCAGGATAACAGCTATTATTGAAAAAATAGTCCAAAAAACCAGAAAGCCTGTGATGAATTTTTTCATCCTGTGGACTCTGCCAACTTTCTGTCTCTGCTTATTTATCTGCTCTGAGTTATCAGTCTCGTTCATCAGTACCTATAAAAAAAGCACTGATACTACTGTTTATGTAATACCAGTGCCGTTACATCAAAAATTACTGCATCTGCTTTGCTACTTCTTCAGCAAAGTTCTCATTTCTCTTCTCAAGTCCTTCGCCTGTCTCAAAACGTACGAACTCCTTGATTGTAAGATCAGTTACTGCTGCCTTGGCTACCTGGTCTAAGTACTTGGCTACAGACTGCTTTCCGTCCTCAGCCTTTACATAAACCTGATCCATAAGGCAGACTTCCTTGAGCTCCTTATTAAGACGGCCCTTAACGATACCAGCCTTAACCTTATCCGGCTTAGCTGCTTCCTTAGGATCATTCTCGATCTGAGCCTTGATGATCTCTGTCTCGTGATCTAAGTACTCCTGATCTACATCAGAATCTCTGATGTACTTAGGATTTAAAGCTGCGATCTGCATAGCAACGTTATGAAGAGCTTCCTTAACATCATCGTTAGCGTTAGAGCACTCAGCGTTGATTACAACTCCAATTCTTCCACCGCCATGGATATAAGAAACTACAATACCGTTGTCAGCTGTAACCTTCTTGAAACGTCTGATAGAAAGCTTCTCACCGATAACAGCGATCTCTTCATCAAGAGCTTCCTTTACAGTCTTTGATGGATCAGAAATCCACTTGTCAGCAAGGAAAGCATCGATATCAGCTGCATTTGTCTTAAGAGCTGCGTTTGCAACCTCTCTTACATATGCCTTGAACTTATCATTATTAGCAACGAAATCTGTCTCTGAGTTAACCTCAACGATAGCTGCTGTGTTACCCTCAGATACAACATCTACAAGACCCTCTGCAGCGATACGGTCTGCCTTCTTCTCAGCCTTTGCCTGACCATTCTTACGAAGATACTCAACGGCAGCATCCATATCACCATTTGTCTCACTAAGTGCCTTCTTGCAGTCCATCATTCCTGCACCGGTCTGCTCACGAAGGTCTTTTACCATTTTTGCTGTAACAGCCATTTTATCTCCTTTATGTATACGCTAATTAATAAAAATCACTCTGCAGCTTCTGCTGTCTCTTCTGCAGCATCCTCAGCTGGAGCCTGAGCTTCCTCGCCCTGCTTAGCCTCGATTACAGCATCTGCCATCTTTGAAACGATAAGCTTAACGGCACGGATAGCGTCGTCGTTACCAGGGATTACATAGTCGAGCTGATCAGGATCGCAGTTAGTATCAGCGATACCGATAACTGTAAGTCCAAGAGTGTTGGCCTCCTTTACGCAAAGAGCCTCCTTCTTAGGATCAACTACGAATACAGCATCAGGAATTCTCTCCATATCCTTGATTCCGCCAAGGTTTCTTGTGAGCTTCTCCTGCTCCTTCTTGAGGTTAGCTACTTCCTTCTTAGGAAGAACGTCGAAGGTACCATCCTCAGCCATCTTCTCAATCTTCTTGAGGCGCTCGATTCTTGAACGGATTGTACGGAAGTTTGTAAGCATACCGCCGAGCCATCTCTCGTTTACATAGTACATACCGCAGCGTGTAGCTTCCTCAGCGATTGTCTCAGAAGCCTGCTTCTTTGTACCTACGAAGAGAATAGTTCCGCCCTGGGCTACGATATCAAAAATAGCCTTGTAAGCCTCATCAACCATTCCTACTGTCTTCTGAAGGTCGATGATGTGGATTCCGTTTCTCTCAGTGTAGATGTAAGGAGCCATCTTAGGGTCCCATCTACGTGTCTGGTGACCAAAATGGACACCTGCCTCGAGTAACTGTTTCATTGAAATAACGCTCATTTTTTACCTCCTATGGTTAAACATCCAGCCGCCTCACCTGCATCGGAAACCTCTGCATAAAAGGCACCATCCTCTGCATTAACGGCTGTGCAAAATAAAAGAGGCCACCCTGGCCTCTCAACTGAGCCTATGGTATTATACTACAGGCTTAAATAAAATGCAATAGAAAATTTATCTGCCAGTTATAGCTTTTGCGATTTCTTTGTAGGAACTTCCCTTTGATATAGAATAAGTTCCTGTATGGATCACATGATCATAGCCATTCTGTTCCAGATAATCGTTAAAAGCACTGGCTGATGAAACAAGTCCAGCACTCTGAAGCTTCTTACCTACACTAAGAGAAGTATCTCCTCCCTGGATAGTAATCGAAACATTTTTTGTCTGTGCTGAATCCTTAGTGTTCTTAGATGATTTAGAGCTGTTTTCTGACTTAGAAGTATCAGAATCAGTTTTTGATGATTTTGAATCAGACTTATCATCATTTGAGTTCTCAGACGACTTCTGATCTGTTGATGAATTCTTACCGTCATCTTTTTTCTGTGTAGGATCAGCAATCTTCGTAGTTGTTGTAGTTACATCCCCGTCAGAATTTGTAGTTGTAGTCGTTTTTGCGTCAGAGCCGGTCTTTTTCTGTTTTTCTTCCTGAAGCTCTTTTATCGTTCGACTGGCTGCATCACCTGATGCTTCAGCGGAGTCCACCATTCCCAGCGCTCTCGCCCTTTTCTTTATAGCTGCATCTGTCATTGGAACACCAGAAAAGAAAAGTCCAAGTATAAGAATCAGAGCTGTAGCTATAATACCGACTCCGAGTCCTCTCATATAGTACTTCTTTTTCATTCTGAGGCTTTCTCCTCCTTTTCATCGAAAAGTTCAAGGATAAGTGTGACCTCACCAATCCCTTTTCCTGTCTCTTTTGCTATGTCGAGAAGTGAGTAGCCCTGATGATACATAGAGATTATTTTTTCACGAATTTTTTTAGTATCTGCCTGATTTGAAGCCTTGCCCTCTTCTTTCTTCTCGACTTTTTTGGCATCAGGTATATTATCTTCAGAATTATCGTCGGCCTGAGCCTTAAGGTCAGAGAGTGCTTCAGCTGCCTCCTCCTTTTTCAAGTCTGGTTCATCACTGCTCTGAGCTTCTGTTTTTACCTGAGGAAGAGGTGGAAAAACCGAATTATCTGTCTGATTTGTTTCTTTTATGCTGTCATCAACCTGAACAGCTGGATTGACATTATTCTGTTCGATAATCAGATTCTTCTGTTTTTCAGACTCTGATAGAAGCTCTCTAACATGAGACTCTGCCTCACCGAGAGACTTTGTAAGCTTAGTCATGGTCTCCTGTTTGTCATTCAGCATCTGGTACATAAATAGGATTTCATCATGAGTCTTATTCATTGAATCATAGACAGAATCCGCATATTCACCTATGGACATTATCCGGTTGTTTGTCTCTTTATCAGCTCCTGCTATAAATTCCTCAGACTTCTCATCAACCTTATCTGAAATAGCTTTGTCTATTCTATCATCTGCATCATTTAACTGCTTTTCTACAAGTGCCTTGATCTGGTCTTCACTAAGGCCACTTATTTCATTCATATCTGATGGAGAAATTTTTTCAGATATAAAAAAGCTCCCAATAAAAAATACAGCTCCTATGATAAGTAGACCAATCTCCAGTCCTGTCATCTGTTCACACCTTTACATCAAAAGAGGCAATAGTTCCTTTTTTTATAACCTTGCCATCTGAATCATCTTCAATAGCTTCTTTTTTTCTTTTTCTTTTTCCATTATCAGAAAATGCAGCTCCACTGCCTTCTGCATCAGGATCTAAGGCACTTTCCTTAGCACTTTCGCTTTTTGCGGTAACAGTCCGCTGTGCCTGCTCAGCATCTTTTGTGACTGTGACTGCAAGACTCTGCTGATTAATAACAGGCTTTGTATCGTCGGCTCCTTTCTGAGCGGACACTGCCTGTGCATTCTGGATAGTGGCCTGATAAGTAACTGGCGCAATAGCCATACACTACTCCTTTCAGTCTACTACTGGACCTGAGACAATTTCTCCATTTTTCTTCTCATACTGTACATAGGAATTTTCTTCCTTCACAGTAAAAGACAACTCGGAGATTGTAATTGTAACCCCAGGGAATATCTGTCTATGAACTACAACTTTAGAATGTTTACTCGTAAGAAGCTCCTGATGAAGAGCATTAAACTCTTCACGATGTGTTTTAAGAGAAGTCCTTAAAACATCAATTTTCTGAAGTACAGTAGTCAGATAGGCCATATTTTTGCTGTCGAGCTTTTTACCGCTCTTTACAAACTCATCGTAGCTTGCGATAACAGGGCGTGCCTTCTCTATCTGCTGTGACTCGTCAACTATCTGACGTTGAAGCAGATTATAGCGGGCCTTTTTCTCCGGATCAATACCAACCTCTATTCTGGTGGCTGCTCCCATTTCAGAGCCTATAGTTACAGACTCAACCTTTCCTCCGGCCCTTACAGATGAACCGGCGATAAAACCCTTTTTATTCATAACGCGAACGTCATCCTTTGCGTTAACATCACTGTAAAGGATAGAACCTGTCTCGACATAATTCTCAGTAGACACTCTTGCACTCTCTATAAATTGAGCAATCAGAGCACCTCTGCACTTTATCATACCCTTGTTCATACCATGGATACCCTGACGGACAATGATCTGTCCACCGGCATCTAAGTAAGCTCCCTCTACAACACCATCTACTACGATATCACCACCGGCTTTTACTGTAAACCCAGATCTAACGGAACCTATAATATGAACATTACCACCATAGGTAATATTTCCAGTAGAGTTGTCCACATCGGATTTAACCAGGAATTCATCTTGAACTATAACCTTGCCATTCTCTAACGTCGCATGTCCATAGATTTCGGAGTAGATAGCTGTACCGTCATCAGAGAGCCTGATATGATCACCATATACCAGCTTTGCATCATTAATCTCCCTGACAGGGATTTCTTTTCCATATACGTCTTTTCCTGGTTTACCAGGATCAGCCGGTATAAGAGTTGCTAACAAGTCTCCTTCATTTACGATTGAGACAGTATTAAGATTCTTGAAATCTACAGAACCATCAGGTAATATCTTTGGTTTTAAGCTTGGATTGGTATTAAAATTATAGATAATCCTGGCATCGTGACCTATGACAGGGCGGTCTCCATTGGCTATCACATAAGGAACATAGTAAATTCTGTTGTTTATGAAATCTAAAATGGCATCCTGACTTATGCCATATATGATTCCTTTACTGTTAAGTCCTGCAATGATATCTCCAGCACCCAACAAATCTCCTCCGCCTGAAGGCGGCTCAAACATGGCTGTCACCTTCATATGATCGAGAGAAATCTTTATCGTCATCTTCTCATCAAAGTCACTGAGCAGACATTTGTTGGATATAAGAACCTCTGAGGCTTTTTTCTCAGACATCTGCTGCGTAAGAGCAGCCATATCATCTATCTGAACCCCATGATTTTTTATATACTCATACGCTTTAGAGATCTCAACATCTTCTCCACCATCAGTTGGCGGGATATATTTTGAATAGGCCTTGCCATCTTTAAATACGAGCTGTATATATGCATTAGCCATATGAACCTGCTTTCGTCAGAAAAATTCCATGTAATTCCCCATTATTTTGCGCATTTTTTTAAGTGCCTTGGTATGTAGCTGAGAGACTCTTGATTCAGACACTTCCATAACCTCACTGATTTCCTTTAAGGTAAGATCTTCATAATAATAGAGAAGAATAACTTTCTTTTCCTTATCAGTAAGAACCTCCAGAGCATCTTTAAGCTTTGCAGCTAACTCTTCCCTTGTAACCTTTTCCTCAGGCTGTTCAAAATAAGAGTTTTTCTTTGTGTCCATTGCAGGCTCATTGCCACCTGCCTCCATGAACTCATTGAGGGAAACAAGGTTTGTAATCTTTAATGAAGAAATGAATGAATAGTAATCGTCAAGGGACAACTCCATCTCTTCTGCCAGTTCTTCATCAGTAGGCTCTCTGCCTGTACGTGCCATAACCTCTTTAGTAGCAGCTTCCAGTTCTCTCTGCCTCTGTCTGATGGTACGCGGTATCCAGTCCATTTTTCTGATCTGATCAAGAATCGAGCCCTTTATACGAAGTGAGGCATACGTTTCGAATTTAACATCCTTATGAACATCGAATTTATCAATAGCATCTATAAGACCAAAAACACCGTATCCTACGAGATCATCGTATTCAACGTTGTTGCCTAAGTACATGCTCATCTTCCCAGCAACAATTTTGACCAGGGGAGAATATTCGATTATAAGCTTTTCTCTCAGGGCTGGCGTAGGATCAGCAGCGTATTTCTCCCAGAGAGAAGAATCAAAGGTCACTGCCATAGAAAATCATTACTCCTGTGTCTGCTCTTCATCAGACTCTTTATCTGAAGATTCTTCATCCTGATCGGCCTTTTCATCCTCAGATTCCATATTTTTCTTCTCTTCTTCTTTTTTGTCGACTTTAAAACCCATATCAAGGAATACCCGTACTAGACTTCCAAATATTCCAAAAATAATTACTGTAATAAGCAGGTTAACGACAAATCTTCCGAAAGATACATCTTTTAAAATACTGACAAAACTGGAAATTCCAGCAGCAGCCAGAGTTATAAGAATGGGAATCGGCCTTGTATCTGGTTTCTTGTATTCTTGTTCTTCTTGTTTTTTTTTCATATCTTATAAGGGGTTTTTCCAACTGCCTTGATAAGAAAATCCCCATTCTCACTATAGAGCTCAACAGTACGTCCAAAATTCTTGCCACAATCCTCAGCTATAAGCGGAATGCCAAGTTTTTTAAGCATTTCACGGCATGCGGCAGCATTTCTGTCTCCGACATTCATGGTAGAATTATTTCCCATATCGAACATCTTGGCTCCTCCGGCAATTTTGGCACGAAGGCGGCTCTTCGATGCACCCATCTGTATCATATCGTCGATAAGCTTTTTTATCCCGGTATCAGCAAATTTAGCAATATTAGAATTATTTCTTATAGCTGTACTGTCCGGAAGCATGATGTGTGCAAGTCCGGTAACTTTTGTCACAGGATCATAGACAGCAATTCCGATACATGAACCAAGACCTATAGTTGTAAGATTATCGGGAGCACGACAGACCTTTAAGTCTGCCATTCCCACTTTTATCATTTCACCCAAGTCGTCTGCTCCTTATACCGGCAGCCCGAGGGCCTTTAATATCTTCTGATATGAATCTCCCTCTGGCATCAGAATATAGTACCCGGAAATATCCAGGTCATCACCCATTTCAGTTTTTATCATCAGGGCATTGTCTCCAACCATTCCGAACTGTATAGCCGGAACCGAAAGAATAGCACCTGCCATATCTATAGCTACGTAAGGAACAGTCGGGGTGATCTTCATATTTGTAAGTCCGGATAACGCGGACAGATAGGATCCTGCAATGATATTTCCAATCTCTTTAATAGCAGACATATCCATCTCATCGAAATCCTTATCATAGTCTGCGTCCCTCATCATTAGACGATTTACCAGATGATGGGCCGATGGAAGATCCATTAGAAACATCATAGAACCAGTTATATCATTCTCGACACCGAGCATGATACCTACGACAACCTCATCCTCTGAACCTATAGCTCCGGTTATCTGCTCAACCGGCATCAGCTCGACATGAGGAACGCTCATATTGATCTTAAGATTCAACATATTCGCGATGGCAGTCGTGGCATTTCCTGCACCGATATTTCCAATTTCGGTCAGCACATCCGGATACATCTTATTGATCTGGTCTAATGTCATTTTACCCATAAATATTACTTCCTAAAACGTCAGGCTTTTGGATCATCTACCACAGCAGAGATATCAAAAATAGAAATCAGATCATCTCCATGCTTTCCGATACCATTAATAAATACGGTATCCTGTCTCTTTGATTTGACATTTCTGTTGATCTCAGACTCGCCCAAAGCTATGACTTCTTTGACTTCATCTACAAGTATTCCCACGTAGCCGACTTCCTCCATTTTGAGGATGACGATACGTGACTTGTTCGTTACCTCGTCCTCGCCAAGTCCCATTTTTCTTCTGACGGACATGACCGGCACCACTTCTCCACGAAGATTTATGATGCCGATGTAATAATACTGGACCTTCGGTACACGGGTAATCTTCTGCATACGGACTATATTATCCACGAATGAAATATCAAGTCCATGCTGCTCATCACCTATCCTGCAGATGATGTACTGTTTCTTTTCTTCTTCTACGACGTTAGTGTCTTTATGCTTTACTTCATTATTTATATCCATTTGGTACCCCCTTAGAACAGTGCGTTGGCATCAAGGATAAGGGCTACTTCGCCATCACCGAGGATGGTAGCTCCGCTTATCATCTTGTTGGTATCCATGACTTTACCCATGGACTTGATAACGATTTCCTGCTGTCCTATAAGACTGTCTACCACAAGTCCTGCGTAATTATCGCCTTTCTTTACGATGACTACGATAAGGTTCTCCGGCTTCTCATCCCTAGGCGGGCAGTCGAGCAGCTCGTCGAGATGGATAAGAGGGATAACGAGGCCTCTCAGGTAGATGACTTCCTTTGCCTGGACATACTTGATATCAGAGACAGGGATGTTCTCGATATTCATAATGGAGGCAAGAGCTATAGCGTACTTCTCGTCTCTTACTTCTACCATAAGAGCCTGAATGATAGCAAGTGTAAGCGGAAGTCTGATGGTGAAAGTAGAACCCTGTCCGAGCTCTGTCTTAACCTCTACATCTCCGCCTAATGCCTCGATGTTACTCTTTACGACATCCAGACCTACACCACGTCCAGAGATATCTGTAACGACCTTTGACATAGAGAATGACGGCATAAACAGAAAATCGATGATCTCCTTCTTCGTCAGGTTCTCAGCGTCCTCTTCGGATACAAGACCTCTCTCAATGGCCTTCTGCTTTACAGCCTCTGTATCAATTCCGGCACCATCATCTCCTACCTGGATGATGACGTTGTTGCCTTCCTGATATGCGTTCAGGAAGATATTACCAGTCTCAGGTTTTCCTGCAGCCTTACGGGTCTCAGGATCCTCGATACCATGATCAGCTGAATTACGGAGCAGATGCTGCAGAGGATCACCAATCTGGTCAACAACTGTACGATCGAGCTCTGTATCCTCACCTGTCATAACAAGCTCCATCGGCTTCTTAAGACGACGGGACAAGTCTCTTATCATTCGAGGGAACTTATTAACTGTATTCTCGATAGGTACCATTCGAACCTTCATGACTGACTCATGAAGTGTTGTCGTGATACGCTCCAGGTATTCAATCTGTTCCTGAAAATTCTGTCTGTTGCTGTTTGAATCTCCTGAAGCCTGAGCTGCTTCAGATGCCTGAGCCGACAGAGCTACCAGGGAATTCTTTGCGATAATAAGCTCTGATACCTGATTCATAAGAGCATCGAGCTTCTCTATATCAACACGTACTGTACGAGCTGTAACCGGCTTGTTTATAGTCTGTTTCTTATTTGAATCTTTTTTTGCCGGAGCTGCTGGCTTTGCTGCTGGTGCAGCTGGCTTAGCCTCCTGTGCTGGAGCGGCACTTTCTGCAGGAGCTGGTGCTGGTGCAGCAGAAGCAGCTGTGTCGATTTTAAACATGTCTGGAGTGACCTTATCGCAGTCTACAGACTCGATTTCAGAAACATTCTCAGCAGCTTTCTTAATAGGATCAAGCTCCCCTGATGCACCCATTATAAATGAGAATGCCAGGTCAAACTTCTCATCCTCTACATCCTGTGAACTTGGTGAATAGATAAGAATCTGACCAAATTCCTCTACAGCCTTGAATACCAGGAATGCTCTTGCCGCTTTTAAAAGGCAGTCGCTTCTGACATGTACAGTGAAGCCATAGAGGTTAAGGCCTGAATCCTGTGCCTGCTTTAAAGTAGCGATATCATTTTCCTCAAGTCTTATCTGCTTGAAAGCATCCTTTGCATCTGAAGCGGCATCCTTTGCCTCATCAGCTGCTGGAGCAGGTGCTGCTTCCTCTGCAGGCTTTTCACCCTTAGCCTCAGCAAGGTAATCATTAAGTCTTTTTATAAGAGCTGCATTATCCTCGTCACCTTCATTCGATGTCTGCTTGATAGTTTCTACATATGCCTCAATGGCATCGAGACAATCAAACAGGATATCGATCAGGTTTGAGTTAACCTTTACTGTGTCATTTCTGATCTCAGAGAAAACATCCTCCATATCATGGGTCAAGTGCTGCATCTTCTTGAATCCCATGGTACCGGCCATTCCCTTAAGCGAGTGAGCAGCTCTGAAAATCTCGTTGATTACATCCTTGTTTTCAGGCTCCTTCTCTAAGATCATGATGTTGTCTGAAAGAGCCTGTATGTGCTCATTCGACTCATCGATGAAAATGTCAAGATACTGTCCTACATCCATGTGTCTAAACCCCCAGTTCTCTACTGATAGCCTTTGCTATTTCTGTAATAGGTTTCACTTCATCCGACAGGCCTTTGTCGTACACCGACTTCGGCATGCCATATACTACACAGGACTTCTCGTCCTGAGAGATTGTATAAATATGCTTGCAGTCTCTTAATCTGCTGATACCCTCTGTACCATCCGCTCCCATTCCTGTGAGAACTACGCAGAGAATATTATTCGCTCTGACCCTGCAGAGTGATTCATACATCACATCTGCGCAGGGGCGAAGATTGTGGACAGGTGGGCCATCATAGACATGAGCAATAAGATTTCCCATTCTATCCTCAGCAACTGCAAAATGTCTTCCGCCCGGAGCTATATAAACTGTATCCGGTTTTAAAATCTCCTGATCTGAAGCTTCACGTACACTAATCTGTGAATCCTGATCAATTCTCTCGGCAAGTGATGCTGTAAATCCAGCTGGCATATGCTGCACAATGACCATCGGTACACCTATATGTGCAGGAAGCATAGGAATCATCCTGTGCAGAGCCTGCGGTCCTCCAGTCGAACATGCCAGGGCAACAAGAGAATAATTGACTTTTCTTTTTCTTATACTCATATCACCCAGACTTGCCTGGTCATTAAAGAGTGATGCCGTATTACTGTCGGGTATAGCCTTTAGTGCTGAGATAAGAGACATCCTGAATTTTTCATTCGATGCCTTATCTCCAAATGAATAAGGCCTTACGACCATATCGACAATACCAGCTTCAAGAGCCTGGACTGTTCGCTCTCTATCCTCACTTACAGCCGATGTAATGGCGATGATAGGAATATGGCACTTCAAATCCTTCAGGGATTTGAAAAGTGAAACTGTGCTCATTCCCTCCAGATAGATATTCATCACTATGCAGTCACACGACTTCTCTGATATAGCTTTTAACGCACATTTGCCATCCCGGCAGATTGATGTAACTTCAAATCCAGGAACTGAATTAATTATATCACACAAGGTTTTTCTCATGAGTGCAGAGTCATCTGCTACCAGGACTTTTTTTCTCATGATTCCTGCTCCTTTTTTCTCTGCCTTCTCTGCTCATCGAAGACATACTTAATGATACGCTCACGGAATCTAGGATTTTTGAAGACAAACATCAGACGATATGAGTATTTCTTCGAATTCTCGTTATAAGTCTTCTCAAGGATCTTTGCTAAGAGTTCCATAGTATCATCCTCAGCATTATGATGTTCCTCATCGTCATCAGAATAAAAAATAACTCTCATGAGAATATACTTTGCATCTCTGAAATCTTCATTTGTAAGAAGCAATGCTCCGCCACCGCTGATATTCGAAATAGTGCCATGTGCTACCTGATATCCGTCTCTGATGTGATCAAGTAAGAATTGTCCGGCATCTATAATCTGCTTAGGATCGAAATCATCGCCAAGTGCAACACCTATGCTTTTAAGTGAGCATTCAAGCCTGTAATATTCTCTTCTCTGGAATTTCTTTAACGGAACTGAGAGCCGCGCATCCATCAGAAAGAAATTACCCTGATGGTAACGGTTGGTAATCTCCCCCTCAGATATATAAAAGCTCTTATCGTGGCTTCTGTCTTCAACCGTAAAAATAAACGTATACCGAAGTCCTGTCGAAAGCGTGACAAGTCTCCTCTGCAGCACAGGTATATCCATAACTAAAGTACCATCTTCCTTGACATCATAGATGGAAGAAAGATATCTCTGAGCCTTTTCGCCACCGTTCTGTTCCTGAGCATACTGCTGTGTTATGATGATTGTAACCTTGTCGCCGGTAGAAAGAATACCTTCTGTGTAATTAAGAGCCATAGCACACCTATTTTTTCAATAAACTGTCTAAAAGAGATCTGATGGAAAATCCCCACGGTTTACCACCATCATCATAATCCATAATCTTTTTTGCTATATCTTCGAATGAACGCGAACTTTTTGAGGCCGGATAAGCCATGCTTACGATTTTCTGTGCACGGACAGCCTTTTCAAGGTTCGGATCCTGTGGGACACCACCAGCAAAACTGATATGTGATTCCAAAAACTGATACACAACACCATCAAGCTTTGTGTAAACACTTTCAGCTTCGGATTCATTTTTCACACGGTTAGCCACAAGGCTGATCCTGGTTACTTTTTTATTAAATACCGGATTTAACAAAATAGCCTTAAGCAGTGAATAAGAATCCGTAATAGAGCTCGGTTCAGGAGTGGCCACGAGAAGTATCTCAGGTGATGCCAGCGCAAAATCAATAACGTGTGATGAAATACCTGCTCCGGTATCCACTATAATAACATCACAAAGTCCCGAAAGCTGGTTTAATGAACGTACCAGCAGATGAATCTGCTCTTCAGTCAAATCATTCAGAGAAAGAACACCTATTCCTGCAGAAATAAACTCTATTCCCATAGGACCTTCTGTAATGATATCTGAAAGAGGAATCCCCTTAAAAATGACATCTGAGAGATTATGCTTCGGCAGGGTATTGAACATGACCTCGACATTAGCGAGACCAAAATCAGCATCGAAGATGATGACCTTCTTTCCCATTTTGCGGAACTGAACCGCAAGATTTACCGCAAGATTTGATTTTCCTACTCCACCTTTACCGCTTGTAATAGTTATAACCCTCGCAGAAGAAACATTCCTCTGGTTTTGGGATCTAATAACTTTTCTCAATCCTTCCGCCTGATCCATTATGCTCCTCCAAGAAGATTTTTAACCAGTTTCTGTGTATCTAAAACCGCTATATCCTCCGGAACCTTCTGTCCATTGGTTATATACGATAGGTTCTTGCCACTGTATTGACGGATATTGTAGATATTACCATAATTAGCCGTCTCATCGAGCTTTGTAAAAATAATCGAAAAATCAGTGAATGCCTTATAAGAATCCACTATCTGCTTTAAGTCATTGTACTTGGTTGTAGCTGAAAGTACGAGATAGACCTGCTTTAAATACTTCGCTGGAACAAGTGACAGAAGCTTTGAGAGATTCTCCTGCTGTTCCTTGTTATTATGCGAAAATCCGACAGTATCCACAAAGATAATGTCATTTTCTTTTTCTTCATTCAGAGCCGATACAATATCCTCAGGTGCCATAAGTACTGTAGACTTTACATCCAGAATATCCGCATAGGTAGAAAGCTGCTGGGCAGCAGCAATTCTAAATGTATCAGCAGTTAAGAAAGAAACCTTTTTCTTCATGGAAACTCTATAATAGCTTGCAAGTTTCGCCAAAGTCGTAGTTTTCCCTACACCAGTCGGACCAACAAGAAAGACTACAGCCGGTGCACCCGACTCTCTGAGCTTGATCCGATTTGGAACGCCAATTTTTAAGACCATTTTCTGATAAACGTTGCTTAAGAGATAATCCATGCTGTTTCCAGCTTTTATCATGGAATCCATATCAGAAAGGATGCTGTTCACATACCTCTCGTCAACCTCATGGTCTACCATTTTATTGTAGAGCATCCTTGTAAAGCCCAGGTAAGAGCCGGTACCTTTTCCCGAAAATCCAGTATCAACAGAATTCTGGATTTTATCAGCCTTTACAGTCTCAGATTCCGCTTTCTTTACAGTCTCCTGTGTAATCTTCTTTTCCTGCTTAGGAGAAAAAGGCACAAATTCCTTTTCAGGCTCTTTTTTTGGTTCATCGGTTTCAGCCGGCTTATCAGGAACAGGTGCTGGTGCAGGCTCAGACGGCTGTTCGATAACACGGCTTACGGCCTCAAAAGCACTCTTAAGCTCATCTGCATCCAGCTGAGGCTTATCTGCTGAAGCCTTTTCCCCGGTATTTACTTGAACAGGATTCGGGGCTTTCTTTTTATAATGACTAATAGCTGAATCATCAATCGGAGCATTGAGATTGATTTTTTCATCTGCTACTGCTGAAAAATTAGACGTTTTTCCGGCAGTCTTGGCACTCTCAACCTTGTAAGGAGGTGTCTTAAGACTCTGGTCAGAAGACTTGTAGTCATCCTCTATCGCTGCCGTCACCTCAAATGTGCTTTTTTTGAATATGCCAAAAATACCTCCAGGACGGACTTCCCGGACGTTCATAATAACAGCAGCCGGACCTAAGTCCTGCTTTGCTGCATCAATAGCTTCTTCCTTTGTCTTACCTGAATACTTATTTATAGTCATGAGTCACTTACCATTCCTACTGACTGAAGCTCTATGTCAGACTCGATCTCGTTATATGATACCACAATAAGGTCTGAATAGTAATCCTCTGATATCTTCTTGAAATACATACGGACGATAGGTGAAAGAACAACTATAGGAGTCTTTCCCTGATCCTCCATCTTCTTTATCTCTGTTCCCAGGGAATCCATTATGGCTTTTATTTTTTCAGGATCAAGAGTTATATAAGCTCCCTGCTCAGTCTGCTTGACTGAGCCCATAATCTCCTGTTCCACCTTTGGATCAACAGTAATTACCTGGTTAGGAACGCCCTTATCAAAGAACTTCGCAGAGATGGCAGGCTTTAACCCTGCACGTACATACTCTGTGAGTACATCCGTATCTTTTGTATTCCCGGCATGATCTGCAAGAATTTCAAAAATAGAAAGCAGGTCTCTGATAGAAATACCCTCTGCAAGGAGATTCTTAAGTACCTTCTCGATATCTCCAAGAGACATCTCCGCAGGAGTAAGCTCATCGACAAGCGCAGGGTTTGTCTCCTTGAGATTATTGACAAGGTTCTGTACATCCTGTCTCGTAAGAAGCTCTGCGATATGGTTCCTGATCACCTCAGTAAGATGTGTAGCAATAATAGAAGGCGGGTCAACTACAGTATAGCCTAAGGACTCTGCACGCTCTCTCTGTCCCTCTGTAATCCAGAGCGCAGGCAGATGGAACGAAGGCTCAGTAGTAGGGATACCTGTGATCTCCTCTTCTACATATCCTGGGTTCATGGCCATATAGTGATCAAAAAGAATCTCTCCTTCAGCCACCTGGACACCTTTGATTTTTATTATATACTGATTTGGGTTCAGCTGGATATTATCCCTGAGTCTTATAATAGGGACAACGGTTCCAAGCTCAAGGGCAATCTGACGCCTTATCATAACGACTCGATCAAGAAGATCTCCTCCCTGATTTACATCGGCGAGAGGAATTATTCCATAACCAAACTCAAGCTCGATAGGATCGACATTCAAAAGAGAGACAACATTCTCAGGCTTCCTGATCTCTTCTGCCTGTGTTTCCTCTTCCTGTACCTGCGTCTTGATATCTTCTTTTCCAATCGTCTTTGACATCTGAAATCCAACAATGAAAAATATGGCTGCAAATCCAAGAAAAAGTACAGTATTAAGAGGGGTGAAAAGTCCAAGCAGCGCAAGTACGGTTCCAACCACATATAAAACTCGTGGCATACCGAACAGCTGCTTCATCATGACACCAGAGAAGTCAGCAGTCTTTGTACCCTTTGTTACAAGAAGACCTGTAGCCAGTGAGATCAGAAGTGAAGGAATAGATGAAGAAATACCATCACCGATAGTAAGTACACCATATTTATTAAGAGCAGACTGAATATCAAGTCCCTGTCTGGCTACTCCCATTATGGTACCACCAACGATATTTATTACAGTAATGATAAGACCGGCAGTGGCGTCTCCTTTTACATACTTCGTGGCACCATCCATAGAACCGAAGAAAGACGATTCTTCCTGGAGCTTATCACGCTGTCTCTTTGCTTCTTTTTCATCTATAGAGCCGGACGAAACATCAGCCTCGATAGCCATCTGTTTACCTGGCATAGCATCGAGAGTGAATCTGGCAGTAACCTCAGAAACACGCTCAGTACCTTTATTGATAACAACGAACTGTACGACAAGAATAATAATAAAGACAATGGTACCTACGATCAGGTCACCACCACCTACGAAGGAACCGAAGGTCTCTACGACATTACCAGGAGAACCTGTGGTAAGAATTAGTCTGGTAGACGATACGTTGAGGGAAATTCTAAAAAGTGTGGTAAGAAGCAGCAATGTCGGATAGAACGACATATCCAAAGGCTCTACAACAAACAGCGAATTGATAAGTACTGTAAGTGCTACTGCAATGTTTAGCGCAAGACAGATATCAAGTAGCCATGAAGGAATAGGCACAATAAAGAAAACGACTGCAGCGAGCAGGTAAGCTGCAACCGCAATATCGGTCTTTTTCAGCCCAGTCTTTTTCTCAATGACATTATCCAAGCTGCTTCTCCTTTCCTTTCATACTATCTCCTTTTATGCTTTTTATTATAAATCACAGCAAGAACTTCCGCAACTGCCTGATACAATTCAGGAGGAATTTCTGCTCCAATATCTACTGTAGTGTAGAGAGCTCTCGCAAGAGGCTTATTCTCTACAATATCGACGTTATTTTCGCGGGCAACCTCTTTGATTCTCTGTGCCACCAGTTCTTCACCCTTTGCTGTAACACGCGGAGCTTCTGAATGTTCTGAATCATACTGAATAGCCACAGCGATATGCGTTGGGTTCGTTATAACAACATCGGCCTTTGGAACCTGCTGCATCATACGCCTCTGAGAAACCTCACGCATTTTCTGTCTCTGACGCCCTTTAATCTCAGGATCTCCCTCAGTATCCTTATACTCATCCTTTACTTCCTGTTTTGTCATCTTAATATCATTTTTGAATTTCCTCTTCTGATAAAAGAAATCCAGAAAACCAAGAATGACATAAACTACGCTGATACGGATACCTACGTCCATCACAAGGTTTACAACAAGAGATACAGCCTGCATCAGATCCAGTTCATACAGAATAAATATCTCATTCATATGACCTTTAATAACTGAATAGGCCACGAAAAAAATAATAGCAATCTTTGCTATAGATATAAGCAGGTTCACAAGAGCCTGCTTCGAAAACATTCTCTTGAACCCATTTACAGGATTAAACTTATCAAGCTTTGGTTTTAACGGCTCAGTAGAAACCTTAAAAGAGAACTGAAGTCCTGTGCCTAAAAGCGCTGACAGAAAACCTGCAGCCATAAACGGTATCATTACCACAAGCATCTGTTTGTAAACGTCGCTTAAAAGCGTACTCATCGACGCTACCGTGGGAATCCTGCGCTCTGAATTAATATAATCCGGCAGAGCAGAGCTTAATGACCACCTGTAGATTTCTAAGAGCTTCCCTACAGCCCACTTACCAAAAGCCTTTAGAGCTATAAAAAGTACCAGAAGCTCTATTGCCATAGAAAGCTCCTGGCTTCTTGCAACCGAACCTTTTTTACGAGTATCGGAAATCTTCTTGGCAGTAGGCTCCTCAGTCTTATCTGAGAAAAATGTCAGGTCAAGCTTCAAAAGAAGTGACTTCTGACATACGTCTTTTGTCAATAGTGCAGTCCTCCTGCAACGTTACGCAAATTAAGTTTCATCTGCTCGGTAATCATATCTACAACCTCCGGGAAAAGGAATACCATAAGATACATTACTGCGAACGCAACAAGTATTTTTATCTGGACACCAACAGAGAACATATTCATCTGCGGTGCCACCTTTGCCATGATACCTAAGATCACATTCATGGTAAGCATGACAGCAAATACCGGAAGCATGATCCTAAAACCCAGTACAAAGAGATTTCTCATGTATACTATCATGGACTGGAGCAGGACATCTCGCCTGAACACTGCTCCACCAAGCGGTATAAGAGAAAATGAATCTGCCAGAGCCCTGATAAGGAATCTGTGCATTCCTCCTACCAGCAAAAGAAGGAGCGTGAAATAATAGTACATATTCGCTGTGATAGTCACCTGAGAATTCGATGATATATCAAACTCAGTAACCATAGCAAAGCCGATATCCATATCCATGACATTACCGGCGAACATAACGATATAGTTTGCGATACTTGCTGAAAATCCAAGTAACAAACCAGTTATGGCTTCTCTGAACACAAGAACAGCATAACCTATAACACTGGTATAGTCCGCCTCATTAGGTGTCATGGTACCCATCATAAGCATAGACAGGATAGCCGATAAACCGATCTTTGTGATATTAGGAACTCCTCTCATCGAAAAGAAAGGAGCTGTAAACACAAAACAGCTTATACGCACGAGTATCAGCAAAAAATACTCGATGTTGTACAGGTCAAAAGTATAATTTACCATAGATAAACTACTTTATGTAAACGTCAAAATTTGACCAGAGATCCGTGATGAAGTTCACAAGAGTCCCCATTATAAAAGAGCCAAATATCAGTAAAGCGATAAAAATAGATATAATCTTTGGAACAAAAGTAAGTGTCTGCTCCTGAATCGATGTAACCGTCTGGAAAATACTTATTACAAGACCAACAACAAGTGAAATAATGAGCATTGGAGCCGAACAGATAATGACGTTATAGAAAGCGTCACGCATTACATCTAAGACCTGACCTTCTGTCATTTTTCCTCCTTACTGGAATGTCTTTACAAGACTTCCGATAACCAGATTCCATCCATCTGCCATGATAAACAATAGAATCTTAAACGGCAGCGATATCGTTGTAGGTGGCAGCATCATCATACCCATTGACATGAGTACAGATGCCACTACCATATCGATTACGATAAAAGGTATATAGATAAGGAATCCCATGATAAATGCTGTACGAAGCTCACTTAAGATGAAGCTTGGTATAAGCACATGCATCGGCACATCATCATAGTCCTCATAGGTAATACCTGCAATATCACAAAAGAGGTTTAAATCCTTAGACTGAGTCTGCCCATACATGAATTCCCTGATAGGTTCCTTTCCACGCTGGTACGCCTGTTCCTGAGTTATCTCTCCCTTATCAAACGGCACAATCGCATTGTTGTAAACTGATGAAAATGTCGGCCACATGATAAAGAGTGTCAGAAAAAGTGCGAGACCAATAATAACCTGGTTTGGAGGTGAAGTCTGCGTACCAAGTGCAAGGCGGATAAAGTGAAGCACGATAATGACACGCGTAAAGCTAGTCATCATAACAAGTATAGCCGGAGAAAGAGAAAGTACAGTAAGTACAAGAAGTATCCTTACTGTAGCACTTAATGATCCTGAATCCCCATTAAAGTTCAGACTGAACCCACCGGCACCTGAACCTGTAGACTCATTTGTAGTGTTAGGAGCTTCAGAAGTACCACCATACTGTTCATTCACCTGAGCTCTTCCATCATCTCTGGCTCTCTCGTTTGTAGTGTTATTAGAGGTAGTTGTATCTGTCGTAGACGTAGCATTTGCAGCCTGAGAGGTACATAGTAAAAATACAGCCGAAGAGAAAAATACGAGTCCCAGACTTATAAGAACAGTAATGATTATTTTCTTAAAACGCTTCATCAGTCGTCTGTCTTATCCTTTCCGCGTCCAGCGTATTTCATAAACATCTGCTTAAACCTGTCAAAATCGGGATTCTTTCCAGGAATGCCTGAACCAGAATCAGATTTGAAGCTGATGTCATCTTTATCTAATTTGTCGATAAAAGTGATTTCGTCTTTTCCTACTCCAATCAGATAATAGTTATCCTTGCCTGCTTTTACTATAGCCAGGAATTTGTTATTTGCAATCTTCATGGTGTCGACTACAGCAAAATTACCGACTGAAAGTCGTTTTTTCTGATAGCCTGCAATAAAATGGGTGGTAAAGTAGCACAATGCTACTACCACCACAAACATTAGAATCGCAACTAATAATTGTCCCAGGCTTTCAAGACCGGACGACAAAAACATTATCCAATAACCTTTTTAACAGCTTCGAGCACTCGCTCAGCCTGGAAAGGCTTTACGATGAAATCCTTGGCACCGGACTGGATTGCCTCGATAACCATGGCCTGCTGTCCCATTGCTGAACACATGATAACACTTGCATTAGGATCCTTTGCACGGATGCCCTTTAATGCTCCAATTCCATCCATCTCAGGCATGGTGATATCCATAAGGACGAGGTCTGGCTTTGTCTCTGTGTACATCTCAATGGCCTTTACACCATTCTCAGCCTCACCAACTACATTATAGCCATTTTTTGTAAGGATATCCTTTATCATCATCCTCATGAATGCTGCGTCGTCACAGATAAGAATATTCTTTCCCATTGTTGTTCATCTCCTTATTTCTATAATTATTTAACGATTTCGGTAATACGAACACCGAACGACTCCTCGATGACGACTACCTCGCCTTTTGCAACGTATTTTCCATTAACTAAAACATCTACTGGCTCACCGGCTATTTTATTCAGCTCGATGATAGTACCTGGAGCAAACTCAAGTATATCATGAATTGATTTATGAGTTCTTCCGAGCTCAACAGTAACCTCAAGAGGTACATCCATGATGAGGTCAATATTCTCATTAGCCAGCTGAGGAGTGATATTTGAAACAAACGGTGTAAATTGTGCCCCCTGGACATCCACTGTACTGTTTACAACAGGCTGTGAAGGTGGTGGTGGCATAGAACCCGGATTCTGCATATATGGCACTCCATTGTTTGCCGGAGCCTGCTGAACAGGCTGCGGTTGTGACTGCTGTGGCTGTGGTGCTGCTGATGGACTGTAGTTGAGGTCCTCAGTTGTTGCATTGGAATCTTCCTGCATGTTATTTGCCACGAGTGAACACATTTCCTTTGCAAGACTGATAGGATACAGCTGCATCATCTTTGAGTCCACCAGATCACCGATCAGCATTTTAAAATCAATCAGGACAAATGTCCCGTTCAGGAAGGCATCTATATCGCCTCCATTGACCTGTTCCTGAAGATCAATAAGATCTGACTGCGGTGGCGATATATCAACCACCATGTTCAGCATTGATGAAAGCGCTGTAGAAGCTGATCCCATCATCTGATTCATGGCCTCAGAAATAGCTGAAAGATGAAGCTCTGTGATCTCTCCATCCACATTTGAGCCATCACCACCCATCATAAGGTCAGTGATAATTTTTACATCATTTTCTTTCAGAATAAGGATATTACTTCCGTTAAGACCCTTTGTATAGCTGATCTTTACCATGACACATGGGCGCTCGTACATGTTTACAATGTCATCCCAGCGTGCCAGAGAAACTACAGGTGTAGAAATCTCGACCTTTTTATTCACAAGGGAGAATAAAGTGGTTGCAGCCGTCCCCATGCTGATGTTGGCGACTTCACCTATGGTATCCTTTTCTTCATCGGTAAGATCTTCTCCTCCGTCCGCAGCAGGTGCAGCCGTACCTCCTCCGCTATTAGAAGCTTTAAGGAGTGCATCGATCTCATCCTGAGATATCGTAGTATCTCCCATCCTAACCTTCTTCCTCTCGAATCACATTTGTAACCCGGACTGCATACTTGTTATCGTAGGTACCGGGCAACGCATTGAATTTCTTGATAGCCCCGACATAGACATCCAGCTCATCATCGGCCTTTCTGTCAAGTCTAATAATATCACCATTCTGGAGTGAAATAAAGTCATTCACGCTGATGGTGGAATTACCAAGTATTGCTGTAACAGGAACCTGAGTGTTCTTAATCAGCGACTCCATCTCATCAGATGAAACGTGTTCATCATGTTCCTGCATATTAGAAAACCAATATTTCGTATTCAGCTTGTCCATTACAGGCTCGAGCGTTAAATACGGAAGGCAGATATTCATAAGTCCTTCTACATCGCCTATTTTAATGTTCAGAGTGACTATGGAAATCATCTCTGACGGCGAAATAATCTGCGCAAACTGTGGATTGGTTTCTATCCTGTTCAGCTTCGGATGAAGATCTGTTACATTTTCCCAAGGCTCACGCAGAAGGTCAACGCACATATTCATTACTCGCTGAATTATAAGTATTTCTATCTCGGAAAAATCTCTTGTTTTTTCAAGAGGTTCTCCCTCTCCGCCAAGCATACGGTCTACTATCGCAAACCCAAGCTTGGTAGCCATTTCCATTATGATATTGCCTTTTAGAGGCTCGACATCAACGATGCCAAGGAGCACCGGATTTGAAAGAGCGTTTGTAAACTCTTGATATGTAACAGCCTCTGAGTTCATTACTTCGACCTGAACGTTCTTGCGCAGATACACAGGAAGGTTCGTCGATAAGAGTCTGCCATAATGTTCAAATATAATCTCAAGTGTCCTCAGGTGTTCCTTAGAGAATTTTGACGGTCTCGAGAAGTCATAATCCTTTACAGGGACTTCCTTAGGTGCCGTCATCTCTTCGACATCGACCTCACCCTTGCTCATCGCATTGAGGAGGTTATCGATTTCTGCCTGGGAGAGGACATCACTCATGATACCACCCCAATCTCTTTACTGGTAGATAACATTCGTAAACGAAACACCTACTACAAAATCCTTATCAAAAATATTCTGAACGGCCTTTGTGCAGGCATCAATTACAGTCTGCTGGTCATTCTGCATCTGATCTACGGTATACTGAGATACAGTCTGCTGAATAGCCTGTGAAACCTGACCGGCAGCTGCGCCTGACTCATTAGTAAGAGCAGCGTAGTTGGTCTTATAGCTGTCAGCCTTGGAGTTCATCACCAGCTGAGCATGAACGACAGCAATATGTGTATCACCATCACTCGACTTTAGGTTAATCGTAAGACCGTCATCTCCACCAATGGCTATCATAGTCTGGTCTGAGATAGGTACGCTTGAACTGCCATCACTTCCATCTTCAGTTGACGCACCGTTCTGATTCAAGTCAATAGCAGCAGCTACTTTTGAAACAAGAGAATTAACATTCTTCACTTCTGGCACAATAGCTATCGCTATGATTGCAGTGAGAAGAAGATTAATCAGCACAAGTGCAAGTGTGATCATCGTAAGTAAGCTTTTCTTCATCCGAGGTCTCTCTTTCTTCCTTTTTATTATTTATTTATCTCTTAGAATTATAAGAGTTATAAATCTTTATCTCTACACGTCTGTTCCTGGCTCTACCCTCCGGAGTCTTGTTGCTTGCAACAGGGTCATACTGACCTCTTCCGGAGCTGTATATATGCGAAGCCTTAACAGTAGAATATTTACGGATATCATTTGCCACATTCAAGGCTCGGTACGCCGACAAGACGTTATTATCCTCATACTTGGCAGAATGTATAGGAACATTATCTGTATGACCCTCTACCTCAATCAAAGAGTCCTGATACCCATTAATTATCTGTGAGATTTTCTTAACAATAGGACGGGCTTTCGTCTTCAGCTCTGCTTTACCTGACTCAAACAGGAATGCACCGTTTAGTGTAAGACGTACATACTGTCCGTTAAAGTCAATCTCTACCTGATCCTGGATACCATAGCGTTTGGCCTGCTTTTCTATATCAGTAGCCATCTTCTCTGATTCCTCAAGAGCCTTCTGCTCTACGACCTTCTCTGCATTTTCTTCAGACGATTCGTTTTTAGTCGCATCACCGCTTGCTGCAGTGTCTTTTTTCGAATCCTTTCCGGTATCCGAAGAAGCCTTGCTCAAAGAAGAGCCGAAATAGTTCGCTACATCAGGGAGCTGTGAGATACCGTTTGATACCATAACACCATCTGAAACAGTAGCACCGCCACTCGGGAGTATCGAGAAAGCCTGATTTATAGACTGTGCCACCTGCTGCAGCTTATCCTGTTCAACCGTCGACATAGAGAATAAAAGCACGAAAAAGCAAAGCAGAAGGTTCATCAGATCCGAGAAGGTCGACTGCCATAGAGGGAAGGTCTTTGGCGGTTCTTCAGGTTTCTTGAAAGCCATTAGGCTTCACCGCCTTCCTGCTCAGTTCCTACTGAGTTTCTCTCTGAAGGTGCAAGGAAGGTCTTAAGCTTCTCCTCGATTACTCTAGGGTTCTCACCTGCCTGAATAGAAAGAAGTCCCTCAACCATAAGAGTCTTCGTCTGAACCTCAGCATCAGAATTAACCTTAAGCTTCTGCTCTATAGGCTGGCAGATCCAGTTTGCGATGAGTGATCCGTAGAATGTGGTGATAAGTGCCGTGGCCATGTTCGGTCCGATAGACGAAGCATCCTGCAGATCATTAAGCATATTTATAAGTCCGATCAGGGTACCGATCATACCCCATGCAGGACCCTGGGCAGCCCAGAAATCAAAGAAACCTATGATAGTCTGATGCCTCGCTACCATAGAACTCATATCATTCTCTAAGATAGCTCTTACGAGGTCAGCATCTGTACCATCGACGACAAGCATAACGCCCTTCTTCAGGAACTCATCATCAATTCCATTTGCAGTTTCCTCAAGTGCGAGGAGTCCTTCTTTCCTGGCCACGTTTGCCATATCCAGTATCTGGGTGATGACCCCCTTAGGGTCTGAGTTCTTCGGTTCGTTTACAGCCAGCTTGATACCATTCTTCAGGGCGTTGATAACGTCTGGAAGCTTCATACTGGTAAGAAGTGATGACAGTGAACCTCCGATGGTGATAATGATCGACGGAGGATCAATATACGATTGTATACTTGCTCCGGTAGAAACTATTCCGTATATGGTCATTATAAGACCAAGTACAAGTCCTAATAACGATGCTATGTCCACTTTTTTATCTCCCTGTGGTCTTTAACAAACCTAACTCTAAACCATATAATATATTACTAGATTGGAAGCCATTTGTCTACTTTTTTGGAAAATATTTGTGTATGTATTAAAAAAACATACAAGAACTGGTAGTTTCTCCAGAAAAGCAGTTCTATGGTTCATGAATCAACAAACTCTATTTTATACTTTTTCATAAAAAAAATAAAGGAAAAAGTTAAAAAAAAATAAAATTCCACACTATTTTCGAAAAAATACAAAAACAGCATGGAATTGTTCAGTTTCTCTCAGGCATTGTCAGAGTCTGTATCAACTGCTGATGTCTCATCAACAGTATCGTCCGACTCATCATCAACCTCAGTATCATCAGAAGTCTCTGCTGTCTCTGCAGCAGCGGAGGAAGCAGCTGCCTCTTCTGCTGTATCAGAAACCTCTGACGCATCAGCTGATGTATCTGCGGTGCCTGCTGCCGTATCTGACGCAGTACTTGTTTTTGTATCGTTCTTTCCTGTGAGTTCATCAGCACGGCTTACAAGTGCCTCAATAGTCTGAACCATTGAGTTTGGTATAAACGACTGCTGATAAGACGTCAGCGAATTGTATACCTTCTGGATATCATAGACTTTTGAAGTATCCGACTTTGTCAGCTGGCTTGCAGAAGGAAGCTTTGCCAGCTCATTCTGCAGAGTGTCCTTTATAGTACTTGCTGTATAGTAGTCGCTGTCCTTTACACCTGTTACATTATCAAGTGAATAATCATCGTCACCGATGTGTAACCAGGTAGAACCATCCTTTTTAAAAGTATACTCTACTTTTCCAGTATGCTCTACACCATTGTCATCAGTTGCTGTGGCTATAGAACCAACAAGAGAATTACCGCTCATTTTTTCAAAGGAAGATGACATATCCTCAATAGCCTCTACCTGTGTGAAGGACGCCATCTCCTTTAAATACTCTGTATTATCTGTAGGCTCCAGAGGGTTCTGGTATTTCATCTGAGCCACCAGGAGCTTCATGAACATATCCTTTGTCTGCTGTGTCTTAGATGTGGACTTCTCTGTTTTTGAATTTTCCTCAGCAGACTGACTCTCTACATTGGCTACAGACTTGTTACCGGTTACCGCTCCATTGATTATCTGTGTTGTAACTGCCATTTACCCGTCTCCTTGTAAAAATAAAACGTAACCTGTTCAGACGATCACAGCGCCATCGATATTCGTAAATGCTTTCTCCTTTGACTCATTACTGTCTAAGGCAGTGATAACAGTCTGTGAAGGAACGTTTACGATAAAAGCGAGTGAATCCATAAGAACAAGTGAATTCTTGATATCCTTCTCTTCCGCCTTTTTTAATCCATCCGAAAGCCGACCGGTCTGCTCTGCTGAGAGACTTATATCTCTCTGGGCCAGCCTTTCGGAGGCGTGTTTTGAGAAACGGAGCCCGTCTGTCTCCTGGCTTGCGGCCTTTTCGAGAACAGACTGGAAACTGTTGACCTCCGTGTCTTTATTTGTCTTCTTAGGCGTATCGATTCCGTATGTATCACGAATCTGCTCTATAGAAGTAAATCCTTTAATTCCGTTCATGAAGCACACCTCCTTCCGTATTAAATCAAGGTCTTACGATTATCTCTTCAGATTCGTAAGCTCTTCAAGCATCGTATCTGATACCGTGATTATTCGGCTGTTTGCCTGGAAACCACGCTGAGTAGTGATCATCTGAGTGAATTCCTGAGCAAGATCTACGTTGCTCATCTCGAGGTAACCTGAGTTCATCTTTGAACCATCGGATGAAATATCCTGACCGATACCATCGAATGAACCAGAGTTGAGTGTTGTCTTGTAGCAGTTGCTTCCGACACTTTCAAGACCTGACGCATTGGCAAATCTGGCAACAGGTATCTGGCCTAAAAGCTCTGTATTACCGTTTGAATACGAAGCGTAAATCTGTCCATCATCCTGAATCGTAAGACCTGTCATCTGACCGATTTTCTTACCAGCTCCGTCAGAGGCGTCAGCAGTAGTTCCTCTGTTCAGTCCTGCAGTGGAGCTGCCTCCGTTGTCGTAGTTTAGAAGGCTGGAAAAATCTATGCTTATACCATCTGTATTGAACTGGTTGCCCAGGAGGTTTACATTAAGCGTTACCGAAGTTCCCAGGTTATTAAAGGCTGCTGTACCAGAGCCCGATGCTCTGCTATCAATATCACTGAAGGTACCGTCAGACGATTTGAAGAACATATCATATGCCGCAGCATTTGTTCTCATCTTCAGTGACTGAGAATTAGGATCATACGAGGCAGAAAGTCCTATATCACTGCTCCAGCTTGTGGTGGCACTGGCTCCGGTACCTGAGGAGGTCGTGTAATTGCTTACTGCTGCCGAAAGTCCGGAGAAGATATTCGATACAGCGATCTGTGAGGCAGTACCGCTTCCTGATGCAGGCGTAAACGTTACTGTAGTATTAGGTCCCTTTCCTGCCTGGAATGCAGATAATATATCACTCATAGTGGCGTATGATCTGTTAGATCCAGATCCCTTATATACGCGGGTCTCCGTGCCGCTGGTCTGCACTGTGTACTGAGAAGCATCGATCTTAAACGTATCTATCGACTTGCCGGTTGGCGATCCGAAGAGTCTTGCCTTGAGCTCTCTTCGGGCAGCAGCACCTGTAGACGATACTGATGTCAGATTATTCTGGATGTACTCGTCTAATAAGTCGATTGGATTGCCCTCGGAATCCACCTGCGAATCAGATGTGATCGAGTCGAGCTCTACGGTAAATCCGTTGTAGGCCTTTGCTGCTTTAGATCCTGTAGTGGAGCTTCCGTCCTCGGCCTTGTCCTCACCGGCCTTTACAGAGAATTTTGCGGTGTAGGCATATCCGAGGTTATCATAGAAGGTAAGGCTCATCACATGTCCAGAGGTGGAGGTCACGTTCGTGTCGTTCGAGTCGATGATTCCCGTGGCGTTGGCCTTCGTAGTAGTCTCAGGATCCGAGGTCTTGTTTGTATCGCTCATAACCTTTAAAGCCGATACAGTATCTCTCTTTATTGCCTTTGTCTCAGGATCTACCTGCCAGCCCTGTACCAGATAACCTGTAGATGTCATAGCCAGATTTCCATTTCCATCTACATAGAATGAACCAGCACGGGTAAAGAGATTCTGAGAACCGTCACTTACTATAAAGAAGTTCGTAGACTGAGCATCTACAAGACGGAGATCAAGTCCATCGCCTGTAGCCTCAGATGAACCCTGAGTCGAAATCGAAATCTTATTGGCAGCTGTTGTAACACCGAGACCAATCTGTCTGGCGTTTACACCACCTCTTGTAGAAGTACCACCACTGGCATTCGACATTGTCTGGTACATAACATCCTGGAAGGTTGTTGATGTAGATTTGAATGCTGTAGTGTTAACATTTGCGATATTATTACCGATGACATCCATCTTCTGCTGATGGGTCTTCAGTCCGGCTACGCCGGAAAAAAGTGAACGCATCATAAGGCGTTACCTCCTAAATCCTATAACTAACTGTATTTCCATTATCCTGCATGATAGAAGCTTCAAGTGCTTCATCAGAAGTCATATCATCTGATAAGGCTCCGTTCCTTAAATCAATAGTCGAACGGCTTCTGCTTCCTCTTGATGAAGCTTCCCCTTCAAAGGTTCCGCTCTGTGTCCCACTGTTTGGATTATTACCAAACTGGTTTGACATGTTCTTTTCGAGATTTTCATCAAATGCATGCGGCTCTACAGAAATCGTAACTTCGTTTACTCTTACGCCCTGTCTGTTCAGGTCTTCTGTCAGATCAGCGAGTCTGTTTTCAAGTGCATGCTTTACAGCCTCATTCTGCGCATACAGATGAGCGGTTACATCTCCACTCTTCTCAGTCACCTGAAGAAAAATCTTTCCAAGGCTCTGCGGGTGAAGCTCCATCTCAAGGCTTGAAACCCTTGAAGAAAGCGTCTGCTTTGCTTTGTCAACTATCTGAGAGATCAGATCATCTGTATTGATGTCCGTATACTTCTGAATAGTAGAGATAAAGTCAGTAACCTCAGTCTCACCTTCTGCCTGAGCCGTTCCGGCAGAAACTGCGTTGACATTTACCTGATCAGCGCCAGACTTCTGCTCACTGCTGTTTCCAAACAGATCTGAGGTGTCACTTGAAGCCTTCTCATCTGCTGCAGTGGTCTGCTGAGCGGTATTTGTGATAGTACCATTCTGCGTCTCGTCTGCAGAAGAATCTGTAGTCTGAGACTGCTGGCTGGAATCAGCATTAGTAACTGTCTCAGTCGTCACGCTGACAACTGTTTCTGTAGTTTCAGTAACTTCAGTAGTTTCCTCAGAAGTGACATTTATAACTGTCACATCCGACTGTTCTGCTGCTTCATCCGTCACATCCTGCTGACTTATCAGATCTGTCAGATCTGATGCCTCATCATCAGTCAATGGAGTCAGCTGGCTCATCAGGTCATCATCTACTCCTGAAAAAATATCCTGCAGGTCATCGAGAAGTGACATGAAGTCATCTGAAGTAAGCAGGCTCACTGAATCAGAACCAGTAAGAGCCGTATAAAGTTCTGCTGTGTTTGAAGGGATACTTAAATCTGCAAAGCTTAAGCCAAGTGTATTCATAGCATCAGTTATGTCATCTTCACTTACGCCTAAGTCATTAGAAATGGTATTCAGAATATCCGAGATGAGGTCATTCACGGCCTCAGGTCTCTCCACCTTGTCATCTTCCGTTTCCGGTCCAGCTGTCTTGGTGTCCTTATCCTCTACCTTTGTGTCCCTGTCATCAGTCTTTACTGATGAACCCTTGTCTGCGGATTTTTTAATATCCGTTGTCTTGTCAGAAGAATCCGCCTTTGCAGCGCTCTTCTGAGCTGTCTTCTGTCCGTCTGTCTTTGTGGTCTTTGCAGAATCGATCACTTTCGAGTAGGAAGCATTCTTTGTAGAAGTATATACCGATACTTCTTTTCTGCTGGTAGTCGAAGTGTCCGGCTTCAGCGTGCTTTCTGCTCTGGTGTTTACTGCACGTGATGACGAATCATAAGAACTTCCTGTCCCTGTCGATATGTCATCTAATGAAACGGTGTTCATCACTGACATGAAATCGAAATCATTCGGGGCATTCGTTCTGGTGCTTCGTGCCTTTTTCACGACCTGACCATTCTGCACAGAGGACATGATTCCCTCTGTTTTCATAGCCATTCCTTTCTAAAATCGTGTTTTAGTTAATAAACTCCATATATTGTATCGGCAGGGAATTTATATTTTAATCCCCTGCGATTGTTTTTTATAAAATACATTTACTGCTTATTCAACTGTTCTTTCACCTGTGTGAAGATTTTCTCTGCCATCCCCTCTTTTGGCAGGACTTCCTTAGGTACAAAAATCAGCATTTTTGTATATTTCTGAAGCTCACTGGCATAGTACTGTGCCGGAACCGCAGCATCAGGATTTCCTCCATCCATCTGATCAAAAATAAATATCACATCAGGTTTCTCTGCTTTGAGGTCAAAGTCAGCAAAATAAACTGCATCAGATTTCTCCGGAAAATCATCTTTTTCAAAACGATACTCGTTTAAAGTCCCGTCAGGATTTTTGCCATAATAAGGAAGCGGAATAACCACCGGTCTGAAATCCGAATCTTGAGCTACTACTTTCCAAAGCGGTTCTATCTCCTGCCACTCTTCATTCTTTAGTACCAGAAAGACTGCTTCCTTTTTCTTTTCCCATTTTTGAGCAAGTATGTATCGTATAATAATAGTATCGAACGTGCTGTATATGCCAATACAATCAGATAATCTTTTACTTCGTTTTGAGAAATCATTCGTATCCAACGCTTTGATAAGCTTGTAAGATACTCTGCACTGCGCTGGAAGCATAGATGAATTCGCATCAGTTTCAAACTGCTTTTTTGAATATATGTCACTGTAAAAATCAACGCATTCCTTTGCGAAATCCATTAGTGTAATGGAGCCTTCTTTCCAGATAAGCTCTTTTTCGTGCTGTTTTACCCTGAAAAATCTGAACCGGATATTGTCATCATCAGAAAATGCCGACATCATCTGTCTTACGTTCTTCGTCTGTTCTTTTGAATGTCTTTCAAAGTAATTCTCAGTCACCTCGTACCATTTTTTGAACGAAATAGATTTGAAAACAGATTCAAGGTCTAAGCCCTTTTCTGATGCCATCTGCCAGACACTATCATCCAGATTAAAGAAGTCATTTGTCATAAGGATTAGCGATTTATACTTTTCAAACAGCTTCTCCTTATCGGAACCGTATTCAGCTTCATATCCCAGTCTCAGATAATCGAGATAATAGTTTCTGGCATTTTTGGTCTGTCCAAGGACTTTTATAAGTCTTTTAAATTTTACATCGTCCTTATCCTCTTTTTCTATTGCCTTTGCCCTGGCAGTTACCTTTTCAGCCACAGCATCGTATGACAGAAGCTCATCCGCTATACCCACAAATCTCTTGTCATAGTCGAACGAGGCAAATGCTTCCACCGTCTCTTCCCAGGTAAAGTCGTACTGACTGCCATCACTATACATTCCTGAAAGAATATCGAAGTAGTTGAACAGGTCATCAGTTTCCTTTTCCTCGATGCCTGCGGATATTACAATCCCGACTAAAACCAGTATTTTCCTGTCATCAAACACATACTTTGTTGTAAGACTTGCGACAGAATTAAGTCTTTCAGACAGGTCATCATAATTCTTCCATTTATTATAGATACTTAAAAATTTGCGTCCATAATTTATTGCATTAGAAAAGTCCTTAAGCTGAAAATACGCTGTAACTGCAAGGAAGTAGAGATTTGCCATACAGATCTCATTGTTTCTTCTATCCTTTCTGAATACATTGAAGTCCTTAATAGTTCCCTTATAGTCACATAGTCCGTTTGAAGCTGACAACTTTCCATAGTAAAAGTCTGCTCTTACCCTGTTTACTTCCGGATCATCTACTCCATCAATCTGTGATAATATCCCGTCACAGAAATCATATAGACTTGTATTCTGTCCGGCAGCAGCATATTCCTGAACAAGCTGTGAGTACCAGTGCAGATTATTAGGATCTTTCTGGATCATCTTCAGGAGTGGCTTGATATTTCTCCTGGCCTTTTCCATATGATCCCGGTTATCCTTGTACACATAGCCATAGTGGTGGGCATAGCTTTGAATCATTGCCGACTCACCAAGCAGCGGTGACAGATACTCGTGTATAAGTCCGATAAACTGAGTGTCAGGCATTCTCTCTGTCATTCGGCCTACCCAGAAATCATCATAATTCTTCCCCTCCATATCGAGGTAATTTCTGACTCTGTAGCCGGCCTGTTTATACTGCTTATACCTTCCTGATATAAAGAAATCTACGAGATCATCAGTGTTTTCAAACCACTCATCATCATCCACATACATGAACCACTCGCCGTGGCATTCTTTGAGTCCGGCATTTCTGGCCTTGGCAAAGTCGTCGCACCACTTGAATGGAACAACCTTGTCAGCATAAGAGCTGATCAGATTTTTCATCTCTTCATCGCAGCCAGTATCAACTATGACAAGTTCGCTGCTGATACGATTCTTTATGGTCATAAGCGCCGCAAGGCACTTTTTTGTCTCTTCCTTATGTGCTCCGTTGCAAAGCATCGAGATAGAAAGAAGGGGACGTGACTTTTCATTTATGAGCTGACCGTCTTTCTTCAGATATGGGGAATATTTTTTTACAATCTCCTTATCATCAGCTTCAGAATAGATGATCACATCAAATTGAGCTTTGCCGAAGTAGTCCCCTGGATCTATATCCAGGTATGAACCGGTTATTATATCTCCAAATGCCCCTGCATACGCAGCCATCCTGCTTTCAGCCTCAATTCCAGTATAAACCGCATTTTGAAAAGCCGTCTTAATTAGAGCTGCAGTACTTCCTATACCGCTTCCCAGTTCAAGTACCTGAAATGGTTTTTTATGATCTGCCTTTATCTGATTGAATGCAGCTCTTTTAACACATCTGAAAGCCTCCCATGGATTGAATCCAAGCTTTTCACCCAGCTTCTTACTGTTTTTTTCCAATAAGCTGCCATAGTTCTGTCCCTGTTTTTGAAGAACTGAAAAGGACTTGCTTCCAAAGTGAATCACAAAACTGTTTCGACAGAGGAGATTTACGTGCCCGTTTTTTAAAATTCTCAAACAGATATCTATATCTTCGCTGTTTCCCGGATTGAATCTTTCATCTAATAGTCCTGTTTCATTGAGTACAGACCTTTTGATAAGCAGAGAAAATCCTATCAGGAACATCCTGTATTCGTATGGGTGCTCCATAGCGACATTCGTCTTCTGGGCAAACGAGATCATATCCTCTTTGGATTCCCAGTTTCTATTTACAGCCTGGCCTCCGGCCGCATAATTAGACAGACTTCCACAGCTTCCTACACTGTCATTTTCATATAACCCCATTTTGAGCCAGAAAAGCGCATTCTCAGGAAGAATGGTGTCAGAGTTGAGCAGATAGATATCATTCTCTGCAGCGGCCGCGTTTATTCCATCATTGCATCCGCCTGGAAAGCCTCTGTTTTCCTTGTTTTCTACAAGAGTAATCCAGTCGAGAGTTCTCAAATATTCGAGGCTGCCATCTGAGGAAGCATTATCTACTACCACGATCTGACATCTGTCTAAAGGAACTGTCTCCTTTACACTCTCAAGACACTGTTTTGTATAATCAAGTGTATTAAAAGAAAGGATTACAATAGATGTTCCAGGAACATCATAACCCTCAGCACAAATCTCTGATATTTTATTATTGATAGAATTCAAAAGAAAAGTATCTTTATGTTTTTGGGCATAGAAAGCTGCCTGATACAGACAAATAAGCTCCTGCTTTTTATTTTTATCATCATACTTTTCTGAAAGTGAAATAAAATCCGTTGCTTTATCCATAAAAAATATCCTTAAAAAATCAAAGGCCCGCTGAAGGCGGGCCAAAAAATCAATTACCTGATGAAGATGTAGACGGAGCCGCAACTGTTGAGCCTGAGTTGGCCGGAGTCGAAGAGGTCGGCTCCATAAGCTTCGTTACTGCAGCCGCGGTATCGGGATCCATTTTTCCAAGAATTGCGCCGCGGTCGTCTTTTTTCATAGTCCAAAGTATCTTACCTACGAGCTTCAGATTATTCGTCATAGTATCAAAGATTGCAGCTGCCTCCTTTGGCTTCATAGCTGAATATGCAGCGGCATAGTCCTGAAGCTTTGCGTCTGTCTGAAGATCAGAGATAACCTGCTTATAGAGCTTCTCCGCAGTCTCCGGCTCTATTTCCTCATAGTAAGTCTTATAATTCGAGATATCCGGAGCATTATCTGCGTAGACTACCTGTTCGTAGAAGTCAGCCTTTTCTTTCTCGAATTTCTTTTCATTATCCTGATATTTCTTCAGCTGCTTTTTAAGCTGGGCTAAGTCAGCTGAGTCATTCTCTGCGGCGGCAAGCTGTTTCTTCTGCTTAGCTACCTGCTTCTCAAGCTCTTTAACACGAGCCACAGCCTCCTGCATGGATGAGAATGCATAAGGATCATTCTCAGTAGAGGTGGCATCACCTGACGCACTTGCCGGCAGGATATTTTTTACTACCGGGATATTTTTTAAATAAGGGGATACCATAGTACCGATACCACCTACATCCATATGAATCAGCAGAGCGATAATTCCAAGCCAGACTATAAGAATAATAATACCAGCAAGGACTACTGCAATACCCGATCCCTTAGAATCCTCGTCTGTCTCACCTTTTTTATTCTTCTTTCCCTTCTTTTTTGGATCTGGTTTGGTTTCACCACGTTTTTCCTGAAGTGATGTAGAATCTGACATATGTATCTCCTAACGAATCATTTACCTGTTTTTTTAACGCCATAGGTATAGCTCGTAAGCTCATCATTTGCCTTGTTGTCGGCTGCATTAAGTTCCATCTTGAATTCATCGAAGGCCTTTTCCTTAAGTCTCTCATGAGTCTTTCTCTCTTTTCTGGCCTCATCGAGCTTCTGCCTCTCGAGCTCAAGGGCGTTCTGGGCTCTCTTTACTGCAAACATCTGGTCACGGATCAGTGACTTCATGGTAGTGTCTGCATTTTTTAAAAAAATGATCTCTTTCCTGTCTATTTTGTCACTGCTTACTGCTTCCTGAAGTCTTCTCTGATAGTCGGCATTTCTGACTAAAAGCTTCGTCAGCTTGTCTCTCTCCTCAGCCTCTTTTGCAGCAGCTGCAGCGAACTGTGCCTTCTCCTGATCCTCAAGCATCTGCTTCAGGTTTAAAATATTCTGAAGGCGGTAAACAAACTTAGCCATCGGCCATTAAGCCCCTTTCTGCTGAGTATCAGTTTCTTGTGGAAAAATATCCATTAACATTTGAACTTCCTCATCAAAGTCAAATTTCTCATCTGTCTGCTGCAACAGAAAACGGTTAACCTCAGGCATTTTTTGGATAGCGAAGTCTATTTCAGGATTCGAGCCTTTTTTGTAAGCACCAATATTGATAAGGTCCTCTGCATCGCTGTAGGTGGCCATAACATTTTTGAGCTGTCCGGCAGCCTTCTTATGGTCTTTGGCTGCAACTGCGCTCATGACCCTGGAGATTGATGCTAAGACATCAATAGCCGGATAGTGGTTCTTCTGAGCAAGCTTTCGGTTTAATACTATATGACCGTCAAGGATACTTCTGGCTGTATCAGTGATAGGCTCGTTGAAATCATCACCATCTACAAGCACTGTATAAAGTCCTGTGATGGAACCCTTATCTGAGTTTCCTGCTCTCTCAAGAAGCCTTGGAAGCTGGGCATATATAGAAGGCGGATAACCTCTCGTAACAGGAGGTTCACCGGAAGCAAGGCCTATCTCACGCTGAGCCATACAGAAACGGGTGAGGGAATCCATCATCAGAAGAACATCCTTCCCCTGATCTCTGAAATATTCAGCAATCGCAGTAGCCGTCTTTGCTGCCTTCTGTCTGATAAGTGCAGGTTTATCTGAGGTAGCAACTACTACAACAGAGCGCTTCATACCCTCGGGACCTAAGTCATGCTCTACGAATTCCCTGACCTCACGGCCACGCTCTCCTATAAGAGCTATAACATTTATCTGTGCCTTTGTGTTTCTGGCGAACATACCCATAAGAGTAGACTTTCCGACACCTGAACCGGCAAAAATACCGATACGCTGTCCCTTCCCGACAGTGATAAGACCGTCAACAGCCTTTACTCCCAGAGGAAGGACATCCTTTATAATGACTCTGCTCATAGGATCTGGAGGATCAGCCTCACACGGATACTCTACATCAAAATGCGGGTATTCCTCTCCTTCCTTCAAGTCATCTATACGGCCGATACCATCGACAGTATGTCCCAATAGAGCATCACCCACTGGGATAGAAAGCGGCTTTCCTGTATTTGTAACAATAGAGCCTACAGCTATTCCCTCGGTAGACTCAAAAGGCATAAGTATCAGCCTTTTATCGTTAAATCCAACAACCTCGGCCATTACGACAGAACCGAAAGCAGTCTGGATCTTACAGAGATCGTTTAATTTTGCCTCCGGTCCGATAGATTCGATTGTAAGACCTACGACCTTTGAAACTCTTCCAAGCTGGTCGTACAGAGGCTCATCCAAAGCCTCTTCGATTCTGGAAAGATCCATCAGATCACCCTTAACAAAAAAATCAGAGTGTCAGTAATCTGATTCGCTTGATCAGATTCTTAAGCTCTGTGTCAATCGATACATCATAAACTCCACCGTCAGTTTCTATCATGCACTGACCGTCTGTAAGCAGTGGGTCTTTTGCAAACTCAACACTTACACCCTCTCCGACCTTATCAATTATTTCCTGCTTCTTTGAAGTAAGAAGATTATAATTTTTTTCATTAGCTCTGACTAAAAGTTCTTTTGCCGAATCCACATGGTTAATGCAGTCATCTACAAGCTTTAAGAGAAGCTCTTCATCATCACCAAACTCAATGGAAAATGCCTTCTGTACAACTGAAAGGACTGCCTCAAGCACATCATTTTCAAGAGATGCTGTTTTTTCCTGATAATTCTGTTCCAGAGTTTCTGCCCTGTCATCTAATGCCTTCTGCTTTGCAGCATATTCGTCAGCAGACTTTGCAAGGCCATCGGTGTAGCCCTGGGAAACAGCTTCATCTCTGGTATGCAGGAAAAGTGCATCGGCCTCTTCCTTAGCCTTATTAACTATAGATACAGCCTCTGCTCTGGCATCCGAAAGAATCTGCTCTCTCTCCTCATCAGTCTGAACCTGAGCTGCTTCCTCTGTCTCTTCCTCATCAGTCTCATTTTCTTCCTGAAAAAATGGCTTCCCATTTTCATCTATAGAAAAAAGTGGCTCACCATCACTTCCAAGAGGAATCTTTACGGAGCCATCCTCATTTTGCTCGAGTACAGCTTCACCATTCTCATCCTTTGGAAGTTTTGAGAGATATTCATCTGCTTCACTTCTGCGCTGCCTTAGTTTTTCATCCTCTGCATGCTTCTGCCAGGCACGGATTTTTTCAAGAGCACGTTCATTTGAGTTAATGACAACCTTTTCGTCACTAACTTTGCTCCCATGATAAATACTATACAACGAGGTCATCACCTCCACCTCTGGAAATAATGATCTCACCAGAATCCTCAAGCTTTCTGATAACACCAACAATCTTCTGCTGAGCTTCCTCTACATCCTTCATACGTACAGGACCCATGTACTCGAGGTCTTCTTTGAGCATTGCAGAAAGTCTCGAAGACATATTTCTGAAGATAGCATTCTGTACATCCTCGTTGGCACCCTTAAGTGCTGTAGTAAGGTCTCCGTTATCGACATCACGCAGCACACGCTGAATAGAACGGTCGTCGAGAAGAAGGATATCCTCGAATACAAACATCTTCTTTCTGATTTCTTCGGCAAGCTCCGGTTCCTCGATTTCAAGAGCCTCCATAATACGCTTCTCTGTACTGCGGTCTACAGCATTGAGTATAGCCACAGTAGCATCTACGCCACCGGCAGAAGTGTAATCCTGATTAATAAGAGAAGACAACTTTCTTTCAAGCACTCTCTCAACCTCTTTAATTACCTCAGGTGAGGTTCGATCCATTGTAGCAATTCGCTTGGCTACATCAGCCTGTTTTTCAGGAGAAAGAGCACTTAAGATCATAGATGCCTGAGATGCAGGCAGGTATGAAAGTATCATTGCAATAGTCTGAGGATGCTCATCCTGAATAAAGTTTAATACCTGTGAAGGCTCTGTCTTTCTGATAAACTCGAAAGGACGAACCTGAAGAGACGCTGTGAGCTTGTTGATAACTTCCTGTGCCTTATCGTTTCCAAGAGCAGTTTCAAGAAGCTCCTTGGCATACCCGATACCACCCTCTGCGATGTACTGCTGTGCAAGGCAGATCTGGTAAAATTCATTTATAACAGCGTCCTTTACCTGCGGAGATACACTTCTCGTATTTGCTATCTCAAGAGTAAGCTCTTCTATTTCATCCTCTTTCAAATGCTTGAAGATCTCTGCAGACCTCTCTGGTCCAAGCGTGATCAGAAGTATAGCGGCCTTCTGTACACCTGAAAGCCCCTCAAGAGCGGCAGTATCTACCGGAGTCCCAGCAGCAGCCTTGGCTGGTGGTTTAGCTGCTGTATTTTGTTTCTGTGCAGTTGTGTCTGCCATTTTATTCCCCCCAGTCCTCGTTCAGCCAGTTACGTAGCAGATTTGCTGCTGCCTCAGGTTTTTCATCCACAAATTTCTCAATAAGCTGTCTGGCCTCAGACTTTTCGTTATATCCTATATCCTCAAGCTGCTCATCCTGCTGCTGTTGTCTAAGAAGCGTATCCACAGATACCTCCTCTGTCTGCTCCTCCTCTTTCTTTCCACGAAGACTTCTGAATGCCACAAAGCCAAGAAGAGCAAAGATAAGCAGAGCTAGAATAATCTCAAGCCAGTCAACCCATGTCCGTCCACCAGTTGAGTAATGGAACTGTGGAACATCATAGGCATTTATTGTGATATTCGATGTAGGAATACCTGTAGCATTTGAAACTGCCTGTATCAGGTTATTGCTGACCTGAGTAGCCTTCATACCGCTGTTTTTAGCTACGAACTGATCAAAAGTCTGCTTTTTCAGCTGACCAGCTGCTTTCATCTGATCCTCATCATAGATCACATCATTATATGCTGTGATAGTGATTGTAGAATTAGAATTATCAACTTTTCCAGCCGCAGACTTTGTATTTGTATAAGTCTCATTTGGAAGGTAGTTGCTTGTAGTCTTCTCAGATTCACTGCTGGTAGTACCATTGTTGGTAGTCACATAGCTGTTCACATCACTGTTTGAACCAGTTCCCGGCTCGCCACCGCTTGAACCTGTAGAAGATGAATTCTCTGTAGTCTGGCTGTCGAGATAACCCTGGTCCTGACCATCGGCTACTGAGTATGTCCAGCTCTTAATCTCCGAATCATCGAAATTCATATCGAGATTTGCGGCCACCTGGACGTTATCATATACAGCGTCTCCGGTGGTATTCTGTGAAAGAATCTTTTTTACCTTACTCTCGACGTATTTTTCTTTTTTCTGCTGAGCCGAAAGATTTAACGACGCGATTCCTCCTGAGGTAGATTCATCACCACCTGAGAAAAGGATGTTGTCATCAGTATCGATTATGGTGATATTTGAAGTAGTTTTATTTCCGAGGCCTGTAGCTACAAACTTCGCAATGGCAGCAGCCTGATCATCTGACATAGAATCCGAGAGATCAAGCATGACACTTGCAGATGACTCCTCCTGCTTGGCAGCAAGAGTACCGTCATCATCAGGAATACTGAGGTTTATCTGCGCATCCTTGACGTTCGATAGCGTCTTTAGATACTTCTCCATCTGCTTCTGTATGAAGTAAGTTTCTTTTCTCTGTTTATCAGCCTCTGTCGTGGTAAATGAACCATCGACAACATTTGATATACCGTACTCTTCATCGGATTTCGTCCCTGTATATCCGTTAGAGTAAATTCCGTTCTGTCCTAACAGTATAGTCGCATCAGCCTCATCCTTTTTATCGATGGTAAAAGTCATACCATCTTCAGACTGGGAATACTTGATGCTGTCACCGTCCAATAGGTCCTTAATCGACTGAGCCTGTGTCGCGTCTGTTGCAGTGACTAATGTCATTTTATCCGGACGGGTAGCCACAACTCCCAAGATAATAAGAGCTATCGCAACAACAGAAACTGCACTGATTATCAGAGCTTTCTGTCTGGATGTGAATTTTTTCCACCACTCTGCAATTTTTTTCAAGATGTTCTGAATTCGATCAGCCATATCTTTCTATCCTTTTTATGATCAAATCTGCATGTTCATGATTGTCTGATAAGCCTGAATGACATTCGTTCTGATTGCATTCGTATACTGAAGTGCAATCTTTGCCTTCTGAGCCGCTATCATCATATCATGAGTATTGTCTGAAAGACCAAGAGCAAACTTTACCTGCTCGGCATCTGCCTTGTTCTGTAATGTATTTGTCTCATCTACAAGATTTAATGCCGCGTCAAAGACCGTACCGAAATCATTATTATTGTTGGGATCAACTCCACCACGCTTAGGCGCAGTCTTATAAAGCGAATTTGCTGAATCAATTCCTGTAACTGCTGTCATCTAAAATCACCTTTTATTATGAATTTCCGATTGAAATACCCTGCTGTGCAGTAGTCTTAAGTCCGTTAAAAACTGTAACATTCGCCTGATATGCACGAGTAGCGTCAATCAGGTTTGTCATCTCAGTTACAGTATCGACATTTGGGTAGCTGACATATCCGTTATCGTCAGCATCAGGATTTGAAGGATCATAGACCATCTTAAAATCCGTCGATGTATCCTCAAATACACTAGCCACTCTTACTCCGTTTCCCTTATAGGAATTGGTATACTGGTCAAGAGTGGCAGAAAACGATGCCGGATTTAACTGCTTTTCTTCAAAAATAACCGACTTTCTGCGATATGGACCAGAACCATCAGCTGAATGTGTAGTGTTGACATTCGCAATATTCTCGGATATCGTGTCCATTCGAAGACGCTGGGCCGTAAGACCACTGCCTACGATATCAAATGACTGAAATAAACTCATGAAAGCCTCCCTTTTTATGACTTGGTAACAACTTCAAATCTGGAGAACTCACTTGAAACACTTGTGGCCATAGCCTGGTATCTGAGCTGCTCACCAGCATACTCGGTGTTCTCCTGGTCGATGTCGACATTATTCGTATCAAGTCTGTAATCATACTGTGGATAATCGAGATATACCTCGCCATCAAGGCTGTCATCATTATAATTCTGAGACTTGACAGCCATGTCGAGGTTCTTGTACTTGGTACTGTCTAGTGCATCTAAGAGAATATCCTGGAACTTTACGTCACTGCGCTTGTAACCTGGTGTATCTGCGTTTGCTATGTTATTAGATATGACTGTTTCTCTCTGCCAGCTCGCATCGAGTGCCTTGTCCATAAGATTCACATAACTGAAAGCGTCTGATTTTAACATTTAGTTTCCTCCGCTTAGTTCCAACTGTACATGTATATACAAAATATATTATATTTTTCTTTCCGAAAAATTACAAGCTTTTTAACAAAAAAATAGTGGCATTTTCTAAAAAATGCCACATCATCTTGTTGTTTTATAGAATTATCTGTTCATATGTTCTTTTAATTTGTCCAGTTCTCCGAACACAGCATCATTTAAAACCTTGATATAAGTGCCCTTCATTCCTGAAGAACGGGATTCTATAACTCCTGCTGACTCAAACTTCCTTAAAGCGTTTACAATGACACTTCTGGTGATGCCGACTCTGTCGGCAATCTTTGATGCTACGAGGATTCCCTCTTTTCCATCGAGCTCATCGAAAATATGAATGATAGCCTGCTGCTCCGAATACGAAAGAGTATTTATAGCAGACTGTACGTCCGTAATCTTTCTGTTCTCTTCGGCATTCTCCTCATTTACTGAACGCATCATCTCAAGTCCAACGACAGTTGTACCATATTCAGCCAGAATTATGTCATCGATATCAAAAGGATTCTGGTATCTGTAAATAAAAAGTGTTCCAAGTCTCTCTCCTGAGATATCAATAGGAGTAACCAGCGCATTGTACTGCGTGATGTCGTCCTGTTCGAATCCTAAGGTTCCAAGACTTACATTCTCTCTGGTAGAAAGGATGCCGAGGAGTCTTTCGTTCAAATCTGAATTGATAAACTCACCGACCTCATCTGTAAGAAGCTCTGATATATGATGACCGTCATCATAAAGACTGATACCAAGAGCCTTTCCCTTCTTACTGATGACCATACAGGATGAATTTAAAATCTCAGTCAGTACACTGCAGATGTCGTTGAAGACAACCTTTGAGTGATTGTTATTGTGAAGAAGTTTGCCTATTTTTCTAGTCTTGTCTAATAATTCTACGCTCATTTGGTCCTCTAAGTGTTAAAAAATTCTTTCAATAAAGAAAATTATACTCACTTTCTGAAAAATATCAACCCTCGTCTGAATTTTTTTCTTCACTATATCCACATTCCGGATCAGCGCAGACGAGTTTCTTTCCACGGATAACCATGTAGCTGCCACAGCGCGGGCATTTTTTAGATACAGGCTTCTGCCAGCTCATGAAATCGCAGTCAGGATAATCCTCACAGCCGTAGAACTTTCTTCCCTTCTTCGTCTTTCTGATGACTATATCCTTGCCGCACTTAGGGCATTTGACGCCTATTTTTTCCAGATAAGGTTTTGTATTCTTACACTCCGGGAAGCCAGGGCAGGCTAGGAATTTACCATGAGGTCCATATTTGATGACCATGTGTCTGCCACAGTTCTCACAGATCACATCGGTCTCCTCGTCCTTTATCTCGACCTTCTCGAGCTTTTCCTCCGCCGTCTTTACCTCTTTTTCCAGGTCAGGGTAGAAATTCCTGATTATCGATTTCCACTTGACATCTCCTGTCTCCACGCCGTCCAGAAGACTTTCCATATTCGCAGTAAAAGTCTTGTCGACTATCTCCGGAAAATTCTCTACCATGATTTTATTTACTATCTCACCGAGCTCAGAGACAAAGATGCTTCTGCCCTCTTTTATGATATAGTGTCTCTTCAGGAGTGTAGATATCGTAGGCGCGTATGTAGATGGACGTCCGATACCCAGCTCCTCAAGTGTATGTACAAGTGATGCTTCAGTAAAGTGTGGCTTTGGCTGGGTAAAGTGCTGCTTCGGATCAGTCTTTACGAGGCTCATCACATCTCCCTCTTCGAAAGCACTTAAGTCTTTTACTGCCTTTTCTTCCTTATCGTCCGCATCTACATAGACCTTAGAGAATCCATCAAATGTAACACTTGTACTTGCGGCAGAAAAATTATAACCGGCACAATCAAGTTTAACAGATGTAGTCTCTGTCTTCTCGTTCGCCATCTGCGAAGCCATAAAACGCTTCCAGATAAGTGAATAGAGTCTGAACTGGTCTCTTGTGACCTTGTCCTTTATCTCTGATGGAAGAATCGTAAGGTCTGCCGGTCTTATAGCCTCATGAGCATCCTGGATATTTTTGCCGGAGCTCTTTGAGGTATCCTTTATCCCCAGATATTCCTGACCGTATTCTTTAGCGATAAACGAAGCTGCTGCTGCTCTTGCCTCCTCAGATACTCGTGTTGAATCGGTTCTTAAGTAGGTGATAAGACCTACCGTGCCCATTCCCTTTATCTCGACACCCTCGTATAGCTGCTGGGCAACCATCATTGTCTTTGAGATGGCAAAATTAAGAGCTTTTGAAGCCTCCTGCTGCATTGTAGATGTAGTAAATGGGAGAGGTGACTTTACGGACTTCTCACTCTTCTTTACCGAATCTATCGTGAAGTCACTGCCGTCAATATCCTTTAAAATCTTATCTAACTCTTCCTTTGACTCTATTGCCTCTGCTTTTTTTCCTTTACCGTGGTATGAGGCTTGAAGCTTCTTTCTTCCGTCTCCCTTCAGGTCGACATCGAGAGTATAGTACTCCTTCGCTATGAAGGCGTTGATCTCATCCTCTCTGTCGCAGATGATTCTTAAGGCAACAGACTGTACACGGCCTGCTGAAAGACCTCTCTTGACCTTTGCCCAGAGAAGCGGACTTATGCTGTATCCTACAATCCTGTCAAGAACTCGTCTGGCCTGCTGTGCATCGACTAAGTTCATATCAATGTCACGCTGATGGTTGAACGACTCCTTTACAGCATTCTTTGTAATCTCGTTAAAGGTTATTCTCGAATAGTCCTTGTCTGCGAGATTCAATGCCGGTATCAGATGCCAGGAGATAGCCTCCCCCTCACGGTCAGGGTCTGTCGCGAGATAAATCTTATCTGCCTTCTTTACCTCTTTCCTGAGTGAGGCTAACAGTTCTCCCTTGCCTCTGATCGTGATATATTTAGGCTCAAAGTCGTTTTCTATGTCTATTCCAAGCTGGCTCTTAGGCAAATCCCTTACATGTCCCATAGTAGCCACTATAGTATAATTTCTGCCGAGGAATTTTTTAATCGTTTTAACCTTTGTCGGAGACTCGACGATCACAAGATTCTTAGCCATTAATTCAATCCTTTCATACTTTTAATCCGTAGCAGTTTTTTACTATACACCACAACATTTTGTTTTTCAAGTCTCTTTTTTCAGAATTGCACTTGAAAATCTTCTTTTTTTCTGATAATGTAATATTGTCTTTCATCAAATTTCAGATCAAATCGTTTATTTTTCCGCGACTTTATATGTTTAGTCAGGTTAGATCAGGGACGCTGCGCGGCCTTAAGGCGAGCGTCGTCACAGTAGAGGCAGATGTCAGTGAAGGTCTGCCTGTTTTTGATATGGTTGGAAGTCTTGCGGCTGAGGTCCGTGAGGGCAAGGAGCGCGTCCGCACGGTTCTTAAGCTTATAGGCATGCCGCTTCCAGCCCGCCGCATAACGGTTAATATCAGCCCCGCAGACGAGAAGAAAAGTGGCAGCGGCTTTGACCTTCCGATGGCCTGCTCCGTGCTTCTTGCAATGGGCTGTTTTAGGGCCGATTCATTTAATGACACCTTCGTATCAGGTGAGCTTGCCCTGTCAGGCGATGTGCTGCCTGTAAGAGGCATGCTTCCTATGCTTTTATCCGCGCGCGAAGCAGGACTTACGAAATGCATCATCCCAAAGGAAAATCTCAGTGAAGCTGCGCTTGTTCCAGACATGACTTCCATCGGAGTCTCATCTATAAGCGAGCTCATAGATTACATAAAAAATGAAAAAATCCCCGAAACCGATACAGAGCTCAGTTCCGATATCTGTGAAGACAGGTACTTGGACTTTAAGGAGCTTCATGGCCAGAAGGTCTCGAGAAGAGCCTGTGAGATTGCTGCTGCCGGCATGCACAATCTCTTAATGTACGGTCCTCCTGGTGCCGGAAAAAGCATGATTGCGAAGTGCCTGCCTTCTATTCTCCCTCCGCTCACTAACGATGAGAAGCTCGAGCTGATGAAGATCTACAGTGTAAGTGGAAGGAAGAATTTTTCGTATGATAAAATTATTCGTCCATTCAGGAGCCCTCATCACACTGTAACTGCCATAGCCATGTCAGGAGGCGGCAATGCCGTAACTCCCGGTGAGATAACCATGGCTCACAATGGTGTACTTTTTTTAGATGAACTTCCAGAGTTCAAGCGCGATGTATTAGAGGTTCTGCGTCAGCCGCTGGAGGAGGGGCATATAAATGTCGTGAGGAACAGGTATCAGGAGGAATACCCGGCTGATTTTCTGTTTGCAGCTGCGATGAATCCGTGCCGCTGTGGCTACTACCCTTCGACCAGATGCACCTGCTCTGTAAGCTCGATAAGAAACTATCTCTCAAAGATATCACAGCCTCTTTTAGACCGTTTTGACATCTGTGTAGAGACTAAAAAAATAGGCATCACTGAGCTTTTGGGAGATTCAGATGATGAGGACTCTGCCTCTATCAGATCACGGGTTGTTGAGGCCTCTGAGATTCAGAATGAGCGCTACAAGAATAAAAGCTATAACTTCAACTCTCAGGTGCCCTCTGCTGATATAGAGGAATACTGCCGCATGAACTCAGAGATAAAACAGTTTGTCGCAGAGATGTTCGTAAAGCTCGAGCTTACAGCCAGAGGCTATTACAGAATTCTTAAGGTCTCACGCACGATAGCAGACCTGGCCGGAGAAAAAGATATCACAAAAGAGCACATCGCGGAGGCCTGTTTTTTCAGGACTATTGACCGCAGATTCTGGGAGGCAGCACTATGACTATTGAAGAGTTTGGTTTTTCATCTACGAGACATTTTACAAGGGGAAAAAAGAGAAAGCTATTAGAGATTTACCCTACCGTATTCAAGCTTCTTGAGGCCTCTGATGCCGATATTTTACACTACGAGATAATCTCTGAAAAGGAGCTGTGTGCTTTTAGAACGGAGCTTACATCTCTAAAATTAAAAGAGAGTTTCAGACGTTTCACAGAAAGCGGATATAACCTGGTTTTAAGCTATGACAGCACTTTTCCTGAGCCGCTGCGATACATTCACGAACCGCCTGTCGCACTTTTCTACAACGGAAGCCTACCAGATCCCGATGAGAAGCTTGTCGCTATGGTAGGTGCCCGCCGCTGCTCTTCATACGGTAGAGTAATGGCTGGCAAAATAGCCTCAGACCTTGCATCCTTCGACTATTCTGTAATAAGTGGAATGGCATATGGCATAGATACCTACTCACAGAGAGGAGCCCTCGAGGGAGGCGGAAAGACCTATGCCTTCGTCGCAAACGGACTTGACATCTGCTACCCTGAGACAAACAGAGACCTATACACAGAGATTCCAAAGCACGGTGCGATAATAACAGAATTTGCTCTTGGAACACAGCCTCTTCCGGAATTTTTTCCGGACAGAAACAGGCTTATAAGCGGACTCTCAAGGGCAGTTATAGTGATTGAAGCCAGAGAACGCTCCGGAAGCCTTATCACCGCTGACTTTGCCTTAGACCAGGGCCGGGATGTCTATGCCCTCCCTGGCAAAATAACCGACCCTTTAAGTGCAGGATGCAATAAGCTCATATCTCAGGGTGCCGGAATTATCCGCTCATCTGAGGCACTCATAGAAGAGCTTGAACTGTCTTACAATCCGGATGCCATAGTGCATATCGAAGAAGAGATAAAAAATTCAGGCCTTAAGCCTGATGAGATAAAAGTGTACAGTGCTTTTGATTTTAATGCGAAAAGCATAGACGAAGTGCAGGCAGAATGCGGCCTTACACTTCTTGATATATTGGGAATTGTATCGACTCTTACAGAGAAGGGATTCTTAAAAGAGGTATTCTTGAATCACTATGTAAGGAATATGGCATGAAGTCATTTTTTATTCTTAAGGACGTACTTTCTGATATAGGCAAAAGTAGCTTCTTCACCCTTATCGGCATTCATCTGAAGCAGCTTGTATAGAAGTGCATCTGACTCCGGATGGATTATGTAATGGCCACGGCCCTTCAGATAGTACGTAAGCGCTGAATCGTCCTGGTATTTATCACCGAGGTAATTCTTACTGGCCGAGATTCTGTCGATAAACATCTCTACTACATACTTGACAGGCATCTTCATACCAGTAAGAGGCATCTCTCCATCCTTTGCATTTATATCGTAGTCTATCCAGTACTCGTAGTGATGCTTGTTTCTGCCCTTGTGATGGAGCCAGGCTGTAGAGAGGCCTGTCTCCTCACGCTCGGCATTGTTCGGGCTCCTCGTCCCCTGATAGTACCTGGCTCCTACTCTGAACTCTGTCCATGAATATTTCGAAAGGTCATGCAGCAGGCCCTGTTTATAAAGGCCCACCTTAAAACAGCCTTTCATTACGAGGTGTCTGTGATGCGTTATCGTCTTGAAGTGTAGAAATGCTTTTTTTAAACTCATATTACCTGCCTGTCAGAATAGAGACTGTACCTGATGGCACAGTTATCTTTTCATCATCAACACGTATTGGTTCATCAAAGAACTTTTCTTCTCTGGTATTTGCAACTAAATACCATTTGCGGTCTCCTAAAAGAGAAGGAAGAGCATATGTCCTGTCCTCATAATAAAAATTCATGACGACCATAACGTCCTCACATTCCTCACCAGCGTACGCTCCGGCATAGAGGATTCCAAGGCCTTTCTTCTCAGGACCAATACCCATTATCCAAGGCTCGCTGTCATGATATGAGAGGTCTGGAAGACCACAGCCTATGTAATCATTCTGCCTCATAGGCTTTTTTGTACGAAGATTCGGATGAGCTTTCCTGAACGCTGATAACTGCTTTACAAATTCTCTTAAGAGCTTCGCGTCCTTTTTATTTGAAAACTGAACCCAGCCAACCGGATTATCCTGACCATACGGATTGTTGTTTCCATCTGCCGAATTAAGTGACTCATCACCCTCAGTAATAAGCGGAATACCCTGTGAGAGGAAAAGCAGAGTCAGGTCGTTCCTGACACAGATATAGCGCTTTTCATTTACATTACGGCTGTTAGTCTTACCCTCACAGCCATGGTTTGCGCTGCAGTTATAGTTACTTCCGTCCCGGTTGTCCTCACCATTTGCCTCGTTGTGTTTCTCACCATAGCTGTAGGCATCTAGAAGAGTAAAACCTGTCTTTTCTGCTGCGTAGTTTACAAAGCCAAACTTCTCACCCTGTTTTCTCATCTGGTTCGCAAGCTCCGCTACCGAACCGTCCATATGGTTCTCAAGCTTTCTCAGAGGATAGATGAAGTCATCATTGTAGTAGAAAAATCTCTTGTGATCCTCATTTGAAAGTCCTCTCTCATCTGTTTTCTCATAGAAAATCTTCACATCCGAAAGCTTAGGATGCTTAAGAATATAGTCAATAGGCAGACCTTCACCAATCAGATGAAAGCCATCGACCTTGTATCTAAGATGCCAGTAGATAAGGATATTCGTGATAAATCTTGGATTTGAAATGGCCTTCTCGGTCGTGAATGAAAACTCCATCAGAATCTCCATTCCGGATTTATGAATGGCATTAACCAGTAATTCCATTCCTCTTTGCGGATCTGCACCGAAATATGACGCCTTCGGCGCAAAATAAGACGCGTCTCCATATCCCCAGTAATTAACCCCAAAAGGATCTGAAGTCACCTCTCCGACAGAATCGTCAGGCTCTGTGACCTTATATGCGTGGTATCTGATCTCTTCAAACTCATAGAGCGGCATGAAAAGAAGAGAGGTCACACCAAGTCCTTTTAAGTACTGAATCTTTCTGATGATTCCCCTGTAATTTCCCTTATACGCTGCGGAAATGCCATTCGACTCTGTAAAGCCTCTTATATGAAGCTTATAGATGACCATATCCTCAGGTGCAACAGGCGAAAGCTTCTCACTGTAGTCAGAGACGCTCTTTCCGATACCTCCATAGACGAAATAATTATTCTTTTTTCTGGTGATGTCATTCCATTTTTCTCTGCCGATAATGACAGGAGCGTATGGGTCTAAATAAACACCATCCCTGTCCTTTAACAAGTAGCAGACTTCACCACTTAGTTCTGGGAAAAATACGGAGTAAACCCTGCCTACACTGAATAACTTAGGTATAGCAATCTCTTTTAGCTTTTTCTTTGTATTCTTATCGTAAAAAATGACAGAAAGGCTGCCTTCTCTTCTGGCCACCACAGTAAGCTCTATTCCCTTCCTGCGATGAAATGCACCAGGGTTTAAAAAGCTGCCTTTTTTCATTTCATAGTTCATATAATCTCCAAACTCGCTCATTTAATCGTATTCGGAAATCATTATAACATAAAAGAGGACTAAAAATCCCAATATTTTATAAATTTCCAAAAGCTTCCCTGATAAACGGAGAAGGATAATAGCTGTGATTGCCGTACCGGCCGGAAACTGAGATATAGAGGCTCTTTTTCGCGCGGGTCATCGCCACATAGAAAAGCCTTCTCTCCTCTTCTATCCGCTCAATGGAATCAGCCTTCTCTGACGGAGTTATCCCGTCGCAGGCTCCAATGATAAAGACAGTATCGAATTCAAGACCTTTAGAGCCGTGAAAAGTATAGTATCCGACAGATTCAGACTTTGGCTTCCGGCTCGCTGTATAGAATGCATGGTCCTTTTCCTCAAGCATTGCACCACAGAATTTATCTATTTTTCTATAGCCCTGCGCTTTTTTTGCCAGATTATCGGCATGTTTTAAATAGATAGAGGCGTCCACCCCATTCCTGTATGAAAAATCACGGATGAACTTACCGTACTCCATTTTTCTTATGATAAAATTAATCGCTGCCGCAGGAGAAAGCTTTGACAGGAAATCGATTTCCCTGATAAATGCCTCTGCATCTTCTTTAAAGACAGTTTTCTGCATCTTAAAGAGCCACTCTCTCTTATCAATTTCTTTCCTGCCTAAACCTATAAGAGCTATATTCCTGTCAGGATGAGTAAGAGCCGTTAAGAAATGTTCCCTATCCACAATTCCTTTCTGTGAAACTAACAGATACGAAATGATATCACTGAACACAAAACTCTTATAGAAAAATAAATCTCCTCCGCCTTCTTCGTCTGAAAGCCTCGCAAGCTCCTCCATAAGACAGGCACTGACCATACGATTTCTATATAGTACAGCTATCTGAGCCGGGTCTGCTCCAGCCTTAAGAAGTTCGTTTATTTTTCCAGCGACAAGCCTTCCCTCCTCGTGCTCATCTGCCGCTGTGATGATTTCTACTGAGCCTATTTCGGCAGAAAAAGCCTTCAGATTCTTTTCAAAGCGGGCTTTGTTTTCTGAGATAAGATTTGCCGAGGATTCCACTATAATTGAATGACTGCGGAAATTCTGATTAAGGATCACAGTCTCTGCATCAGGATAGTCTCTCTTAAACTGCATAAGAAGCTTCGGATCAGCCCCTCTGAAGCTGTATATGGCCTGATCGTCGTCTCCTACTAAAAAGAGATTGTTATCAGGTCCTGCAAGCTCTGTTATGATGTCATACTGAAGCCTGTTCATATCCTGTGCCTCATCCACGAGGATAAATGGAAATCTCCGTCTCCACAGATCTAGTCTTTCAGGATTATCCTTAAAAAACTGCTTTGTTTCCACAAGTATATCATCAAAGTCAAAATACCCCTCACAGACAGTATGACCCCTGAATGAAGCTATAATGTGCTTCATCTCAGCTGTATTTATCTGATTGGGATAGAGGTTTTCATCTAAGATTCCGGTATTTTTGTAGAAACTGATTGCACGAAGAAGGGTCGTAAAAAAGTCCTTATCAGTCTCTTTTATGCCGCACTCATTTACGGAAAGCGATAAAAGACCTAGTGCCTTTCGTCCTGAAATAAGCTTCTCCGGTCTTACCCTGCCTTCCTTAAGCAGGATATTATAAAAAATAGAATGGAAGGTCCCAAACGCAGGTGATGGATAGATATGATTTTCGTCCTCACATCTCTTCTTCATGGATGCTGCGGCATCCCTTGTGAATGTGACGACTAGTATCCTGCGTGGCTCAATGCCCCTATACTTCACAAGTGAGCTGATTCGCTCAGTGATAACAAGGGTTTTGCCGCTTCCCGGCCCCGCCATGCATAGACAGGGCCCTCTGAAGTGACTTACAGCCATCTGCTGTTCTTTAGAAAGAGTCTTTCCCATACTTAAATCCCCCTTTTTATAATCAGCCCTCGAGCTTCTTTATTCCTGCCTCAATTCTCCTAAGAGATTCATCCTTTCCAAGAATCTCCATTATCTGGGTCGCACCGCCCGGTGTAGAAGCTTTTCCAGAAAGCGCTGTACGAAGCGGCCACATAACAAAGCCTACCTTTACTCCCTTTTCGGTAGCGTATGCCTTAAGAGTTTCAAAGAGTGCATCGTTAGAATAGTAATCCTGCGCCTCAAGAACCGGATAAACCGATTTTAAAAGCTCTAAGGAATTTTCCTCTGTGCATTTATTTTTCTTATTGATGTAGAGAGATGTATCGTACTCCGGTACCTCCTCGAAGAAATCGATAAGCTCTGCGATATCAGGGAAGATCTCTATCCTCGACTGGACTAAGGACGCAATCTTCTCCTTGTCACAGTCTCTCTTAACAGTCTCATTTATATACGGAAGAGCCTTCTTATAGAAAGCTGCAGGATCCATCTTCTTGATGTACTCGCCGTTCATCCATTTAAGCTTTGTAGTATCGAATACAGCAGGAGACTTGCTTATATGGTGATAGTCAAACTTCTCGATGAGCTCAGGAAGGTTCATGATCTCCTGGTTATCCTCAGGGCTCCATCCAAGGAGTGCCACGAAGTTTACGATAGCATCTGTCAGATAGCCCTGATCCACAAGGTCCTCAAATGATGAGTGGCCGCTCCTCTTTGAAAGCTTCTGGTGCTGCTCATTTGTGATAAGCGGGCAGTGGATATACTTAGGGATTTCCCAGCCAAAGGCCTCATAGAGCCTGTTATACTTAGGTGATGATGACAGATACTCGTTTCCTCTTACTACGTGAGTTATTCCCATCAGATGGTCGTCTACTACGTTCGCGAAGTTGTAGGTAGGATAGCCGTCTGACTTGATAAGGATCATATCGTCGAGCTCGCTGTTATCGACTGTGATATCTCCGTAGATCTCGTCATGGAAAGTCGTAGTTCCTGTACGGGGATTGTTCTGTCTTATGACATAAGGCTTTCCGGCAGCAAGGTTTGCCTCGACCTCCTCCTTTGACAGGTGAAGACAGTGCTTGTCATAGATAGAGATAGTCTTCTTCTCACCGTTCTCGTCTACAACCTCCTGCTTAAGGCCCTCAAGCCTCTCAGGTGTACAGAAGCAGTAATAAGCCTCACCCTTATCGATAAGCTGCTTGGCATACTTCATATATATGCCCTGCTTTACACGCTCGCTCTGCACGTAAGGTCCGCAGCCACCATCCTTATCAGGTCCCTCATCATGCTCGAGACCAGTCTCCTTCATAGTTCTGTAGATGATATCTACAGCGCCTTCGACATATCTCTCCTGGTCGGTATCCTCAATACGAAGGATAAAATCACCGCCGGCATGCTTTGCTATAAGGTAAGCATATAATGCCGTACGAAGATTTCCGACGTGCATTCTTCCTGTAGGTGATGGTGCAAAACGAGTTCTTACTTTCATTGGTTTCTTCTCTTCTTTCTGTGCCCTTCTTACGGGCTTATTTTTATTCTTTTCCTGTTTTTCCTCTGGAACAGTCTTTATAGTTTTTTCAGGCTTTTCCTCTGGAACAGCCTCTTCTGTTTTTTCAGATTTTTCCTCTGAAGCAGTCTTCTTTTCATTTTCTTCTTTATCAAGAGACTTCAGGATACTATCATCCTCTTCTTTTCTTAATCTGTCAAGTCCACAGAGCCTGTCTACGGATTTTATTATCTCCATGATCTCAGGTACATAAAAGTCTGCTTCCTTCATCAGCCTGTCGATCTCATCACGTTCACTCTTTACCTGATGAGTCTCGAGCCTGATCTGCTCTCTTACCGCCGAACGCTTCTCCACAAGCTCCTTATGGACATCCTTCATGGCTTCCTCATCATTTAAGGCAGCCGCCTGCTTAAGCCAGATTTTGCTGTCATAGAGACGCAGCGGTGCAAGAAGACGGAGAAGATAGTCATCCCAGTATGTCAGGTCCTCATCGTCCTTTACGAACTTTTCTCTCCTGTAGTTAAAATCATCATAAGCATTGTAGAGATATAAAAGCTCTGTAGATGAGTGGACGTGGTACTTGTCTGCAGTAGCATTTACAGCCTTTGTGACATTGGCGTACTCCATCCTTGTGACATTTAAGGTCGTAATTGTGGAGTTTAAATCTCTAAGAAGAGCCTTCCTTCTCCTGATAGAAGATGCCTGCCACATGAATATAAGCATCGCAAGCACACCAAAGGCAAGAAGAAAAATACCCGCCGTCTGCGATGCGCTGCCGCCTCCAGCCGCTATCAGAAAAATAAGAGTAGCAGCAAAGAGAACCATCAGCAGATAGCAGATTTTTCTAGCAAAAGAACTCTGCGCAGTCGCTTCATCGAAATCGAGCTTCAATTCTCCCTTGTCAGCTTCAAGGGCATGCATTTTTGCAGCCGTGTTTGCCTGATAGACCTCATTCTCCTTCATGCGGTCTATTTCACGCTGAATTGTGCTGTCATTTTCAGCAATAAGGTCATAAGCGTCATCAGAGATAGCCTTTGGAGCATCCATAAAACTCTTTCTGCTCTTCTGCGCCTTCTCTATGGCTGCAGCTGCCTTCTTTACAGCTGACGCTTCCCTGGGCTTTAAGTCATTCAGCCTTTTTATGTCCTCTAAGTATTTCGTTAGTACACGGTATTCGGCCTTTTTCCCTTCGATATCCTTTGTCTCTGCAATAATCTGCTCACAGGAATCGAGGATCATGTGCTCTATTTTCTTTGGACTGTCGATGTCATCAATCGCTGCTGCCTCATCTATTAAGTCCTTGAAAACCTCGTCTTCGCTTTTATTTTTTTTCTTCTTTCCAAATCCAAACATTTACGCTCCGTACCTTTTGATGTAGTCAGACTTAAGTCCATTTACAAAGTCATGGATGTCTGTGTCTTCGGAGGTTATATTTTTGATAGCATCATCAATCTTTTTAGTCTCGCCTGCTGCCTTAAATACAGCCCTGGCCCTCTCCAAGTCATCGTCGCGGATATGATAGGTATTTACGATATCAGCAATACTTTCTTCATCATTCTGCTCCATAAGAGCAAAGAGAAGCTGCATCAGACTTTTTATACTGAGGTTGTGCTCATATGCCTTTTTGTACCAGGCCGCTGCCTCATCAAAGAGAAAAAGTCTGGCATATGCATAGCCGATATCGTGGCAGATATCACCATAGATATTTCTCTTTAAGTCTCCCGAAGCCAGGATGTTCTGATAGGCAATTATTGCCTTCCTGATATTTCCGTTTTTAATAAGGAGATCTGCCCGCTTCTTTTTCTTTTCAACTGGAGAAAGTCCGGCCTGAAGCTGAACCTCACGTACAGTATCCTTTATCTCCTTAGGTGTCAGATAACCGCAGGATGAGAGGATCATCTCTATCAGCACATGAAACGGAGTCTTTGCGTTTAGTCCCGAACGCAGCCTCTCTGCAAGCTCTCTGTATCCTGCTTCATCTGATATCCAGTTAATAAGCTCATCAGAGATAAAATCAGCCTCGATTATATCTGTATGGTGAAAAATAAACCAGCTCAATTCCTCAATCGAGTAAATATTAACAGAGACGCTTTCGATATAAAAAGGCGCGGCCGCAATAGGCCTTTTACATAGAATAAGTTCACCCATTTAATCAATTCCAATCGTAGTAGTAAAAGTCTTTCCGCTTCCTCTGGCTATCTCTCCGAATCCCAGGTCAAGGATCTTAATACTTACCTTTTTATCTGAGACAGGGGTTGCGGTTATACGAAGCCTGGTCAGCCTGTTTTCCCTTACAGGAAGATCCTTAAGCTTTAAGACAGAGACAACAGTCTTTCTCGAATCAGGCTTTCCGATATAGATCTCGACTTCAGGTGAGCCATCGAGAATCGCCTCACACTCACCCTTCTCCTCATACCAGCTCTCACCAGCTCTGATAAGAGGATAAAACTTGAGCTCATTTAAGTCTGAGACCTTAAGAGAAACATTAAGCTTAAGCTCGTGGTCTCCCACATAGGTATAGCCCCAGTTTACACTCTTCGTCTTTACCATGGCTGCATACACAGCCCCTCTGGTATAGAGGTTCTGTCCGATAAATACCCTGTGTCCTAAGAGTGCTCTCTGTAGAGAGAGATTCATCCACTCTTTAGAAAATCCTGAACCGGTCAGATATATAGCAGAAACCTGATTCCCAGCAAGCATCTGCTTTAAAACGTCGTCAAATGACGAGTCCTTATCATTCTCATCAAGTGTAAAATATTTCTCATCGAGAGTTATAAGCTCACCATCATCGGAAGAGTTCTTATTCAGTCTCAGCGCATAGACATTTAAGTCCTCGCACTCAAAAAGCGCCATATCATGCTTTTTAAGCTCCGAAAGCTGTGAGAGACAGTAATAGTAAAAAGCTTCCTTTTTATCGATTACAGCTGTTTTTTGAATGTCAATACCGATTCTTGACGCAGCCGCAGTAAAGAGTGATACAGCCTCCTTTGTAACATCCTGCACGCAGAAGACTATCATCTCAGTCTCACGGACTCCGCTCATGCTTTGTGCCATCTCAATGAGTCTTCTTAGGTATATGGTAAAAATATCCGAAGCCTCATAAAGTCCGGCATCGACTATAATTTTCTCTCCTGAAAGAGCTTTCTTATAAAAATCCTTTACCGGAGTAAAACCGCTCTGATCAGCCCTGCTTAAAGCCTCTTCACCTGTATACCACTGCCCTATTCCATCCCGCTTTGTCACGGCCATCGGAACACAGTAATTTTCCTCACCATAAACTAAGGAAACTGTAGTAGGCTCAGCTCCATCCGGATTAATGTAGCTTATAAGAGCACGACTTTCAGAAATATCTATTCCGTAGACGGCTCCTGTTCTTGTCCTCACTTCATTTTCCATATATCACACCATCGAAAAAAGGTCATCTGAGGATATATCAAGCTTAAGGTACTCTTTAAGGCACTCAGACAGTGCTTCGTCCCCCGCCTTCTCTTCCTCCGAGATCTCGTTTATAAGTCCGAATCTGCTCTTTACGACCCCATCAGGATAGTCCTGATTTGAAGCGGTACCGCTGCCAAGGCGCTCACCCTTCTCATCCCTGATCTCGTACCAGGCGCTCTCTCCTCTGAAAAGTACAAGCGACGTGATATAGATGCCATCATAAACCTCATCCATATCCAGGATTTTCTCATTTTCCTCACCAGGGTATAAAACTGCAGTAAGCTGCTGCCCGAAATCAGCCTTTGTCTCAATAAATACTCTCTCGTAGAATCCAAACTCTCTTACAAGACGGATGTCCATTTTTTTGTAGAATGAAAAATATGTCCCGTCCAGTACATTCTCCGTAAGAAGCTCTCTTGCTATACTAAGCTCATTTGGCTTTAAGGTCCCCATGGTGGAATAGTGCTTTAAGAGCGCAGTCTTTACACTGGCATTTATCTCATTATCTGATACATAAGCGTCTTTTATCAGCTTAAAGAATTCATCATCAGGATTTAATGTTTTTCCAAGTACATACCTGTCTGAAAAATAAGTCAGTGCAGCCATGTTAAGCTCATTATCAGGGTGAACAAGCCTGCATGACATAAAGATATCTCCAGTCTCCGGATAATCACCCTCCTCATATATCTCCTGCTCCAAAATTCTTTCCGACAGATCACTTACATCAAGTCCCCTGGCATTCGCATACTTATAGACAGAAATAAGCTCTTTTGTAGGGGCCTTGTAAAACCTGCACAGATACTCGAGAGTCACAGTATTTGACAGATAGTGGGCTATAAGCCAGGTACAGAGCGCTACAAGGAACTGGTCCTCTCCAGCCTCCCTGCATAGTCCTGTCGCGAGATGTAGAAGCAGGTTCTCAGGAACGTTAAAGGCATAGACCTCCTTCATAAGAGCAAATGCCTGGTCAAGCCTCTCCCTCTCGATAAGAGTTCTCAAGTAGAACGAAACAACTGGCAGATCTCTGTCCTTCAGGTTGAGATCCCCTGGGATTTCATCAATACTTATATCATTAAAATCATTTGTACATATAAGCCCATCAGCATGTGACTGCTCGAGATCCGGCGTTACCCAGACTTTTTTTGAAGCATTATCGCCTGTCTCATCCGATAACTCTGGAAGAAGCTTCTCAGTATAAAATAAATCCTTTTCAGCGAAAATACCATTCTGATTCGTAAGGACAGTAAAGAAGTCATCACTTCCTATCCCAATTATAGCTGAATGATTATGAAGCTCAGTGACATACGGCTTATCAAGCTGCTTTGTATATACACTGAGCTGTCCGGAATCTTGTGAGAGGCAGAAAATCTTAAGCGCATCCTTAAGCTCAAACAGCTTTTCTTTCAAATCCTGATCAAAGAAATTGCTCTTATACAAATCTCTGTAGATAACTGAGAGATAATCGTCAATACTCCCCTGCTGAAGCTTTTCTATCGCAAACCGTTCTATCTGACTCCTGTAAGAATCATAGATATCCGGCTGTCTGTCCTTGTACATGATAACATTAGCGTACAGATACTTTCGTTTGTCCTCAGACAGCTCTCCATCATCATAGGAAAAATAAAGGAGCAGCAGGCGTGGCAGCATATCCGTATCTGACTCATCGATACAGTACATGTAATTCTCATAGATGCCTGTCAGATTCAGGTCTAACTCAATGCCTCTCTTGTACCAGATAGCATACTCTTTCCCGATGCACCTGTTCCTTAAGAGGTAAGAGATAATTGCTGAAAGCAGAGACGTATCATCATACCTGTCAAACAGCTTTCCTGCAAAATCAAAGACAGCAATACTATAATCCTTCATGTCATAGAGGAACTCTGTGATATACGGCACAATCTCACGGCTTAAAACTCCGTTCCTCTGTCCAAACCGTAGAATTGCAAGTGAGAAGCTGTCAAGCTGCCCTATATACTGCGGATAGGCATTCATCACATCAAGTGCTTCAGCATAGAGAACCGGTGAATGATGGCCTTTGTTAATCCACTTCCTGATATCGGAAAGACGCTTAAGCGGGTTTTCGCTGTACTCCTTTTTAAGGAAGAGAAGGAACCAGAAAACCCTCGCATCATCAAGTTCGTTTTCGATAGCCTCTATCTCTGCAGTAATCCTGTCTACATATCCTTCCTCAGAATCAAGAAGCGAGCAGAGGTACAGAAGAAAAGCCCACTCGAAGCTCTTCTTCTCGGTAATCATCTCTTTAAGCATAGCTATCGTAACAAGTGCATCCTTCTTATCACCTGCTACGATCTGAGCCATGGTTCGGTACAGCAGTGAAAAAATATCCGCTGGATTTTTATCTAGAAAATATTCGGTAGTCTCTGTAACGGACTTTAAGAACTGATCTGTATCAGTCTTTCTCAGTCTGAAATCTAAGTAATCTTTTAATGCGTCACAAATAATCCGCTTTTTCTCGCGGCCCGTTTCGTATACTTTTTCATCACGGCCATAGGTGGAAACAGTTATCTCCTTTTCTATCAGGACTCCGTTTCCCTTAATGGTAAGTTTTGTAGTGTTTACCCCCGGATGGATACGATCTTTTTTTATAAAGAAAGGTACCTCAAGCGTACCGCCATAAAAATCATCATCGCTGGCTGCTGTCATGCCAAGGGTCACAAAACTGTTCTCTGGCACAGAAAAAGTAAGCGATACATATCCGTCAGTATTTCTCGTGATACGGAAAGTTTCCTTTACATCCTCATTTACTGCATAGTAATTTAAGTCACTTGGGAAAACATGCAGACGGATAGGATCCTTTAAGCTGTTCTCACACAGAAAGCTCTCCAAGGCCATAGGAGTATATCCCATAGTACCGGTAAGAGCCCTGTAGCTTAGAAAAGCCTCTTGAAAATGCCTTTTTAGAAGTCTCTTGAAATCATCAGATGCAAAAACAGAAACTGCTGACCTGCGGTCATTTTTTTCAAGCTCATAGAGGTCTGATAACTCACGGATTTCCCCACTCACAGTCTCCGGATACTTCTCCGTAACTGTAAATGAATATGGAATAGTAAGGTTATAGCCGTCAGTAATAACAGTAAAATGACCGTCAAGCTTTATTCCAGGGCAGAACCCCGCAGTATGTGCACAAAAGTAAAGACTAATCTCTCTGCCTGAAAAATCACTCTGCTCTACAGTAACGTACGCGTTCGAAGAGCAGATTTCACCCTCGAGCGGTGTGTCACTTTCTGTATAGATACGCAGACTTCCATCTATATCACGGCCCTCAGACCCGCTTTTTACTATAGAGGCCGGCTCAGCAGCCGGCTTAGGAAAGCTGCGCTCGAATTCTCCCTCTGCGAGACGCTGGATTTTTTCTTTCAAAGAAAAGTCCTTTCTTTACATAAATGTCAAAAATACTATAATGATTATAAATGTTTTTCTGTTTTTATTCAACAAAAAGGAGTTATTAAAAATGTTAAAACACAAAGACCACTTCCATGGAAGCGACCTTGAGCTTATTGAAAAAATGTACGGAATCAAAAAGGAGGAAATCGTAAGCTTCTCTGCAAACGTAAATCCTCTTGGAATCTCGCCAAAGCTCGCGAGTGACCTGTCTGATCACATCCACTGCATAGAGACCTACCCTGACAGAGACTATGCTGACCTGAAGAAATCTATAGCCTCATATGCCTCCTGCGATGAGAAGAATATCATCGTAGGTAACGGCTCTACAGAGCTGATCTCACTCTTTATAGAGGTCACAGCTCCAAAAAAAGCCATGATCCTTGGGCCTACCTATTCAGAGTATGAAAGGAGCATTACCTTAAGTGGCGGACGCACCTCCTACTACCCTCTCCGTGAGGAGAATAACTTTGAGCTGCCGGTTGATGACTTCATAGAGCATCTCTCAGACGATCTCGACCTTATCGTGCTCTGCAACCCAAACAACCCTACCTCATCTGTTATTACAAATAAGGACATGAGACGGATTCTCGACTCCTGCAAGGAGCATGACATCTATGTGATGGTAGATGAGACCTATGTCGAGTTTGCGAAGAACGAGCCGGAGATCACATCTATCCCACTTACCGCTGACTACAACAATATCATCGTACTGCGCGGAACTTCGAAGTTTTTTGCAGCTCCTGGACTGCGTCTCGGCTACGCTGTAACAGGAAACGAAGATATCCTGAAGGAGATAAACCAGAAGAAGAATCCATGGATGATCTCATCTCTTGCCGAGGAGGCTGGGAAAATAATGTTCTCAGATGCGGATTACATCAATGCCACAAAGGACCTTATTTTTTCAGAGAGAAAAAGGCTTTTTGATATATTTAAAAATAGTACGGTTTTTAAACCGTACTACCCTAATGCGAACTTCATGCTGCTTCAGATACTGACGCCATCTGAAGACAGCCATTCACTCTTTGAGAAGTGCATCCGTGAGAAGCTGATGATCCGCGACTGCTCTACCTTCCCATTCCTTTCTGACCGCTATATCCGCATCTGCTTTATGAAGCCTTCGGATAATGACCGGCTTTTGAAAGTGCTGCTGCCTTAGTTTTCTCCATAGCAGTAATGATTGCAAAAAGCATGATGCTGTATATAGGCCAGGTGATCAGGTTCTTTACAAGCCTTGGGATTAGAAGCGCCTTAAATGCCTGCCCATATAGGATTGAAAGCCAAAGAGTGTTCAGTATCAGATTATTTACTACTGTTACTACTCCATGAGCTGCAAAGCACCTTACGATACCAATCTGTTTTCTATAAAGGAAAAGTCCATAAATGAAGGCCGAGAGCATCGCTCCTATAGTAAACCCAGGAAAAAATGCCCCGTCCGGCCTTATGCAGTAGTTTATTATATCTAGTGCTGCTGCTGAGAGCGCTCCAGTTAAAGGCCCGAACATTGCATCTATAAGTACTATCGGGATCCATGCGAGACCGATATGGATAAACTGTCCGATGTTGATCGTTGAGACCATATTGAGTACGGCTGATAATGCCATCAGCATAGCCACAGTGCATAAGACACGTACATTCTTAAGCTCTGCTGCCGAGTCCTTGATGTTTTGAATGAAATTTTGCATAAAAATACCTCCTTTGCAGTAAGTCCTTTAACCGCACAGGAGGGCGTCTCTTCCATGCAGCAGCGGGATGCGACCATAAAACCGTGAGCCGCATGGCTCTTCGTTCTGATGACAACTCCCTGTTCACCAGACACTTAACGTAATACAGTCTACTCTGCGTTTCAATTAAGTTTTCCAGAAAAGTATACCACACTTTTTTATTGTGTCAAGAAAAACAGACGGCCTTCGCCGCCTGTCTTTCTTTTTGTATAAGTATTTCTTTTTCCAACCAATTTTTTACTGTACTGAGTACAGAAGATCACCATATGTAGGATATGGCCAGAGCTCATGAGGAACACGGCTCTCAAGCTCATCGATAACTGCACGGAGAGAATCCATATCAGGAAGGATGGTATATCTGTTGTAAGTAGCAAGCTCCTTTACATCTTCCATACCGTCTTCCTTAGCGATATCTGCATCGAGCTTCTTTAATCTGCTGTAGAGAGTCTCAACCATATCAGCAGCCTGCTTCAAGAGTTCTTCCTCAACGTTAGTAGGAACTCCTGTGCCAGTGCTCTTCATGTCGTTTATCGTCTTTGAGAGGAACTGCTCATAGCGTAATGCAGCGCCGATGATCTCATCCTTTGTCATATCTGAAAGAGTCTGAGCCTCAATGTTGATCTGCTTGTAGTAGTTCTCATAGCTGATCTCATATCTCGAACGGATCTCTACCTCAGTATAGACCTTATTCTTGGTAAATACCTCTATTGACTCAGGAGAGATGAACTCCTCGGTAGCCTCAACTGTTGAAGGAAGGTTCTTAAGGCCTCTCTTCTCAGCTTCCTTAACCCACTCCTCTGAGTAACCATTTCCTTCGAAGATGATTCTCTTGTGATCGGTAAGGTGCTTCTTTACAAGCTCTGAAAGAGCTGAATCGAAGTCAGATGCCTTCTCGAGCTCATCAGCGTACTCGCTTAATACCTCTGCAACGATAGTATTTAAGACGATGTTAGGGCTTGCGATAGAAGCATTCGAACCGAGTGAACGGAACTCGAACTTGTTTCCTGTGAATGCAAACGGGCTTGTTCTGTTACGGTCTGTCGTATCCTGCGGAATATGAGGAAGAACAGCAGCTCCGATTGACATAAGTTTCTTGCTCTTGTCTGTATAGTCTGTTCCATCAATGATAGACTTGATGACATTGTCAAGCTCATCACCTACATAAACAGAGATGATAGCTGGAGGAGCCTCGTTAGCTCCAAGTCTGTGATCGTTTCCAGCTGAAGCAACTGAGAATCTCAGAAGTCCCTGATATCTGTCAACAGCCTCGATTACAGCTGTAAGGAAAAGAAGGAACTGAGCGTTCTGTGAAGGTGTATCACCTGGCTCAAGAAGGTTCTTTCCAGTATCAGTTGAAAGAGACCAGTTGTTGTGCTTACCTGAACCATTTACACCATCGAATGGCTTCTCATGGAGAAGGCAGTGCATATGATGCTTCTTGGCTACTGTCTTCATCAGCTCCATAGTAAGCTGGTTATGGTCTGTAGCGATATTTGTTGTTGAGAAAATAGGTGCAAGCTCGTGCTGAGCAGGTGCAACCTCGTTGTGCTCGGTCTTTGCGAGGATTCCAAGCTTCCAGAGCTCTTCATCAAGATCCTTCATGAAGCTCTTTACACGTGGCTTGATCTGTCCGAAATAGTGATCATCGAGCTCCTGTCCCTTTGGAGGCTTGTTTCCGAAAAGGGTACGACCTGTATAGAGAAGGTCAGGTCTCTTTCTGTATACGTCCTCATCGATAAGGAAGTACTCCTGCTCAGGACCAACTGTTGTAATAACTCTCTTGCTCTCAGTATCGCCGAAAAGCCGAAGAATTCTTACAGCCTGCTTGTCAAGAGCCTGCATAGAACGAAGAAGAGGTGTCTTCTTATCGAGAGCTTCTCCTGAATATGAGCAGAATGCTGTAGGGATGCAGAGTGTATCCTCTTTAATGAAAGCGTAGCTGGTCGGGTCCCATGCTGTATATCCTCTTGCCTCGAATGTAGCACGAAGACCACCTGAAGGGAAGGATGAAGCATCAGGCTCACCTTTAACGAGCTCTTTTCCTGAAAACTCCATCAGGACCTTACCGTCATCTGTTGGGGAGATGAATGAATCATGCTTCTCAGCGGTAACTCCTGTCATAGGCTGGAACCAGTGTGTGAAATGCGTAGCACCGTTCTCTAATGCCCAGTTCTTCATAGCTTCAGCGATAACATTTGCCATGTCCAGCTGAAGGTGGAGTCCTTCTTTAGTTGTTTTCTGAAGTGCCTTGTAGACATCCTTTGGAAGGCGTTTTTTCATAACGTCGTCATTGAATACCTTGCTTCCAAAGATCTCAGGTACGTTTGTCATTTTGTGTCTCCTTTCCTTAAATCAGATACCACTTGCACCATAGTTCTTGAGAACTCTCGCACTAGGGTCATCGACATCACAGTTCTCCCAGTTCTTGTTAGGCATCCAATATGCCGGGATCATCTGTGCCTGTCCTGGATAATATTTTTCAAAAAGATCTCTGTAGAGCAGAGACTCTTTTGTGAACGGAACCGGTGCGCCGCCCTGTACTCCATAAGCAGCTGCTTTCTTCTTGAACTCCTCATCAGTATAAACTGTTTCGGCGTATTCCTTTATATCATCGACCATCGAATGTCCGACTGCATCAGAAAATGCTGCCTTCTCACGGAACAGAAGGTCGTGAGGCAGGTAACCTGTGCCCTCAAATGCATGGCGGAGAAGGTACTTACCCTTATTATAGACATTCATCTTCATAGAAGGATCGATGCTCATTACATAGCTGGCGAAATCGAGATCACCGAACGGAACTCTGGCCTCCATAGACCAGGTGGAAATACACCTGTCGGCACGAAGCACATCGTAGAAGTAAAGCTCGTGAACTCTCTTCTCAGCTTCCTTCTGGAATTCCTCCGCGTTTGGAGCGAAATCGGTGTACTTATATCCGAAGAGCTCATCTGAAATCTCTCCGGTAAGAAGGACTCTGATATCACTCTGCTCATGTATAGCCTTGCAGCATAAGTACATACCCATGCTTGCTCTTATTGTTGTGATATCGTAGGTACCGAGCTCAGCTATAACCTCTTCCAGAGAATTGATAACCGTATCTCTGTCAATTATTACCTCATGGTGATTTGATCCGATATAATCAGCAGCTTCCTTCGCATACTTGAGATCGATAGCATCGGTGTTCATTCCGATGGCGTATGTCTCGATAGGCTTACCAAGGAGCTTCTGTGAAATAGCACAGACAAGTGAGGAATCAAGTCCTCCTGAAAGAAGGAAGCCTACAGGTGCATCTGCATCAAGTCTCTTATCAACAGCTGTGATAAGCCGCTCTCTGATGCCGGCACAGATATCATCGATGCTTCCCTTTATGTACTCGTGTCTCTCTGAAATGTCTCTATAAACTGTGAACTTTCCATCCTTGTAGTAGTATCCAGGTGGGAAAGCAATTATAGTCTTTACCAGGCCTACGAGCTCCTTTGCCTCACTGGCAAAGCAGATATGTCCGTTCTCTGCATAACCATAGAAGAGAGGTCTGATACCAAACGGATCTCTTGCTGCTATAAGTGAATCACTCTTCGCATCATAGATGACACAGGCGAATTCTGCATCGAGTCTCTTGAACATCTCAGTGCCATAGAGCTCGTACATCGGAAGAAGGATCTCGCAGTCGCTGTCACTCTTAAAAGTGTAGCCCTTATCCTCAAGGATCTTCTTTTCTTTTCTGAAACCGTAGAGCTCTCCGTTACATACGACTGCGCTGCCGTTTAATACGAACGGCTGCATTCCCTCTGGGGTGAGTCCCATGATAGAAAGTCTCTGGAAACCGAGCCTTTTGCTTCCAAAGTCCATTATCCTTTCATCGTCTGGTCCTCTGGAATGAGTCTTTGCAAAATGCTCTTTGAACGAAGCGTCGGAAATACCTGTTATATCCTCGACCGCTAAAATAGAACACATAAAGTTACCTCTTTTCTTTTCCTGTTTTCAGACAAAAAGCGCCACGGACTCCTTTAAAATGTGAAATCCGCAGCGCCTTTGCCGTTCAAACTTAAGTTGTAAAAAGTATAGGACTTTTATATCCCTTTGTCAAGGGTTTATTTCGTTTTATTGTCAGTTGTCTCTTCCTTTGCTGCATCCTCTGGCTTCTCAACTGCAGCGATAGCAGCCTTCTGCATAGGGATACGGCAGTTTTTGTTCGAGCCGAACTCAACGATAATAGTGTCATCATCTATATCGATAACGACTCCGTAAAAACCGCTTGTAGTAAGGACTGTATCACCGACTGCAAGTGAATTCATAAGCGCGTTCTTCTTCTTGGTCTCTTTCTGCTGAGGACGGATCATAATAAAATACATGAATACAAAAAGTATTACGATCCAGATCAGTGCCATAAGTCCTCCGCCAGATGTTGACTTGCTTAAAAATAATGGATTAAACATTTTTGCCTCCTGATATTCAAAAAACTTTAATCATTCTAACTGATTTGGCGTATTAAGTCAATCGCTTGTGATAATTTTTCTGATGAGCGTGCCTTAAGCCTGTTCCTTAGAAACCTCTGTAAGCTCCTCGAGCTTGTTTTTCTTGAAAGAAGCGTATTCGCCCGCGTCTATCGCGTCACGGATCTGCTCCATCAGATGATTGTAAAAATAAAGGTTGTGGAGCACACAGAGTCTCATGCCGAGCATCTCCTTAGCCTTCAGCAGATGATGGATGTAGGCCCTTGAATATGTGCGGCATGCAGGGCACTGACAGCCCTCCTCAATCGGTCTCATATCCTTTTCGTAGCGGGCATTGAAGAGGTTCCTCTTTCCCTTGTTCGTATATACGTGGCCGTGTCTTCCGTTTCTCGACGGATAGACGCAGTCAAAGAAATCGATTCCTCTGTCTACTGCCTCGAGGATGTTTGCCGGGGTACCGACTCCCATCAGGTAGGTAGGCTTGTTCTGCGGCAGATAAGGAACCACTACATCAAGTATGTGATACATCTGCTCGTGAGACTCACCCACTGCAAGACCTCCTACAGCGTAGCCATCGAGGTCGAGTTCACTGATTCTCTTTGCATGATCTATACGGATATCCTCGTATATAGCGCCCTGATTTATTCCGAAAAGAAGCTGTTTTCTGTTTATCGTATCCTCACGGGCATTTAATTCCGCCATTTTCTTCTTGCAGCGGACGAGCCAGCGATAGGTGCGGTCGACGGAATTTTTGACATAGTCATATTCAGCCAACGCATTCGGGCACTCATCAAAGGCCATCGCTATGGTAGAGCCGAGATTCGACTGGATCTGCATCGACTCCTCTGGTCCCATGAAGATCTTATGGCCATCTATGTGTGAGCGGAAGGTTACGCCCTCCTCTTTAATTTTTCTGATATCTGCTAATGAATATACCTGGAAACCGCCTGAATCAGTAAGAATAGGCCGGTCCCAGACCATGAATTTATGAAGGCCGCCGAGCTCCTTTATCGTCTCATCACCAGTACGTACATGGAGATGATAGGTATTTGAAAGCTCTATCTGGGTACCAATCTCGTGAAGGTCATCAGTAGATACAGCTCCCTTAATCGCTCCGACCGTTCCAACGTTCATAAAGACCGGTGTCTCTACCGTTCCATGAACAGTCTTAAAGGTTGCCCTTTTCGCCCGGCCGTCGACCTTACGTAAAATATATTCTGCCATACTATAGTTTTATCCTGTCAATTCTTGAAGACTGATTCATAAGAAGCGCATCCGCAAGAGTAAGCGCAGTCATACACTCGACAACGACCACAGCTCTTGGAACTATGACCGGATCATGTCTGCCCTTTATCTCGATAGTAGTATCATCAAAAGCGTCAGTCACAGTCGACTGCTCCTGAGCTATAGAAGGAGTAGGCTTGATATAAGCGCAAAGGATAATATCACTTCCGTCAGAGATTCCACCGAGAATTCCACCTGAATGATTTGTCTTTTTGTGTACCCTTCCATTTTCTGCAAAAAACGAATCGTTATTTGTAGAACCATTCGCCTGAGCTGCTCTGCACCCGTCTCCTATCTCAAAGCCCTTCACAGCACCAATAGACATCACAGCGTAAGCCAGCCTTGCGTCGAGCTTGTCAAAGACAGGCTCGCCAAGTCCTGCCGGAATTCCTGTAGCTATACATTCTACAACGCCGCCTGCAGAATCCTTCTTTTTCATGCACTCCTTTAAATAATCCGAAGCCTTTTCATAAGCCTTGTGATCAGGCATGTAGAGCGGATTATTCATGCCTTCGTCTAAGTCTGTTTTTTCTATCTGAACCGGCCCTATCGCCTTCGTATAAGCGTGAACCTCAATCCCGAATTCATCCAGGAGCTTAGCTGCAACAGCGCCTGCTGCAACCCGCGCTGCCGTCTCTCTTCCCGATGAACGGCCTCCACCTCTATAGTCTCTTATGCCATATTTTGAGAAGAATCCAAAATCAGCATGACCAGGACGGAATTTATCCTTTAAGTCAGAATAGTCCTTTGAGTGCTGATCCTCATTTCTGATAAGAAGAGCTATCGGTGTCCCCTCGGTCTTTCCTTCGAAAACACCAGATAATATCTCTACTCTGTCGGCCTCATTTCTCTTCGTTGTAAAAGCAGACTGCCCCGGCTTTCTCCTGTCGAGATATTTCTGTATATCCTCCTCAGAGAGATTAAGCCCTGCAGGAATGCCATCTACGACACAGCCAATTGCTGCACCATGGGATTCACCAAAGGTAGCCACCTTAAGCGCATTGCCAAATACTGAACCTGCCATATGTCTCCTTATTTAAGCTTTGCGATCCTGATGCTGTTTGGCTTGCCGATCTTTATAGGAACGTTCTTAAGGAGAATGATTTCTTTCTCGTGATCGATGTGGAAAGTACGCATCTCATTTGAGTCATGGTTTAACATAACGAAATACTTTCCGCCAGGGATTACAGCCATAGACTTCGGGAAATATCCACTTGTAGGCATCTGTCCCTTATGTGTAAGCTTTCCTGTCTTTTCGTCACGGGCAAACCAGCTTACTCCATTGAAGCCATCGATAGAGACATAGACATACTTTCCGTCATCTGAGATAACAAGCTCACTCGAAAGGTCAGAAAGGTCTGCCCCATCCATTGATGGGATTACCTGAACCTGCTCGAATTCAGGATTCTCTTTTCCTGTCTTGTATGAATAAACCTCTATCTCGTTTGTAAGCTCATCGAGAATATAGAGGAACCTTCCGTCTGCTGAGAACTTCTGGGCTCTTGGGCCTGAATCGAGGTTACAGCGGATAGTATCGCAGAGGTGCATTTTACCATGCTCGTAGTCGAGCTTGTAAACCTTTACCTGGTTTAAGCCATAATCAGCAGCTAAAAGGAATTTCTCATCAGGTGTAAGCCTTACGCTTGAAACCTTCGGATGGTCAAGTCTTCTGGCTAAAGCTGAGATAGCAACTCCCTGGTGGAAGATACCGTCTGCGATTCCTGCAATGCTTCCGTCTGCGTTCAGCCTCATCATAGTGACCTTTCCATCATGGAAGCCGCCTACGAAAAGGTAACGTCTCTTGGAATCAGTCGTCACACAGCAGCCTCTCATACCATCGATATCAGCCTGATTGATTTTTGTGATGTCACCGTTCTCATCGATAGAGAAAGAAGCAACACCTTCATCCTCGATTGAATAGAGGAACTTACCATCAGCTGATACATCGAGATCTGACGCATTGTTTATCGGAGCAACGCCTCTCTCTGTAAAAATACCTGTCTTCTCATCCACATCGTAGACATGGATTCCGATACTGTTCTCATGGGTGTATGTACCCACATATGCCACGTACTTACTCATAATTAAATCTCCCTGCGCCGCAAAAGATCACCTGGACAAGCCTCCGCCGGAACCTTGAAATAAATGGTCTCCTTCGGATGCGGAGCACTTTCTACCGGCTCTTTGTCCGCGTTAAAAAGTTTATCAATCCTTACAGGTATATTATCTCCATCTGGCTTCATAATTTCAATAGTTTCACCGACAGAAAATTTATTTTTCTGTGAAATCTTTGCAAAGCCATCGAAAATCTCCTCTATCTCACCGATGTATGTAGCACCCTTCTCATAGGTGTTCTCATCGTAGATCTGTGCCTCATCAGACGGCTTTCCGTAGAAAAATCCTGTAGTAAACTGTCTGTAGGTACACTCTCTTATCTCTGCCTCATACTTAGGGATGTTCTCATGATATTTTTCAACTGACTCAGCCAAGTCATCAAGAGCCATCCTGTAGGCCCTTACGACAGTTCCGACATAGAGGTCAGTCTTCATACGGCCCTCAATCTTAAGTGAATCGACGCCGGCATCAACGAGATCGTCCAAGTGTCCCACCATATTAAGGTCCTTTGAGTTAAAAATAAACGTTCCCCGTTCATTTTCCTCTATAGGCAGATACTCACCCGGCCTCGTCTGCTCCATAATAGCATACTGCCAGCGGCAGGGATGCGTGCACTGTCCCTGGTTTGCGTCACGCCCTGTGAAATAATTCGAGAGCAGGCATCTGCCAGAATAGGAAATGCACATGGCACCGTGTACAAAGATCTCCATCTCCATATCTGAAGGGATATGAGCCTTAATATCCTTAATCTCGGCAAGCGAAAGCTCACGGGCACCTACAACTCTCGATGCTCCAAGCTCATGCCAGAACCTAAAGATCTCATAGTTCGTATTGTTTGCCTGAGTCGAGATATGGATATCTGTCACACCGTTCGTAAGTATTCTTTTCGCCATTGAAAAGATACCAGGATCAGCGATAAGCAGAGCATCCGGAGCTAAGTCATTCAGCTCATGCAGGTATTTTTCCACGCCAGCAAGGTCATTGTCATGAGCGAAGATATTTACAGTGATATAGACCTTTTTTCCTCTCTCGTGAGCGAACTGTATGCCCTCTTTAATCTCTTCATTTGAAAAATTATCCGCTCCGGCACGGAGTCCGAAGCTCTCTCCGCCTAAATAGACGGCATCAGCACCGTACCTTATCGCAGTCTTAAGCACCGACAGATTTGCGGCCGGCGCAAGTAATTCCGGTAATTTCATTTTACGCTCCTATCATATATGGAAACAGCCAGCCCATCTCCTATAGGAAGGACTGTGGAGACAAGAGAGCTGTCAGTCATAATCTCAGATAAATACTGTCTTATCCGCTTGTGAATCGTCCTGTCCCTTCGCTCTAAGGCTTCCTTGGGCTCAAGTATCCTTCCGTCCTGAAGGATATTATCAGCTACAATCATAGCATGAGAGGCAAGAAGCGGTCTTATCAGCCTTAAGTATTCAGGATACTGACCCTTTGCAGCATCAATAAAAATAAAATCGTATTCTCCGTCAAGTCCCTTAAGGACCTCCGAAGCATCACCTGTAAGAAGAGTGATCGGTGCATCTGAATGACTGAAGTTTTCTTCTGCAGCCTTTATCCTTGGCTCATAGTCCTCAATAGTTACGAGCTCAGTAAGTGAACTGTCAAAATGTGCCATCAGAAGAGCTGAAAAACCAACCGCCGTACCTATCTCAAGAATCCGCTTCGGGACAAATGATTTCATCAGAAAGACAATAAACCTCTGCGTATCATCTCTTATTATCGGTATATTATCTTTAAGTGCTTTTTCTCTTATCAAAGATAAGTATTCCGGAAGCTCGAAGGGAAAGCTTTTAAGGAACCCCTCGAATCTGTCATGGTCACTGAATATCATACTTCCTGAATCACTGGAAGAATCATAGGATTCCTCTGTGTCTGCTTCCATACATAGTCTGAAAGCACGCTCTTTACCTCAGTCTTTATCCTGGACCAGTCACGTACCTTCGCGTCCTCTAATTCTACGAGCTTATCTGATACTATCTCCTTTGCCTCTTCCATCAGATCCTCAGAATCCTTTACATATACAAATCCTCTCGATACGATATCAGGGCCTGCTGCAATAGTTCCTGTAGCCGAATCCATAGCCATTACAACTATGATGATTCCGTCCTCTGCGAGGTGCTGTCTGTCTCTTAAAACGATATTTCCTACATCGCCGACTCCGAGACCATCGACCATAACTGTACCTGTATGTACATGGCCGGTAACCTTAGCATCTCCTCTTTCATCGAACTCGAGCACATCACCAGATGACAGGATTTTGATATGGTCTGAATCGTAACCAAGTGCCTTGGCTATCCTCTCCTGAGCCTTTAAGTGCTTGTACTCACCATGAACAGGAATGGAATACTTAGGCTTTACAAGGGAGTAGATAAGCTTAATCTCTTCCTGACAGGCATGTCCAGATACGTGGACATCCTGGAAGATGACGTTTGCTCCCTTGCGGTAGAGCTCATTTATGATATTAGATACATCCTTCTCATTACCAGGAATAGCATGAGATGAAAAAATAATAGTATCATTCGGCTTAATGGCTATTTTTTTATGAGTGCCGTTTGCCATACGCGAAAGTGCCGCCATCGACTCTCCCTGGCTTCCTGTAGTGATTATTACTGTGCGGTTATCAGGATATTTGCTTAAGTCATCAACTGAGATAAGAGTCTTCTCAGGAATCTTTATGTAACCGAGCTTCTGGGCGATGTCGATAATAGTCACCATGCTGCGGCCCTCGACTACAACCTTACGTCCATACTTATAGGCTGTGTTTATGATCTGCTGAACACGATCTACGTTCGATGCGAATGTAGCTATAATTATCCTGAAATCCCTGTTCTCCGCAAAGATATCGTTAAAAGTGACACCGACTGTACTTTCAGATTCGGTAAATCCAGGTCTCTCGGCATTTGTAGAATCACACATGAGTCCAAGAACTCCATGCTTTCCAAGCTCCGCAAATCTCTGCAGATCGATAGCGTCACCAAATACTGGTGTGTAGTCGACTTTGAAGTCTCCTGTATGTACTAAAACTCCAACCGGTGTAAAAATAGCAAGTGCTGCCGCATCCTGGATACTGTGATTTGTCTTGATAAACTCGACTTTGAAAGGTCCTGTCTGTATCGTCTGACCGAATTTTACGACCTTTCTCTTGGTCTTTTCGAGAAGACCTTTCTCCTCAAGCTTGTGGTCGATAAGACCCATAGTAAGCTTTGTGGCATATATAGGGACATTTACCTCTCTTATCACATACGGAATAGCTCCGATATGGTCCTCGTGACCATGAGTTATAAAAAATCCCTTGACCTTTTCTTTATTCTCTACCAGATATGTGATATCAGGGATACACATGTCGATTCCAAGCATATCGTCCTCAGGGAATGCGAGTCCGCAGTCAACTACGATGATCGTATCCCTGTATTCGAATGCTGTCATATTCATACCGATCTGTTCAAGACCGCCCAATGGAATGACTTTAAGATGTGGTTTCTGATGTGGTTTCATTCTACCTCCGTTTAGGCAGACTTTTATAAAGGCGGTATTTTTGCACGCAAAAAAGAGCTGTACTGCCTTCTTAAAAAATGCCTTTATTCTTCTGTGTCTTCTAGTTCCTCTCTGAACACAGCAAAAACCGCATCGATGGTCTTCTGATCCTCTAAAAATTCATACGAGATCTCACCATCCGATTCAGCCATCTTCTTCATGATGTAACAGTCAGTCTCCTCCTGTTCGTCAGGATCCTGGTCTGTAACCAATAGGTAGCTCTGCTGATTTATAACTGTCTCAGATAATATATAAAAATCCTGCTCTTCACCGGATTCTTCATCAAAAAAACTAATTTTTTCCATGTCTAAGCATATATGTCTCTAAAATAAGAACTGCTGCTGCCTGATCCACTGTCGATTTGATGTCGTGTGGATCCTTCTTTCCCCCGGCCTTGATCACACTCTCTGCCTCAATAGTCGTAAATCTCTCATCCTGATAATCCACAGGAATCGAAAGCTTCTCCTCTAGTAGGCTTCCAAACTCTCTCGTAGCAGTGCATCTGTCCCCTTCGATACCGTCTAATCCCAATGGGAGGCCTAAGACTATACGAGTGATATGATACTCTTCGCAGATCTCACGTATAGCTGCTATAGTCTGTCTGTACTTCGTGGGATGCTTACGGGTAATAACTGTAATTCCCTGCGCAGTTATAAAAAGAGGGTCAGAAACTGCTACGCCCACAGTTTTAGACCCATAATCAAGCCCTAAGATCCTACCCTGTTCTGTCATCAGTCTTCCCAAGCTTTTCTGTTTATGTACTCGCGTAAGAGTTCCTCTACAAGCTCGTCACGCTCTACCTTCATGATCAGACTTCTTGCGTTATTATGACTCGTGATGAATGTCGGATCTCCTGACATGATATATCCTACAATCTGGTTCACCGGATTGTATCCTTTTTCAGAAAGTGCCTTGTACACTAAGGCAATGATTTCCTTAACTGTTATGGAATTATCACTTGTAACCTTAAAGTACTGGGTTTCACTAAGATCTTTCATAAAGTTCTCCTTCACGACCCTGTGCAAAAATCAGGCACAGGCTTTTTCACTTCCTACTATGATACAACACTCGATGTCATTTTTCAAGACTATATAAGATCCAGTTTCTCGAGAGCATTTTTAATTCCATCTTCCTTCTGCCCTGTTGTTATCATGTCTGCGGCCTCTTTTGCCTCGTCACAGCCATCACCCATTGCGATTCCGATTCCGGCATGTCTTAACATCTCGAGGTCATTTGAGCCGTCTCCAAACGCTATCGTGTCTTTATTATCTATTCCAAATTTTTCGCAGACCTTGTCCATTACTGTAGCCTTGTTATGGCCTGTCGGAACCAGCTCGACATATTCCTTGCTGTTCGTCATAAACGAATAGTATCTGCCAATTATCTCCTGCGCTCCTTTAACATCTGTCTGTGGCTGTGGCGTGGAACAGCTCATTTTGCTTATCTCCCATTTACCCCAGTTTCCGTTTATAGTCAGAAGGTCGCTTCCAAGCTCGTCCTTAAGCTTAGTTCCAAAGAGGTCTCCCTCGAATTCATGGTCATCCATATAGAGATTGTATCTTCCCTCGAGGACTGGCTTAAAGCCGAATTTTCTTATAGTCTCTACCGTATATTCAGCGAGTTCCTCAGGTATCCTGTAGTAGTACTCTGCCTTTCCATTGAGCTCGAGCATCGTGCCACATCCGCAGCAGATGCCGTCAAAGCCTATGTCCAATAGATTTCTTCTTCTGACAAATGCCCTGGTACGGCCTGTATTTATAAATGAGAGATTGCCGTTTTTCTGGAGCTTGTGGATTGATTCTACTGTGCTTTCAGGTATTATGCTGCGCCTGTCCCAAAGCGTACCATCTATATCAAAAAATACTGCCTTCATATATTATCCTTTATATTAAAAAATCAACAACTTCGGCCCTTCGTTTGCAGGCCTGAAGTCTTATAACAGATGACACATAGAACTGCTCACCAGGTCTCGTTTTTCTGTTCGCTCGCGCTTATTAACGGGCCGATAAGTACATTGCTCCGTTTTTGATATCATTCAGGGTGCCGGTAACAAACTTACCTGACATTTCATGGTTTGTGTCATAAAGAATCCTGATATATTCTGGTGTGTAGCCGGTCCAGTAGGTGCGGCCGGCGACTTCACAGGTTTCCTCGAGAAGGGCCTCGGCGGTCCTTCCGATGTGGCGGGTCAGATAAGCCTGCTTCATTTCTGCTGCTGCGTCCCGCAGGATTTTCGTGCGCTCTGCCTTCTCCTTCTTAGAGAGCTGACCAGGCATTTTTTCAGCTTTGGTGCCCTGTCGGACTGAGTATGGGAAGACATGGATTTCGTAGAAGCCAACCTTCCTTGCGAATTCAAGTGACTCATTAAATTCCTCTTTGGTCTCTCCTGGGAAGCCGCAGATCATATCCGCTGTCAGCGCCGGATCTTTGAAATATTTCCGGAGATAAGAGACTGACTCCATGAATTCTTCAGGTGTATAGTGGCGGTTCATCCGCTTCAGCACTCCCGCCGAGCCGCTCTGAAGTGACAGATGAAAGTGCGGGCAGAAATTAGGTATTGCTGATAAGCGCCTTGCAAAATCCTCTGTCACTGCTTTCGGCTCTAATGATCCGAGGCGGATCCTGTGAACTCCATCGATAACGGATATTTTTTCAATTAAGTCTGTGAGTGTAAGTCCTTCGTAGGAATAGCTCGTGAGGCGGATTCCTGTAAGGACGAACTCTCTAAAGCCCTTTTCTACTAAGGTGCGGACTTCCTCGGCTACCCTTTCAGGGTCACGGCTTCTCTCACGGCCTCTTGCAAACGGGATGATGCAGTAGGTGCAGAACTGGTTGCAGCCGTCCTCTACCTTTAGAAAGGCCCTGGTGTGCTCCTCCTTCATCGACACTGTGGTCTCTTCGAACTCCCAGTGTCCCTTGTTTATATCCGGAACAAGTGTCTCTTTAGCATTTTTATCTGTGAGCCGGGCTGCTTTTAATTTTTCAATCTCTTCGTTAAGCTGGCTCTTCTCATTATTTCCGAGGATGATGTCTGCTACTCCGTCACGAAGCAGCACGTCCTTTCCGGTATTTGCATAACAGCCGCAGGCTACAACTATCGCATCAGGGTTTAGAGTCCTCGCCCTGCTTATCATCTGGCGCGACTTCTGGTCCGCGACTCTCGTGACCGTGCAGGTATTTATGACGTAGACATCTGCCTTTTCAGTAAACGGCACGATCTCGTATCCGGCATTCCGGAGGCTTTCCTCCATGCCCTCGAGCTCATAGGCGTTTACCTTGCAGCCTAAATTATGAAAAGCGGCTTTTTTCAAAATTAGTTCTCCTTTTGATTGACATTTCTCCTGCGTTGATTTACCATAGGACATAGATAACATATGTTTTACAGGAGGAAAAACACATGAAAACTGTAAAGATTTCTCTTAACTCAATTGATAAGGTTAAGTCATTCGTAAACACAATAAGTCAGTTTGACAGTGACTTTGACCTGATCTCAGGTCGTTATGTAATCGACGCTAAGTCTATCATGGGAATCTTCTCCCTTGACCTTTCAAGTCCTATCGACCTGACAATCCACGATGATAATGATGCTGAGATTCTTGAAGCATTAAAGCCTTACATCATCGAAGGCTGATCTTCTACAGAAGACAGGCTCCCTCCCTCGAGGGAGTTTTTTTTTTGTGGGAAAAAAACGTATATTTTTTCAGGGAAAAACATCCTGTATTTTTTGAAAAAATATGAGCAGGTACTTTTTTAAAGCCCCGCTCATAAACCTTACTGCATCACAGCTGCAAGGAATTTCTGAAGTCTCTCATTCTTAGTGTGTTCAAACACCTCTTCAGGTGTACCCGACTCCATTATCCTTGTCTCATCTATGAAAAGTACCCGATCAGATACCTCCTTAGCGAAAGACATATCATGAGTTACGATTACCATCGTCATTCCTGAATCTGCAAGCTTTCTTATTATACCTAAAACCTCTCCTACTATCTCAGGATCAAGAGCCGATGTAGGCTCATCCATAAGCATTATATCAGGATTCATTGCCAGTGAACGGGCGATTGCTGCTCTCTGCTTCTGTCCTCCTGAAAGTCTGGATGGATAGTCATCTGCCTTATCGTTAAGTCCAACCCAGTCCAAAAGCTCAAATGCCTTCTTATCTGCATCAGCTTTTGACATGATTCCATGGTGAACAGGGGCAAACGTGATATTGTCCTTTACTGTCATATTGTTAAAAAGATTGAAGGACTGGAAAACCATTCCAATCTTTGGCAGGATAACTGACGTATCAGTTTTAGGATCAGTGATATCTGTTCCGTCAAATATGATATGTCCTGAGTCAGGCTTCTCGAGAAGATCGAGGCAGCGAACAAAGGTAGATTTACCGCAGCCTGACGGTCCTATTATCGAGATGACCTCTCCCTTTGTTATGTCAAGGTCTATATCCTTAAGTACAAGATGGTCTCCGAAGCTCTTTGTAAGCTTTTCTATATGCATTATCACATCAGACATAATCTTTACCTCTCATTCTTTCTTAAAGCCTTCTCAAGCTTTCCTACAAGCCATGTCAGTAAGAGCACAATAACGAGATAGATAACTGCTACTGCAAGAAGCGGTACCATTGCCTCGTAGGTGATAGAACGGATGATCATACCACCCTGAGTCAGATCCTGGAGTCCGATGTAACCAGAAATTGATGTCTCTTTAAGAAGTGAGATGAACTCATTTGCGATAGCAGGGAGTACATTCTTTACAGCCTGTGGAAGGATGATAGAGGTCATGACTGTGCCATACTTAAGTCCAAGTGAATGTCCAGCCTCGAACTGTCCGGCATCTACTGCCATAATACCACTTCTGAAGTTCTCAGCCTGGTAAGCCGCAGAATTTAGACCGAAGGCGATGATAGCTACGAGAACCTTGCTGATATCTACCGATGCAAAAATAACGAAGTAGATGATAAGAAGCTGGATCATCATAGGCGTTCCACGGACTATGGTCAGATAAAGCTTTGCGATGAAGTTTAATACTTTAAGATTTCCATTTCTATCGTGTGTTACACGAACAAGTGCGATAAGGAAACCAAGCACGACACCGATAAGCACTGCAAATATCGTGATGATTATAGTATTTACAAGACCTGAGAGAAGGTAATTGAAACGATGATCTTTTATGAAACTGTTATAGAGCTTATCTCCAAATGACTGTCCGTTTCCGGCGCCGCCCTTCTGAACTATGATGGCCTGCTGTGTCTCCATATAGTTCGAGGTGAAGTTGATGCTCTTCTTTCTCTCTTCAGTAACTGTAAATCCTGATAATCCGATATCTGCCTTTCCAGAATTAACGGCATTAATAATAGCATCGAACTGGATATTCTGAATTTCAAGCTTCATACCGAGCTTATCAGCTATAGCGTATGCCATCTCGACATCGAATCCAGTAGGTGTAGAGCTTCCGTTGTCAAAATACTCATACGGAGGGAAGTCGATTGAAGAAGCCATAACAAGGGTATCTCCACTTGTGACCTTCTCCTTATAGTGATAGTCACCCTTTTCGTTTATATAGGTGTCGTAGAGCTTATCGAGGATGCCCTCCTCCTTTATCTCTGCCATGGCCTTGTTGACCTTGTCGAGAAGCTCAGTGTTGTTCTTTGCGATAACACCTGCGTACTCTTCTGTCTCGAAAGGCTCGTCAAGAATTTTAAGGTCAGGGTTCTGCTTTACAAAGGCCTTTGCAACCTCGCCGTCGATAACGACTGCATCGAGCTTACCCTGCTTTAAGGTATTTATCGCATCGGCACCCTTATCAAATCTCTGAACCTTAGTACCATGCTTTAGAGCGGATACATCGGTATCTCCTGTAGTTCCGATCTGAACACCGACTCTTGCTCCCGTAAGAGATGCCTTGTCTGTAACCGCGTGTCCCTTTGAACCGCAGGCGGTAAATACCGACAGGACAAAGACAGAGATCAGAACTAAAAGCACAGTCTGTCTGATAATCTTGTTTTTCTTTCTCATTGTGTTACTCCTTTGTCTGCTTTGCAGCAATTGATACCCACTCTCCGCATTTCTTAATATCATATACTTTAAAGCCGTTTTCGTAAAGTGCGTTTTTTACTTCCTCTTCCTTGAAATCGATAATTCCCGAGGTAAGAAGCACTCCTTCCGGCCTTATTGTATTCCTTATAGCAGGAAGCATTCCTATGATGATATCTGCAAGAATATTTGCGCAGACCACATCGTATCCGCCTCCGACCTCTCCCTGCACCTTTTTATCAGAGGCTAAGTCTCCGATCACGAGATGCATTTTTTCAAGAGGCAGATTGTTCCTCTCGAAGTTTTCCGCTACAGCATCCTTGGTTGCAGGATCTATATCAGTAGCAGTTACATCAGCTGCTCCCTCCCGGAGTGCTATCATAGCAAGGATTCCACTTCCGGTACCAAGGTCAAGAACCTTCTCACCGCCATGGATATACTCAGGGAGTTCCTCAATTATCATCCTCGTGCTCTCGTGCTTTCCGGTACCGAAGGTGATTCCCGGATCCATTCTGATAATATGCTTCGGATTACTGTCAGAGGAGACCTCTTCCCAGCTTGGAACTATCGTGTAATCCCCGACTGTGAAGGTATGGAAAAATTCCTTCCACTTATCTCTCCAGTCCTTCTCATCTGTAGAAGAGATATCAATGGTTCCGGCACCTATGTCAGCTGTTTTCTTCAGATTATCGAGTCCAAACCTGATGTCCTCTAAAAGCTTTCCGTAGTCTCTGCCCTCTTCGACATAAAAAATAACCTTCGAGCTTCCGTCATCGGCTCCTCTGTCAGGTACGAGTTCCTCGTAGTCCTCGCCCTCTAACGGTGTCACAGCAGCGTTGTCCTCTATCTCGATATTTGTGATATCGAAGTCATAGAGCAGCGCACTTACGAGCTCAGCCGAAGCCTCTGTCGTATCGATTGTGAATTTAGTCCAGCGCATCAGTTATTTCCCTTCTGTGCGAGATAGGCCATGATACCAGCTACAGTCTTTGCGTCCTCTATCTCACCGGCGTATATTTTTTCCTTTAAAAAATCCTCGTCATACTCTAGGATCTCGATATCCTCGTCAGGATCCAAATGCTGTCCTGAGGTCTTTTCACAGTTTTCTGCGAGGTAGACATCTATATGCTCATCACAGAAGGCTACAGTCGTGCGGAGTGACAGGAGCTTCTCCCAGTCCTTCGACTCACAGCCGGTCTCCTCGCTTAGCTCTCTTTTTGCGGTAACTATAGTATCCTCCGTCAGAGAATCTCTCTTTCCCGCAGGGATCTCAAGAGTATATCTGTCAAGCGCCGGCCTGTACTGACGAACCATGATGAACTTTCCCTCAGTCGTCACAGCAACTACTGCCGCAGCCCCCATCCTGTGATGAATGAAATCATAGTACTCCGTACTTCCATCAGGAAGCTTCATTGTATCCCTGTAAAAATCAACGACAGTTCCGGCGTAGATTTTTTCCCTGTTTATCCGCTCTACATGTGCCATTCTAAAATCTCCTGTACCTAAGCAGAACAGGTATCAGCTCATGCATCACATCCGAAGCATAGTCGACCTGCTCGATTGTATTATATATAGAAAATGAAAATCTGACTGTTGACTCAAGAAGAGAATCCTTAAGGCCTATCGACTTCAGAGTCCTAGATATAGCAGGCCTGTTTGAAGAGCAGGCGCTTCCTGCCGATACATAGATACCCTTGTCCTCAAGAGCGTGAAGAAGGACCTCTGCCCTTACTCCATCGACACTGACTGAGAGAATCTGTGGGGCTGAGTTCTCATCAAGACCTGAATTAATGCTTACAGCATCGATATCTGAAAGCTTCTCTGCCAGGTGTCTTTTAAGCTCAAACAGATGCTCCCTGTGTCCATCGAAATCGGAAAACATCTCCTGTACAGCTACACCAAGACCGGCAATAGCTGGAACGTTCTCAGTTCCGCTGCGGTAACCGTTCTCCTGGCCGCCGCCGAAGATTATCGGGTCGAGCTTTACCTTATCTCTCTTATATAAAAATCCAGAGCCCTTCGGTCCATGGATTTTATGGCCGCTGACTGAGAGCAGGTCTATGCCCATTTTCTTAGGGATCAGCGGAACCTTTCCGTAGGACTGGATGGCATCCACGAAAAATAAAGCCTCCGGGCACTTCTCGTGTATCAGCTTTCCAGCCTCAGCTACGGGCATTACCGAGCCGATCTCGTTATTTACATGCATCATAGCGACAAGAACTGTATCGTCAGTAAGAGCATTTTCAAGGTCGTTAAGGCTTATAACTCCCTTTTCATCTGTAGGAAGAAATGTCACATCGTATCCCTGCCTCTCAAGCTCCTTAAAAGGCATGTAGACAGCTGCGTGCTCTACAGCAGTAGTTATTATATGCTTTCCAACTCTCTTGTTTGCCCGTACTGAGCCAAAGATTGCGAGATTGTTTCCCTCTGAGCCGCCAGATGTAAAAATAATCTCCTTAGTCTCGCACTTAAGGCTCTTCGCGATTATCTCACGGCTCTCCTTTACGTAGTTTTCAGCTGTCATTCCCTTTCCATGGAGAGAAGAGGGATTGCCGTAATCGGTGCAGAGGACCTGCATCATTTTTTCAGCAGCCTTATCCGAGCATCTCGTGGTTGCTGAATTGTCAAAATAACATTCCATTTTATTTCACCAGAATCGTTTCTGTAGTATCGTAAGCAGTCTGAAGCATATCGTCTATCACGTCAGCAAGCTTCTTTTCAGACCTCTCTATTACATCAAGTCTAGGCTTTGTGACAGGGTGCTTTGCTACAAAAATCGTGCAGCAGTCCTCATACGGAAGGATCGAGGTCTCGTAGGTTCCTATTTTTTCAGAGATTTCTATGATGTCCTGCTTGTCAAAGCCGATAAGCGGTCTGAATACCGGAAGAGTCGCCGCATGGTCAGTTACATAGAGTGACTGCATGGTCTGTGAAGCTACCTGTCCTAAGCTCTCGCCTGTGATAAGCGCCATATCGCCGTCCTCGTTTGCAAAGTGCTCAGCTATGATCATCATGTAACGGCGCATTATGATAGTAAGCTCATCATGCGGACATTTCTCATAGATGGCCATCTGAATGTCTGTGAAGTTTACGACGTGAAGGCGGATAGGCCCTGTGTATTTGGAGATGATTTTTGCCAGGTCCACAACCTTCTGCTTCGCTCTCTCAGAAGTGTATGGAGGCGCATGGAAATAGGTGGCGTCAATTGTAACACCACGTCTTGCTATCATATATCCGGCTACAGGCGAATCGATCCCACCTGATAAGAGAAGCATCGCTTTTCCAGCGGTTCCGACCGGCATACCGCCTACGCCCTTATGATAGAATATATGAAAATTAATCCGCTCCCTGATCTCAACCTCAACTAAGTGCTCAGGGTGATGGACATCGACCTTAGAAGCAGGGAAAGCATCGAGAATCCTCTCACCGAGCTCCCTGTTTATTTCCATCGAGTTCATCGGATAATTTTTCCTGGCTCTTCTGGCCTCGACCTTAAAGGTAAACGGCTTGTCTCCAAGCTCTTCCTTCAGGTAGTCTATGATCTGCTTCGACAAGTCATCAAATCCAGTATCATCGGTCATTACGCATGGGCAGATCCAGATGATTCCAAAAACCTTTGATAGGGCGTCAATCACCTCGTCTTCATCAAAGCCGCTGCCCTCTACGAAGATTCTGCCCTGCGGACGGGTAACAGTAAAGGTTCCGTCTATTTTTGCGAGAGCCTCTTCTATACGCTTAACCAAGGTCTCTTCGAAGTAGAACCTGTTCTTGCCCTTGAGGCCGATTTCACCATATTTTACTAAAAATGCTTTTTCCATTTATTTTCCTTTTTTGCGGGATCATTTGAAACCTTACGATTATAGCACAGCTTTAAGTCTCTGAATAGTCTGCATCCATATTCGGACGGATCTCGTAATCCGGATAGACTTCCTGAACCTTCTTAAGCGCGTTCATAAATGTAGCGTGTCTGTCTGAAGAATTGAAGCTTACGACTAAGTCGAAACGCATCTTCTTATTCTCTTCATCGAGATAGAATCCGTGCATCTGAAGGATATTCTTATCCTCCATAACTATTTTTCTGATATTCTCACGGATTTCTATTACATCATTATCCTGCGTATTTATAGAGTAAACGCTTATTGCCGCAGTAAGCACATGGCATTTTAAGTATACAGCGTAAGTAATCTGCCTCGTCAGTCTGTCAATGTCCGCTGCTGAAAGTGTATCCGGTACTTCTATATGAAATGAAGCGATAAATGAATCCGGACCATAGTTGTGAAGAATCAGGTCATAGACTCCTTCTACCTGTGGAAACTCCCTTGCAGTGGCCTTTATCTGCTGCGAAAGCGAGATATCCGCTCTCTCACCAAGAATCTCCGAAATCGCCTCACGCAGCATATCGATACCTGACTTGATGATAACAACCGAAATAATTGCTGCAAGCCATGACTCGAGTGATATTCCTGAAAAAATAAAAATTACCGCTGCTACAAGGGTTGATGCTGAGATTACTGAGTCAAGCATCGCGTCCTTACCGGAGTTCACCAGCGAATCGGAATTGAGCTTCTTTCCTCTGCTCTCTACAAAGCGTCCGAGGACAATTTTTACCAGGACAGCAGCTGCCACGATAACAAGTGCTACAACAGTATAGTCCGGTTTCCGCGGGCTGATTATCTTTTCTACAGATTCTTTCAGCGAAGACGCGCCGGCAAACAACACGATAGCCGAGATTATCATCGCGCTCAAATACTCTATCCTGCCATAGCCATACGGATGCTTTCTGTCAGGCTGCTTTGCGGCGAGTTTCGTGCCGACTATCGTTATTACAGAGCTTGCTGCGTCTGAGAGGTTATTTACTGCATCGAGTACGATTGCAATAGAACCTGAAAGCGTTCCTACAACAGCCTTAAACGCGGCAAGAAAGACGTTTGCGAGAATTCCTATAATACTAGTCTTTACTATCTGCTTGTTTCTGTCATCCGCAGCGTCAAGCGCCTCGCCGCCGATTACTGTGGGCTTACTTTCTTTATTCAAAGCAGAATTATCTGTAACTGCCATCTGTATTCCTCCTTCTGAGGCTATCTGTTAAAACAATAACGTATATTTTACTACTTTGATTTATTAAAGGCAAATCATAAGAGAGGCAGAGTCACAGCGTGCATGGCGAGCTTTTTCATCCGCTCAGCTGCTGCTCTCAAATCATCTCTTGCAAAAATAGCCGAAACCACAGCAAATCCCGAGAGGCCAAGTCCCTTTAACCGCATGATGTTAGTCTCATCGATTCCACCGATAGCAACGACTGGAATCGAGACAGCCTCAGTTATTTTTTTATACTCATCAAGAGAGATAATTGCCTTGGCATCAGCCTTTGTTGAAGAACCAAAAGCCGCGCCGACTCCCAAATAGTCAGCTCCATCCTCTTCTGCTTTCACAGCTTCTGCTGCATTATGAGCTGTAGCTCCAATGATAAAGTCCTTACCAAGCAGCTTCCTGGCTTCACTGACCGGACAGTCATCCTGACCTACATGAACTCCGTCAGCTCCGGCTGCCTTTGTGACTTCTATGTCATTATCAATTATCAGCGGAATATTTTTCGCATTCAGATAGCTTTTAATATCAAGAGCTTCTTTAATAACCTGCTCTCTGTCAAGCTCCTTTTCACGAAGCTGGATCACTGTGGCTCCGCCCTCTACCGCTTGTTTTATCACGTCAGAGAGGCTCTGTCCTTCCCTGAGCCATCTTCTGTCAGTCACCGCGTAGAGCAGCAGGCTTTCTTCGATATTCATATAATCTCCTTTTAACTTTTGCTAATTAAGCACAGCCTTTTTATATTATCATGTCTATTAACAATAAGTCAACAAGTGTTTAAGTAGAAAACTGATATCAGACTCTTATGACATCTTAAAGACATCATAACCTACACGAACAGATTATCATCCTATTATCGACACATAAAAGTCATCTCAAGCTTAAATCTACGTGAAAAAAGAGCCGCCTCTTTTTATAAGAAGCAGCCCTTTTATTTTTCACAAATGGCTTAAGAAGTATTGACGTAACTTCAGTTAAATCCTAAACAGTATTTACTTTTTCTTACTGGACTTTATGGTCTTTACCTGTGTTATCTTACCAGTCTTATTTACCTTGTATTTCTTCTTTCCGATCTTAACCCACTGGTTGGTGTAGAGTTTACCGCTCTTTTTTGTGATATATCTGCTGCCATTTGAAGCTTTTACGATCTTTTTGTCCTTTGTAACAAGCTTTCCGTTCTTGTCAGCATAATAATAGCTCTTACCGACCTTGACAGTCTCCTTGGATGCGAGCTGTCCGTCAGCGGCAGCCAAGTATTTTACTTTGCCAACCTTGACGATCTCTTTTTTTGCAACCTTTCCAGAAGCATTTGTAAGCAGCTTAATTACCTTGCCATTACTGTCCTTAGCTGTAATCAACTGCTTAGGCTTTGCACCTGTTACAGTTATTTTTCCATCATCAGAAACTACTACTGTAACCTTTGTACCGTCAGAAGCCTTTCCGCTCAGTATAGTGTCGTTTTTCTCAGTAGTATCATTATCTGGTTTTTCAGATGTGCTGCCATTTCCATTATCTCCAGTGCCTGAAGAACCATTGTTTGCAGGATCCTGGCCTGTTGTTCCAGAGCCTGTGTTATCTGTTGAGCCAGAACCTGAGTTGCTTGATGAACCAGAGCCTGAGTTGCTTGACGAACCTGATCCTGAGTTACCTGATGAACCTGATCCTGATGAGCTCTGATCAGATTTGATCAGCTCTGAATCAGAAACCACATATCCTCCCTCACTAGCCTTAACAGATGATTCGTCTATCTTGCCAAACTTTATCTGATCAAAAAGTATCGATGAAGTCAGATCGGTATTATTAGCTACACTGTTGCACCAGATTGCGAAGTTCGTGATTTTCGAAGGATCAACCTTACCACCGTTCTTTCCCTTCATAGCGCTGAAAGGAATAGTTACGTACTTAGCGTCAGTTGTCTTTACAAAGTCGTTCAGATAGGCCTCAAAGTCCTCACCATTTGAGGTAATCTGGATTACAAGCTTCTGTCCCTTGCCATCAGGCTTTACCCACATTGAAAGCGCATTATACTCACTGTAGTCGCTGTAAGGAAGAGACATCTTTCTTCCTGTCCAAACCTCTGAATTAGTATTCTTCAGTGTGTAGTCAAATGATCCGGAATACTCGCCTGCTGCCTTACTTTCGCTGTTGAGTGAGAAAGACGAGGTGCAGCCTGCTGCTGAGTTCTCAGAATACGTACCATTCAGATAGTCAGCATCACCATAGTACAGCTCAAAGTCATCTATAGTATCCTTCGGATGCTTCTGCTTTTCCTGACCGAAGCTGATGAAGCTGAGCTCTGAAAGCGTCTTTCCATCTGCCACGAGAGAAATCGTGCCTACGTCAGTTTTTCCGAGAGCCTTTAACACTTCATCCGTTATCTGACCACTGTATTCATCTGATGCCTCAGCCTTCACCGCTGTTATAGTCTGTTCTGTCGCGCCGTTCTTCAGGACAAACTGTACTAGAGAAGCGTCAGATACATTCGCTTTAAGAGTGACCGGAGCTGTGACTGCATCCTTTGAGAAAATATTTGTAAAGTAACCCTTGGCCTTACCTGTATTTTCATTAGACACAGCCTTACTCTCAGCACTGGTATAGAAATCCGTGCCATTAGCAAATACTGATGAATCTTCATTGTAAAAATCAATGAACTCGTTGATCAGCTCCTGACCTTTACTATCGCTGTACTTAAAAGGTACATAGAAATTTGTATCAGAGAAATTTGCCCAGAGCAGGAAATAAGACTGACCGTTCTTTTTAGCTATGTCGTTTACTTTGCTGTACCAGTTCTTTCCCTTTATAGGATTTCCTTTTACAAGAAGCCCCTCATTATCTGAACCGTCTGATTTTTCAACTCTTACTCCAGTCTCAGAGATTGCGGAAACCTTGCCTTTTTCATCGGCTATTTTTCCAAGAACCTCACATGACTGATCAAGGCTTGTGAAGAAATCATCCGAATACTCAGCTGGATATGTACTGTAATCGTTGTAATAGTCGAATCCGAGAACGTCGACATAGTCGTCTCCTGGATATCTCGACAGGTACTTTTCCTCTTCTACTGGTCCGCCCGGTGAATATACATAGACGAAGTTGTGAACGCCCTGAGAGGTCAGATAGTCCTCTGTATATCTGTAGAGTGCCTTGTAAGTCTCCTTATCAGTCGTTGCTGAGCCCCACCAGAACCAGCCGCCGTCACACTCATGAAGAGGCCTGAAAAGCACCGGAATATCGCCGAGCTGCTTTGCGTAATCAGCTATGATGTCTAAGTAAGCTGTGTATCTTTCGTTATACTTGCCACCTGGCAGCACTTCCTCTGAGCAGTTGTTCGAGAGATCCTTTGACTCACTGAAATCACACTTTGAGAAATCATAAGGTCTTGCCGCATCTGGTGTAGCTTTTATTTTTGAATTGCTCATATTTGGCATATGAGCTGAAAGCGTGAGGATCGCGCCTTCCTCTGCGGCTTTTTTACTGATCTCGGCGGATTTTTCGATAGCTGCGTCTACATCTGTCTCACCAATCTCTGTTCCAGTAAGTGAAAGAGAATCTATACCCACTATTCCGCTGATGCTTCCGGTAATATCCTTGGTATCAGACTCCACTCCGCTTCTAACAGTCTTATGGGTGTCGTTCTGATGGCCGAAAAGTACCTGATCTGAGGATGAAAGCCCCTTGAGATATGAATAGAGAGCCTTTGTCTCTGACGATGCGTTTTTATCTGATAGAGTCACCTGATCCGGCATATTGCTTATATCCGCCTTAGTGTAATTTTCTGAAGGAGTCGATGTAATGTCTGTATAGTCACTTGAAGCATTGTACTGAGATAAAGTGATATTGTCAATATAGACATCTCCATTAAAGGAAGTATTGACACCCACCGTACCGATTGTCATATCAGTAAGCTTTACAGAAGACGGATCAAAAGCAATTGTTACTGTCGCCTTCTTATAACCATCTGTATAGTCTTCAGAGGTGAGCGAAGTATCCTTATTGATTATCTCCGTGCCGTCAGTATTCTTGGCGAATACCTTTGCCTTGAGCTTTCCATCTGCCTCGGTTGGATAGATGATATCATAAGAAATTCTATTGTATGCTGAAATATCATATCCATCAAAGCTCTTGTTAATCTTTGCTTCGCTCCATGAACATTTCTCACATCCAGTGTAATCGAGATTGAGCTTCAGAACCTGACTGCCATTGAAATCAGTCACTTCCGGAGTGATAGTATTATTGTACTGCCAGCCGGTCTCATTTTCCCATCCGGCATTATCTCCATTTTTATATGACTCAAAGTCATCAACTACAGTGTCTTCAGCTTCAGGCAGATTTGTATTGTCCTCTGCATTTGCAGTAAGATTAACATTACTTATTTTTACAGATCCCTTGAATCCCTGACCTACAACTCTGAACTCAATAAGCTTAAGATCTGAAGGGGCCGGATCTACACCGATGAAATCGATACTAATAGAAGTCTTATAATTACTTCCGTCCTTCTTGAATGAGTTCTTATCCAGGTAACTTTCCTTTTTTCCCTGGTTCCACTTCCAACTATCTGAAACTTTTATTACTCCCTGGACCTTGAAATAATCTCCATCAGTATCCAGTGATTCATAAGAGCTGGCATCTAGAGTTACATCAGCAGTCATAGTCATATCTGACTGTGCAGTTACACCTGAAATACTCTCATCATACTCATACTCTTTCAGATTATCCCAGCTCTCTGATATAAGATCCAGGTCTTTAATGTCAAGCGTCTTCGTTCCGGTGTAAATCGTCTGAGTGTCGGCATAAGCATCAGTTATACATATCCCCAGCTCGGGTAACATTCCCGCACTTCCAAGTGTCACCGCTGCAGCCATGCAGGCTGCTGCAATCTTTTTAGCTAATCCCTTCTGCATTTTTAACAACCTCCAAAAATGTTAACTAGGGTTTAAACTTCTGCTAAAGCTGATGAATTCGTTCAGTTTAGCAATTTACCACTTCTATGATTTAATTAAATCTTTGCTTTAAATTTTACTTAATTATTACATATATTTC
>SAMEA3663052__coassemble_409_pt1 | contig 127483 bp, 89 predicted proteins | sample SAMEA3663052__metabat2_low_PE_012 | metagenome-assembled genome bin SAMEA3663052 (sample SAMEA3663052) | pig gut metagenome | biome: pig gut; feature: pig-associated habitat; material: faeces | place: France | collected 2012 | reverse complement strand
AAATCGTGAAAATCCTTGCCGGCTCTTGAAAACGGCTGTTATTAAAGAGTATATTTAGTCTCAGAGGGGTCTCGGATTTTGAAAGGAGACTTACAAGAAATGAGAAAGAAATTACTTGCAGCTCTGCTTGCATTTGGTCTTGCAATAACAAGCGCCACATTTACAGCAGCTCCAGCGGAGGCTGCCACAGAGACAAGCCAGAGCAGTTCAGACGAAGATTTAAGCTATGGTGACTTCCATGTCGAAGCGAAAAAGCTAAAGGAGAATGACTCTCAGCTTAAATCAAAGAATGGCAAAGTAGGTGCTTCATCACAGAGCAGTGAATCCTATTGGGGTCAGTTCTCTGGCTCATATTATTATAACCAGTTGGATACAGACGAGAAGGCACTTTACAACAAACTGAAGAATCTGGCATACTCATATCTGAACGGCACAGTCAGCGCGACGTCATCTGTATTTTCTGATGGCTCCTCTTCTTATGTCACAGAGTCAGTCACACAGTCAGGAGTGGACATAGATGAGGCTTTAAACGTTGCGACGATTTTTCTGTATGAAAATCCACAGTTTTATTTCATAGACAGTAGTACTCTGCCTTATACTGAATCATATTCCGGATATTGGTGGTTTGATTCTTCGTCTTCTTGGACGTTGAGCTTTAAGATCTATTCGGTTTATGCAAATGGTTCTGCAAGACAGAGCTACACAAATCAGTTCAAGTCTGCAGTAGACTCTTACATCTCGGGGGCTTCTGCATATTCTTCTGACCTTGCGAAAGAGACATATTTCCACGATCAGCTGGCCTCAGATGTCTCGTATAATCAGGCTGCAGCTGATAACCAGCAGATAGAAGAGACTTCAGAGAGCCAGAGCGCGGCATCAGCATTTCTGATGAAAAATACCGTATGTGCCGGATTTACCAAGGCATTTTCACTGCTCCTCAATTCTGCAGGTATTGAAAATGTCGGTGTTACAAGTAACACACATGCCTGGAATGAGGTAAAAATAAACGGAGTCTGGTATGTCTGCGATGTGACCTGGGATCAGAACAGTTGGCCGACTCATGATTACTTTAACATCAGTGAGTCTGAACTGCGCAGCATGGACAAGATGGTCGAATTTAACACTTCAGGCTGGTGGAGCATGGCACAAACCGGTAATGAATGGGTTCATACGCCATTAAGCTTTTACTCCACGATAAGGCCTGCCTGTGTTACCCCGCACACATCGGATGTAGATGCGATTGACCTGACAGCGGCACAGAAGACAGGAAACACTTCGGCAACGTCTGACACCTCGTCATCTGACACTGACACAGGTAATTCAAATGTAACTCCTTCTGACAGCAGTTCAGATACCTCAGCTGACGATACCGCCACAAATAAAAATCCTGAACCAAAACAGATAGAGAGTGAAAAACCTGTTAAGCCAAACTATTTCAAGGTAAAGAAATTCAGAAAGGGAGCCTTACAGCTTACTATTAAGACTAAATCAAATGTTGATGCATACTATGTGCGTTACAGGGTAAAGGGTACAAGCAAATGGAAATCTGTAATTGTTGAGGTTAACGGAAAATCGCTGACATTTACTATAGCCGGGCTTAAATCAGGGAAGACATACCAGCTGATAGCCTACAGCGTGGATTCAGATGCCAACAGATCCAACCCGACAAAGGTCCGTACTATAAAAGCATCGTTTCCTGACAATAAATATTTTATTAAAAGCTCTTGTTTTTGTCGGATTAAAGTGCGATAATTGAAGGGTAAATATTAAACTAAATCATTTTTTGAAGGGATAAATTGAATGGATAGAGAAAAGGAAAAAATAACATTCTTTAAATCCGCAAAAGGGCGCATTATTTCTGCTTCTATAATCGTCATCGTTCTGATCATTTTGATTCTGAATGTTGTGACTTTAAGCAGCTTCAAGAGATCCATTCTCAACAGGACCAAGGATTACATGAAGGATGTAGCGGAGGCGTATGGCAAGACCCTTGAGAAGGAAGATGGTGGCCAGGTGCCGGATGCATCCGCTCTCGAAGGCCTTTTTAAGGGAGTCGGAGTTGAGGGACTCAGCTCGAGCTACGCTTATATAGTCAGTTCAGATGGAACCATGCTTTATCATCCTACTGCTGAGAAAATCGGAAAACCAGTGGAGAATTCAGTGGTCCTTGATCTGGTAAAGAGTATCAGCGCTGGAAAAATACCTGATGACAGAAATGATGTAGTTGAGTATATGTTCAATGGAGCAAAGAAATTCGCTTCATACTATGTAGCTACCGACGGATCATTTATTGTTGTTATCTCAGCTGATTATTCAGATGTTATGAGCGAGGTTAACAGCACTCTCGTTTCTGTAACAATTCTTGGGGTCGTAATAGGTCTTGCCGGACTTTTCGTTCTGGTATTTATTCTTTCGAGAAGCCTCAAGGTTGTCAAGGAGATGTCAGTCTATATCGATAAGATGTCCAACCTCGATTTCACAGGTGACGATGTGAGCGAGAGACTTGCAAAGAGACCTGATGAATTCGGTGCTATGGCGAGATCCATCCTGCATCTCGAGAAGAGGCTTATCGATGTGATATCAAGCATTCGTGCCCAGTCTGACAAACTCCATAAGTCATCAGCCGGTATGTACAAGGATATCAGCGATATGAACGAGACTACAAATCAGGTGGATGTAGCAGTAAATGAAATCGCGCAGGGTGCCACCTCACAGGCGGGTCAGACACAGACAGCTTCCGAGAATGTCATCACGATCGGAAATATGATCGAGAGCACGAACGAACAGGTTGAAAGCCTTGACGCTGCCAATACCAGAATGAAGGAATCTCAGAATACTGCTATTCAGATTCTTGGTGAGCTGGGAGATACAAACGACAGAACAAAGGAGAGCATAGAGCAGATCGCCGAGCAGACAAAGACCACGAATGAGTCCGCCGGCAAGATTCGTGAGGCTACAGCAATTATCTCAAGCATCGCTGATGAGACAAACCTCCTTTCACTGAACGCTTCTATCGAGGCAGCAAGAGCTGGAGAAGCCGGAAGAGGTTTCGCAGTTGTTGCTTCTCAGATTCAGCAGCTGGCAGATCAGTCCTCTGATTCAGCCAAGCAGATCGAGCAGATTGTAGATGAGCTTATCAAGGATTCTGATCAGGCAGTTGCTACTATGGAGACTGTAAAAGAGATTATCGAGCAGCAGTCACAGAACGTAGACCGTACAAAGAGTGCATTCGATGAGGTTTCAGTCGGAATCGATGATTCCATCAATGCCGTAACTTCTATCTCAAAGCAGATGAAGGATATGGATGTGGCTAGAAAGAAAGTTGTAGAGACAGTTTCTTCGCTTTCTGCTATCGCACAGGAGAATGCAGCAAGTACAGAACAGTCGTCGGCTTCAGTATCTTCTATCACAACTATTGCTAACGAGATAGAGGAGGCCTCAGGTGATATGAATAATATCGCATCGAAGCTCGATGAGAGCATGCAGAAGTTCAAGTATTAATTATTCTTTATTAAACTTTCACACTCAGACATTCTATTTTGTGATATTATAAGAATAAGCAAAACACCGTAGAAGATTTATTTTCTACGGTGTTTGTGTGTCAAGGGATAATATTTCATAATCATTGCATGATGTGAATTAATGGTTACATAAAGGAAAGAAAGGAAGAACTATGAAAAAGAGAACTGTTGTTATTTTAAGCCTTGCTCTGGCTGCTTCAGTCGCAGTATCAGCTGTAACACTTGGCTTTTCAGTCAAGCAGTCTAAGAGAGTGAATTCGTATATCACGAATCAGCTTAAAAGACAGGCTAAGGAAGAGGAGAAGACAAGTGACTATCAGGAGGACGGATATAAGGTCGGAAACCAGTATGAGATCCGTTCTACCACAGATATTTCAGATGCTTATAAAAGTGGAGATGACAGCAAACTTTCTGACACAGACAAGAAGACACTAAAGACTGCCTCGGATATTTTAAAGAGCATAATTAAGGACGGAGATTCTGACTATCAGAAGGAACTCGCTGTTTATGAGTGGATGTACCAGAATATCGGCCAGGGAGCCTCAACTGTAGTAACCCTTCCGGCAGCGAGCGGTTCTGATTTTACTCCGCAGGGAGTGCTTATATCAAAGCAGGCTGTCTGTGTCGGTTACGCTACTACTTTTCGTATGTTCATGCAGATGCTTGGTCTTGAATGCCATATAGTTCATAACGATTATCATTCATGGGACCTGGTGAAGCTTGATGATGACTGCTGGTATCATGTGGATATCTACACGGACGTAAGCTCACGCACTGAATTCCAGAATTTTAATATGACAGATGCTACTGCTCATAGTGGCCACGACTGGGATACCGCAGCTCTTCCAGCTGCAAATGGTGTCAGATACACCTATGCCGTACAGAACAACGAGCAGGTCGATGACCTCGTATCGATTGTACCGTATGTAAAGAAGGAACTGGATAAGAAAGCAAAAGACAGACACAGCCTTTATTTTTCTTTCAAGACCAGATATACCTCAGATGATCTGCCTAAAGCTGATCCTGTGGTCAACGGACTGAATACGGCTATAACTATGTCAGGTGTAGATACAATGTCTTTAAACGGAGTCTGGTACAATGGTGAGAATAACGACTACATCCTCGGAATCTTTATCAGTGATTATTCAACACAGCAGTCGGGGACTACGATTTCACAGGCAGAGCTTAAGAAGCTTACAGACGCTATTAATAAGGCGTTCGGAGTTGGAATGACACCTGAGATGGTAAGTGGAGGCATTAAAGATGCTGGGAATGATCCGGGATATCCGGATGATACAGCTGAGGGAGGAAAGTAAGCTATGAAGAGATTTTTATCAGTTACCCTTACTGTTATTCTGGCCTTAAGTCTTATCGCCTGTGGTAAAAAAAATACGACAGATGCCGTTTCCCTTGGAAAAGAACTGATGGAACAGGCCGCAGGCTTTCCTGAGATGAAAACTATCACTTCATCTGATAAGGATGCCGAGATTAATTTTTCAACTCTCTGCGACTTCGATTACAGCAAGGTAAACTCATACTATTATGCATACGCGGCTGATGGTACGGCGCCTGAGATAGCAGTTGTATCGCTTAAGAATACAGACGATACAGCTGACCTGATGTCTGCGATTAAGGACCATCAGAAAACCAGAGAGGGAACCATGCAGGAGTATTCTTCTGATCAGGTTCAGATGGTAGGAAGCTTTATCCTGACACAGAAGAACGGAACTGTAGGGTACTTTATCGGGCAGGGCAGTGCTGACCTCGAAAAGACCTTTAAGAAAGAAGTGAAGTAGGAGAAGCAGTATGGTTTTTTCTAGCATGGTATTTCTGACTATCTTCTTTCCGATAGTCTTCATGATATACCTGTTGATTCCAAACAGGGTAAGAAATCTGTTTCTCTTTCTGGCTTCTCTCGTTTTCTATGCCTGGGGCGAGCCTGTATATATCTTCGTCATGCTGTTTTCGACGGTATTTGACTATGTGAACGGCAGGCTTATAGGCTTTTTCAGATCTAAGGATAAAAATAAAAGTGAAAAGGCTGTTCTCGTGGTATCTGTAGTTGGGAATCTGGCTATCCTCGGATTTTTTAAGTACTCTGATTTTTTCCTGACTACAATAAACCATCTGACCGGCAGCTCGTTTGAGCTGTTAAATCTGGCGCTTCCTGTGGGAATATCGTTTTATACGTTTCAGACTATGTCCTATACGATAGACGTCTACAGGGGTGAGGTAAAGCCACAGCACAATATCATTAACTTCGGCATGTACGTATGCCTTTTTCCTCAGCTTATTGCAGGACCTATCGTCAGGTATAAGGATATTGCTGAAGAGGTGGACAGCAGGAGATTCAACCCGCCTGAGATAGCCAAGGGACTTTATCGTTTTACTATCGGTCTTGCGAAAAAAGTCTTGATAGCAAACACTGCTGGAGCAGTATATAAGGATATTGCCGCAATCCACACAGAGAATCTGACAGGCCCATTGGTCCTTATCTCTGCACTCTGCTATACGATCCAGATTTACTTTGATTTCTCAGGATACTCTGATATGGCGATAGGACTTGGAAGAGTTTTTGGGTTCCATTTTCCTGAGAACTTCAATTATCCATATATGAGCAGGAGTATCACAGAATTCTGGCGCAGATGGCATATTACGCTCGGTACCTGGTTCTGTGAGTATCTCTATATACCACTTGGAGGAAACAGAAAGGGTCTTGCGAGACAGATACTAAATCTCCTTATAGTCTGGTCACTTACAGGTCTCTGGCACGGAGCCGCGTGGAATTTCGTGCTCTGGGGACTATACTATTTCGTACTTCTTTTCATAGAAAAATGCTTCATGCTTAAAGTCTGGGAGAAGCTCCCGAAGAATCTGGAGTTTATCAGAGTAATAGTCACGATGTTTTTTGTAGTCTGTGGCTGGATACTTTTCTCACATACTGATATCAATGAAGCACTCATATACTTAAGAAAGCTCTTATCTCCATCATCCTGGGCGGCTGGATTTAATTTTGCAGGAGAGCATACTTCGCCTGGATACCAGACACTCTATATGTGGAGAAGCTCGATCATTGTTATTATCGTAGGAATGTTTGGAGCAACCAGCCTGCCTCACCGTATTTTTGAGTGGGTTGACAGAAAGTCAGAGAGACGCGGTGAAAAGCAGATAAGTGATCTGCAGATGATCACTTCAGTTGTGCTGCTTTTTATGTCAATTCTGATACTTATATCGGAATCGTTTAATCCGTTCCTTTACTTCAGATTCTAAGACAGGTGCTTTGAATGCAGAAAAATAAAACGAACAATGGATTTTACATATTTATCATACTGCAGGGACTCGTTATTGCAGGACTGTTTTCTACTGCACATAAGCAGAAAGATTATTCTGAAATCGAGAACAGGACTCTGACTGAAATTCCGGCTGTCTCCTGGAGCGATGTAATGAATGGTACGTATCAGGAGCAGATGGAAAGCGGCCTTAAGGATCAGTCGGATTTAAAAACAGCCTCTGTCAGAGCCTCTACGGTTATTGACATGCTTACGATGCATTATGACAAGAATGGTACCTACTTTAATACCAAGGGAGATTATGTCAAAAAAGAGACCGATAATGACTATACTGATAAGCATCTGGAATTAAATTCAAAAATAATAGCAAAGTTTGCAGATAATACTGGTAAGCCTGTAGACCTCTGCCTGATTCCGCCAAAGGGTTCAGTTCATCCGGAGGAGCTTCCGGATTTTGCTCCGTACTTAGATGATATGAAGTTCCGTGAGAAGGTGTTTAAGAACGCGAAGGACTATGACAATCTCTCTCTGGTCTCAATGGAAAATCTGCTTTTTTCTGACAAGGAGGCTTACTTTAGGACAGACCACCATTACAATGCATATGGGGCATATCTGGCATCAAAGGATTATCTGACTTCTATTGGTTATCCGTCAAATGATTATGTGGTCTATGTACCTCAGGAAGTTGGCGACAGATTTCAGGGATCACTCTATAAAAAAGTGCCGATTTTTACAAACTCATATGATCAGATGATAATTCCTACCAATGTAGACCATGTAAAAATCAGTTATTACTATTCGGGAGATGGAAGACTGACTCAGGATAAAAAGTCGATGAGCTTCTATGAGCCTGGGTATCTGCTGACAAAGAACAAATACAACGTGTATATGGGTGGAAACCATGGACTTGCTGTAATAGATAATACAGATAAAAAGAATGGACAGGTACTTTTTATGATTAAGGATTCATTTGCAAACTCTGCAGCTCCTTATCTGATAAACAGATTCAAGAGGATAGTCATGGTAGACCTGAGGTATTTCAGCAGCTCAGTCTCAGAGACAGTAAAAAAATACGATCCGGACAGGATCGTATTCTGGTATGAGTCTTTGGATTTTGCTCAGGAATCAAGGTTCCCGGCACTCTTGAGATAATGCTTATTTCCAATACTTGATAATGGTTTCAGCAAGGGCGTTTCCTATTTTTTCATAGGTGTATTTCGTCATATGCAGGTTATCTGCCGTGGCATATGGGCAGTTCTCCTGATTTACAAATGATGAGGTCTCGAAGTTTACGACTTTGAGGCCCTTCTTTTTGTAGATATTCAGAATCTTGTTTTTGGCATCGTTATAATTCTTAAGAGTATATCCCCTTGTATTCTTAGTCGAATAGCGGCTCATCCTGCGTGTGAACGAGGTGCAGCGGTCGCTGTAGAAGAGGTCAGGCATAATGACTGTTATGTGGCTCTTTCCGCTCTTTACACGCTTCTTGTCCGCACTCATGATATTCTGCATCAGGAGGTTCAGGGCTCCTGAGTATGTGCTCTGGCTCTTTGAGGAGGACGTTCCTACTGAGATGCCATCAGTGTAGTCGTTCGTTCCAGCACAGATGACTATCGTGTCGAAGTCCTCAAAGGTCAGGTTATTCGTGTCGAGAAGGCCAGGGCTTGCGATAGGAGTCTTGCCCATTTTTATCTGAGGCACGACATCTGAGATGATCCTGTAGCGGTGGAATGAGGCTGTTGAGCTGGACTTATATGCCATAGTAGCACCAGGAATAGCCGCGTTGTAATAGTAGGCATTTGTCAGCTCACCAATTCTCCATGGATAGGAGAAGATGTAGCGGGTGACATCTGTCTTGTAAGGGCTTCCATAGGTGATCGAGTCTCCGATAAAGAGGATTTTTCTGTAGTAATAATTCCTCTGTGAGGTCGTAAATCCATCATATGAGGTCGCCTCTATCTCCTTGCTGTTCCTTGTCGCTACCGCTGTGACATTGATGTAGTCATAGCCCTTTACAGGTGTAAATGTGCAACTGATATAGGCCTCCTTTGTCTGGCGGACTGTTGCAACGGTCTTCCTTTGATAGCTTCCATCAGACAGCTTCCTGGAGGATGAGATTATGTAGTTGGTAGCGTGGTTTATGCTTGTAAAAAGTATCGTGGTCGTACCGCTCTTATTCGTCTCAGCGTCGACGATGATAGGAGCCTCAAAATTATAGTATCCGTTCGAATCATATGGGGAGAGGCTTCGCTTTGAAAAATCAGTGTAGCGGCGGACTCCACGTACTGTATAGGCAATAGTATGTGATGAGGTATCTAAGTACGTGCTGTTTAGGAGGACGTTCTTTTTATCGTTTCCTGTGAAGGTCTTGCTGTACTCATCGGTGTAGGTGGAGCGGTCCTTATTTACAGTCTCTATCGATTTCCAGCTTCCGTTATCAATCTTACGGTAGATAGTGTAGCTCGTTGCGTTATCATTCGCGGTCCATTTGAGCTTTGCGTGGAGATTTGTGATATCGGCTGTGACTATAGACTTGCCTCTGATAGAGGTAAGCCCATCGTGGTCGTAGTCACTCAGGGAGTCTCCACTGATGCCGAGTCCCTTCGAGCGGACTGTATATACATATTCGCCCTTTTTAGGGAGCTTTTTATCGGTATAGGATGTATTGCCGCCTGAGGAGTGGACTGACGCGATGCGGGTATAGCTTCCGCCACTCGCCTTTCGGTAGATGTAGCAGACTCCGGCATGGCTGGAGCTGAAGGTGAGCCTGGCAGTGTCGTATCCGCCGGAAGCCTCCTGTACATAGAGCGTTAAAAGCTTTGGCTTGTCGGCTGCGGCCGAATGTATATCAAATATGGAAAAAGAAATAAAAGCTGTCATAAAAATGGCAGCGGTGATTTTTATTTTTTTAAAATTCATATCTGTATTATATCAAAAGTTTTTGTAAATATCCATCCTTGACACTTTTAAATGAATAATGTAAACTAAGTTGGTAAAAATTTTATACCTATTAAGGAGGTGCTCCTGTGCTTGGAATTATAATCGCAGTAGTGGTGACGCTCGTGATTGCAGTTCCGGTGAGCATCTTCGTTACAAATTCCTATCATAAGAAAGTCACGGAACAGAAGGTAGGAGGAGCCGAGCAGCAGGCCAGAGCCATTATTGACGAGGCTGTAAAGACGGCAGAGACGAAGAAGCGGGAGATCCTTATCGAGGCAAAAGAGGAATCGATGCGTTCGAAGAACGAGCTCGAAAAAGAGATCAAGGAACGCAGAGCAGAAGTTTCAAAGAGTGAATCGCGAGTACAGCAGAAAGAGGAAAATCTCGATAAAAAGCTTGAAAGCGCAGACAGAAAGGAACAGTCTCTTGTAAGCCGAGAGGAGAATCTCGAGAAGGAACGGCAGAAGGTAGCGAAGCTGAATGAGCAGAGGGTACAGGAACTCGAACGAATCTCAGGTCTTACCTCCCAACAGGCAAAAGATTTTCTACTGAATACTGTAAAAGACGATGTTAAGGCAGACACTGCCAAGTACTTGAAAGAGTCGATGGCACAGGCCAAGGATGAGGCTGATAAGCAGGCCAAGGAAATCCTTGTTACAGCCATTCAGAGATGTGCGGCAGACCATGTTGCTGAGTCTACTATCTCTGTTGTGCAGCTGCCAAATGATGAGATGAAAGGCCGTATCATTGGTCGTGAGGGAAGAAATATCCGTACCCTTGAGACCCTGACAGGCGTAGAACTTATCATAGATGATACTCCTGAAGCAGTAGTTCTTTCAGCATTTGACCCGGTTCGCCGTGAGGTGGCCCGTATAGCGTTAGAGAAGCTGATTGTGGACGGACGAATTCATCCAGCCAGAATTGAGGAAATGGTCGAGAAGGCAAAGAAGGAGGTCGATAACACCATCCGTGAGGAAGGTGAGCAGGCTGCCCTGGATACCGGTGTCCATGGACTTAATCCTGAGGAAATAAAGCTTTTAGGAAGGCTTAAATACCGTACAAGCTTCGGACAGAACGTCCTGAAGCATTCCATAGAGGTATCACAGTTAGCCGGACTCCTCGCCGCAGAGGTGGGAGTCGACACACGCTTAGCCAAGCGTGCAGGACTTTTACATGATATAGGAAAGGCAGTCGATCACGAGCAGGATCAGTCTGAGTCACAGTCACATGTGGCTTTAGGCGTTGAGATCTGCAGGAAGTACAAGGAATCACCGGTTATAATTAACGCAGTTGCCGCTCATCACGGAGACTGTGAACCGGAATCTCTTATTGCGCTTCTTATTCAGGCTGCTGATACCATTAGTGCAGCGCGCCCAGGTGCACGCCGTGAAACCTTAGAGAATTATACAAACAGAATTCAGCAGTTAGAGGACGTCGCAGACAGTTTTGAGGGCGTCGAGAGATCTTTTGCCATTCAGGCAGGCAGAGAGGTTCGTGTCATGGTAGTTCCTGAGAAAATATCTGACGCGGATATGGTACTTCTGGCCAGGGATATCACAAAGAAGATCGAAAATGAGCTTCAGTATCCAGGACAGATAAAAGTGAACGTGATCCGTGAATCACGTGTCGTTGATTATGCCAAATAACTACGGGGTCGGCTTTTTGAGCCGGCCTTTTTTTGCACAGAGAAAAATACATCAATTATTAGAAAGTGTTCATTGTAATGAATACCCCCTATATGTATAATTAGCTTTGGTTGTAAATACAATGGGAAAATGAATTGTCCAGTGATAGTATATGATTATATTAAAGAACGGAGGCAGATAAGATGTCAGATATTCTTCAGATAGAGGGACTCAAGGTAAAGCTCGCAGAAGAGGGCACCGAGATCCTTCATGGAATAGATTTAAGTGTAGGCGCAGGTGAGGTTCACGTGCTGATGGGACCTAATGGTGCCGGAAAGTCAACTCTTGGTTCATCAATCATGGGTGATCCGAGATATCAGATTACAGACGGTAAGGTCATTTTTGACGGAGCTGATATCACTCATGAATCCACTGATAAAATAGCAAAGGCTGGAATCTTCATGTCATTCCAGAACCCGATCGAGGTTCCGGGAATTTCTGTTGCAAACTTCATCCGCACAGCCTTGGAGAATAAGACAGGTGAGCATATCAAGGCCTGGGATTTCATGAAGGATTTAAAGAAGACTATGAAGGTCCTCGATATGGATCCATCATATGCAGAGCGTGACTTAAATGTCGGCTTCTCAGGTGGTGAGAAAAAGAAGGCTGAGATCCTTCAGCTCCTTATGCTTAAGCCAAAGCTCGCTATCCTTGATGAGACAGATTCAGGTCTCGACGTTGACGCTGTAAGAACAGTAAGTGCCGGAATCGAGGAGTACAAGAGAACTGTCGGCGGAGCTCTTCTTATCATAACCCACGCCACAAGGATCCTTGAATCCTTGAAGGTCGATAAGACACACATCCTCGCTGATGGCCGTGTAATCGCTGAGGGTGATGCCTCTATGGTTGATGATATTAACGAGAACGGTTTTGAGAAATACTTAAAAGAAGGTAATGCCGAATGAAGGAAAAGACACAGGTAGCAGATATTGACCGCTCCATGTATGACTTCAGGTATTCCGAGGATGACGCCTATAAGGTCGACGAGGGACTTACCCCTGCCATCGTAGAGCAGATCTCAAAAGAGAAGAACGACCCAGAGTGGATGCATGATTTCCGCCTGAAGTCGCTTGAGATATACAATCAGATCCCGGTTCCGAACTGGGGCCCGTCCATCGAGGGACTCGATATGGATCACATCGTGACCTATGTCCGCCCGAAGGACAACAAGATGCAGAATGACTGGGAGAATGTTCCTACTGATATCAAGGATACCTTTGAAAAGCTTGGTATCCCACAGGCTGAGAGAAAGTCCTTAGCTGGTGTAGGTGCCCAGTACGATTCAGAGCTCGTATACCATAACGTTAAAGACTCCGTTGCTGAAAAGGGAGTAGTTTACACTGATATCGAGAGCGCTCTGCACGGTCCGTATGCCGATATGATCCACGACCATTTCATGAAGCTCGTGCCTCCTACTGATCACAAGTTTGCAGCTCTTCACGGTGCTGTATGGTCAGGCGGCTCATTCGTGTATGTACCGAAGGGAGTACATCTCGACTTCCCACTTCAGTCATACTTCAGACTGAACGCCAAGGGAGCTGGTCAGTTCGAGCATACTCTTATCATAGTAGATGATGACGCATACCTTCACTTTATCGAGGGCTGCTCAGCACCTAAGTACAACGTCGCAAACTTACATGCCGGCTGCGTTGAGCTTTTCATTGGTAAAAATGCAACGCTCCGTTACTCAACTATTGAGAACTGGTCGAAGAACATGTATAACCTGAACACCAAGCGCGCGAGAGTAGATGAGGGCGGAAAGGTCGAGTGGATCTCAGGTTCATTTGGATCTCACGTATCCTACCTCTATCCTATGAGCGTTCTTGCAGGTAAGGGTTCGAGATCTGAGTTTACAAGTGTCACATTCGCAGGTAAGGGTCAGAACCTCGATACAGGATGCAAGGTAGTTCATGCAGCTCCTGATACATCTTCATATGTAAATACCAGAAGTATCAGTAAGGATGGCGGTATTTCGACATTCAGAAGTGCGGTTACAATCGCTGAGAACGCCACCGGCTCGAAGTCAGCTGTTTCCTGCCAGTCGCTTATGCTCGATGACATCTCACGTTCTGATACTATCCCAGCAATGGATATAAGAACATCGGATGCTGATGTAGGTCACGAGGCAAAGATCGGCCGTATTTCAGACGATGTAGTTTTCTATCTGATGAGCCGTGGAATGAGTGAAGAGGACGCGAGAGCACTTATCGTATCGGGCTTCGCAGACAACGTCGGAAAAGAGCTCCCGCTCGAGTACGCTGTTGAGATGAATAACCTGATCCAGCTGGAGATGAAAGGAGCGATAGGGTGACCGAAAGCACAGAGACGAAAGCGAGCTGAAAGCGAAGCTTGAGTCCTGTGCGAGGTCGTTCTTCGAGATTAGCGAACGCAAGCCGAAGGCGCTGCGTGAGCTTAACGAGAAGAACTTCCTTATTACGCATACTTGTAATCAGGAGAATAATATGAGTGAATTAAAATTAAACATCCTGCCTTCTCCTACCTGGAACTGGCTTCGGATGAATGATACAGATTATCAGATGAAAAAGACCGACGGCTATGGCAGTCCGTCTATAGTAACGACAGCAGGAGTCTCCGAGAGTGACGGTATTTTTCCTGCAGAATTCGACGGCGGTATAGGACCTGACTTCTCAAAGAGACTTGATGAGGACCAGGTTCACGCAGAGGTCTTTGATATAAACGCAGACACAACGGATCCGTTAAAGATCGCCTTTGACTATGATGAGGAAAGCGCCCTGGCTAACCGCTTCGTGATAAATGTTGCAGCAGGTAAAAAGGCCACCGTTATCATGAACTTTGCAGCGATGAAGAGTGCCGGACAGTACAGTGTTCAGACCAGCGCTGTCTTAAATAAGGACGCTGAGCTTACTATAGTTCAGGTCATGAGAACCTCTGATGAGGCGGTATTTTTAAATGATATAGGTACTGAGATAGCAGACAGTGCGAAATTCAATCTTGTGCAGATCGCCCTCGGCGGTAAAAATGTCTTCCTCGGCGTAAAGAACCACCTGAGCGGCGTGAAGAGCTCCATCGACATGAAGCTCGGCTATTATCTGACAGGCGATAACAACCTCGATGTAAACTACGTCGCAAGCCATACCGGAAAGAAGACAAAGTGCGACATCTACGCGAACGGTGTCTTAAGAGACAAGGCAGTAAAGACCTTCCGTGGCACTATCGATTTCATAAAGGGCTGCAAGGGCGCGTTAGGAAACGAGCTCGAGGATGTCCTGATGATGGATAAGACAGTCCGCAACAAGACTATCCCTGTTATCCTCTGCGCAGAGGAGGATGTCGAGGGAAATCACGGCGCTACTATCGGAAAGCTCGCAGCTGACCTTCTCTTCTACTTAGAGAGCCGCGGAATGACTGAGGAGGCTGTATATGAGATGATGGCAAGGGCCCGCATCGACGCAGTCGCAGCCTCAATAGATGACGAGGAGACGAGGGAGCAGGTCGGAAAGTACCTGGACGAATTTAAGAGGTGAGACCTTTATGAGCATTAAGGAAGAGTTCCCTTTATTAGAAAAAAGAGATATAGTCTATCTCGACAACGCTGCGACGACACAGAAGCCGCCATGCGTGATCGAGGCAGCAAGCAGATATTATAACGAGAATAACGCGAATCCATTGAGAGGCTTGTATCAGCTCTCAATCGACGCGACAGACGAGTACGAGAACGCAAGGCAGGAGGTCGCTGACTTTATAGGAGCCAAAGACAAGGCTGAGATTATTTTTACAAGAAATGCTACAGAAAGCCTTAATCTGGTAGCCTATGCATACGCGAGGAATTTCTTGAAAGAGGGTGACGAGGTCATAACGACGATCGCCGAGCACCACTCCGACATGATCCCGTGGCAGCAGGCCTGCAAAGCTACCGGAGCGCATCTGACTTATCTCTACTGTGAGAAAGATGGAACGATGACTCCTGATATGCTTGAAAAAATAATATCGGACAAGACGAAAATCGTCGCCGTGACTCAGGTATCGAACGTCTTTGGCCGCGTAAACGACATCAAGGGCTTTGCTGAGGTAGCGCACAGACACGGAGCAATCCTCGTAGCAGACGGAGCCCAGTCTGTTCCGCACATCCCGGTGAATGTGCAGGATCTGGACTGCGACTTCCTCGCCTTTTCAGGCCACAAGATGTACGCTCCGATGGGCATCGGTGTCCTCTATGGTAAGAAGGACATCCTTGAAAAAATGCCGCCGTTCCTCTTTGGCGGTGAGATGATAGAGTATGTGACTACCGAGGGCGCTACCTGGGCAGAGCTTCCGCACAAGTTCGAAGCTGGTACTGTAAATGTCGGCGGAGCAGTAGGCCTTGGAGAAGCCATCCGCTTTATGAAGCGCTTCGGCTGGGATTCAATCGAGAAGCGTGAGGAAGAGCTTACGACATACGCCATGGAAAAAATGGCCGCTTACCCTCATGTACATATCATAGGCTCAAAGGATCCTAAGGAGCATCACGGAATCATCACTTTTACAGTAGACGATGTCCATCCGCACGACTGCGCAGCTATTTTTGACGAGCATAATGTGGCTGTAAGAGCCGGTCATCACTGCGCCCAGCCACTTCTCAAGTACTTAGGAAAGATGTCTACAGTCAGAGCTTCAATGGCTTTTTATAATGATAAGAGTGATATCGATGCGTTTTACGATGCGCTGATAAGCATCAGGAAGGAAATGGGATATGCAGACTAACAGTACCTTTTATAAAGAGCTTGTTACAGATCACAACCTGCATCCGGCTCATAAGCATCATATAGATGGAGCAAACCTTACACTCGAGGGCGTAAATCCTTCCTGTGGAGATGACATCGTGGTAAACCTCAAGGTGTCTGATGACGGCACAATAGAAGATGGTGCTTTCGAGGGAGATGGCTGTGCTATTTCCCAGGCATCAGCCGATATGATGATGGACCTTATTATAGGAAAAAAGAAGGAGGAGGCACTTCATCTCGCGGATATTTTCTTAAGGATGATAAAGGGAAGCGTCACAGACGATGAGCTCGATGAGCTCGAAGAAGCAGGAGTCCTTCAGGACGTAAGTCATATGCCTGCCCGTGTAAAGTGTGCTGTTTTAGGCTGGCACACGATTCAGGAGATGTTCGGCGACGAGAACGAGAAGGCTAAAAACGAGGCAGCAGGCAGATAATACGCAGTTTGATGATGTCCTCTGCGTAGGAGTTTTATCAGAAAGGCATAGGTATTTTCTTTGAAGTATTCATAGAAAATACCTATTTTTTGATAGAGAAAACATTCTACTTTGAGCTGATTCAAGTCAAAAATAAACAAAAATTTAATGATTTAACAGCGGTGTTTTACATTATATTTCCTTGATAAAAAAATACGCAATGATATAATAAAGGTGTCCGAAAATTTATTATAGAGATGGGGGTTAAATGTTTTTTTTCAAAAATAAAGGTAAAATCGATCCTGGCGCCATAATGCAGGATATGGCTTTAAATATAAAGACATGTTTCTGGTTTTTAAACATTGTTCTGCTTATTATCCATTGCCTGCTTGAGGTGATATATGTATTCTCAGGCGTAAGGGTTATGATAGTTGAGAATATCTTCGTCATAGCCTTTTACGCTGTGATGTTCTTTTTTCTAAGAAATAACAAATTAAAGATTTACTGTGTTCTGATGTATCTCGAGATATTAAGCCATAGTGTATTAGGCTCGCTATGCCTCGGGAACAGCTGTGGCTTCCAGAGATGGGCGATTACCCTGATGTGTGCCTGCTTCCTGCCTATGTACGCTCTTTTTGACGTGTCAGAGCTCAAGAGGTCATCCGCACTGATCACATCCTCGGCAGGATTGGTTTACATAATCCTATGTGTTTTTCATTTGTTAGGTTTTATACCGGATACAATTCCCGGAGTAGCCCCTATAATAGTGAAGCTGCTGTCGCTTTTTAACTCATTAGTGCTTGCAGTGGGCGTATTTTTCTTTACCTATCTGTTTACGAGCAGGATTACAAACATCGAGAAAAAATACAGATACCAGGCAAGACACGACCAGCTGACAGGTCTCTATAACCGATTTGCACTAAACGAGATCATTTCGAGAGAGATGAGCGCGATTAATAAAGATAAAGGATTTTCTATAGCGATAGCGGACATTGATTTTTTCAAGAGAGTAAATGATACCTATGGACACGAGACAGGTGATTCTGTGCTCTACATAGTTTCAGAGAACCTGGTAGCCCACACAAACGACACCTGTAAGGTAGGCAGATGGGGCGGCGAGGAATTTCTGTTCATCGTCTTTGGAGATAACTCTGATACGAGGATCCGTGAAAAAATGGAATCAATCAGAAACGATATCGAGCACCTGAAGATTCCATATCAGGATTCGTATATAAATATCACGATTTCCGCAGGTATTTCCACATATATAAGCGGTGATAACAAGGACACGATTCTCCAGCGAGCCGATGACAACCTCTATGAGGCGAAGGAGACCGGAAGGAATAAAGTAGTTTTTTAAAAATAACCGGAGCCCGGCAAAATGGACTCCGGTTTTTCATGTCAATGTGCATTTACTTTTACAATTAAGGCGAAATGTATATTTTTAACATACATGGAATCCTCGATTGAATATGTAAATCGGGCCTTGTTTTCCTTAGAATAAAGATGAACAAAGAATTTTTTAGCACTCGGCCGTGATGGCTGATAGAAATGGAGTGATCTTACAAATGCTGAAATTCGGAAAGGCAGTAGTAAAGAGCAGATTCGTAATCCTTATTGTTGCGGTGCTGCTTCTGATCCCGGCAGGAATCGGATACATCCACACGAAGGTTAACTACGATATCCTCTCATATCTGCCAAAAGAAATCGATACGATGAAAGGTCAGGACATGCTCCTCGAGAAATTCAGGACAGGTGCCTATTCATTTGTCGTAGTCGATGGAATGGATAACAAGGATTTGAAAAAGACGGCAGATACGATATCAGACATCCCTCACGTAAAGAAGGTCATCTGGTACGGATCAGTTATGGATATGAACATCCCGAAGGAGGCAATGCCTGAGAAGGCCTACAAATTCATCCATAACTCGGACAAAAACGCCGATCTGATGGTGATCCTGTTCGACCAGGGAATGGCTGAGGACGGAACGATGAAAGCCCTTGATACGATGAACACCAAGCTTTCAAAGCAGTGCTTTGTATCAGGAATGGCTTCCGTCATAAACGATACGAGAAACCTTTCTAAAAAAGAGGTCCCTATCTACGTGCTGATCGCCGTAGTTCTATGTCTCATAGTTCTTATGGTAACCCTTGATTCGGCATTTGTACCGTTCCTCTTCCTTATATCTATAGGAATGGCGGTCGTCTATAACCTGGGTACGAATATGATACAGGGGCAGATTTCCTACGTGACGCAGGCCTTAGCGGCAGTACTTCAGCTCGGTGTCACGATGGACTACTCGATTTTCCTCTGGCACAGCTACGAGGAGCAGCAGAGAGTATTCGGACAGGATAATAAAGATGCGATGGCACACGCTATATCAAAGACCTTCCTCTCGATAGCAGGTTCATCGACGACAACTATCGCCGGATTTATCGCACTCTGCTTCATGAGCTTCAGGATCGGCCTTGACCTCGGTGTAGTAATGGCAAAGGGTGTTCTCTTTGGACTTATCTCCTGTGTTACGATACTGCCATCACTTATCCTGGTATTTGACCCGATCGTCAGAAAGACAAACCACAAAGTCATCATGCCGGATCTCGGAAGGACAGCCAACTGGATAGTAAAGCACTGCTATGTATTTTTCGTAATCTTTTTAATCCTTGCTGTACCAGCATTCTATGGACAGGCACATACGAAGGTTTACTATGATCTCGCCGGAAAGCTTCCTGACTCTATGAAGAGTAAGCAGGCTAATGAAAAAATGAACGAGGACTTCAAGATGGGAGCTACCTCGATAATCATTGCCGACTCGAGCCTGAGTGCTGAGAAGTCAGATAAGATGATAAGTGAGATTGAAGACCTGAAGGGCATAAAGCTTGCGATGTCAGTAGACTCTCTGACAGGACCTATGATTCCTTCAGATGTGATACCTGATGATATCAGAGATGAGCTTAAGAGCGGTGACAAGCAGCTTATGATAGTAACGTCGGACTACGCGACGGCTACGTCAAAGGTAAACAGACAGTGTACTCAGATTGAAAAGATCATAAAGAAATATGACAAGAGCGCAATGCTTATCGGTGAGGCGCCATGTACGAAGGATCTAGTAAATATCACAAACTCTGATTTCAACAGAGTAAACGCTGTATCGATAATCATTGTATTTTTCATAATCCTGATATCTTTCAGGTCGATTTCGTTACCTATAATCCTCGTTGTAGTAATCGAATTCGCCATCTACATCAATATGGGAATTCCGTACTACACGCACACGACACTGCCGTTTATCGCAAGCATTGTCATCGGAACTATTCAGCTGGGTTCAACCGTCGACTATGCTATTCTTATGACGAACAGGTACAAGACGAACCGCTTTAACGGAGTTGAGAAGAAGGAAGCCATTACAGATGCGCTCCGTGGCTCAATCAGCTCGATCATCGCTTCAGCGCTGACCTTCTTTGGAGCAACCTTCGGAGTAGCAGTTTACTCGGATATCGATATGATCTCCTCACTCTGCAACCTTATGGCAAGAGGAGCTATCATAAGTATGCTCGTCGTTATCTTCCTGCTGCCGTCGATGTTCATGATCTTCGATAAGGTGATCATCCACACCAGCGCAGGCTTCATAAATAAGAACGCAGTAAACACAAAGACGATTAAGGCTTGATTGGAGGAAAAATAAATGAAGTTACCAGAGCTTAAAAAAATTTTCCGTAAGAAATATATCATCAGAGTCGTAGCAGGTGCTCTTGTGGTTGGACTGGTTTCTACCGGAACTGTCCAGTACACTGCCATGGCTGATAAGGCGTCTGCAACCGAGGAGACTACAAACAGCATCATAGATACTGATAATCTCAAGGTCGAGAGCAAGGACCTCGACAGAGATGAGACGGTCTACCTGATCACAAAGCCTGATGGAACTGTAACAGACACTATCTCAGCGGTACACCTGATCAATAAGGACGGCGAGGATACTATAGATGATGTCTCAGACCTTACAGACATCAAGAATACGAACGGTGACGAGAAGTTCACCCAGGACGGCGATAAGGTCACCTGGGAGGCCAATGGAAATGATATCTACTATCAGGGCCATTCAACAGCCGAGGCTCCTGTCACTGTAAAGGTAACCTACACCCTCGATGGTGATGAGATCAGCCCGAAGGAGCTCGCAGGAAAGAGCGGACATGTAAAAATCCACTATGACTACACAAATAACACGAGCTACACTGAAAAAGTAAACGGTGAAGATGTTACTACCGTAGTTCCTTTCGCTGCAATCACTGGAATGATATTAAACGATGATTTCACGAATGTAAAGGTAAGCAATGGCCGTGTAATCCAGAATGGTACAAAGTCCATCGTCGTAGGCTATGCTCTTCCTGGAGTAAAGGATTCACTTGAGAAGAGCGGCGGCTCCTTTGATAAGGACATCTCACTTCCAGAGTCATTCGATGTAGAGGCTGATGTAAAGGATTTTGACCTCGAGACTCAGATGACAGCCTTAATAGATGCTTCAAATACCCTGACATCCAACGCAAAGGAGACTGATGACTTATCCAGTGATATGGACAAGCTCTCAGATGCCACAGATGAGCTGGCTGACGGCAGTAAGCAGCTGAGCGACGGAGCCAGTGACCTGAGCAGTGGCGCTGACAAGCTTGCAGATGGTGCAAAGAGCGCAAAGGATGGAAGCACTAAGCTTGAGAGTGGAAGCAAGCAGATTCGTGACGGTCTTGGAACCCTTCAGAAGAATATGAGCACCTTCACAAGTGGTGCCTCATCTCTTTCAAGCGGACTTAAGACATACACAGCAGGCGTTTCACAGTTAAACGGTGGAATTGGACAGCTTAAGACTTCACTTGCACCGCTTTCAAGTGCACTTCCTGCTCTCGGAAACTTAAATATCACAGACCTTGCTACTCAGATGTCTGCTCTTTCAAAGGGTGTCGCACAGCTTAAGACTGGTTCAGACCAGCTGCTTGCCGGCTACAATGGTGACGGAACTGCTGCAAATCCAGGTCTCGTAAAGAGCATGGATCAGCTTACTACCGGTTCAAAGTCAGTTTCAGACGCTGCTGCTCAGGTATCAAGCGGAGCAAGCTCACTTGATAAGGGTATCGGACAGATTCAGTCAGCTCTCTCAGGAGTTGGCAGCCAGTTCGCTACTCAGTCACAGACACAGCTGACACAGACTATTGATTCAAAGCTCAATGGCAATGAACAGTTAATCGGTCTCTTAAGACAGATGCAGGTTCTTGGATCTGACGAGAAGATTACTCTTTCAAATATCGATACAGTAGTAACAAAGCTTACAGGAGCGCAGACACAGGTTATCAAAGCTCTTACAACTGCAAATGGCGGTGATACAGCAAAGGCTACAGCCACCTACTACACAGCTCTCGATGGTCTGCATCAGGTTCAGGCTGCAAAGAGCGCGTTGGATGCTGCTGGACAGTCACTTCAGAGTGAGCTTACAAGTGAGTCTGTAACCAGCCAGATAAAGCAGCTTACCGATGGCTCAAAGCAGTTGGCTGACGGCTCCTCAAAGCTTGCTGCCGGAGCAAAGACTGTAAGTGATGGCATGAGCGCTGCAAATGAGGGCGTAAAGAAGATGGCAGCAGGCCAGAAACAGCTCTCAGATGGTATCGATCAGCTTTCTTCGGGATTAGGTTCAGCAGACTTAAGCAAAGTAGATATGTCATCTATCTCAAGCCTTTCGACACAGTTCTCAGCACTTATCAAAGGTGTTGACCAGCTCTATGACGGAAGCAGCAAGCTTGTAGCAAATAATGACAAGCTCACAGGCGGCGCAAAGCAGCTTTCTACAGGTGCCGGTCAGATTTCAACAGGAGTAAACAAGCTCTACACTGGAGCAGGCAGCCTTTACACAGGTGTCGGAAGTCTTTCAGATGGACTTGGAACTCTCTATGATGGAACCATCTCCTTATCAGACGGAGCTGTGAAGCTTTCTGATGGTGCAGATGACCTCCATGATGGAATCGTGAAGTTCAACAAAGAGGGAATCGAGAAGCTTATCAATTCTTACAACGGAGACATAAAGCCGCTCGCAAATCAGCTGCGTGCAGCAATCGATGCCGGCGAGAATTATCAGAGTTTCTCAGGAATCGCCGATGGCAAAAAGGGTGCTGTAAAGTTCCTCTACAGAATGGACGCAATCACTGCTCCTGATGATGAGAACTGATTTGACAATATGCCGATATGTGTTAGAATTTAGCTTGCTGTAAAAATATATGTAACAGCAGAGCTCTTTCGACATTTTACCTCCGATGGCTTTGCTGTCGGAGGTTTTTTAATGAAATTCAGACCCTGTATAGATATTCACGATGGAGCTGTAAAGCAGATAGTAGGTTCGAGCCTTGACGATAAGACTGATTCAGCAAAGGAGAATTTTGTTGCAACGCACGATGCCGGTTACTATGCTGCTATGTATAAAGAAAAACAGCTAAATGGCGGGCATGTTATAATGCTGAATGCCAAGGGCACTCCTGAGTATGAGGCCTCAAGACAGCAGGCTCTTCTGGCGCTTCACACCTATCCGAATGGCCTTATGGTCGGCGGCGGTCTAGACGATAGGAATGTATCGGAGTTTCTGGATGCTGGCGCAAGCCACGGTATTTTTACAAGCTTTGTGTTCTTTGATGGGCAGATTCAGATGGAGAGACTGAAAAGGCTTGTAAGTGTGGCTGGAAGAGAGCATATAGTCTTAGATCTCTCCTGCAAAAACAGAGACGGAGACTACTATGTAGTAACTGACCGCTGGCAGAAATTTACTGAACAGAAGCTCTCTGTAGACCTGCTTAGGTACCTCGAGGATTACTGCGACGAGTATCTGATACACGCGGCTGATGTAGAGGGGAAGAGGGCAGGAGCTGACGAGAGACTGCTTTCTATCCTTGCCGATTATGACGGCATTCCTGTTACCTATGCCGGCGGCGTTGGAAGCTATGATGATTTAAGAGAAATAAAACGCCTGACTGATGGCAGAATTGATGTAACTATCGGCAGTGCTCTTGATATTTTTGGCGGAACCCTTGAACTTGAAAAGATTTTAAGTATAATAGAAAAGGGTTAAGGAGGATTTTTATGACCTCAATTGATTTTACAAAAATGCATGGCTGCGGCAATGACTACGTCTATGTAGACTGCACAAAAAACGATATCCCTGACGGTTCTTCAATCGCCAGATTCGTAAGCGACAGGCATTTCGGAATCGGATCTGACGGACTTATTCTTATTAAGAAGTCCAAGGTTGCTGATTTCCAGATGGATATGTACAATGCCGACGGCTCGAAGGGTGAGATGTGCGGAAACGGCATCCGCTGCGTAGCGAAGTACGTCTACGACAATGGCCTTACTGATAAGACTACTATCACTGTTGAGACTCTTGCAGGTATAAAGACTCTCGAGCTTACAGTAAAGGATGGCAAGGTCGATTCAGTCCTTGTGAATATGGGTTCTCCGGTGCTCAAGGCTTCGCATATTCCGGTTACTTTTCCAAAAGATCAGATGATTAACGAGCCTATGGAGGTCGATGGCAATATCTTCCGTGTGACCTGCGTTTCGATGGGGAATCCGCACTGCGTTATTTTTACAGATGAGGATACGAGAGCTATCGATCTGCCGCATATCGGGCCGATGTTTGAGAACCATCCGACGTTCCCTCAGAGGACCAATACCGAATTCGCGAATATCCTCGACTGGAAAAATATCCGCATGAGAGTCTGGGAGCGCGGCAGCGGTGAGACGCTCGCCTGCGGTACTGGCGCCTGTGCTACGACTGTAGCTGCTGTGGTTAATGGTCTTACTGATGAGGAAGTCACGATGCACCTCTTAGGTGGAGAGCTGACTGTCAGATACGACAGGGAAAATGATACCGTCTGGCTCAAGGGACCGGCCACTACTGTATTTACAGGTCATATCGATATTCCGGAATCTTTTGAGAGAGATGATGTGAAGATTTACGAGCCGAAGAAGTGAGTCTGGTGTTTATTTTTTCAAGATAAATAATTATAGAAGTTCAGGTTTTTAGAAGGAGAAAGAAATGTATCAGGTTAATACGAACTATCTGAAGTTACCGGGAAGCTACCTTTTTTCAACTATCGCGAAGAAGGTTGCCGCTTTTGCTGAGGCAAATCCAGACAAGAAGATCATCAGACTTGGAATCGGTGATGTAACACAGCCGCTGCCAAAGGTCGTTATCGATGCCCTTCACAAGGCTGTTGACGAGCAGGCTGACGCTGCTACTTTCAGAGGATACGCACCGGACCTCGGATATGATTTTTTACGTAACGCTATCGCAAAGCACGATTATCAGGACAGAGGCTGCGATATCGCTCCTGACGAGATCTTCGTTTCTGACGGTGCGAAGAGTGATTCTGGTAATATCCAGGAGCTTTTCTCTGAGGACAACCGTATTGCTGTTACTGATCCGGTTTATCCTGTTTATGTAGATTCAAATGTTATGGCTGGCCGCTGCGGTAACTATGATGCCAATACCGGTATGTGGGACAGAGTCATCTACATGCCTTCAACTGCTGAGAATGGTTTCGTTCCTGAGTTCCCTAAGGAGACTCCTGACATCATCTATCTCTGCCTGCCGAATAACCCGACTGGTACTACTCTTAAGAAGGTTGATCTGCAGAAGTGGGTTGACTATGCTAACCAGAAGGGCTCTATAATAATCTTTGATGCCGCTTATGAGCACTATATCTCTACTCCGGATGTTCCTCATTCTATCTATGAGTGTGATGGCGCTAAGGACTGCTGCATCGAGATCAGATCATACTCAAAGACTGCCGGCTTCACTGGTCTTCGTCTTGGCTTTACTGTTGTTCCGAAGAGCCTTAAGTCTGGTGACGCTTCTCTTCATGATATGTGGGCACGCCGTCACGGGACAAAGTTCAACGGTGCTCCGTACATCGTTCAGCGTGCCGGTGAGGCTATCTACTCTGAGGAGGGCATGAAGGAGATTGACGCTTTAGTCGGTTACTACATGGAGAACGCCCGCATGATCCGCGAGGGCCTTACTGAGGCTGGATTCACCTGCTACGGCGGCGTTGACGCTCCGTACATCTGGATGAAGACTCCTGACCATATGACGAGCTGGGAATTCTTCGACTTCCTTCTTGAAAAAGCAAACGTTGTCGGCACTCCAGGCAGCGGTTTCGGCCCTTCAGGTGAAGGCTACTTCCGCCTGACTGCCTTCGGTACCCACGAGAACACAAAGGCAGCACTTGAGAGATTCAAGGCACTGTAATTATTGATTTTAGATTAGAGAGGCTTCTCCAGAATTTTCCGGAGAGGTCTTATTTTTTGCTGTCTTTTCAGCTTGACACAAATAGAAGACTGATTTACTCTATCAGAGAAAAGTCGTTGACATGCATAGAACAGAAATTTATGAAGAAAATTACTTTAGATGAGCTCCTGTCAAAGGTGCGGGACAGGGATTACGGGAGTCAGTACGATTATATCACAGGTCTTCTCGAAAAAGGCAGGATAAAGCCGATGAAAACGGCAGCCACCAATGGCAAGAACCCGGCCCTGCCTCTTGGCTACTGGCTTATTGAAGAGAAGAAGGATTACAGCGGATACATAGATGAGCTGCGCTTTGGTTTAAATTACAGGATTTCCCCGACCTATTATCTGGACCATCTGGAGCAGTATGATAAGGACAGGGAGTATGTGCGCGCTCTTAGCGGCTATTTCGATAAGCATTCGGACAGGCTTATGGAGCAGATTTCTTTAAATGAGAGAAGCTACGACATCTGGCAGAGGGAGAAGTTTCTTCAGAGGGAGCAGGGGCTTAGGATCTTAAAGAACTGCGGCATAGATACGGCGGATCTTAATTTTTACAGGACCTCTGAGCCGTTAGCCTACTATTCGGCCAGCCGGGAGCCTGGACAGACAGTGCTTATTATAGAGAATAAGGATACCTTTTACAGTATCAGGCGGATACTTATCGAAAACAGTACAAGTGAAAAACCTCAGGAGATTCTGGGAGCGCAGATCGATACGGTTATCTATGGCGCCGGAAAGGGTATCTGGAAATCTCTAGATGATTTCGAGATGTGTGTCGAGGACTATCTGACAGATTCAAAGGATAAATATTTATATTTCGGAGATCTCGATTTCGAGGGAATAGGTATTTTTCAAAAGGTGCAGGAAAAATTCCTTGATGCAGGCAGAAAAATCCTGCCGTTTAAAGAAGCCTATCAGAGGATGATGGATAAAGCTGGAGATACCGGATTTAAGCGGCTTCCAGAGACTAAAGAGAAACAGAACAGAAATATAGATCGTTCATTTTTTAGATATTTCGGTGAGGAATATGCCGTACAGATGGAGGAGATTCTTGATTCTGGAAAGTATATACCTCAGGAGATTTTAAATGTCATGGATTTCAAGGGAAGAGATTGAATTTTTACGAGGAAAAATATGCAGTATGAATTTCTAGAGCAGTTCACCCGCAGAATGCAGCACGTCGGTAAATACGCCGTTCTGATGCGGATGTCGATGAATAAACAGACCTGGAAGCAGTATGGGTTTGAGACCTTTGATGAGCAGGTCAACATACTTTTTGCGGTTCTGCTCTTTATCATGGAGCAGTCTCTAAAGGACGAGAACTGCACAGTTGATGACATCGGTGCATATATAGACGATCTCAATTCTTCTTATTTCCATAAGCAGATAAACTATGAGGAATGCCGGGATATGGCGGATTTCATCATAAATGTCATACTTTCAAACGACGGTCAGTCGATGACCTTTGATGGCTATGATTTCGAATCCAGGCAGTACAAGGAGCTTATAATAAGCTATGTCAAAAACAAGGTCATCTACACCGACACCAATATCAAGCGTACCTCGTACGAGCTGACAAATGACGGCTATGACCTGATGCTTTCGACTCTTGAAATCGAGGACAACCTGAAGCTCTCTGTTCAGGATATGATCTTCGAGCTTCATCTAAAGAAACAGAGTTACGATGAAGCTGTAAACGACATCAGAAACGAGTTTAATCTTCTCCATATACGGCTTCGTAAAATCGAGGACGCTATGACGAGGATAAGGAGGAATGCCTTAAGCTATTCCATTGATGAGTATTCCCAGATCCTAAATGACAACCTCGAGACGATAAGTGAGACCAAGGAAAAATTCCAGGCCAGACGAAAAATGATTCAGGAGAAGACCAGGGAATTCGAAGAGGCTGATATCGATGTGAATAATCTTTCGTCAGATAATGAAAAGACACTTGAAAATCTTCGGATAATTGATGATTACCTGGGCAGAGCCTTAGAAGAGCAGCAGAAAATCTTTGGCTCGCATTTAGACCTTAAGGCGCTCTACACTCATGAATTAGAGCAGCTCTCGCAGATGTCGGCGATAAAGAGATTTTCGCTGACTGCGGACTTCTATGATAAGATTCTAAAGAATCCGGGTTATCTCGACAGGACGGATATTTTTCTAAGGCCCCTGTTCGGCTGTGATCCTGACAAAGTATACGATCTCCGCAGGGCCTTGGCAACACAGAAGCCTATCACTGAGAGGGAAGAGACAGATGAGAGTGAGCTGATGGAAGAGGACATCGCTGATCAGGATAAGAAGCAGGAAGAGATCAGAAGGAAGCTTCGAATCTATGAGAAAAGTGTCAGGACTCTTCTTAAGGAGGCTGTCCACGGAAAAATCGAGCGTCTGAAGAGAGGCGTCGCCGGAAGCATAACCTTAAAGGAGCTTGAGGAGAAATGCAGGTCTGACCTGAAATTAAAAAAGGCGATGATTCCGGATGTCGATAAATTCAAGGAGATAATGGTCGACCTGTTAAACAGCAGGGTTATGGATATAGAGCAGTTAGATAAGGAGAGGAAGGAAAATATTCAGGAGGAGCCCTCTTCCTTTTCACTGACTGAGACGGTGCTTGAGATCGCTGATTCGGTGAGGGACAGAAAAATTTTTATGGTAGAGGCTCTAAAAATAGATGACGGCAGCACCGCGGTGTTTACTGATATTCCTGACCTGAGCTCACATCCTTCGGATGATGAGGACAGTGGCAGGGATATCTGCTGCTCGAATGTGCTGATCCGTGTCAGATGGGAGGACAGATAAATGGCATTTGAATACGAGGATATAAGAAAAAGTCAGGAGATTTTTGCCTGCCTCTTGGAAAATCATGAGCTGAGTGAGGATGAGTCTGCGGATCTGTTTGATGCATATACTACAAGCGAGGCCGTGCAGAGCCTGACTAAATCTCAGGGAGATGCCTTAGACGCTGATATAGAGCAGTACGGCGATACTATCTATCTGATCCCAAGAGAGGACAACAGCTTCTTGGGGTATTCGAAGGCACAGCTTAAGAGGGAGCTGTGCAGATCTGATGCGACTGACAGGGACTATTATCTGAGCCAGTTCGCAATCCTGACTCTCCTTACGATGTTCTATGACGGGCAGGGTGTTACTGCTCACACCAGGGATTTTATCAGGGCAGGAGAGCTGCAGAATACTATTTCTGAGAGACTTAAGGAGGGTGTCGAGAGATACGATGAAGAGAGACAGGAGGAGAGTGGGATTGCCTTTACGAATATCGCGGAGGCTTATGAGAAGCTTAAGTCAGATGAGAGAGGCTCGAGGGCAAGGACTACGAAAGAGGGATTTCTGTACTATATTCTGAAATTTCTCGAGAGACAGGGGCTTATCGAGTATATAGAGCAGGACGATATGATAAAGACTACAAAGAAGATGGACCATTTCATGGACTGGAATCTGCTGAATAAAAACAACTACCAGAGAGTACTAGCTGTCTTTAATGAATTGGACGACCCACAGTCTTATAAAACGAAGAAAACTACAAGGGAGAAAAATAAATGAGCAGGATAAACCGTGTCAGGATTATTAATCTAAAATACAATCATGATGCAATTCAGATAGGTGATGAGACCTTTGACATGAACGGCGAGAATACTCTGCTTTCTCTTAGGAATGGAGGAGGTAAGACTGTCCTGGTGCAGATGATGATAGCACCATTCGTGCACAAGAGATACAGAGATTTGAAGGACAGGGCATTTTCTTCGTATTTCAATACCTCAAAGCCATCATTTATTCTTGTCGAATGGAAGCTCGACGGTGGCGGCGGGTATGTGCTGACCGGCATGATGGTCAGGAGAAACCAGGATACTGATTCGCCTTTTGACCTAGATACTATTGGGTTTATCACAGAGTATGACGGAGAATCGAATCTCGATATCGCGCATATACCCCTTGCAGAAAAGACTTCAAAGGGTGAGGTCGTAAAAGGATACATACAGAGCAGACAGCTCTTTGATACCTGGAAAAAGGACTCGGGCGTTGATTTTTTCTATTATGATCTGAATCAGAGTACCCAGTCAAAGCAGTATTTCTCGAAATTAGAGGAGTACGATATTTTTTACAGAGAGTGGGAGGCTATAATCCACAAGATAAACCTCGAGGAATCGGGACTTTCAAATCTCTTCAGCGACTGCAAAAATGAGGAGGGGCTCGTTGAGAAATGGCTTCTCGATACGATTGAGAAAAAGCATAACAGGACAAACGATTCGATGAAGGAATTCCGTGTGCTGACCGCCAAATATGTGAGGTCGTACAAGGATAACCAGTCGAAGATTCAAAAGAAGGAAGCTATCGAGGTCTTCAAGCAGGAGACTGAGGGCGTCAAGGCTCTGGGCGAAGAGTACTTAAATGCTGAGGGAGAAATGGATGCCAAGAAGAATGAGATTGCGGCATTTCGTGATACCTTATCAGAACTTCTCTCTGATAAAAATCAGGAGATCTCTTCTCTTGAGGATGACAGGGATAAGCAAAATGACGATATCAGGTATTTAAATCATCAGAAGTATTCCTCGGATATCTATGCGACGGCTGATGAGATTGAGGAAAATCAGATAAAGCATGACGAATTAAATGCTGATTATGAGGATATAGAAAAGGAAAGACAGGAGACTGAGAAAAATCACAATCTCTATATCTGTGCCGGTCAGCAGGACGACCTGAATGAGATTGTAAGAGACCTCAGGAATACTGAGGAGAGACTTAATATCCAGCGGGAGAAAAATAAGGATTTAAAGCCTGAGAGGGAGAGAATTGGTTCAAGGTTGTCTAAGTATTTTGGCGACAAGCTTGATGATGTAAAGCAGAGAACAGCCGGCACTGAGCAGGATATAAAAAAGACTGAGGAGGAGATTTCTGGGTATAAGAAGGAGCTGAGTGAAAAAGAAACTGCTAATCAGCAGGCTGCTATCGAGCTCGGTGCCTTAAATCAGAAAATCTCTGCTTTTGACGATGCCGAGGACCGTTTCAATGACAGGTATAAGACTGGCTTTACCAGGAATATCCTTGGCGTCTACGAGGAGGGACTTTTAACTGATGCGAAGTTATCAGGTGAGGAGCGCTTAAAAGAGGCTGAACAGAAAAAGAAGGATATCATTAAAGAAAAAGACAGCGCCAGTAAGGAACTGGATCTGCTTTCCCACAGGCTCGATGAGGAGAAGGAGCATCACACTCTGACCGAAAGCTCGCTTTCTCATAAGAGAGAGGAAAAGCAGGAACTCGACAGACAGCTCGAAGAAAGAAGAAGCATAATTAAATACTTTGATATCCCAGAGGAAAATATCCTGAACACTGAGGAGATTCTTAAATCTGCAGATACTAAGCTCAAGGCAAATGAGGATTTCCGCAGGGCCATGGAGATCTCCTTAGTCGTCGCGAAAAGAGAGCTGCGCCAGCTGAATGGCGAAGAGTCGATTGAGCTTTCCGATGATTTCAAGAGAATGCTTGAAAACTCTGGAATCGATTTCGTCTACGGTATGGAATGGCTGATAAAAAACAGCAATACCGAAAGCCAGAACAAAATGCTTGTAAAGAGATTTCCTTTCCTACCGTATTCTCTTATCATAAGCAGACGCGATGCTGAGCATCTGAGCAAAATAACCGATGCTGCCAACACCTCGATTCCTGTTCCGCTCATCATAAGAGAGGATATGAATGCGGGTGAGGAGGAGAAAAAGAAGCCTGCTGATCAGAATCTGATAAGCTTTGAGGGTGTAAGCTTCTATATAAGCTTCAACAGGGAGCTTCTTAACAGAAAGAAATTAAAAGAGCTCATTGAGAAAAAGCAGTACGATATAGAGAAAGTCAAGGACCAGATTGCTTCGCGCGAGCAGGAATACCACACCTACTATGACAAGCGTGGAGTTATCGCAAACCAGACGGTGAATGCGGATACTTTTTCAAGGATACAGACTGAGATTTCAGGACTTGAAGAGGAGCTGAAGCAGTCGCTTGAGACAATTGAGGGATTCAAGAAGCAGCAGGCTTCTCTTACTGAAAAAATAAACGAGGCATCTGCCAGAGAGAATAAGGCCGAGGAGCAGATCAGGCATTGCGGTGATTTTTTAAAGGATTTAGAGAGCTTTTCTGGTTCATATAACAGGTATCTCAGAGTGCGTGATGAGCAGTCTTCTCTAGAAAAGTCATTTAAGAAGATTCAGGAGAGGATTAAACAGTTGGGCGATTTGTCTGATCAGGCGGCTTTAGATCTGAGAAAGGCCGATGCTCTAAAGAGTCAGCTGACGCAGCAGGCTGTTGAACTGACCCGCGAGGTTTCAAAGTATTCCCAGTATAAGGCTTCTGACGATTCTGTCGCAGAGGAAGAGGCGGCTGAGCTTATTGCCCGGTATGAGGCTATCACTGCCAAATCTGCTGTAGAGGAAAAGGAACTCGAGGACAGGATTGCGGAGCAGACTAACCGGATGAACCGTAAGCTCAGAGAGCTGAATAACAGCGCTTCTGAGTATGGGTTCCTTCACGAGGAGTGGAAGGATGTCGTCTATGAGCAGGAAGCTGTCATGCGTCTTGAAAAAGAATCAAAGGCTCTTCTTGATCAGATGAAGGCGAAGCAGAAGGAGATTACTGCGGTTGACAGGAAGGCTGGTAAGCTTGAGGAGAGGGAAAAGACTCTCTATGCGAATATGAAAGAGGCTACCGGCATGGATGAGGCACTTCCGAAATCAGAGATTCCTGTGATGAACTTTGATGAGGCTATTGTTGCGAAAAAGCATGAGATCAGGAATATTGAGAATCTGATAAAGGAAGCGGTGAACCGCTCTCATGTCTATGAGGAAAATCTCGCTGCTATGGCGGAATTCGAGGATTTCTCAAGAGATGGGGACACTCAGCTCATGGATGATATCTCTGATCTCTCCTATGAGCAGATCAGAAACAGACAGGGTAAGCTGAGACGTGACTTCCAGAGACTTAAAGAGAGACTTCAGAAGTATAAGTCTGACCTCGACAGGATGATTGCTGCTGTTATGCGTTCTGAGAAGCTTGCTGATGACTTTTTCCAGAAGCCGCTTAATACTCTCTTGTCACTTACTGCCTCTGCTGACCAGCTTTTAAAGCAGCTGGATATAATTCTAAGTTCTTTTGACCAGCTGATCGAAAAGCTTATGGTAGACATTTCGTTTGTTGATAAAGAAGAGAATGAGTTGATTGAGCTCGTTTCTGAGTATATGCAGTCTGTCAATACTGACCTCGGAAAGATTGACGATAACTCTACTATCAATATCAGACAGCGTCCTGTCAAAATGCTCAAAATCTCCGTTCCTGACTGGGAAGAGAACGAAGCGCTTTATCTATCGAGGCTCAAGGGGTATTTCGATGAGGTGACCAAGCACTGTATCGATCTTCTCGAGGAAAATAAAAATATCGAGGAGTACCTGGGTGCAAAGATAAGTACGAAGGCCCTTTATGATGCGGTGATCGGTATCAGCAATGTCTCCATCCACCTCTATAAAATCGAAGCGGAGCGTGAATATCCTATTACCTGGTCTGATGTGGCGAAGAATTCCGGTGGTGAAGGCTTCCTATCTGCCTTCGTTATCCTGACCAGTCTTCTCTATTATCTGAGAAGAAATGACAGTGATGTATTTTCTGATAGGAAAGAGAGCAAGGTGCTTATCATGGATAATCCTTTTGCCCAGACGAATGCTTCGCATCTTCTGATTCCGTTGATGGATTTCGCGAAGAAGACCAACACGCAGCTGATCTGTCTGAGTGGTCTCGGTGGAGAGTCCATCTATAACCGCTTTGACAATATCTATGTGCTGAACCTGTTCTCTTCAAGCCTTCGCAGCGGCCTGCAGTACCTGAAGGCTGAGCACGAACGCGGCAGCGATGCTGAGAGCATGATGGTCTCAAACATACACGTGCAGGATATGGGAGATGGAGAGCAGATGAAGCTGTTTTAGTTCTTGGATTTCAGTACTATATGGCGATTTGTGCGTTTTGGTACGGAAATTAAGCTGCCTTTGGCTGTCATTTTCCGTACCATATGGCGGTTTATGCTTATTGGTACGGAATTCTTGACTTAACCAGCCGCTATTTTCCGTACCAAACACCTATTTATACCAAATGGTACGGAATTAATATCATCTCTAGCTGTGGATTTCCGTACCACACGCCGTTTCTTGCCATTTGGTACGGAATTCATCTCATCTATGTCTGTCAATTTCCGTACCACACTACGAAATTTGCCAAATGGTACGGAATTCTTGTCATCTCTGGCTGTAGTTTTCCGTACCAAACACTGATAATTGTTAAATGGTACGGAAATCAAGGCAAAACAGGCTGCTGGCTTCCGTACCACATGCCTTCAAGAACGAATTGGTACGGAAACAAGCGGCTCCGCGCACGGCTGTAACTATTCTTGGGAGTCAGATTCAGTGGGAAGGAACAGTTAGTCGGGGGCCTGTCCTCGACGTAGTTCACAGGTAATGCAAAACTAAAAAGCCCCGACGGCACGACCAAGAGCCAACTGTTCTTGAGTTCATCGCCGTCGGGGTAAATAAATATAACGCATTGCCTTTAAGCTGTGTCAATCCTGGCGTCACTTGCCAAGCATCATCAATTACGCCGGAATAGCAGTGCGTTAGCACTATTTATCATTATTATCAAATACCAGTATATCAGAAAATGATTTTCAGACGTATGGTTGCAGATAACAAATTATTATACATAAAACTCATTGATAATCTGCTTAATTATTCCCATATCAAGATGCACGTTCTCACTTTCGTAAGTCAGAATAAGCTGCTTTCCTTGTATGAAACCATTCTTCTCATAAGCGTGTATTTTTTGAAGATTTTTTAAGAGATATTCGCTGTCCTCCAGCATGCCAAGGTGTTCATGATAGAAAACTTCCCTGGTCCGCTTGTTTAACACAGTGAAATCAGGATAAACATAGCCGTATCCTTTCAAATCAAGGCGGGCTTCGTATCTGAAAGGAACACCAGCTTTCTCTAATTCATTGGCAATTAAAGATTCTGACTTCGAACGATATTTATTCGTGCCATCAGATGTGTACTCCTCACTGGTTTCAAGATTTAGAGCAGTAAATGTCTCAGAGGTCCAGCGCTGTGCATATGTTTCATCATCCATGCAGACTGGCTCGACCAGATCCTGCTTCAACACTGGCATCTGTTTGTAGACATCTTCAACGGAAACCTCCGAATCGTACTTCAAAAACTGGTTGATGTGTTGAAGCTCTTTTTGAGCAATTGATAGTAGCTGGGAATAATAGTCCTTCGAAGCCAGTTTACCAATCATAGTACTGTCATTTAGGTAGGTGCGTTTTCTGCTTGAGCTGTCATAAAAATGAAACTGAGGAACGCCATGCGACCGTGATGCTACCATCCGCCCTTCAGGTGCTGATTTGAGCTCTGCGTTACATGATGAAATGATTTCTTCCAGATACTTCTTCCTGGAAATAAGTGATGTGAAAATCTCTTCCCTTGTCATAGAGACTCCCCCTTTCCTAAAAAACCAGTCGTTGACTGCGCACCCTCTTGCAGCACAATCAAAGACTAAAACATTGCTGCGACACTAACCAAATCCAGATGTTTCAAGCAGTTTTATCTGAGTAAAAATGCTTTGAAAGATCTGTTTTGAAAAAATAAAAATTAGTGATGCGATTTTATCATAATTTTTAGTAAAAAGCAATTGTTTTTTGAAAATTTTCTGGGATTTTTGGTACCGATTTTTGGATGTCTGTCATTTTCCGTACCAGTCACTTATTTTTGTCATTTAGTACGGAAAGCAATCAGAATCAGGTTGCTAGCTTCCGTACCATACGCCTTCAAGAACGAAATGGTACGGAAACAAGCGGCTCCGCGCACGGCGACAAATGGGCGATTACTTCAGTACCCGGATTGGCTTGAAATTAAGGTAGTCACCAGAGACAAGAGAGTATTTGACTCCATGGTAGCGGCCGTGGATGCTGTCGTGAAATCGCTCTTTGCCGTGACTGTGTGAATAAATAACCTGCTCCGCGCCAATCTCTTCAGCTATGCGGGTGAATTCAGAATCGGTCTGGATTATGGATGTCGGTGGATAATGCAGAAACATGATGAATTTTGTATAACCAGCTTCTTTTGCAGCGTTGATGCCAGTCATAAGCCTTGTTTTTTCACGCTCGACGAGCTTGACAGATTCCTCATAGGCAGCCTTGTCATATCCAGTTATAAGATTAGTCCGCGTGTCCACGAAAAAAGGTCCCTCAAAGCAGAAACCTTTAGTGCCTACCAGAGCATAGTCATTGTAGCTGTAAAAATTATTCTGCAGAAAAAGCAGTTTTCCCTGATATATATCATTCAATTTCTGAGTCTGGTTTGCCTTCCAGAAACGGTCGTGATTACCACGTAGCAGAATTTTTCTGCCGGGAAGAGCTGCTATGAAATCCAGATCTCTCTGGGCCTGTACCAGGTTACCGCCCCAGGAATGATCTCCAGTTAGAACCAGCGTATCATCAGGCTTAACAAGCTTTTCGATGTTTGCCTTTGCTTTCCATTCGTGGTCTTTCCATATTTTTCCAAAGCGCTCCTGCGACTTCTCCGGTGTCGAAAAAGACAGGTGCAGGTCGCCCATTGCATATAACGCCATATCAAACCTCACAAAATCTTGCTTGTCAATCGTTTTGCTTATAATTATAATGGTGAAAGTGGAAAAATCAAATGGGAAAAATAAAATTCATTCTAAAAAATATCACTCAGGAAGACCTGGAGTTTTTCAATGAGTCAGAGCTCTTTGAAAATACGAATCATAGTAGAATTCCTGAAGCTGTAGAAGTAAAAGATCTGAAGCACGATGTCATCGTGACTGACCAGCAGGCAGAAATCGACAAGGCAAATGACAGACATACCGCGGTAATAGGTTTAGACAGAGAAATCGAGAAGGAACCGCAGATGCAAGGAGGGTATTCAGACGAGCTCTCAGATATTATTTGCGATGAAAATCAAATATCGAGATATCATTCAAATGCTGCATCAGACAACGCTTGTGATGAAAATGCAGAGTCGCCGGCAAATCAGCCGATAATTTCTTCCCGTTTCGTAATAGGCTCACTCTGGGCGTTAGATCAGGAATTCATCAGCAAGATCCATGACCTCACTTACAGAATTCCCCATGTAATACTTGAAACAGAGCGGACCATCATAAAGCAGTGTGATCCGGAGCGGGACATTCTGCCGCTGATAGAAATCTACTCTAAACCACATGTGACAGACTACATAGAGCGCCTCTATCCTTTTGCCGAGGAAACAGTCTACCAGCGGGATTATTTCGACAATATCTATGCCTTATACGATTTCGGAATGTGGAACGTATTTTTAAAAGAGAACGGCAGGCTTATTGGCAGGTGTGGTGCGGAGTACATGCAGCCACCCCTTGAAATAGAAAAATTTGCTGCCGATAAGTCAAAAGGAATGAATGGCCAGGTACAGAATATTGAGAAAAATGAAACCGTCAGCAGGCAATACACAACAAATCAAGAAGGACTTGAAACGTCTGACAATCAGTGGCTTGAGCTTGGTTACCTGATAGACTCCGACTACTGGCACATGGGCTTGGGCTATGAAACTACAAAAGCAGTGGTTGAGATGGCACTTGAGCATGGTCATAGACAAATATTTGCAGAAATCGATCAGAGGAACACTGCTTCTATCGCCCTGGCAAAAAAGCTTGGATTCACATACTATGATGGCAATGTGTGGATATTCGATGCGCATAATGTTTTATTTCACGCCGATTCTAACGTCTGCAGATAACTGTCGTACGCGGAGCCGCTTGTTTCCATACCAATTCGTTCTTGAAGGCATGTGGTACGGAAGCTAGCAACCTGATTCTGATTGCTTTCCGTACTAAATGACAAAAATAAGTGACTGGTACGGAAAACCTTAGCTCGATTTGACTTGAATTACGTACCACTTGGCAAATCTCGGCGTATGGTACGGAAAATGGCGGCTGGATATAACAAGAATTCCGTACCATTTAACAATTAACTGCAAATGGTACGGAAAACCACAGCTTGCTACACATATTATTGGCGGCAGCAGGAACTTATTGATGTAAGCAGGGGATTTATGGAGGTAAGCAGAGCCATAGTCGCTAAACGTAATCGGTTTCTTGAAAAATTGGAACGAATGCCTGATTATCGGTGTCAAATATTCTACAAAATTTCTAAAAAAATTCTAAATTTATGATTCACAAATGATTGAAAATGTGTTAAAATTTCGTTAATAAATTATGAAGGGTGGGGTGAAGGGTTTCCTTTCATCATTTTAGAAGTGAAGATTATTATTTATCTATTTGTTTTTGTTCTGGGATCGTGCATAGGGTCGTTTCTCAATGTCCTGATATTTAGGATTCCGAAGCACGAGGAATTCGTTTATGGCAGAAGCCATTGTATGAGCTGCGGGCATGAGCTGAACTGGTACGATATGTTCCCGATTTTCTCGTTTATTTTTCTAAGAGGGAAATGCCGCTACTGTGGGGCAAAACTATCTGTTCAGTATCCGATTATTGAAGCGCTGAACGCCATTTTATGGTGCCTGTGTGTTCATTTGTTTGGACTGTCTATGATAGGAATCCTTACGGCAGCGCTTCTTTCTGCCTTAATAGTTCTTTCGGTCATAGATGAGCGGACGCAGGAGATACCTTTTGGGATTAATATCTTCATAGCGGTGCTCGGTGCGATAAAATTAGTTTCGGAAATTATCGCAGCAGCGACAGTAGATGCGTTTTATTTCCTGGACGGAATGCTTTTGGATGAGTACAGTCCGATGGAACCGATATCGACACAGACCATAGGCATCGGGCATATACTTATCTCACATGCGCTGGGGTTTGCGGTAGTAGCAGGAGTTCTTCTTCTGATACTTCTGATAAGCGGAGGAGCAGCTATCGGTGGAGGAGATGTGAAGCTGATGGCGGCGGCCGGACTTTTCTTGGGACTGCGGCTTACGATTATAGCATTTTTTGTGGGATGCATTGCGGCGGCAGTTATACATCTTATCAGGATGGTATTTTTCCATGCGGGCAGGAAGCTTGCGATGGGACCATATCTCTCGATAGGAATCGGACTTATGGCATTGTTTGGAAGTAGTATGGTTAGGGCATATGTGGCCCTTGTATTATAGAAGGGAAAAGAAAAATGGCACAGATTATCAATCTGCAGGCAGGAGACAGAATTTCACTTGTCTGCCGCGCGACAAAGAAGGGAAATGGCGTTTCTATTAACGAGCATTTCTTCTTCCCAACTCCGATAGGAACTGTTTCTGACGGTATGATATCGGAACCAGACGCTTATGCGAAGGCATTGACTCAGGAGCTTGCCAATCACGGCATGAAAAATGTCACCGAGGTAAATGTCTGCCTGGCATCAGGAAAGACAGCGACCAGAGAGGTAGTACTTCCAAAGCTTAAGGACAAGCAGCTGGCATCTCTGATCAAATCGAACGCAGACGAATATTTTCCGGTTGACATGTCTCAGTACAAACTCTCCTACACCGTTATTGGTGATGAGGAAGAGGTAGTAGCTTCCAAATCTGATGGGACTGAGGATAAGGACGGAAAGGCTGCAGCAAAAACTACAACCAGATCTACCGGAAAACAGAGAGTGCTGATAAAGGCAGCACCAAAGGAAGTTCTTAATTCATATGTATCGCTTTCACAGAAGGCACTTTTCCATTTAAGGACTATTGATTCAGCACAGAACGCACTTTACCAGGCACTGAAGAATGTTAAGCTTCAGGGTACAGTTATGTATGTAGATATCGGTTCAGTGCGTATGGACTGTACGTTTTTAAAGGATGGAAAGTTTATAATGCAGAGGTCTTTCACATACGGTGGTGATGAGATGATCGTCCCGTATATAGAGAGACAGGGCATGACAGAGGAAAATTATTTCGAGGCTTTCCTTGAGCTTACAAATCCAGAGAAGAATTCTATAGAAAAAGACTTAGCCGAGGATCTGTTAAGCCGTTGCGTCAGCTCAATCACAAGAGCTGCTGACTACCTGCGAACCACGAAGAACATGCAGGTGGATGGCATTGTGCTTTTAGGTACCTGTGCACATCTTCCATTCCTGCGCGAGGCTATTCAGGAGCAGTCAGGAATAGATGTAGCATTTATAGAGAATATCAAGGAGACAGCACCGCTTGTAAACGGATCGGCAGACCTGGCCCGCTACTTAAGCTGTGCTTCCTGTATTATTGATTCTATAAATCTTACACCGGATGCATACTTGGCAAATAAGGCAAAGAAGGGATTTACCTTTGGCGGTGGCACCAGTGATTCGTTCATGGTGCCGATTATCATTGCGGTAGTTCTTGTTGCAGTCGGAGTAGTCTTAGGACTTATGTCAGTACTCGGATACCTGAGCAAAAAGCAGGAACTTGCAAATATCCAGACTGAGATGGAACAGCTCAAGCCGGCAAAGGACGCTTACGATGCTTACATCTCATATCAGCAGGATTCAGATTCACTTGATGTGATCAAGAATGACGCTGAAGGAAATAACAAAAAGCTCCGTGATTTCTTTGAGGAGCTCGAAGCAAAGATGCCGTCAGATCTTCTTGTAATGAACGCTCAGTGTAATTCAGCTACAGTTACAATGACATGTACCTGTGACACACTTGATGATGTGGCAAACGTAATCAGTGATTTCAGAAAGTTTGAGTCCATTACGATTACGAATGTATCTGTACCTTCAGTATCACTCAGTGAGAGTGAAAGTGGTAAGAAGACAGAGAACTTCACAGTTACAGCAACTCTTGCTCCAGATGGTTCTGCAGCTAACCCGGAGACGACTTCATCAGATGGATCAACCACTACATCATCAGATGGGTCAACAACTGATACATCGGCTGATTCAGGCAGCAGTGCACAGTAAGGGAGGGCGTACAGATGAAGATGACATTACAGAAAAAAGATATAAAGCTGATCATAGTTCTGGTCGGTGTACTAGTACTTGTTATTGCTTACTTCGCAGTATTCAGGACATATAGAGATAAGACCGATGATCTGCAGTCACAGATAGATTCACTGCAGCCTGAGCTTCAGCAGTTAAGAGAGTATGACGATCACAAGCAGGAATACCTCGATGGAATAGACGCTTACAAGGAGAATGCGAAGTCAATAATGTCTTCGCTTCCATCATCAATCTGGACAGAGGATCAGATCATGTTCTTAAGTATGATGGAAGACGACCTTGATATAGAGGCCCAAAGTGAGGCGTTTTCTGATCCTACAGTCCTGACTCAGTTCTCAGGAACACCGCTTTCGGACTTAGATAATTATAATGATAAAGTCGACATGACTGCACAGAAGTATCAGACGACCCTCTCTGTGAATATGGACTATAATAAGTTCAAGGATTTCATCGACTATATCTACGACGAAGAGAACATGACAGGACTTGATTCTGTTTCACTGTCTTACAATGCAGAGGATGCAGATTTAGGAATATCTACAGTCATTAATCAGTATTCGCTTTCATATGATGGCGCAGAAGAAGAGACACACTCTGTACCTGAGGTATCAAGCGGAGTATCTGATCCGTTTGGAACAATTTCGCGCTGACATGACAGAGGAGGCAGCTAATGTTTAAGTCTTTCACTAAAAAACTGAATAAGGCTTTTCGCGATGACAGCGGCGCCTCCTTATTGGAGCTGATTATAGCAGTCACTATCCTGGCTATAGTCACTGCACCGCTCCTTAACACATTCATAGTTTCTGCAAAGCTGAATGCCAAGGCTAAGACTATGGGCCTTGAAACCGATGCTATAACGAGTATCTATGAAAAAATAAAAGGAACTGATGCTTCTGAAATAGTTTCAGCAAATTCGGACGGAAGCGTAGATCCAAAACAGGTAGCAAATATCAAAAAACTTTTCCAGGCTGATAATGCTACGATTACTCCGAAGGTAGAAACTACATCTGATGGCTTCTACAAGCAGGTGTGCCGTCAGGTCGATATTAATCTGACTGGTGTAGCATCTGGAAATCAGCCAAATGACAGGAGATTTGACGCTCAGGTTTCTATGACTGCTGTTCCGACTGACAGTGACCAGATAATCACTACATCTGAGTATACTGATCAGGATATTTTAAATGATAATAATAATCCACGTGCTGTCCAGATGTCGTTTAATAATGTCTGGCTTCAGCCATCAGATACATCAGATCCTGATGAGATTATTAATTCTGTATTGCCAAAGAAATACAATTTGGATGATTCGATATCGGAAGATACAATCGATAAGGACCGCGATCCTAAGGGGCAGTATGTCAAAAACAACCAGAGACTTATTACTGTAAATCTGGAGTCGACAACTTCTTCCGATGGCACTGTAAAAGTTACACCAATCATCACTTACAGATATGATGTCGAGTGGGTGCAGTATGATGAGGCTTCAGGAAAGCTCGTAACTAAGAAGATATATGCATCAAATGATTCTGAGACAAAGGCATCTGATTCTGAGGAGACTGCTGTTTTTACTAAGAAGCTGGATCAGTTTACATATAAGGATGCCGGAGAGAAAAATCATCACTTTTTTGACGTGATAATTTTCTACAAACCATATTATCAGGCGGTAACAAATACTGGTCAGAACGACATGATTAATGTCGAGAATGAGGGGAATCTGGAAGGAGATTTATTCCTGGTAAAAGAAAAACCAGACGACACGAAGACAAGCTCTGGAATTATCAGGCTTTATGAGAATCACCCGACAGATCCACAGCATTTTAATCTCAGGGTTCATACGAATATGGGACTTCAAAAGAGCAGTGATCTGTTGCATGGGAAAACAAAGCTGTCAGGTGGTACTTTTACTTTCCTTAAGATTTATAACAGCACTGGATCCTATCATCAATTAGAGAATCTTACAAATACAGATGATAAATATTCAGTCACTTCGCTTATAAAAGAAGAGGCAATAGATCATATATATAAGTATACGATTAAAATCTACGAGAGTGGTGGCATCGCAGCTCGTAAAAATCCAGTCTGCACATTTAGTGGTATCAAGGTCAATTGATCAAGAAGGAACGATATGAGCGGGATTAGAAATTTTTTTAAGAAGAAAAAAAAGCTTGATAACAAGGGCGAAGCTATGATCCTGATGATCGTAGCTATAGGGATTATCATGTTCTTAGGACTGTCCCTGCTCTATGCCACGGCTACAGCTTTTATGATCCGTAATAATGAACGGCACAGCGAGGAGACGTTTAACTCTGCTGATACAGGAATGGATCTTCTGAAAAACAGATTGACAGAGGTTGAGAGTAAAGCGGCTGAGAATGGCTATTCCCAGGTGCTTAATCTCTATTCTGAGTCAAAATACGATCAGGTGAATTTTAAGAAATCATTCCTGGATGGACTTCTCCATGTAGATGTAGACCCAACTGGACAGATAAAAGTAAATGAAACTGCCGATACTTCGTCAAAGAGACTCTTTACTGGGACTTCAGGGAAAATCTCTGGTTACAATAGGGATGCTATCAGCTATCTTTTTAAAGGAACTACTACAGGTGCTGATGGCGATACTTATGAATTAAATGAGAATCTAACTGGCGATGGTGTGGTAGTTCAGGCATCTGATTCTTCATATGTCATCTTAAAAGATCTTTCTCTTAAGTATACCCGTCATGACGGTTACGTGACCAAGGTTACTACAGATATAAAGCTTAAAATTCCACAGATTACGGCATCAATGCCAAGCCAGGGATTTGAGCATCTGATACTTTCAGGATTCTCCTGTGTGGCTGATAAGGGATTATATCTTTATAGAAGAGGAACTACAGATGGCTCAGGAACGTCAGGCTCTATTGATGGAAGTATTTATGCAGGAAGTGTACATACACGTGATCACGCACTTACAGTAACTGAAGGCCATAGGGTAGTAATAGGACGAACAAAAGTAACCTATGAGGATGAAAATGGTAATTTGTATTTCGAAAAAGATCCTGTAACAGGTAAAATAAAAACTACAGATGGTAAAGTTACTATAGATCCTACGGATTATGAATTAGGCCAGGGCAGAGGTTATAAATCAGGTGGCGGTATCTATGTTGGAAAAGATGGAGAATTATGGGCTCAGGATATTGTTCTTAAACATTATGCCGATTTAACATCCTCTGATGGATCGACAATCATGGTTGCTGATGATTTGGAGTTTAATGAGGGAGGCAGTGCAAAAATAAAAGGTGATTACATAGGATTTGGAAATGGTTCAAATTCAGTTGATTCCAGTTCGATTGTATTCAATGACTCAGTAGGTAAAGCTACAATAGATTTTAGTGATACTAATAGTCTTATGCTTGCTGGACGTTCTTTCATATTGCCAAAAGTGGATACTGAAAATGAGATTGGCATGGGTTCATCTATTACTGCAAGAGGTGAACAGAAGGCATATCTGGTACCTTCAGGAGAAGGCAGTATACTTGGCAAAATAAAGAATCCACAGACAGTTTCTAAGGATGAGGTGGAGAGTAATAAGGAAAAAGTTATTAGTCTGGTAAATACAGCATTGGATAAAAATGAGACAGTATATGGAATGGCCACGCCATTAAAGAAATATAATCCTACTGTAAAGGTGCTCACATATCCAATTGGAGATAAGTATAAACAGTATTATTTCTTTTCGTTTACAAGCGTTGCAGATGCTAATGCTAATGCATACTTCAAAGATTTCTTCAATGCAAGTAGTGAAAACAGTGCTCAGATTCAATCGTATATTAATCAGTATGCTGAGATAAATGGGCTGAAGTCAGGCATTGCAAGGACTGCAGGCACTGGTCTTACAACAGATAATGGGGATATCAGTATTACCGAAGCTATTTCAGATACTACTGAAATGGAAAATGCATGTGCTAAGTACAAAAAACAGTATGAGAATCTTTCTGAGACACTTAATAAAAACTCATCAGGAGATTCGACTCCGTTTTTTTCTATGATTGATGTAGAAAAGCTTCACATGACATGCGGATATAAAAAAAGCAATGATATTGTTCCTGTTGCATGGTGGACTGACCATCAAAATTTGTATCCAGTAGATAGTGCTGATCTGCAGCATAATGGAGATAATGAAGGGGGATCTAATATTCTGGTGGTAGTAGATAAATTGTATAGTCGTCCTAATGCTGGAGGATATGCTATGTTTACTTACCAGTATGATGAAATTAATAAGAAAACGAACTTATACAAGATTGTATGCGATAAAATAACAACTAAGCCAGTAGTTGGAGATTATGTTGTATATAATAGCAGTGATGGAGTTCAGCTAAAAATTTATAGCGGCGAAGGTTCTCTTACAACAGATGAACTGCAGAATGTTATATGCGTGGCGAAACCAGGAAATGTAAGTATTATTGGAAATAATGAAGTAGGAGGACAAGCTGCAGGTTATGTAGCCTGGACAGATGATAGGGGTAGTGTTTCACTTCCAACTAACAATGATTTAAATTTTGTTGTTGTGGATGGAAATGCTACAGTAGCTCCCGCAGGTTTTCATGGACTTATTATGTGTTCTGGAACAATTGAAGTCCCAGGTGCTTCAATTTCACTTGATGGTGATTCAGGTGCAAAAGCACTTTCCAAGACACATATCTGGACTGGAAATACAGGCAGCAGCAAAAAATCTTCAAGCGAAGACTGGACATTAGGGAAGATGGTTGTTTATGAAAACTGGAAGAAGAACTGATTTTTCAAAGAAAAATAACTCAGGTTTCACGCTGATCGAGCTCGTAGTTATAGCAGCTATCATTCTTGTTCTTACAGGCATGATTGCTATAAACGTGACACCTATGTTCACACAGTCAGTAAGATCATCTGCCGATGATCTGCAGCATCTTATTGCTGATACAAGGACAGCAGCATATGCCAGGGATAGAGGTGATGGGGACACTTATCTCGAGATTACACTTACTGATAAAGGGCGTATAAAGGCCACTGAATACGTCAATGGTGTTGCTGCTACTCCATATGTGAATGGTGAAAATGATTACAAATATCTGGGCAACTACAGGGAGACACTTTCAGCAAAGAAGCGTAATTATTCATATGTAACGTCTTCTACTTCATCCAGTGGAACAATAGCATCTTCTGATGAGGAAATTGGTTCTCTTGGAACACTAAGTAATCTTTACATAGCATTTGAAAAAAGTACAGGTGAAATTTATTGCTGTACTTTTGCTTCAAATTGGAATAACGCTAAAAACGCTAAAAGTTCTTCTGGATTTAACGATGCCGGTGTCTCTGATGCAGTCATTACTCTTCAGGGAAACGGTTCTACTTTTGAAGTTACAGTAAATGGTGTTACAGGTGGAAGCACTTATAAGAGGGTTTATTAATGAAAAAGAATGACAGTGGTTTTACTTTAGTAGAGCTTATCTGTGTTATTGCCATACTTGGACTGATAACGGTGTCTATTTTTACATTCATTCTTTCTGGTATGGGAATGGCGAAGGAGACAAAAAAGTCAGCAGCTCTTTCTGAGAATGCCCGTACCACAATTAATAAAATGAAGACAGATATTATGAACTGCAGTGGCTGTGTCATTGGTTCAAATGAGATTACCACATCGTCGGATGGTACGCTGGTACTAGCTGCCGAAAGTTATGGTGATGTCGAGGATCTTGGAGAGACATTTTTTCTTTTGACAAGAGAAAATACAGGAAACTCTTATACTGTAAATTGTTATAAGTATGATGGCAACGGAAAGATTTACTATGGCAGAGCCAAGGGCGTGGCTATGTCGAGTACCTTGGATACTGCTTCATTAACTGACAAGTGTGCACCTACACATGTGCTTTGTGATAATGTGAGTGAGTTCAAAGCGTCTGTTTTTCCAGTTGGTGAGACTGTAACAAAGAGCAGTGAAAGTACCACTACTGTGACAGGCAGCGATGGAAGTGCTGCAACTGTGACAAGCAGTGATGGAAGCACAGATTCTGAAACAGAGTTCCAGATAAAGGCAAAGAGAATCCACATCATTCTGACTCTTGATAAAGATAACAAGAATTTTCACACTCAGCAGGATGCTGCAATCAGGTCGGATGTCAGATATTTCGGCGATGTTAAAAAAGCAGCTGATGCGTTAAATAAATGATAGGAGAACACTATGAAGAATAAAAATTCAGATTCTTTAAAGTCCTATAATCCTAGAAAAAGTAAAAAGCATATATTTTTCTTTAATGTGCTGCCGGTAGCTCTTGCTGCGGCAGTTCTATTAGGAATTGCTGGAAACAGTGCATTCCGCTCTGTTGATGCTACTGCGAAGACATCGCTTCCTTATATCGAAACAAAGAAGAGCATTCTTAAGAGTGGTGGAACTTTTAATATACTCGAAGTGACACCTAAATCAGATAATCCATTATACGGTACTTCTGCAGGGGGAGTGCTTACTACGCAGTATGGGAGTGGTGATGCATCAGAAGAAAACTGTGGCGCTGTAACAGGAAATTTTGGTTATCTGATAGATGGACAGGAGCCAATAGACTTTGAAAAAACTCTTGGCAATTTCAGCACTCAACTGATAGCTGGAGAAAAAACAGATGATAAATCCAAATACTCTGACGCCAATGATTTATATGATGGCAGTAAGCTTAGTGCCATTCGCAGAAAATGGGCAAATGAATACCTTAAAGACCTTGAATCTGATGGAATTGCCTCAGAGAATGAAGATAGTGCTCCGCTTAAGCTTAATAAAACAGCTGACAGCTATTATAAAGAGCTGATGCCTTGGGAAAATGATGAAAAAGGTGAAAAAACAGTTAATTTAACTACTACTGAGACATATTATGTAAAGGGAAGCTTTACTGAAAATACGGAAAATGGAAGTTTCAGTGCTTCATCATCTTCTTTTGTAGTGAATAAAGGTGGTAATTATGTACAGAATATCAGCTTGATGAATCAGCTTTCTGCCGTTACTGACGAAGGCAGCTCCGGTGAAGATTCTGATTTATCAAACCTTGTATTTTATAAGCCGGAATTTACAAAAGTTGATTTTGAAAAAATAGACGTAAATACGGTTAAGGATACGCTTTATAAAGCAGAGAAGATTGGCTTTCCACTTATTTTAAAAAAAACAAAAGCAGATACAGAGAACAATTCTACAGCAGGTACAAAAGACAATTCTACAGCTGGTGCAGGCAAAAATAATGTATACGCTGTAGATTTATATGCGACTGGTGATTTTAACGACCTCTTAACTACAGATGAAACAGAGCTTGCAAAAGCGATAAAGAAGCATTCATTTGATGATACGTGTGATTATTACGTTATTACCGGCTTAGTAGAAGATCCTATAATGGGAAGCGCGTTGACATATGGAACTTCTGGTAAAACTCTGGCTCAGATGCAGGAATCTGGAGGCTACTATTCTGCACAGCTTGATATCGAAAAGCCTTTTGTCAGTACTCAGCAGCTTGTTATTAAAAATAAAGGTTTTGATGAGACCCCTGCCAGCGGTTTCTTCAATTGCGATCCTAAGTTCTTTAATTATGTTGGAAAAGGTAATGGCAGCTACGATCTTAATGTCACTCCAGCTACTGCTGATGATAAAAGCCAAAATACCTATATCATAAATACTAATCTCATCCGCTATGTAGGTGGATACACTAATAACAACTGGTTCTTAAAGCATTCACTCGATCTTGATGATAATGAAGCTGACAGCTTGGCATCAAGAGTCTATGTGAAATGTGTTACACCTGAAGAGGCTGATGGGTTGAAAGACCTTGATTCTTATGATCTCATAGTATTCAGCAGTGGGCTCAGTTTCTTCTCGGGTAAACCGGGAGAATCATTTGATAAGGCAGACTGCAGCAATCTGGTTAAAAATCTTCAGGCATACCTGAATGATAAGAAACCTTTGCTTCTAGACAGTAGTGCGCTCTCAAACAGCAAGATTAGTAATCTATTGAGCACAAAAGAAGAAAAGGATAATTCCACATATAAGTATATGGACATGGGAAAGAAGGAAAATCAATACGGTGCTGCCTATAGAAATGTCTATATATTTAGAGATGGATTCGATAGTGGTAAGAAAGCCATTGCTTCTGATAATTATACCAAGCAATTTCCTTCAGATCAGTATAAGGGGAACGACTCTGCCTTCAAGGATGTTTATGAGGGGATTTCATATGAAAATTCTCTTAGAGAGAGAAAGACTCCGGGCACATCTGACCTGATTGACGATACTATAGATGAAGCTGCAGCAATCAGATATATCATCAATTATCAGCAGCAGCGCAGCACAGCAAAGAAATCCAAAATTAAGGTTCTTGATATCGAACCGGAGAGCACAAATGTTACTAATAGTGCCGATGGATATCCATACTACAATGTAAGCGATGGAAAAGTGGAAAATACTAAGAACAGCACCTACGATACAACAGTATGTAAGAAAAAAATAATGAAATTTCTGACTGGCTTTAAAGAAGACCAGGTGGATGTCACAACTGTATCTACACGTACGCTTGACGGCTTGACTGACGATATCACTGAGACTTATGATCTCGTATATATCGGAGATAATAGTGGACTTAGAAAAAAGTACTTTGACGGAGGAATGAATACATACGACATTAATAATAATTTTGTCAACAGTCTTGTCTACTATAATATTGGTGATACATACAAGGTAAAAAATACCTGCTATGCAACGCTCAATGGTATGCTGGACAAGGAGTATAATACTGGTGTTGGTGATACTGATACATACAGGTATTCCGGAAATGATATATCTGTAAAGAAACAGAAGGAATTACAATCATTTATTAATCAAAAGTTCCCTGTGATAATATCTGATGGGCTGATTAATGATACTTCGAATGGTACTTCCGATATTCGGGTAGGTATCTCATTTACTGAAGGAAAATTTAATAAAGGAAATGATCAAAACAGTGATACTGTTACCGTTACGGTAAATCCAGTATTTTATCAGAATGGTATACCAGTAAAAATAAATAATGCAAAATGCACCTATTCCTGGTATAAGTATGAAAATGGAAATCTGACACAAATCAATAATGAAAGTGGCAGCACCATTACATTAAAGAATGATGTGATACCGTATAGAAATTGGGATAAAGCAGGTGATTACCGTTTCCTGTGTTATATAGATTCTATTACTATAGGGGATCAGAAAGTTGTATTTTCTGATAAACCAAGCATAAGGATAGGTGTCTGGCACAACAAATCTTATGGAGACAGAGGCGGTGGAGCATTTTATGATAATAATACAACAGAAAATAATTACAGGGATAATACTTCTAATCAGCTGATTATCATCCCGGCTTTAAATGATAGTGCTATCAGTCTTACTACAGTAGATCATAACACAAGACTTTACGATACACTCAACAGGAATATCATTACTTCCAAAAATGTTATGAGCTATTCGTCGGCCATAAAGAATGTAAATCTTGTTGAAAGCTATGCATCGCTGTCTTCTCCTGAGATAAAAATGCTGAATGCTCCGAAACAATATAAAGACGAAAATAATACAAATCAGATAACTGACAAGAAGCTTGACTTTGATTTTAAGATTATAAATGAGACTGATGTTAATCCACAGGATACGACCTATACTGCAAAGGTCTACGCTGACCTTAACAGTGATGGTGTCTATAACCCTGAAACTGAGGAGATTACATCTCTAACAGTAAACAAAGCTGGCGGAGGTTCAGTTCTTCCTGCAAATCTGAAGGGTGGTATCGCAGAGGATTCTGCTCAGGAATACAAACTGTCTGCCCAGCTTCCTGAGAGCCTTCAGGGTGCATTCAGCTGGAAATTTGTAATAACTCAAAACAGTGATGATTCAGTATCGACAGATGACTGTCCGAAAGACTCTTACAAGGGTATTTCTTTTGTTGGATTAAATGATCCAAAAAGTAAAATCAGGATAAGGATTCTTCAGCTGAACTCTGCTGACAATGAGCCGACTACGGAGAATGGTGTGACAAAAGATCCTAAAAACAAAAGGACAGAAGGAAGTAATCACAATCAGTATAATCTCGAGCAGATTATTAATACAAAAGAAGGTAAATTTGGAACAGCACTTACCAATAAATTCATTACTGATAACTATGATATAAAGATTAAGACAATCTCTGCCACGGATTTTGCAGATTACATTAATACTCAAAAGTTCAAAGAGGATATAAAAAATAATGATGAGAGCTGGTATGATGCCCATAAAAACAAGGGTTTTAAATGGACAGATTACTATGATATGCTGATCCTTGGATTTGGAGATTCTTATAAAGGGCCTGACGATAAAGGTCTTACCTTGGTCAATGATTTTATTACAACTGGAAAGGCTGTTCTCTTCTGCCATGATAACAGCTCCTATAGAAATCTGAGTAAAAGTTATTATCGGACCTTTAACGAAGAGGCTGATTTTACAAATGCCTTTTATTATAATACCATGCTGAGAAGCAAAGCCTTCATGGATGTATATGGCATCTCTGATTCTGAAACTGTAGATGGATTGCAGATAGGAGGACAGAAAAATTGGGAGCTTGGTTATAACAGTGGCGTTCTGGCTCAAGGAGGCCAGCTAAGCTCGGATGTACAGAATCAAATAAAAAGTAGGGGCTATTCAGTAGCTTATAAGCCTATCAGTGGAAGTGATGACAGCCAGACTGTGTCTGAGGTTCATGGATTTTCTGATACTGCTACGGGTCACAGAATTAAGCTGGAAAACGGAATTATGAAGTCCATTAGCGATGACAACACAAATATTAAGGACGATAAAGGAGGACTGGTAACAAGTAAGGTGAGCCAGGTAAACAAGGGCCAGATAACCAGTTACCCTTATAACGTAAATCTAAATGATTTTAATACAACGAGCACTGAAAAGAAAAATGGGTTTGTTTATACAGGAAATAATACAAATCAGATGTCGGTAAGTAATACTCATGCCCAATGGTATCAGCTTAATACTAATGCTAACAATATCGTAGTTTGGTATACGGTAGAGAATAAAGACAGCAGTAATGATCTGTATGGCATTAATGACTGTATAAATAACTATTATATCTACAATTGTGGAAATATCACTTATACTGGTGCAGGACATGAAGATAACGATTCCAAGGTAACCAAGAATGAGGCAGAACTCTTTGTAAATACCATGATAGCGGCTTTCCGTACATCGGTGACCAAACCGATTGCGAAATTTGTCGCAAGCGATAATAGTGATACTGCTATAGAAAGCACAAGCATTCAGGTCGAGTCTGAGGATACCAGCTCGGATGGCACCATTACTGACAATCAGAAACAGGCAATCAGTAAAAAGGTAGATGAAGCAAAAATCTATTTTAAGATAACTGATAACTCTATTAATAAGAATATGACAGAGGGTATTACGTTGTATGATAAGGTTGTAAAAGATCGCGATGGAAAAATTACTTCCAAAGAGGGAAAAATTAATGATTGGGAAATAGGTTTGCACGATGCACACCCTACAAACATTTATTATGATATAGTATCAAATGGCCAGTTAAAGAGAGGAAAGGTTTATTATTTCACTTTGCCAACCTCAAGTCAGGCATACAAAGATCTTACAAGTGGCAGTGAATCTGGTGAAATTTGGCTTGAGCCTTATAATACTGTTGATGGAAATAAACAGGAGACAGGAGATCCAATAAAGCTTACTATTAGTCTCGATAAGGGTGGTCTCTTTAAACTTGGATAACAGATATCCCATTAATATCTAATAATCAAAACAACAGCCTCCCCTTCACAGGGAGGCTGCTTTTAGTTCGTCTGATTTTTTTGAAATCCATTCACAGATTTCGTCTAATGCGTCCTCGGAGAATTCGAAGTTCTCTGAGGACATTTTTTCTTCTGGGGTTTTGTCGTAGGAGAAGGGACCGGGCCAGATCGTGACCTTGAGTACGGTCTTAGTGGCGCTTTTTTTAGAGCCAGCGTCTGCATTATCAGCAGGTGTCGACGTATTACCTGAAGAAGCATCTTCATTTCCTGAATCGTCAGCAGGTACTTCCACCTCAGCCTTCTCAATCCTATATCTCAGCGGTCCGTCACTGCCTAAATACGGACTTTTCTTATAGAAACTCAGATGCAGCAGATCTCGTCTGTTAACCATATATACCTCCCTGTTTTGTAGGGTCAATTGGCTTGGCCCAATTACTTCAAACTTCTTTAGCCGCTCCCCTTTTTTGATTAGGGATTTTGTGTTAAAATAAAGCACGTAACATTATGATATACGAAAAGAGACAGGTATGCAAAGGTTTTTTAGAGAGAACAGGACGAGACTTATCTCGGCCTTGGTTATTTTTGTTTTGCTTATCGTTTGCTTTGCCAATGCTGGTGATGGTGAGATCGAAGAGGCCATTACAGATTCGAAGCGCTATAAGTCTACGACTGAGTGGATGCAGGAGATAGATGATGATACTTCTATCTCTGCGATATCTATACCGGGGACGCATGACAGCGCGGCAGTCCATATTTTTCCAGGATTTGCACTGAAGACTCAGAGCATGTCGATCGCTGATCAGCTGACGAACGGTTTTCGGTATTTAGATATCAGGCTCGCAGTTGAGTCAGATAAGGATGGAGATTATCTGGGATTCGTCCACAGCGTTGGAAAGTGTAGAGTGAAGGGAAATATTTTTTCAAGTCAGATGAGGCTTGACGGAGTATTAGACCAGATCTATGCCTTCCTGAAGGCTCATCCGTCTGAGACAGTGCTCTTCTGTGTAAAGGATGAGAACAGTAAGGATGATTCGCGAGAGTTCGAGCAGCTGCTTTTTAAATCAATAAATCAGAACAGAAAATCCTGGTACTTATACGACAGTATCCCTAAGCTTTCAAGTGTAAGAGGTAAGATCGTTCTGCTCAGACGATTCAACGATTCGCTGAACTATGGAAATGTCGGACTGGATTTCACCTGGAAGGATCAGGGGTCGAAAGAGTCTGTCGATCTTCCGTATGTGATGAGCTCGCTGAATGGTACAGATAAGCTCTGGGTTCAGGACAGATACCGTTATACTGTCGGACAGAAGAAGGACGTATTCCTCGATATGCTTAGGAACGTCGCTCCGGACGATAATACTTTTACACTGAATTTCCTCTCGACTGCGGGAGACGGTTCGATAGGCAATCCAAAGGGCAACGCGGAGATATTAAATGATATCCTGCTTACGACTGATATCGCGTCACAGACAGCCTATGGAACCATCGTGGTTGATTTTGGTACGAGGCAGATAGCACAGCATATCTATATGTCGAATTTTGCGAATGCTGATGAGTAGGAGCCTTTGAAAAATAACACGATATCCAGGGCTTCAGAGGAGTTGAAAAACGACGCAGGGTGCCAGATTTTTTGAATAAGGCAGAAGTGCAGGGTTTTTAGGAAGAAAAAGAAATGAAGATTAATGCATTTGACAAATACAGAGATAAAAGCGGTAAACTGTATCAGGTGATCACAACGGCTATTTCGCTTTCTACAGAGCAGGAAGAAGTCATCGTTCAGCAGATGTATGGGAATTTTATAAATATAGCTATACCTGAGGATAAGTTTCTGAGAATTTTTACCAGGGATGATGCTGAGAATAATCAGAGTGTCACTGAGGAGAGTAAAAAGCCGGAACAAAAGGCAGAGGCTGTAAAGCAAAGACCTGTAGAAAATCCAGTAAAACCAGAGCCTGTGAGAACTCCTGAGGTCAAGGTTCATCCGTCACCTGCCACAGTGGAAGTTGATGACAAGTCTGACGATACTGAGCAGGATCCGGCAGTCAGGGATATGCTCGCTTTCTTAGATACTGACGACTTCGATGAGAAGTACATGATAATCGAGCATATGGCTCAGAACGATGAACTGAACGATACCTATATAGATAATATGGCGGCCTCAATTGACATCGTAATAGATGATGGTCCGCTTGACGGACGTATAAAGGAGCTTCTTAAGTGCCTGGATACGAGAAAACGCTTTGAAAATACCAGACTCAGAGGTTAGGCATTCCAAAGCGGGAGAGATCTGAGTTCGAGAAGCCCTTGATTCCTGTCAGGTCCTTTCCAAACCATTTCGGTGGCTTGTAGGCATTGGCGGAGTCGATGGAGTCAAACTCGACCTCAGCGTAGATAAGGCCGTTCAGTTCGCCTGAGAAGATGTCGAGCTCGATAGTTAAGTCTCTGCCGGAGGTAGAATCCTTTACTCCAGCCGGTATCAGATAGCGGGTCTTTTCTATGATATGCCCTTCACACTTGGTAAAGAGCTTCTCTCCGGCGTCGGATGGAAGAGGGATATTTATCTCTTCTCTGGCGAGCCCTCCGCTGTCCTTATATGTAAGGGTATATTTGGGCTCTCCGTCAGGCAGAAGAATCTCTTTTCTGATACGGAGTGCCGGTTTATGCAGCAGATAACCCTGCTTTATTGATTTCGCCGGGTAAGTGTCATACCCATCAGGCAGATCTGATTTATTAATGAGGTATTTATGCTCAATCTCCATTAGTATAACTCCTCGTGTCACATACTTTTTAACTATTATAGAGAAAGGAAGTCATTATGTCAAAAGCAGCAATACTTATAGCGGATGGTTGCGAAGAGTGCGAGGCCTTAATTCAGGTCGACATGCTCCGCAGAGCCGGGATTGATATCGATATGGTATCGATAACCGGAAACAGACAGGTCACCAGTGCGAGGAATATCACCTTTATCTGCGACAGGATTTTAAGCGATTTCGACGCAGATGCATACGATGCAGTGATACTTCCGGGCGGAATGCCGGGAACTATCCACCTTAAGGAAGATGCCAGGGTAATTTCACTGATAAAGAAATTCAATTCAGATAAGAAGCTTGTCGCAGCTATCTGCGCAGCACCTACAGTCCTGGGCTATGCAGGAATCCTGAAAGGCAGAAATGCCACCTGCTATCCTGGTATGGAGGACGGCCTTACAGGCGCCACCAAGAAGACTGATCCTGTTGTCCGCGATGGGAATATCATCACCAGCCGTGGCCTTGGAACAGCACTTGCATTTGCAGGTGCCATCATAGAGTACTTGACAGATGCACCTACAGCAAAGCGTGTTTTAGATGGAGTAGTATATAAAAACTGATCGTTTGTTTCTAACATCTGTTCCAAACATTAATTTTGTTACATTTGCACAAAGAAAAGCACCTACCGACATATTTGGTAGGTGCTTTTTTGTGTTCCACAATATCTTGCGATTAAAGGGCTTGAAAATTGCCTCCACTTTGCCCCACACATTGAAAAATCATTGAAATCGAACAGCCATTTTATTGAAAAAACATAATTGAATGAGTAAAATTAGAGAAAAGTGGTGAGAAGTGGGGGATAGTGTGAGAAATGTGGAGTATCTGGGAAGGAGGTGACAGCCGCGATGTTCATGGGAGAATACAATCATACGATTGATCCGAAGGGCAGGGTAATTATCCCGGCAAAGTTCCGTGAGAACCTTGGAAGCCAGTTCGTGATCACGAAGGGACTTGACGGCTGTCTCTACGGATATCCCTATGATACCTGGGAGGAAGTAGGAAAGAATTTTCAGGAGTCTATGAAGGCGAACAAGGAGGCCAGAAAGTTCTCTAGGTTCTTCTTCGCATCTGCCAGCAGCTGTGACATCGACAAGCAGGGCCGAATTCTTATCCCGGCAAATCTTCGTGATTATGCGGGACTTAAAAAGGACGTCGTGCTTGCCGGAAACCTGACCCATATAGAAATCTGGGATAAGGATAAGTGGGATGCAGACAACACCTTCGAAGACATGGACGATGTGGCTGATAAGCTGGCAGAGATAGGACTTACACTATGACAGAATTCAAACATTTCTCAGTAATGCTTGATGAGGTCATAGACTCGCTGGCCATCAAGCCGGACGGTATCTACGTCGACGGAACCCTTGGCGGGGCTGGCCATTCCTTTGAGATAGCAAAGCGTCTCACAGAGGGCGGAAGGCTTATCGGAATAGATCAGGATCAGGACGCTATAAAAGCAGCCACAAAAAAGCTCGCACTATATAGCGACAGGGTTACGATAGTCCACGATAACTACGAGCACATAAAAGAAGTCTTAGACAGCCTCGGCATTGAAAAAGTAAACGGAATCCTCTTAGACCTTGGAGTATCGTCGTATCAGCTCGATACAGAGGAGAGAGGCTTCTCATACAGGAGTGATGATGCACCTCTCGATATGAGGATGGATCAGTCATCCGATTTTACAGCGGAGGATCTCTTAAATACCTATTCAGAGAAGGATTTGAGCAGGATAATAAGAGACTACGGCGAGGAAAAATTCGCCGACCGCATAGCAGCAAATATCGTAAAGGAAAGACCTCTTAAGACTACAGGAGATCTGAACCGGATAATCAGGGAATCCATACCGGAGAAGTTCAGGCGTACCGGTGGAAACCCATCAAAAAGAACCTTTCAGGCGATACGTATCGAGCTTAACCGTGAGCTTAGCGTGCTTACGGATACTATAGATACGATGATCGACCTGCTTGATGAAGACGGCCGGCTGGCGGTGATTACTTTTCACTCGCTTGAGGACCGTATAGTAAAGAGTCACTTTAAAAGGACAGAGTACCCGTGCACCTGTCCGCCGGATTTTCCGGTCTGTGTATGCGGGAATATCTCGAAAGGGTATCAGCTGACGAAGAAGCCGATACTTCCGACAGAAGAAGAGTTAGAAAAAAACAAGAGGTCAAAGAGCGCGAAGCTTCGGGTTTTTGTAAGAGCGACCTCGGAAACGTCCCAACCAGTCAGGAGGAGCAGATAAATGAAACAGACTTTTATCTATGAAAGAGGATCAGAGGCACACGAGTTTGTAACTGAATATGAGCACCAGGAGAAGCTTAGGAGAGAGCGTGAGGAGAGACGCAGAAAGCGCCAGAGACGTGCTCATAATAATGCAAGGCTTTTAAAAATAAAACGCAGACAGTTCAAACTTACTATCGCCGCAGCAGTGGTCCTTTTTGCAATGTTTGGCGCATTTGTCATGCTTGAGAACAACATCACTGCCACAATAAAGAATATCTCAGCTACCGAGCAGGAGATCTCACAGCTGAAGGCTGAGAATTCCGCTCTCCTTTCAAAAATAAACACCAATGCCAATCTTTCAGAGGTGAAGAAAAAGGCTATGAACGAGCTTGGTATGAAATATGCCAAGGCTGGACAGATAGAGTACTACACTATGAAGGAACAGGACTATATGAGTGTTGAAGACAAATAGGTTGACTCATGAGCGAATATCGAAAAAGGCATCATAAGAGACATAAAAAAGGGAATAGGATCAACAGGAGAATGCAGGCTACACTTACACTTGCATTCTTTGCATGCCTGGCCCTTTTTTGCGTTATAATAATAAGAATCATTTATCTGCAGACAGCTAATGGAAAGAGCTACGCGAAGCAGGTCTTAAGTCAGATGACTTACCAGAACACTACTATCCCGTATAAGCGTGGCGATATAGTAGACGCAAAGGGTACAACTCTTGCAACGTCGATAGATGTGTATAATGTCGTCTTAGACTGCAAGGCTTTAAAGAAGCAGTCCGGACAGAAGGGATACGAGGATATCATCTCAAGTACAGGAGAGTATGTCCACAAGTATTTCCCTGATATCGATGAGGACGCTGTGGCGAAAGCGGTAAAAAAGAACCCGAACAGCCAGTACAAGGTCCTTGCCAGGAAGGAAAGCTATGAAAAAATGAAAGCTTTCTCTGATTTTTCCGAGACAGATGAAGGAAAAGCTGGAGTGGCTGGCATATGGTTTGAAAAGGAGTATCAGAGGAGCTACCCGTATCCTACGCTTGCATCTCAGCTGATTGGATTTGTGGCATCCGGAAACACAGGTGTCACCGGTCTTGAAAGTGAGTACAACTCAATCCTGAATGGAACTGACGGAAGGTCGTTCGGTTATCAGAATGAGGATAATTCAGAAGAGAACAATGTCATAGAGCCTGTGAACGGAAATACTATCCAGACCTCGATTGACGTGATGACGCAGCAGACAGTAAATCAGGCTATTCTTAAGTTCAACAAAAAAATGGCCAAAGCTGCCGGTAATCATAAAAATGGTTCTGTAAATACTGCAGCTCTCGTAATGAACCCGAACAACGGACAGATATATGCGATGGCGACCTATCCTACTTTTTCACTTGATGATCCAAGAAACTTATCAGGAGTCGACCTGGATAAGGATGAAAAGGATATGACTGATGAGGAGAAGCTCGATGCCTTGAATAATCTGTGGCAGAACTATCCGGTAAGCCACACCTATGAGCCGGGTTCTACTTTCAAGCCATTTACGATAGCAGCAGGCTTTGAGACAGGAACACTCAAGAAAACAGATACATTTATGTGCGATGGAGGACAGAGCTTCCCGGGAGATGTCTATGTCAGATGTGAATCTCACCACGGTATAGAGACAGTAAGAAAAGCACTGATGGATTCGTGCAACGACGCCCTGATGCAGATAGGTAAAAAAGTAGGACCAGAGAATTTTGCCAATTATCAGCACCTGTTCGGCTTTGGACAGAAGACTGGGATAGACCTGCCTGGTGAGCCCCGCACAGCGAGCCTTCTCTATTCCGAAAAGCAGCTGGCTGCTCAGCCAATAAACCTTGCTACAAATGCTTTCGGACAGAACTTCAATACGACTATGGTTCAGCTGGCCAGCGGTTTCTGTTCTCTGATAAATGGCGGAAATCTCTACAAGCCGACTGTTGTTTCAAGGATTGAGGATGACTCAGGAAATACTGTTTCACAGACGCAGCCGGAGCTTCTTAAAAAGACAGTTTCAAAGAGTACCTCAGATACACTCAGAAGCTATTTGAAGTCTGTAGTAACAGGAGGTACCGGAGTTACAGCCCAGGTAAAGGGCTATTCGATAGGAGGAAAGACAGGAACAGCAGAGAAGCAGCCTAGAAACAAGCACAACTATCTCGTTTCGTTTATAGGTTTTGCACCTGTGGAAAATCCAAAGCTTTTAGTCTATGTAGTAGTTGATGTACCGAATGCCGTCGATCAGGCACATTCAAAATATGCTCAGGAAATCGCACATGATATTTTCAAAACCCTTCTTCCGTATTATAATATAGAGAAAGAAAAAACTGATAGTAAGAAGGAGAAATAAATGCTTCAGATAGTTGTACCACTAATAGTATCATTTGCGGTTACCGTCCTCTTAGGACCTGTAATCATTCCATGGCTTAGAAAATTACACGCAAGCCAGACTGAAAGAGAATACTTAAAGACTCATGTAGCAAAGAACGGAACGCCTACGATGGGCGGAATCATGATCCTTGCAGGCCTTTTAGTAGGAACGCTGATTAGTGCCGCTAAGTACCCGAAGATCCTTCCGGTCTTAGTCCTTGCGATAGGATTCGGACTTATAGGATTTTTAGACGACTTCCTTAAGGTCGCTCTTCACCGTTCTGACGGGCTCTTCGCCTGGCAGAAGATGTTTCTTCAGATAGTCGTAACGACTATTTTTGCAGTGTGGCTGATAAAATTTACCGACGTAGATCTCTCGATCATGATTCCGTTTACAGCCCAGAAGCTGGTTACTATTCCGCAGCCACTTGCAATAGTGATCCTGTACTTCGCAGTGCTTGGAACTGTAAATGGTACGAACTTTACTGATGGTCTCGATGGACTTGCTTCATCTGTTACTATCGTTGTGGCAGTATTTTTCATGCTGTCCTCTATGATACTTGATGGCGACATAGAGCCGGTGTGCGCTGCTATGGCTGGAGCCCTCTGTGGATTTTTGGTCTACAACCACTATCCGGCGAAGGTCTTTATGGGAGATACAGGTTCTTTGGCACTTGGAGGCTTCGTAGCCGGTGCTGCCTACCTCCTTCACATGCCGCTTTTTATCCTGATCGCCGGATTTATCTATGTGATAGAGGTTCTCTCAGTTATCCTTCAGGTGGCAAGCTTTAAGATAAGCCACGGCAAAAAGAGGCTGTTTAAAATGGCACCTATCCACCACCATTTCGAAAAGAGTGGATACAGTGAGAAGCAGATAGTTATCGCATTTACGCTGGTTACGATTGGCTGCTGTGCGTTGGCACTTATTGGACTTATGCTTTAAGGTTGGAAAGGAAAACAAATGAAAGACAGATACTTGATTGTTGGTCTTGGAAAAAGTGGAGTAGCAGCAGCAAAGCTGCTTTTATCAGAAAAGAAGGACATCGTCCTCTTTAACAGCTCTGATATGGACGCGGATGATTTCCTTAAGAAGAATCCAGAACTCAAAGGGGTTCCGTTCTACACAGAGGAACTTCCTGAGAAGGAATATGACGGACTTGATATCGCAGTATTAAGCCCTGGTGTTCCTCTCGATATCCCGTTTGTAGAGGACTTAGTAAAGCGCGGCATCCATCTCTCAGGTGAGGTAGAGCTCGCCTATACCTTTGCAAAGGGAACTATCGCAGCTATCACAGGAACCAACGGAAAGACCACTACTACAGCACTTACAGGACATATCCTCCGCGACTATTATAAGGATGTCCGTGTCGTAGGTAATATCGGAATCCCATTTACTGACGAGGCTGCTACTACAACTGACGATACGAGAATCGCTATTGAGGTTTCATCCTTCCAGCTTGAGACTATTGATACCTTCCATCCGAAGGCAGCAGCTATCCTTAATATCACACCGGATCATCTGAACCGTCACCATACGATGGAAAACTACATCGCAGCAAAAGAGTCAATCGTAAAAAACCAGACTCCTTCCGATGTGACTGTCCTTAATTACGAGGATGACGTGCTCCGTGAATTCGGAAAGACCTTAAAGACAAAGGTCGTTTATTTTTCCAGCAAGAGAAAAATAAAAGATGGCCTCTATTACGATGAGAGCAGAAATGCCATCTTTATCGATAAGGATGGAGCAGAGGAAAAGGTTATAGATGTAAGCGACTTACAGATCATCGGCGCTCACAACTATGAGAATGTCTGCGCTGCTGTAGCTCTGACCTTAGCTCTCGATGTTCCGATGGATTCTATCAGGGAGAGCCTTAAGACCTTTACCGCTGTTGAACACAGAATTGAGTTCGTCTGTGAGAAAAACGGTGTCAGATACTATGACGATTCAAAGGGCACAAACCCTGATGCTGCTATTAAGGCAGTACTTTCGATGCCTGGACCTACAGTCCTTATCGGTGGTGGTTACGACAAGGGAAGCACCTACGACGAGTGGGTCGAGACCTTCGAGGGCAGAGTAAAGAAACTCGTGCTGATTGGTGTCACCAAGGAAAAAATAGCCACCTGCTGCGAAAAGCACGGTTTTAAGAACTATGAGTTTGCAGACAGCTTCAAGGAGGCAATAGATAAGTGTACAGCTGCCGCGGTAAAGGGTGACTGCGTTCTGCTCTCGCCTGCCTGCGCCAGCTGGGATATGTTCCCTAACTATGAGATCAGGGGAGACGAATTCAAGGATTACGTAAGGAAGATGTAACGAGATGAGAGACCGGACAAGAGAAAAGACAGTCAAATTCAAGAACTACACAAGGCAGAAGTATTTTGATTATATTCTCCTGGGTGTAGTGGCTCTTCTGATACTTTTCGGTCTTGTTATGCTCTACTCTTCGAGTGCCTATACAGCATCATTAAGGCTTTCGGATCCTACGCACTATCTGAAGAGACAGGTGGCGTTTGTTATCATTGGAACAATCCTTGCGATAATGATTACGTTCACCCCAAGCCAGGTTATTAAAAAATTCGCTGGAGTGTTTTATTTACTTGCGCTTCTTTTGAATATTGCCGTTATCTTTGTAGGAAAATCAGGGAACGGTTCTACCAGATGGATAAGTATCGGCGGTTTTTCACTTCAGCCATCTGAGCTGATGAAGATGGCTGTTATTCTGGCGATGGCAGCCTTTATTTCAACCCATACTAAAAAATTTGGAGATGCTGTTTTTGATATTGCAGGAATAGTTATATTTGGAGTGTCTCTTGCTCCTGTTGTAGGTTCAAACCTGAGTACAGCTCTTATCATCGCAGGCATTGGCTTTATCATGCTTTTCATTGCGAGCAGGAGAAAAAAGAATCTTATCATAGTAGTTGGATTGATATTTATTGTCGGTGTGGCAGCGTCTGTTAGTGGGTATCGTAGGAATCGTATCAGGTATTGGCTCCATCCGGAACAGGCTGCTCCAGGAGCTGATGGCTTCCAGGTACTTCAGGGACTCTATGCTATTGGTTCCGGAGGCTTTTTTGGAAAAGGGCTTGGTGCTTCAGATACAAAGCTCGGAAATCTTCCTGAGTCGCAGAATGATATGATATTTGCGGTAATAGTTGAGGAGCTCGGTGCGTTCGGCGCTGTCTGTCTTATACTTATGTATGTGATACTGCTCTGGAGACTATATCTGATAGCAGTAAACGCTAAGGATATGTTCGGCTCATACATAGTGATAGGCGTATTCGCACACCTTTCACTTCAGATGATCCTGAACATGCTCGTTGTCACAAATTTAATTCCGAACACCGGTGTCACGCTCCCGTTCATAAGCTACGGAGGAAGCTCAATCATCTGTACTCTGATGGAGATGGGACTGGTCTTCTCGGTAGCCCGGCAGATACCGATGGAGCATATTTCACTTGGAGAGGAGGTATGATGAGAGAGGAAAAACACCATTTTTCACCGGCAAGGTTTTACGCGGTAAATATCATTTTTCTGATACCTCTTATCATTCTTGCCTTTCTGGTTTTTCTTATACTTGCGACAAATGTCACAGCTGTTGAGGTAAACGGAAACAGCCTTATCTCAGATACTGAGATAGAAGGCTTTGTGATGACAGGAAAGTATAAAAACAACGGTGCCTTTGATGTGATAAAGAATAAGGTCAGACCTGCTCAGATTCCATTTATCAGGACTACGAATGTTTCACTTAAGAATCTCCATACGCTGGTAATCTCAGTAAAGGAGAAGAATCTTTCAGGCTATGTGAGTGACAGCAAAAACAACTACGTCTACCTGGATGAGGACGGAATCGTAACAGAGATAGATCAGAGGCTTCTTGGGGATGCCATTCCGGTGGAGGGTATTTCTACAAAGAAAAAAATAACCGAAGGTGCAGCTTACCCGGCTGCCGAGAACAGAATCAAGGCGCTTAGCACTATTTTTAAAACGATGAAAAATCAGGACATCGCTATCGAAGGCATAACCTTTGGCTCAAGCGGACAGATCACCTTAGACTGCGGAAGCATTACCGCGTCTCTTGGAACAGCAGACAGCCTGAAGGAAAAACTCATGAGGCTGGCAAACATCCTTCCGAAGGTTGAAGGAAAGTCTGGAATACTACATTTTGAGGATTACACGGCCGATAATACAGATATTGTATTTGAAAAAACAAAAACGGACTGATTTTTTTCTGAAAAAGGGTTGCGAAACAGCGGAAAAAAACTTATTATATATAAGTGTGAAAATTTGATAATAACGATTTATTCGTATTGGAAATAAGAAGGAGGAACTACCTTTGAACGAAGTAGTTAGTAGCACAAACGACGTATCCGGACCAAGGATATATGTGGATGCCCCGGAAAAGCAGGAGGGAGCAAGAATTCTTGTCATTGGAGTCGGCGGTGGCGGAAACAACGCCATCAACCGAATGGTAGATGTCGGCATCAACGGAGTTGATTTCCTTGGTGTAAATACTGATATGCAGGTTCTTTCCCGCTGTAAGGCTCCGAACCATCTTCAGATAGGTGAAAAGCTTACCAAGGGACTTGGTGCCGGTGGAAGGCCTGAAGAGGGACAGAAGGCAGCTGAAGAGAGTGCTGAGGATATAACCTCTGCGGTCAAAGGTTATGATATGGTTTTCGTTACCTGTGGTATGGGTGGCGGAACCGGAACAGGTGCTTCTCCTGTCATCGCGAAGATTGCTAAGGAGATGGGCATTCTCACAGTCGGTATCGTTACGAAGCCTTTTACCTTTGAAGCTCGTGTCAGAATGGAGAATGCTATCGGCGGAATCGATAAGCTCAAGGAGAACGTCGATACCCTTATCGTAATTCCTAACGATAAGCTTTTAGGCATAGTAGACAGACGCACTTCATTCAGAGATGCTATGAAGGTTGCTGATGAAGTCTTACAGCAGGCAGTAAGAGGTATCACCTCTATTATCTATACACCTATGGATATCAACCTCGACTTCCGTGACGTAAGAAATGTCATGGAAGACAAGGGTCTTGCTCACATCGGTATCGGTGAGGGCCAGGGAGATGAGAAGGCTAAGCAGGCAGTTCAGCAGGCGGTTACTTCTCCACTCTTAGAGACAGATATCAAGGGTGCTTCTGATGTACTCGTATCTATTTCTGGAGATATTACTCTCTATGATGTTAACGACATTCAGCAGTACATCATGGAGAAGGTCGGTGAGCAGGCAAATATCATCATGGGTGAACTTACTGATGATGAGATGACTGACGAGATCAGAGTTACAGTCATCGCTACAGGCCTTGAGCAGAATCTGAAGAAGACTCCTACCTCACCTCAGAAGGATGAGAACGGAAGACTTAAGTTTACTCCGTACGTTCCACCTACACCTCCGACATCTCATGTAAGCTCATCTGTTGCAGCTGAGGCACGCGCTTCAGAGCAGAAGAACAAAGAGATGGAGGATATGCTCAACCGTATCAAGAACGATACTCCTTCTGCTGATACTACACAGACTTCTCAGCAGAATGCGGGCGGTTTTACAGGTATGAGAAGACCTGAGCCTCCTAAGAGCAGTGTTCAGGAAAGAGATATTCAGATTCCTGACTTCCTTAAAAACAAACAGTAATTTTTAAGCCGCGGCGAAGCTGCGGCCTTTTTTTTCCGGAAAGGGGTTATTTTTTTATGAAAATAAAATTTTTAGGGGCCGACCACGAGGTAACTGGCAGCTGCCACTACGTAGAGGTCGGGGAAAAGAAATTCTTAGTAGACTGTGGTATGCAGCAGGGGCCTGATCTCTATGAGAATCAGGATCTGCCTGTCTCAGCAGCAGAGATTGACTATGTCTTCGTCACACACGCTCATATAGACCATTCGGGACTTCTGCCTCTTCTGTATCAGAGGGGATTCAGAGGACAGATCTTCGCGACTGAGGCTACCTGTGATCTCTGTGACATAATGCTCAGAGACTCGGCCCACATCCAGGAGTCAGAGGCAGAGTGGAAGAACAGAAAGGCCAAGAGATCAGGAGATGAAGAGGTTACTCCTATCTATACGATGGAGGATGTCTATGGAGTGCTCCCGCTCTTTGTGCCGGTCAGATATCACGATGTGATCCATGTATCCGATGAGATCACAGCGACCTTCTATGATGCCGGACATCTTCTTGGTTCATCGTCTATTTCGATGGACCTTACAGAGGACGGTGTTACGAAGACTGTCGTTTTCTCAGGTGATATCGGAAATCCGGACAGACCTCTTATCAAAAATCCGGAATTCTTGAAGAAAGCTGATTATGTGCTGACAGAATCCACCTATGGCAACCGTGAGCATGGCCCGAAGAGGGATTTTGCAAAAATGCTCGCTCAGGTCATTGATGAGACCTTAAGCCTCGGTGGAAATGTTGTGATACCGGCATTTTCAGTAGGCAGGACTCAGGAAATCCTCTATTCTATCAGAAGGATAAAGGAGGAGAAACTCCTCAAGTATGTAAAAAATGACTTCCCGGTAGTTATGGATTCGCCGCTTGCAGTTGAAGCCACCCACGTCTATTCGATGAATGTCTCTGAGTGCTTCGATGAGGAGGCTATGGACCTTGTAAGCCACGGTGTAAACCCTATATCATTCCCGGGACTTCGTGTTGCGGTAACACCTGATGAGTCAAAGGCCATTAATTTCGACACTACGCCTAAGGTTATCATTTCGGCTTCTGGTATGTGCGAGGCTGGCCGTATCAGACACCACTTAAAGCACAATCTCTGGAGAAGCGATTCGACTGTGGTCTTTGTAGGATATCAGGTGCCGGGAACTCTTGGCTTTAATCTTTTAAACGGAGCCAAGGAAGTAAGGCTCTTTGGTGAGGATGTAAAAGTGGCTGCCCGTATCGAGAACCTTCCGGGTATCAGCGGACATGCAGACCATACTGAACTCTTAAAGTGGATTGAGAGCTTTGAGACTCCGGTTCAGAAGGTCTTCGTAGTTCACGGTGATGACGACGTAGTCGATGGCTACGCGAAGGAAGTAACTGAGCATACAGGATTCCCTGCATACGCTCCTTATTCGGGTGATGAGTTTGACCTCTTAACTGGTGAGCAGGTCGCTGAGGGAAGCCGCGAGAAGATTTATAAGACAAAGGGCGGAAAGATCCGCGCTGCTTCGAATGTCTTTGCCCGCCTTGTTGCTGCAGGACAGAGACTTATGGCTGTTATCCAGAAGTGTGAGGGTATGGCAAATAAGGATCTGGCGAAGTTCGCTGACCAGATCAATTCTCTTTCCGATAAATGGGATCGGTGAAAGGTTTATAGATGACAGGAAAAAATCTTAAAAGACTGCGCCTTGAGATGGAAAAGGAAGGCGTGGATATATATGTGATGACGCTTGCGGACTATCATATGTCTGAGTATGTGGGCGACTACTTCAAGGAGATAGAGTATGTCTCGGGATTTAGTGGTACTAATGCTACACTCATCACAACGGCTGATGAAGCAGGACTCTGGACAGATGGCAGGTACTTCATCCAGGCCAGAGAGCAGATGGAGGGAAGCGGAGTAAAGCTCTATGAGATCGGAACTGAGGGGGTTCCTACTGTAGAGCAGTTCATAGAGAGCCATCTGATCGAAGGAAAGGTTCTCGCTTTTGACGGCAGGCTTTTCCCGTACAACTGGTACAAAAAAATCGAAAAAATCGTCGATGATAAGAATGCAGATATAAGGACAGACATAAATCTGCTCGATTTATTTTTTAAAGAGAGAAAGCCTCTGCCTAAGGAGCCAGTGTTTATCCTTGAGGAGAAATACTCAGGCAGGAGCACTAAGGAAAAGCTTTCTGAAGTAAGAACCCAGATGAAGCGATACGGTGCTGAAGGATATCTCCTCACGAGTCTCTGCGACATTGCCTGGCTCTTAAATCTCCGTGGAAATGATATTCCGTCGGTTCCTGTGTTTATGTCTTATATCTATATCACACAGAACAGCTGCCTTCTCTACGCTCAGGCCGAGTCTTTCGATGTCAAGACTCTTGAGTATCTGAACAATGAGGGAGTAAGGCTTTTATCCTATGAGGCCATCTACTCCGACCTGCACCACATAGATCAGAAGTCAGTGCTCATCGATCCGGACGTCGTAAACTCTGAGCTCGTAAACGAACTGCCGAGTTCTGTGACTCTCGTAAAGAAGCCGAATCCTACACTTCTTATGAAGGCTGTAAAGAATCCGACTGAGATTAAAAATACCGAGGCTGCTCATATAGATGATGGAGTAGCTGTTACGAGATTTATCTATTGGCTTAAGCATACTGTTGGAAAAGAGCCGATTACTGAGATGAGTGCGGCTGACAAGCTTCTTGAGTTCAGGAAAGCAGCCGACGACTTTATAGAGGTAAGCTTTGATACCATAAGCGCGTATAAGGAAAACGCAGCTCTTATGCACTATGAGCCGGGACACGACCATGAGGTCGAACTGAAGCCTGAGGGAATGCTCCTTGTAGATTCAGGCGGACATTACTTAAGAGGCACTACTGATATCACAAGGACTATTGTTTTAGGACCGATTTCTGAGAAGGAGAAAAAGGCTTTTACCTATACCTTAAGAAGTCACCTTAGACTTATGAAGGCAAAGTTCCCTAAGGGAACCTGCGGCGCCAACCTCGATATCTTAGCCCGCGGACCGATGTGGGACCTTGGTCTCGACTATCGCTGCGGAACAGGTCACGGCGTAGGCCATATCCTTAACGTCCACGAGGGACCGAATGCCTTCCGCTGGAATGTCAGAAATCGTGAGGCCCGCACTCCGCTTATACCGGGCATGATCACCTCAGATGAGCCTGGACTCTACTTCGAGGGTGAATTCGGAATCAGGACTGAGAGCGAGATCCTCGTAGTTGAGGACGAGAAGACCGAGTACGGCCAGTTCTATTCATTTAAGGACCTGACCTACTGCCCGATAGATCTCGACGCTGTGATCCCTGAGATGCTGACACAGTACGAGCGTGAGGCATTAAACGCTTACCACGCAGACGTCTATGAGACGCTTGCCCCGAGGCTTCCGAAGGAGGAGGCAGCCTGGCTTAAAGAGGCCACAAGAGCTATTTGACATGGAGATTAAATGAGCAGATTAGCAGCAGATGTAAACAGCATAGCAGAGGCAGCCGCAAACGGGCTGCCTTTTTGCGGTACTGATGAGAAAAAAGAGAAGACAGGGGCATTTTTTCATGTATTATCCACTGTCGTAACGAAATATGATATAGAGCGGCTTTTTCTTATCGTAAAGCCTGAGGACGGTCTCGTGGCTGACATCGAAAATAAAGCTGAAGAGAAGAAGCTTTCTGTAACAGAGGCAGACGATACATTTAAGCTTCTTGGTGCTGTCTCAAGGGCTGATTCTGAAAAGAACTACATCCTTACCATGAATAGGGACCTTTGTCTTTTCGCGTCAGCAGATACAACAGTTCTTCTTATCACCTTTGATGAAAATGGAAGTCATATCGAAGAAGTGAATGAGCCGCTTTCCTCTGATTATCTGTCTTTAAGTACGACTTTTGGTAAAGCAGTTTCTGAAGCGCTTTTAGAGCAGTACGGCTCAGCTGATCAGATACTGAACGCCCCTTCTTCAGTTGATTTCTTCGGAGCAGCTGAAGTGCTTTTTGAGCACTCTGATGAGATAAAAGAAAAGCTCGATTATCTGAGAAGCGATATAACTGATGAGGTTGAAAAGAAGGCTTCTGAGATTCTTGCTGATCCAAATGCAGCTTTAAGTGAAAAGAGCTTTGAATCAGAGCCTGCAGATGATGCAGTTGATACCTCAGGAATCGCTTTCTTTACTGAGTTGGATGAGGCAGCGATCTCTGCCTTTACAGACGAGGCTGAAAAGCGGCTTTCCGAGGGCAAGAAGCTGATCTTCTACGATCTGAAGGCTCTTCTGCATTCGCTCGGCGCGGCATCAGGCTTTGACTTCGAGCTTAGAAGAGATATGACGCACGAGGAGGAGAGCGGCCAGCTGTCCTTTAACGCTGATGACAGGAAGAAAAGTCCTGCTGCTGAAAAGCTTTATCGGCTTATCATGAAGACAGAGCAGCTCGCATGGAATGAGTCTCTTGATTCAGACCAAAGCTACGGACAGGCACTTCACAAATATTTTGAGGATGTAAAAATAGAGGGCTACATCGTAGATCCGCTTTCCGACGCAGAGTGTAAGAACGCCTCAGAGGTGGCAAAGGCCCACGTTCATTTTTCAAAGGAATTAGAAGAGAGCGGTCAGGAAAAACTCTATGAGGAGCTCGAGCTGCCGCTGATCTTCGTGCTCTACGATATGGAAAAGACCGGCATCTATATGGAGGCCGATAGGCTTAAGGAGTACGGGCAGCGCCTTCAGGTGCAGATTGATTCTCTTGAGCAAAAAATATACGCTGAGGCCGGCGAGGAGTTTAATATCAATTCTCCAAAGCAGCTAGGCGAGATCCTCTTCGGAAAGCTGGGACTTCCGAAGGGTAAGAAGACAAAGACAGGATATTCGACATCTCAGAAGGTTTTAGATGAGCTCTCTGAGGACTATCCGATAGTGGCTGATGTCCTCGAGTACAGGAGATACGCGAAGCTAAAGAGCACCTACGCTGATGGACTTTTCACCTGCGTTTCGATGGATGGAAGAGTGCATACGACTTACCAGCAGACTGTTACGGCTACCGGCCGTCTGTCCAGTACTGATCCGAACCTTCAGAATATCCCTATAAGGCTTGAGCTTGGAAAACAGATAAGAAAGGTCTTTCTGCCTGCGAAGGATTCACTTTTCTTAGATGCCGATTATTCGCAGATAGAGCTTAGGGTTTTAGCTCATATGTCAGGGGATGAGAACCTGATTGAGGCCTACAAGGCGGACAGGGATATCCATACTGCCACGGCTGCTGCAGTTTTCCATGTCAGTGCAGATGCGGTGACACCTCTTATGAGGCGCTCCGCAAAGGCTGTAAACTTCGGAATCGTCTACGGTATCAGCTCGTTTGGCTTAGGGCAGAACCTCTCGATTTCGAGGAAAGAGGCCCAGCAATATATTAACGACTATTTCAAGGCTTATCCGGGACTTCATACCTTCTTAGATGGCCTTGTCGATTCCGCGAAGCTCAATGGTTACGCCGAGACCATGTATGGCAGGAGGCGTCCGGTTCCTGAGCTTAAGGATTCACAGTATATGAGACGGCAGTTCGGTGAGAGAGTCGCTATGAATGCGCCGATTCAGGGAAGCGCCGCAGATATCATTAAGATCGCGATGCTTCATGTCTATGAAAGACTTAGAAAAGAGGGAATGAAGTCGAAGCTCCTGCTTCAGGTTCACGACGAGCTTCTTATCGAGGCTCCGATATCTGAAAAGGAAGAGGCAAAGAAGATTCTTAAGGAAGAGATGGAGAAGGCTGCGGAGCTTAAGGTTCCGCTTCAGGTTGATCTGGAGGAAGGCAATGACTGGTACTCAGCACACTAAACTGGCGCCAGAGAGAAAGGCAGCCAGAAAAAACGGCGTATTCAGACTGGTGGTGGCCCTTATCGCCATCATCGCAGAAATAGCACTGATAGTGTCTATTTTTACAAGGCTTAATGGCTATTCGACCTGGATAAACCTGACGACGAGAGTCTTAGCCGTGCTTCTTGTGCTCTTTATCTATAACGGAAATATAAATGCCGCGTTCAAGACGCCCTGGATCATCTTAATCCTCGCGGTCCCGATTTTCGGTGTCATTATGTTTCTGATGGTAGGTCTTAATTCGCACACCTTTCAGATGACAAGGCGTTACAAAGAGATTGACGAAAAGCTCTATCCGATGATTGATAAAAACGACGATTTGATAGAGGCTGTAAAGGACAAGGATTCCGGCGCCGGTGCCATCTGTTCGTACTTAAAGCACCAGGCACATTTCCCGACATATAAGGACACCGATATCAGATATTTCGGCGATACCTGCGAGGCGCTCGACTCGATGATCGCTGACCTAAAGAGCGCGCAGCACTTTATTTTTATGGAGTATTTCGCAATCGACGACAAGAAGGCCTGGCACCGTATAGAGGAAGTCCTTGCCAGAAAAGTAAAAGCCGGCGTCGAGGTCAGGGTCTTCTACGATGACCTCGGAAGCATCGGGTTTATAAACACTGCTTTTTCAAAGAAACTGAACTCACTTGGAATCAAGTGCAGGGTATTCAACCCGTTTTTTCCAGGCCTTAACCGTTTCCTCAACAATCGTGATCATAGAAAAATAACCGTTATCGACGGAAGAATAGGTTACACCGGCGGTTACAATCTCGCCGACGAGTACTTTAATATCGAGCGCCCTTACAGGGCATGGAAGGACTGTGGAATCAGGCTTTCTGGCAGTGGTGTCGATTCGATGACGATGACCTTCCTCGAGAACTGGAATGCGACAAAGAAGCATTTCGAGAAGGATAAGGTCTACGACAAGTACATGACGGCTGAGCCTGATACAAATGGCAGGGGCTTTGCAGTGCCGTTTGCTGACTCACCGATGGACAATCTTCAGGTAGGAGAGGATGTCTACATCAGCATGATAGATAAGGCCGACGACTATGTATGGTTTATGACGCCGTATCTTATTATTACTGATGAGCTTAAGTCTGCGCTCTGTCTTGCTGCCATGCGGGGAGTCGATGTGAGAATCATCACTCCTGGAATTCCTGACAAGAAGCTCGTTTACTCTATTACGCGTTCATTTTATCATGATCTCTGTATGCACGGGGTGAAAATATACGAGTGGGCGCCGGGCTTCATGCACGGAAAGCTCTGCATCTCGGACGATTCGCTCGCTGTCTGCGGAACGATAAACTTAGATTACAGAAGTCTCTATCATCACTTTGAAAACGGGGTGTTCTTCGGGTACTGCGAGGCGGTAATCGACGCGAAGCATGATTTCGAAAAAACCCAGTCGGAGTGCAATGATGTGACTCTTGACTACAAGGTCGGCCGCAAGGGTATAATGAAGCTGTCGCAGATGTTCGCGAGACTTTTCGCAGAGCTTCTCTAAAGTGAGTTCTTTATTTTTCAGTAGTTACAAAATAGAATAATTGTGATATACTAACTACAATATATTGGGCTTGAGCAAAAGAAAGAGCCCTACGGAGAAATCAAATGCATTTTATAGGAATCACTGGAGGGGTTGGAGCCGGCAAAAGTGAGGTTCTGAATTTCCTTGAGACTAATTATAAGGTTGAGGTTTTACGCTCGGACGAGCTCGCGAAGCAGCTGATCCTGCCGGGCCACGCCTGCTATGACATAATCAGGGTGGAGTTTCATGACGATGACATCTGGGGCGGAGAGGTTGCTTCGGCACCTGGAAAGCCGCTTATAGATAAGGGGAAGCTGGCTAAGCTTATTTTTTCAGATGAGGCGAAGAGGAAAGAATACGATGGCATCGTGCATCCGGCTGTAAGGGAAGAAATCATGCGCCGGGTCGAGGTCGCGAGAAGAAAGAGAGAGGTCGATGTATTTTTCTTAGAGGCTGCTCTTCTTATAGAGGAAGGGTATGACAAGGTCTGCGATGAGCTCTGGTACATCTACGCGCCGGTCGGCGTCAGAAGGGCGAGACTTAAGGCATCGAGGGGATACACCGATGAAAAAATAGACCAGATGCTTGCGTCACAGCTTCCTGATGATGAATTCAGGAACGCCTGTGATGTGGTAATAGATAACACCCGCGGTCTCGAGGAGGGTTTCCCTGATGTAAGGGCCCAGATGGAGAGGCTGCTCGGAGAAGAAAAACACATGATTGAGGTGACAGAGGATAAGGGCAGTAAGCTGAATCTGCCTGACAATGCTGATGAATTAGTCTACAGTCTCGATATCGGTACGAGAAATGTCGTCGGTACCGTTGGCTATCAGGTGGATGAGGACCACTTTACTGTTATCGCGATGGAGAGCAGGGAGCACAAGAGCCGTGCGATGCTCGACGGACAGATTCACGATATCGGTAAGGTCGCTGATATCATCCGTGAGGTAACTGACGCTTTAAATGAAAAGCTTGGATTCAAGCTGCATGAGGTCTGCATCGCAGCCGCTGGTCGTGTGCTCCGGACTGTGACCACAAGAGTCGAGATGAATTTCGATGAGGAGACCGTGGTCACTGGTGAGGATATCAATACCCTTGACCTGATGGGTGTCGACCAGGCGCAGCGTGATATCAATATGGACGGCGGTCCTTACAGATTCTACTGTGTCGGCTACTCGACGATGAAGTATTATCTGAACGGTGAGCTGTTTACGAATCTCGAGGGACACAAGGCACAGAAGATCGAGGAGATCATCATCGTGACCTTCCTTCCTGAGGACGTTGTTGACGGCCTCTATTCTGCTGTAGAAAGAGCCGGACTTTCTGTCATGAATATGACTCTCGAGCCTATCGCCGCTATCGCCGTTGCCATCCCTAGGAACTTCCGGATGTTAAATATCGCGCTCATAGATGTCGGCGCCGGTACCTCTGATATCTGTATCACGAGGGACGGAAGTATCTGCGCTTATGGCATGATTCCGTACGCTGGCGATGAGCTGACTGAGGTAATCGTTCAGGCCTACCTCGTCGATTTCGACACTGCTGAGCAGATAAAAAAGGATTCTACTACAAATGACAAGGTCACTTACTCTGATATCATGGGCATCGAGCACACCGTTCCTGCCAAAGATGTCTGGAAGCTCACTGACCCTGTCATGGAAAAAATAACCGACGCTGTCGCTGACAAGATTATCGAATTAAACGGCGACAAGGCTGTTGCTGCCGCTTTCGTAGTTGGTGGCGGCGGTAAGGTTCACGGATTCACGACTCATCTTTCTGAAAAGCTGGGTATCGCTCACGAGAGAGTCGCTCTCCGTGGAGAAGAAGTCATGAAGAACATCACCTTCCCTGAGGGTGTGAACAAGGATCCGCTTTTCGTTACGCCTATCGGTATCTGCCTGAACTACTATGAGCAGAAAAATAATTTTATCATGATCCACTTCAATGGTGAGATTATGAAACTCTATGACAACGGTCATCTGAAGATTATCGATGCTGCTATGCAGAGCGGTATGGATACTGCCGAGCTCTTCCCGAAGAGAGGCAGAGAAACCCGCTTTACTGTAAATGGCGAGGAGAGGATGGTCCGCGGTGTCGAGGGTGAGTCCGCAACTGTTATGATGAACGGTCATGTGGCTTCTCTTAATACCGTGCTGATCCCGAATGCGACTGTTACTATCACAGGCTCTACTGCAGGTGGTGACGGCATGATAAGGATCGAGAATCTCGATGAATTCGCAAAGGCCTTCGTTTCATTTATCGTAAACGGTACAAAGGTAAAATGCCCGAAGTTCGTAGAGGTAAACGGCGCTCTTCAGCCGGGCAGCTATGTGATAAAAAACGGCGATGCAATAGAGACCAGAGATTACTATACTGTTGGTGAGCTGGCAAAGTTCATGGACGTCGATGTAGACGAGAACCACCAGATCCTCGTAAACTCCAATGTCGCTGATTTGAATACTCTGATATATGAGAATTTCTCAATTGACTGGACTGTTACTGGGGCTGGGAACAGGGAGAAAGAAAGTGCTTCAGATGCTGAGGCAGCTGGTTCGGAAGATATTGTTTCTGATTCAGAAGAAAAATCAGAGCCTACAAATATGCCAGATAGACCGTCGACTCCGCTTACAAAAGAGGCGGTTGATGACATGGGAATTCCGAAAAATTTGATTTATGTGACTTTCAATGGTGATAGTGTAAGCTTAAGTGGCAGGGATGACTATATTTTTGCAGATGTTCTTGCAAAAGTGGACTTCGATGTAAACTCCGCAAATGGCAAGAGTGTCGTCATTACGAAGAACGGCGTCAAATGCGGCTACGCCGATGCGATTTCTGATGGCGATGAACTGAGGATTGATTTTAAATGATGGAGATGTTTTCTATCGCAAGCGGTTCGAGCGGAAACTGCATCTGTGCAGGCAACGACGATACGCATGTGATGATCGATGCCGGTATTTCCGGTAAAAAAATTGAAGCCGGGATGAATACCTACGACTTGACAACCAGGGACATGGCTGGTATTCTTGTCACTCATGAACATATAGATCATGTCTCGGGCCTCGGCGTCATTATGAGGCGCTACGGTCTGCCGGTCTACTCGACAGAGGGCACGATTAAGGCTATACTTAAGGACGGCCGTATTGGAAAAGTAGACGAGAGCCTTTTTCATCCGATTAATGCGGATGAGATCTTTGATATAGGAAGTCTTGCTGTTAAGCCGATTCACATCTCCCACGATGCGGCTGATCCGGTAGCGTACATTATTAAGGATAAGAACCACGGCAAGAAGGTCGGTGTGATTACCGATTTAGGCAAATTCGACGACTATATAGTTTCAAATATCATGGACCTTTCGGCTGTACTTCTTGAGGCTAACCACGATGTCAATATGCTCGAGGTCGGGCCTTACCCGTACCAGCTGAAACGCCGTATCTTAAGCGATTACGGTCACCTGTCAAATAATCTCTCTGGACAGCTTTTGGGCAAAATCCTTAATGACCATATGGAGCATGTCTTCTTGGGGCACCTGTCCGCAGAGAATAATTACGGCCGTCTCGCGCTCGATACTGTCAGAGACGAGGTTACTGACGGGGATAATCCTTACAAGGGAAAGGATTTTAATATTACTGTTGCATCGAGACACGAGGTCTCAGAACGGGTGGTTCTGGGGGCGTAGTGGTTTTGAGTTGATAATTTTTTGCTGGAATAAGAAAAGGAGTTTTTCATGGAAAGTAAGAACCGCACCATTATCAGTGTAGTTGGAAAAGATGCTGTCGGCATCATCGCAAAGGTCTGCACCTATCTCTCTGAGCACAAGGCCAACGTGCTCGACATTTCTCAGACTATCCTCGATGGATTTTTTACGATGATGATGATCGTAGATACGAATACCGCTGACGAGTCCTTCGGTGACATTCAGAAGGGCCTCTCCGAGATCGGTAAGGAGATCGGAGTCGACATCCGCTGCCAGAAGGAAGAAATTTTTGAAATGATGCATAGGATATAAGCGCCAGCAAACCTGTACAATAGATAACGGCTGCCACAGCTGGTGGCTCACTAGGTCACGTTTTTCTGTTCGGTCGCACGCGCTTATTAGCGGCCCTCTGACAAAACGCACAGAATTGCTTTTATAAAAATTGCTGACGCAATTTTTTAGCAATTCTGTTTGAACGGTTGTCACCCGGGCCGCAGCTAGCGCGCTCCCTCACAACGAAAAACGCGACAATCGTTCGCCATTCATCTGTGGCTGCCGTCATCCCAAAAGTCCAGGTTTACAGACTAACGTGCTAAATACGGAATGGGATGTTTTAAAAACTTTCCAGATATTGTGAGGATTACATGATTAACATATTAGAAGTCGAAGAGACCAACCGCATGGTCTCGGACGAGAACCTTGATGTAAGAACGATAACGATTGGAATCAGCTTGTTTGACTGCATGGATTCTGATCTCGATAAACTGAATGCGAATATCTATAAGAAAATTACTACTGTAGCCAGGGATCTGGTGGCTACTGGTGAGAAAATCGAGAAGGAATTTGGAATTCCTATAGTTCATAAGAGAATTTCTGTTACTCCGATCGCTATGATCGGTGCTGCTGCCTGCCACAGCCCTAAGGACTATGTGTCTATCGCGAAGACGCTCGATAAAGCTGCTAAGACTGTTGGGGTAAATTTCCTCGGTGGTTATTCAGCAATTGTCAGCAAGGGCATGACTACTCAGGATAAGATGCTTATCGAGTCTATCCCTGAGGCACTTGCTTCGACTGATTTCGTCTGCTCCTCTGTAAATGTCGGCTCTACCAAGACCGGTATCAATATGGACGCTGTCCGTCTGTTAGGTCAGATCGTTAAGGATACTGCTCTTGCTACTAAAGAGAACGATTCTCTTGGCTGCGCGAAGCTCGTTGTTTTCTGCAACGCTCCTGATGACAACCCGTTCATGGCTGGTGCCTTCCACGGTGTTTCTGAGGCTGACGCTATCATCAATGTCGGCGTTTCAGGACCTGGTGTTGTTAAGACTGCGCTTAGCCATGTGAGAGGTGAGTCTTTTGAAGTCCTCTGCGAGACTATAAAGAAGACTGCTTTCAAGATTACCCGTGTGGGTCAGGCTGTCGCAAAGGAAGCCAGCAGAATGCTCCATATCCCGTTTGGCATCATCGACCTGTCGCTCGCGCCAACGCCAGCCATTGGCGATTCCGTTGCTGATATCCTTGAGGAGATTGGTCTTGAGAAGGCTGGTGCTCCGGGAACTACAGCTGCGCTTGCTCTTTTAAACGACCAGGTAAAAAAGGGCGGTATCATGGCTTCTTCTTATGTCGGCGGTCTTTCAGGCGCTTTCATTCCTGTGTCTGAGGATCAGGGTATGATCGATTCTGTCGAGGCTGGTGCCCTTACTATAGAAAAGCTCGAAGCTATGACCTGCGTATGCTCTGTTGGTCTCGATATGATCGCTATCCCTGGTGATACGAAGGCTACTACGATTTCTGGTATCATGGCCGACGAGATGGCTATTGGTATGGTTAACCAGAAGACGACTGCTGTCCGCCTGATTCCTGTTATCGGCAAATCTGTCGGCGACACTGTTGAGTTCGGAGGCCTCTTAGGGCACGCTCCGATCATGCCTGTTAACCAGTTCGACTGCCAGGATTTCGTAAACCGCCAGGGACGAATTCCAGCACCGATTCACTCGTTTAAGAACTGACCGAAAGCACAGAGACGAGGGCAAGCGTAAGCGCCGACCGAGTCCTGTGCGAGGCCGTTCTTCGAGATTTGCGAAAACGAGCCGAAGGCGACGTTTGAGCTTAACGAGAAGAACTTCCTTGTTAGGCAAACTTGTAACTATAGGAGGAAAAATTGTCTGACACAAGCACGAGAGAAGACACGAAGTTTCTCGAATGTGAAAAACAGTATATTTTTTATCTGCTGATATTCGCTGGAGGTGTCTTCGGCGGATATACTTTTGTACAGAGGGGTGGAATTTTCTGTAACGCCCAGACTGCAAACCTCGTGATGCTTGCTATCCATCTGGGGCAGGGCGACTGGAATGGTGCGCTTTATTATTTTATTCCTTTTCTGGCTTACCTCGGTGGAATTATGCTCAGTGAGCTGCTGGCGTTTTCTATCAAGCCGCTGCATCTGATGCGCTGGGATACGCTCCTGGTTGGCATTGAGGCTGTAGTCACTATTCTTGTTGGTTTTATTCCGCAGTCGGCGCCTGACCAGATCAGCCAGGTTTCGCTGAACTTTCTCGCCGCTATGCAGTTTAACACTTTCAGGCAGGCCGAGGGTGTCGGCATGGCAACTACTTTCATCACTAACCATGTAAGGCAGATGGGAAGCCACCTCGTTCAGTATCTTCACCACAGAAAGCCTGAGAATTTCAATCGTTTCAGAAGACATTCTATGATGGTTGTTTTCTTTGTCGCCGGGGCTGCTGTATGCTCATTCTGCTGCAAGATTATCGGCGATTATGCCATCTGGTGTGCTTCCGGAATCGAGATTTTCGTCTTCTTCCGCCTTCTTTACGCTGACCGTACCTATGAAAGTGAGCTTCTTTACAGGAAACCGAAGGGACACTGAGGAAGTTTACGGACTGGAGATGGAAAATGAGTCTTTTTTACAATTAATTTCCTGTGGCTTCAGTTGTAAATACCTATAAAATCTTGTTGCAAAACACCCTCAGAAAGATTAAAATTATTAACTTAGATTGGGGGTTATTTTATGAAGCTTAGAAGCAAATTTTCACTGTTTTACAACGTATGTATGGTTGCGATGGCTGTATTGCTGTTCTTTCTGTCTTTTAACATCTCGAAGTCAGGATATGAGACCTGCTTTGAGCAGAAGGCAACCGGGGATTTAAGCCAGATGCACCAGCTGCTTGACTATGAATGTCCGGGTGAATACGAGGTAAAGGATGACGGATTTTACAAAGGTGAAGTAAAGCTTGACGAAAACAATGACTTAGTTGACGGGCTCAGCAAACTTTCCGGGGATAACATCACAATATTCAACGGCGATACCAGGATAGCGACTACTTTTTCAGAAAATGGCAAGAGGATGACAGGCACCAAGGCAGCATCAAATGTCATTGATACAGTAATCAAAGGCGGCAAGAATTACATCGGTGTCGCAAATATTCTTGGGCAGAATTACGTAAGTGCATATATGCCGATAAAGACCAGCGATGGAAAAATAGTCGGAATGCTTTTTGTAGGTATTACAAAGAGTGAGATTGAGTCTGTTCAGCGCAGATTTATCATATATTTTTGGGCAATCACAGTAATCCTTATCGTAATTTCGTTCTTTGGTATAAATAGATATTGCAAGCGTACCTTTACTCCGCTTGAAAAGGCACAGGATCTTTTGGATAAGATGTCAAAAGGTGACCTGAAGTCTCCTGACCTTGCTGTGCCGAAGGGTAAGGACGAGATAGTAAGTATAACGAAGAGCGCTAACTCACTTAAGAATTCACTGAATCAGCTGATGAGGTCTATTTCTGAGTCAGCTCAGCAGGTAGCTGCGTCAAGTGAGGAACTTACAGCGTCAGCTTCAGAGACGGCAGATTCTATCAACAGTGTGGCGCAGTCAGTGGTAAAAATGGCTGAGGGCGCAGGTGAGCAGAACAAGCTCGTCGATGATGTGCTCGATGTAAGGCAGGATTCAATTGAAGCCATGAATGGATTTGAGTCCGTGTCAGAGTCAATCAAGGATTCAGTTGGCACGACGGCAGATGATACGGCAGCTGGTCAGGAAGCTGTAAACAACGCCACCACTTCTATGGAGAATATGAAGGCTCAGATCGCAAAGGTAGCAGCTGTGGTCGACAGGCTTGGCCAGAAATCAAACGAGATTGGCCAGATAATAAGCACTATTTCAGACATTGCTTCTCAGACAAATCTTCTGTCACTTAATGCTTCAATAGAGGCAGCCAGAGCAGGAGAGGCTGGACGCGGCTTCGCAGTAGTTGCGGAGGAAATCGGCCAGCTGGCTGAGCAGTCTGGAAAGGCAGCATCTGACATTTCAGATATCATCGGAGGAATCCAGAACGATACAAATGACGCGATAGCTGCGATGAATGTAAGCAGCAAGGCAGTTGAAGAGAGCACTGAGATAGTAGAAAAAGCAGGAGCTGCTTTTGAAAAAATATCCTCAAGTGTTAATGAACTCAGAAATAATATCGATTCTCTTTATGCGTCAATGCAGCAGCTTGCAGCAAAGAGCAATGAGATGACTGAACCTCTCAACAGCACAAAGGACAAGGCAACGCTTGTATCTGATGAGTCGCAGACAGTATCAGCATCCACCCAGGAGCAGGCAGCAGTTATGGGTGAGATTTCAAATGCCGCTGCGTCACTTGCAGAGATGGCTCAGTCACTGCAGAAGAGCATCGCGCAGTTTGAAGTGTGATCACAGATAATTCCACGCAGCTACTTGAAAATCGGTTATTTTTCCTGTATGATAAGAAAAGTTTTGCAAAACACTATGGAGGAACAGCATGATACAGGCTTCAAATATTTCGCTGCGTGTCGGAAAGAAGGCACTTTTCGAAGACGTAAATATCAAGTTCACAGAGGGCAACTGCTACGGAATCATCGGAGCAAACGGAGCAGGAAAATCAACCTTCCTGAAGATTTTGTCGGGAAGACTTGAGCCTACGACTGGTGAGATTTCGATAACTCCGGGACAGAGACTTTCGTTCTTGGAGCAGGACCAGTTTAAGTATGACGACCAGATCGTGCTCGACACTGTAATTCAGGGAAACCAGCACCTGTATGATGTGAGACAGGAGAAGGACGCGATCTACGCAAAGCCTGATTTTTCAGATGAGGATGGAATCCGCGCGTCCGAGCTTGAGGCTGAGTTCGCCGACATGGACGGCTGGAACGCTGAGAGTGATGCTGAGACACTTCTGAATGGACTCGGTGTTTCAACTGAGAACCATCAGAAAAAAATGAGCGAGCTTCCTGGCGCTCTCAAGGTCAAGGTTCTTCTTGCGAGAGCACTTTTCGGAAACCCGGATATCCTGCTTCTCGATGAGCCTACGAACCACCTCGATCTCGATGCTATCGGCTGGCTTGAGGAGTTCCTGATCAACTTCGAGAACACAGTCATCGTTGTATCGCATGACAGATATTTTTTAAATAAAGTATGTACGCACATCGCGGACATCGACTATGGCAAGATTCAGCTGTACTCAGGAAACTACGACTTCTGGTACGAGTCATCGCAGCTGATTTTAAAGCAGAGAAAAGAAGAAAATAAAAAGAAGGAAGAGCAGATCAAGGAGTTGAAGGAATTCATCTCGAGATTCTCTGCAAATGCCGCAAAGAGCAAGCAGGCGACGTCAAGAAAGAGAGCCCTTGAGAAAATTCAGCTGGACGACATCCGTCCTTCTTCCAGAAAATATCCGTTTATTGACTTCCGCCCGAAGAGAGAGATCGGAAATGAAGTCCTTACTGTTGATGGAATCACAAAGACCATAAATGGAAAGAAAGTTCTTGACAATGTTTCGTTTGTAGTAGGACACGATGACAAGATCGCGTTTGTAGGAGGGAACGAGGCCGCAAAGACAGCGCTTTTCGAGATCCTTTCAGGAAATATGGAGCCGGACAGTGGAGACTACAAGTGGGGTGTTACGACATCTCAGTCATATTTTCCAAAGGACAATTCGAAAATTTTCGATGGCAACGATATGATAATTGCCGACTGGCTTACACAGTTCTCCGAGATAAAGGACGCAACCTATGTCAGAGGATTCCTCGGACGAATGCTCTTCAAGGGCGAGGATGGAAACAAGAAAATGAAAGTCCTCTCCGGAGGTGAGAAGGTTCGTGTGCTTCTTTCAAGAATGATGATCGAGGCTTCAAATGTGCTTATGCTCGATGAGCCTACAGACCATCTGGATATGGAATCTATTACGGCGCTGAACCAGGGAATGAAGAAGTTCAAGGGTGTCATCCTCTTCTCATCAAGAGACCATGAGATAGTGGAGACGACTGCCAATCGAATCATCGAATTCCTGCCGGATGGAGGAATGATAGATAAAGTCACGACCTACGACGAGTATCTCGAGTCAGATGAGATGGCAAGAAAGAGAACTGTATATACGACTACAGATGATGAAGAATCAGATGATTGACTTCATCGCCGCCCTACGGGGCGGTCCTTTTTATTTATGGAAAAGCTGTACCGCATAAAGAACACCGAATAGTTGGGAAAATCATTGAACTTTTTGACAAAAAATACTATATTTAGAAAGGACGAAATCGTGCGGCTTTCATGCCGTGCTTTTCATGTAAGAACGGCATGAAAGATCGTCGAATAGTATAGTAGTAGGAGGAAAGACTAAATGATCAAGAGATCAATGAAGACCATGGATGGAAACCATGCAGCCGCTCATGCATCTTATGCATTTACAGATGTTGCAGCTATCTATCCTATCACACCTTCATCAGTTATGGCAGAAGCTACTGATGAGTGGGCTACTGCAGGCAGAAAGAACATTTTCGGCCAGACAGTACAGATCACTGAGATGCAGTCTGAGGCCGGTGCAGCAGGAGCTGTTCACGGATCACTCGCAGCTGGTGCATTAACCACCACATTCACAGCATCACAGGGACTTTTACTTATGATCCCTAACCTGTATAAGATTGCAGGTGAAGGACTTCCAGGAGTATTCAACGTATCAGCTCGTTGCGTAGCTACACACGCTCTGAATATCTTCGGTGACCACTCAGATGTATATGCATGCCGTCAGACAGGATGCGCAATGCTTTGTGAATCATCAGTTCAGGAAGTTATGGATTTAACTCCTGTAGCACATCTTGCAGCTCTTGAGGGACATGTTCCATTCATCAACTTCTTCGATGGATTCCGTACATCACACGAGATTCAGAAGATCGAGACATGGGATTACAAGGATCTTGCAGATATGCTTGACATGAACCTTGTAGAGGACTTCAGAAAGAACGCCCTTAACCCAGAGCATCCAAGAGAAATGGGATCAGCTCAGAACCCAGACCTCTTCTTCCAGACTCGTGAGGCTTGCAACAGTACATATGACGCTCTTCCAGCTATCGTAACCAAGTACATGGACAAGGTTAACGAGAAGATCGGTACAGATTACAAGCTCTTCAACTACTATGGTGATCCAGACGCAGAGAGCGTTATCATCGCTATGGGTTCAGTTTGCGAGACAATTGATGAGACAATCGATTACCTTCGTAAGGAAGGCGAGAAGGTCGGCGTCGTTAAGGTCAGACTTTATCGTCCGTTCGTTAAGGAAGCCCTTCTTTCAGTTATTCCTAAGTCTGTTAAGAGAATTTCAGTTCTCGACAGAACAAAGGAGCCAGGATCAATCGGTGAGCCTCTCTACCTCGATGTAGTAGCAGCTCTTAAGGGATCAGAGTTCGAGAGCGTTCCAGTTTACACTGGCCGTTATGGACTTGGTTCAAAGGATACTACACCAGGACAGATCATCGCAGTATTCAGAAATACAGAGAAGCCTAGATTTACAATCGGCATCACAGATGATGTTACAAACCTTTCACTTGAGGTTAAGGAGAACCCTGTTACTACTCCAGAGGGAACCACGAACTGCAAGTTCTGGGGACTCGGTGCAGATGGTACAGTAGGTGCTAACAAGAACTCCATCAAGATCATCGGTGATAACACCGACATGTATGCTCAGGCATATTTCGATTATGATTCAAAGAAGTCCGGCGGTGTTACAATTTCTCACCTTCGTTTCGGACATCAGCCAATCAGATCTACATACCTGATTTCACAGGCTAACTTCGTAGCATGCCACTGCACAGCATACATCTACAAGTACAACATGGTTCAGGACCTCGTTCCAGGCGGTACATTCCTGTTCAATACTCAGTGGACAGAGGATGAGCTCGATGAGAAGCTTCCTGGCCAGGTAAAGAGATACATCGCAGAGAACAACATCAATTTCTACATCATTGATGGTGTTAAGATCGGTAAGGAGATCGGACTTGGAAAGCGTATCAATACTGTCCTTCAGTCAGCATTCTTCTCACTGACAAAGCTCATCCCAGAGGAGCAGGTTCTTAAGCTCATGAAGGATGCAGCTAAGGCTTCATATGCTCGTAAGGGTGATGATGTCGTAAAGATGAACTGGGATGCCATCGATGCAGGTGCTACAGCTTATCATAAGGTTAACGTTCCTGAGAGCTGGAAGAACTGCAAGGATGATGACCTTTCAGTATCAGTAAGCGGAGACAGAGCTGATGCTGTAGAGTTCGTTAAGGACATCCAGCAGAAGGTTAACGCTCAGCAGGGTAACACAATTCCTGTTTCTGTAGTAAAGAAGTATGCAGATGGTTCAACACCTTCTGGTACAGCTGCTTTCGAGAAGCGTGGTGTTGCTACTGATGTTCCAGTTTGGGATGTTACAAAGTGTATTCAGTGTAACCAGTGTTCACTTGTCTGCCCACACGCTGTAATTCGTCCTGTAGCTATGACAGCTGACGAGGCTGCTAAGGCTCCAGAGGGAATGGCTATGAAGGATATGACAGGTATGGACGGATACAAGTTCGCTATAACTGTTTCAGCATTCGACTGCACAGGCTGCGGTTCATGTGTAAATGTCTGCCCAGTAAATGCTCTTTCAATGGCTTCATTCGAGGAGAACGAAGGCGAGCAGAAGTATTTCGACTATGCAGTATCACTTCCAGAGAAGGAAAATGTCGTAGAGAAGTTCAAGGTAAATACAGTAAAGGGTTCACAGTTCAAGAAGCCGCTTCTTGAGTTCTCAGGAGCCTGCGGTGGCTGCGGTGAGACACCTTATGCTAAGCTCATCACACAGCTCTTCGGTGACAGAATGTATGTAGCAAACGCTACAGGATGCTCTTCTATCTGGGGTAACTCTTCACCATCTACTCCTTACACTGTAAATGATCAGGGCAAGGGTGTTGCCTGGTCTAACTCACTTTTCGAGGATGCAGCTGAGTTTGGTTATGGTATGCTTCTCGCTCAGAGAGCTATCCGTGACAGACTTAAGAGAGAGCTCGATGATATGAACGCTACTGGCGAGCTCGCAGATGCTATCAAGGAGTGGAACGATACATTCGCAAGCGGAATTCTCAACGGACCTGCTACAGACAAGCTTGTTGCAGCTCTTGAGAAGGATGGCAGTGCAGCAGCAAAGGCTATCCTTGAGGAGAAGGATTTCTTAGCCAAGAAGTCACAGTGGGTATTCGGTGGCGATGGCTGGGCTTACGATATCGGATACGGCGGACTCGATCATGTAATCGCTTCTGGCAAGGACATCAATATCATGGTTTATGATACTGAGGTTTATTCAAATACAGGTGGTCAGTCTTCTAAGTCTACACCATGCGGTGCTACAGCACAGTTCGCTGCAGGTGGTAAGGAGACAAAGAAGAAGGATCTTGCAGGCATGGCTATGTCATATGGCTATGTATATGTAGCTCAGATCGCTATGGGTGCAAACATGGCTCAGGCTGTCAAGGCTATTGCAGAGGCAGAGGCTTATCCAGGTCCTTCAGTTATCATCGCTTATGCTCCATGTATCAACCATGGTATCAAGAAGGGCATGAGCAAGGCTATGACAGAGGAGAAGCTTGCTGTTGAGTCAGGTTACTGGTTCAACTTCCGCTTCAACCCAGCTCTTGCTAAGGAAGGCAAGGATGCATTCTCACTTGATTCTAAGGAGCCTACAGGAAGCTATCAGGACTTCTTAAAGGGTGAGAACAGATACGCAGCTCTCGCTAAGTTCAATCCGAACAAGGCAGCTAAGCTCTTCGCAGAGTCAGAAGAGGAGTCAAAGGAGCACTACAAGTATCTGACAAAGATGGTAGAACTTTACAAGGCATGACCGAAAGCTTCGAGATGAGAGCAAGTCGAAGACGCAGCTCGAATCCGAAGCGAGGTCGTTCTCTGAGCTTAGCGAAAGCGAGCCGAAGGCGAAGCTTGAGCCTAGCGAAGAGAACTTCCTTGTTCAGCAAAATTGTAATCAGAAACTAACGCGGCGCCGCACATTGCGGCGCCGTTTTTTTTGTGCTAAAATACCACGAGAACAGGTAAAAAGGAGAAGCACATGAACTGGGAAAAATTGTTTACACCATCAGCACTTCACTTGGGTTATGAGTTGGTCAGAAAAGGAAATGTAGAGCTCTATTCGCGGGATGATAACCTCTATACGGGGAATGTCACAGACACCGACGGTCGTACATACACAGTACAGATAATAGATAAGGGAGAATTAATGCCGCCATCGCTTTACTGCAATTGCGATGATTTTTTCCTGGGAAAAAGATGTGCTCACCTTGCGGCATTTTTTGAATATCTGAACGAAGATCATAAAGAGAAAAAAACGAAAAATAAAAAGACAGACCGGGAAGAGTATATTTCAGCAGAAGAGGCTTTTCCGGCTCCGGATGATACCAGAGCAGATATTCCGGCATATCAGCAGAATTATCAGTACTATAAGGTGTCACGCGCTTTAAAGGATTTTTATATACCAAAATCGGCATATGATCAGGCAAAACAGATCGTAGCTGAGAACAGGATGGAAATAACGAGATTTCAAGACACATTTGTAAATATGAATCGTGTCTATAATCCGGAAAGCGAAGATGACCGGCACGCACTTATCGTAGACTGCAAATTAAAGGTTCCAGAAGTAAGCTCGTACAGCCGTGATACGCATCGTAATGTTTCAGTCATCCTGAGAAGGGACAATCTGTTATCTTATGGCTGTGAGGTTGAGAGCTGTGATGCGTATACGCCATTTTCGTATACAGGGCTTTATGAGCTGAATGAAAAAGATAGAAAGAAACCACTCTGTCCACATGTGATAGCGGCCCTTTTGATGACGAACGACTACCTGAATAAAAGGCCGTATTTTTCTGATAGTACAGATATAGAAGGCTACAAGCTGCTGAGAAGCTTTACGGATAACGATTATCTGCCTGAAGAACAGATAAAAAAGGATGTAGTAATAGTACCAAGACTCAAGATGAACAGCGGAACGGAGAGAAGGTACACGATGAACAGCTGGTCGTATCGTGACCGCAATCAGCTGTCTGTTGATTTTAAGGTTGGAAATGGCAAAACGTATTTGATAAAGAACTTAAATGACTTTGTAGCAAAATATCAGAAAAAGGAAGTGTATCAGCTTAGCAAGAAAGCAAGTCTGCTTTTCTCCAAGGAAGATTTCACTGATACATCGAAGAAGCTTTATGAATTCATCCGCTCATACATAGAGGAGGAGTCATATAGACAGGATTTAACGGATGGCAGCAAGACAATGACTGCAAAGGAGCTTATGCTCTATGGACAGAGACTCGATGATTTTTTTGATCTGATAGAAGGCCGCAGTGTAGAAATAAAGGCTGATGGATTCGAGCGCGATATCAGAAATCCGCTTACTGCAAAGGATGAGGAGCTTGTTATAAATCTTCATGCAGAGCCACATAAGAATAAAGATGAAGAATTCGATGGAGTAAGGCTCTCTGGCTTTTTACCAAAGGTGATAGAAGGAGTAAACGGAGCATATTATTTCAGCGGTGGGATGTTTGCCAGAATCTCCAAAGAAAATTACCAGGCCTTAAAGCCGTTTATAGATGTATCAATTGATGACCTTTTTGATTTTACGATAGGAAGAACGAAACTCTCACAATTCTACTACCATGTCCTCCCGCAGATAGAGAAATATGTGCGTTTAGACACGAAGGATGAGCAGCTGATAGAGGAGTATCTGCCACCAGAATCGACGTTCTCATTTTTCTTAGATGCCGATCAGGAGGATGTCTACTGCGAGGTAAAGGCGGTATACGGTGATTTTTCCTACAGCCTTTCTGATCAGAATGAAAAAATAAACGATGATAATTTCTACCGTGACTTAAGCCGGGAGAATCAGATCATAGACGCTGTGAATGGATTTTTTCCAGACTACGATCCGAAAAGCGGAAGGTTTTCGTGTGACAAGGATCCGGACACAGTCTTTAACATCATAACTGAGGGAGTGAACTCCCTGATGAAGCTCGGCGAGGTAAATACCTCAGATCAGTTTAACCGTCTTACAGTCCGCCGTGGCTGGAATCTTTCGGTCGGTGTCTCTGTAAAAAGTGACCTCCTCTCACTAAATGTCCTCTCGAGCGACATTCCGATGGACGAGCTCGCAGAAATACTTACGAGCTACCGCAGCAAGAGAAAATACCACAGGCTTAAAAACGGCGACTTCCTCTCATTCGAGGACAACGATTCAGTCGCTGCCTTGGAAGAGATGATGGAGGACCTGCACCTGTCAGTACAGGAATTCACTGATGGCAAAATGAACGTTCCGGCCTACAGAGCCCTGTACCTTAATAAAATGCTCGAGGACCACGACGAGATAGCGACAGACAGGGATAAGAATTTCAAGGCTCTCGTAAAGAACTTCAAGGCTGTAAAGGACGCTGACTACGATGTGCCTGCATCACTTAAAAACGTTTTAAGGAATTACCAGAAGGAGGGCTTCAGGTGGATCCTGACTCTCGCAGGCTACAGCTTTGGCGGAATCTTAGCGGATGAGATGGGACTTGGAAAAACGCTTCAGATGATCTCGGCACTTTTATACGAAAAGGAGCAGGGAAATCTCGAGCAGAGCCTTATAGTCTGCCCAGCATCACTAGTCTATAACTGGCAGAGCGAGTTCAGCCGTTTCGCACCGGACCTTAATGTAGAAGCAATTGACGGCCCGAAGTCAAACCGAAAAGAGATAATAACAAAGTCTTCTTCTGATGTGCTGATCACCTCGTACGACCTGTTAAGGAGGGATATCGACCTCTATGAGAAAAAGCACTTCGGATACATGATTCTCGATGAGGCGCAGTATATCAAGAATCCGAAGTCGGGAATCAGCAAAGCTGTAAAGATAGTAAAGTCCTCGCACAGGTTTGCGCTTACAGGAACGCCTATAGAGAACAGACTCTCAGAGCTCTGGAGCATCTTTGATTTTTTGATGCCGGGATTTCTCTACGACTATGAGACTTTCCGCTCAGACTATGAGTCTCCGATCGTAAACGGCAGTGATGAGGAGCTTACAAAGAGGCTCTCAGCGATGACCTCTCCGTTTATTCTGAGAAGAAAGAAGGAGACCGTACTCAAGGATCTCCCTGACAAAATCGAGGAGGTCCGCTATACTGTATTTGAGCCCGCTCAGAAAAAAATATACGACAGCCAGCTTGTCCGCATGAAAAATCTCATCGAGCAGACAAGCCAGGAGGATTTCAATAAAAACAGGATGAGGATCCTTGCAGACATTACCAGGCTGCGCCAGATCTGCTGCGACCCTTCACTTATTATCGAGGGATACGATGGCGGCTCCGCAAAGCTTGACCTGCTTCTAGAGCTCATAGAAGAGGCGATGGACGGTGGGCACAAGATGCTTGTGTTCTCGCAGTTTACTTCAATGCTCGAATTAATTGAAAAAAAGCTTAAGGACAATGGGATATCTTACTACATGATAACGGGTGCGACACCAAAGAAAAAGCGCCTTGAGCTCGTAAATGATTTCAACGAAAATGAAGTCCCTGTATTTCTGATCTCTCTTAAGGCTGGAGGCACTGGGCTTAACCTTATAGGAGCCGACGTGGTCATCCACTTCGATCCGTGGTGGAATGCCGCTGCCGAGAACCAGGCTACAGACAGGGCGCACAGGATAGGGCAGAAGTCAAAGGTTTCTGTATTTAAGCTTATCGTAAAGGGCACGATAGAGGAAAAAATCCTGAAAATGCAGGAAGAGAAGCAGAATTTAGCCGATGAAATCCTGAACGGAGAAGGTACAAGTTTCTTTAACCTTTCTAAGGAGGAACTTCTTGACCTGCTTCAATAAAGTGTGTTAAACTATTACAGTTAATAAAATTATATATGAGGGATATTTTTCATATGGACGAAAATACAGAAAACACAACTCAGGTGACTGAGTCAAATGATAGTGCACCTGCAGCTGATAATACTCCGGCAGAGACAGCTACGAGCGGGGATTACGGCTCTGATGCTCTTTTAGTTCAGATCGATGCCTTCAGGGATAAGGCTGTAAAGCTCTCTGGACTAATCGGAGCGAAGCAGAAGAAGGTCGTAGCCTTAGAGGCTCTTGTAAAGGAGCGCGAGGCCGACATCGCTGCGAAGGAGGAGCAGATAGCATCTCTCCAGTCAGAGCTCGATTCGAAGCAGAAGGAAGCTGACACCCTTGTTACGACTGTAGAGACACAGGTAGACAGGATGCTTACCTCTGTAAAGGCCGACATCTCAGACTTAAATCAGAATATCTCAGATAAGATTTCTGAGGAGAATCAGGCGGGCTCAGAGAAGATTGAAAACCTCCTGAATACCGTAAACAATTCGGTTACAGAGATCAAACAGACACTTGCAGATTCGAGCGAGTCTTTAAGCCTTGAAGAGGTGAAGCAGGAACTTTCCGAGAAGATTCATTCCGAGAACGTCAAGGTCTTCAGGAATATCCAGGATACGATGAAGGAGATGGACCATTCTGAGGAGATGGATATCTCATTTGAAGAGAAGTACCAGGCACTGAAGTCCAAATTTGTTTTTACAATAATTGTTCTTATTGCTGACTTCGGAGTAGGAATTGCTATTCTTCTGCACTCGTTAGGCATTTTTTGATAAAAAAGGGGCTTTGGTCCCCTTTATTTTTTTACTTATGGAAAAATTAGAAAAGCGCCGCCCAGTATGGATCATAGGCCACAAGAACCCTGATACAGACTCTATCTGTGCGGCAATCGCATACGCAAATCTTAAAAATCAAACAGAAGAGGGAGATTTCATCCCAAAGAAAGCAGGCCCGATAAACGAGGAGACCAGATATGTCCTCGAGACCTTTCATGTGACGGAGCCTGAGACAGTAAGGAACGTCGGAACCCAGATAAAGGATATGGAATACCGCCACACAGAGGGCGTCGATTCCCACCTTTCACTGAAGAAAGCCTGGGCTCTTATGAGACAGCTCGACGTAGTCACTCTGCCTGTCGTAAAGCCGGACGGAAGGCTCGACGGAATCATCGTAAACGGTGATATCGCCTACTCCTATATGGACGTGTATGACAACAGGGAGCTCGGCCGAGCAAGGACTCAGTACAAAAATATCATTGAGACCTTAAACGGAAAGCTGATCTGCGGAAATGAGCACGCCTACTTCAACCATGGCAAGGTCGTCGTTGCCTCAGGTGATACAAAGTCTATCCGGTCCGAGGTGGATGGCGATGACCTCGTTATCCTGGGAAATGTCGTAAGCCGCCAGAAGGCCGTTCTTGAGGAGATTCCTGGCTGCATGATAGTGACCGGTGTGAAGGATATCGACCCTGAGGTCGTTAAGACTGCACAGGCTATCGACTGTGTCCTTATCGCAACGGAGTACGATACTTTTACAGCTGCCCGTCTTATAAACCAGAGTATCCCTATCAGATATTTCATGACGAAGGATGACCTGATCACTTTCGATGAGAACGATTACTTAGACGATGTGACCCGCACGATTGGAAAGGTCCGTCACAGAGACTTTCCAATCCTTGACGAGCACCAGAGATACGTCGGAATGTTCTCCAGACGTAATCTCTTAAATCCTGAGAAAAAGCATGTAATCCTCGTGGATCACAACGAGAAGAGTCAGGCAGTAGACGGCATAGATGAGGCCGAAATCCTTGAGGTAATCGACCACCACAAGATCGGTTCCTTAGAGACAGTTTCTCCGATTTATTTCAGGAATATGCCTCTCGGCTGCTGCTCGACTATCATCTATCTGATGTATCAGGAGAGAAAGGTAAAAATCAACCCTCAGATGGCTGGACTTATGCTCTCAGCAATCCTTTCAGATACGCTGATGTTCCGCTCACCGACCTGCACCGGAACTGATAAGGCAGCGGCACAGGAGCTCGCCAAAATAGCCGGCGTCGACATAGAAAAGCACGCGATGGCGATGTTTGAGGCCGGGTCTAATTTTTCAAAGAAATCTATCAGTGAGATTTTCTATACGGACTTCAAGACATTCAGCCAGGGCGATACTGATTTCGGTGTTTCGCAGATCTCTGCGGTTTCAGACAAGCAGTTAAACAGCATCAGAGCAAGTCTCGGCGATTACCTCGAAAAGGTGCTTGCCGACAGGAACTTAAACCAGGTCTATGTGATGCTTACGAATATCTTAGACCAGTCGACCCGCCTTATCTGCTACGGCGGAAACAGCGAGCAGATATCCCACATGGCCTTTCCTGACAAGCCTGTTGTCGATGATGCTTCAGGCAGATTCCTTCTGCTCCCTGGCGTCGTTTCGAGAAAGAAACAGGTGATACCAGCGCTTATAAATGCGATGGAGCAGGAATGACGGATCTATTTTTCTTAGAAAAAAATAAGGCCGCGGAGGATGAGGTATCAAGGCTTGAGCCGCTTATGAGGCCTTATAGAAAAAGGCGCGACAGCTGGGACTATAGGTCGGCATCTGCTCTTATCTATAAGGCTTTTACGCGGTACGGGATAGATTTGGATGAGTACAGGGAGGATGAATCAGGAAGACCTTATATCGCTTCAGGTCAGGCTGATTTTTCGGTAAGTCACAGCGGGCGGTTTACCTGTGTCGCAATTACAAATGATCCCGGGAAAAGCATAGGGATTGACATAGAGGACAGGGAGAGAACAGGGAAGAGAGATATACCTGGCATATCGCGTAGATTTTTTAAAGAGGACGAGGCAGAGGCAGTAGCAGAGGCCGCGGATAAAGAGCGGAAATTCCTTAGGATCTGGACGATGAAGGAAGCCATGATGAAGGCGGAGAGGATTCCGCTGTACCAAGCATTTAAAAAATGCGCGGACAGCCCTATATATGTAGAAAATGTGAACTATATAATGTGTATTGAAATTTATTCACGTACATAGTGAAAAAAACTCTTGACATCAGAACGATTAGTGATAGAATAGGGGACAGTTGCAGAAAGGAAACAGTATGCAAAAGGTTTTATCGATACTCGTTGAGAATACTCCAGGACTTTTAAGTCATGTATCGGGACTTTTCTCGAGACGAGGATACAACATCGATTCATTTTCATCAGGAGTCACAGCTGATCCGAGATTTACGAGGATCACGATAGTGACACACGGAGATGAGATGATTCTCGAGCAGATCGAAAAGCAGGTCGCAAAGCTTTGCGACGTCGTCGATATCAAGACACTCGATCCGGCCGATTCGGTTACGAGAGAGCTTATGCTGGTAAAAATCAGCGCAAGAGATACCGACAGGCAGTCAGTACTTTCTATCTGCAGTATTTTTCATGCTAAGTGCGTCGATGTGACTAAGGACTCGATGGTCCTCGAGGTCACAGGAAGAGCGGACAAGCTCGACAGCTTCCTCGACATGCTTGATGATTACGATATCTTAGAGCTCGCGAGAACTGGTCTTACAGGTCTTACGAGAGGAACAAAGGACGTAGTCATGATAGACGAGGACGGGAAGAGGCACTCACTTTAATTTTGCAGAAAACGGATATGGTTCCGCTTTCAGATATAAAAATACGGATTTTTCCGTAAGTAACTGACAAGGAGGACATATTATGTCAGATATGAAGATTTATTATCAGTCAGACTGCGATCTCTCTTATTTACAGGATAAGAAAGTTGCTGTAATCGGCTATGGCAGCCAGGGTCACGCTCATGCGTTAAACCTTAAGGATTCAGGAATCGACGTAGTTGTTGGTTTGTATGAAGGATCAAAGTCAAAGGCAAAGGCAGAGGCTCAGGGACTTAAGGTTTTACCAGTTGCTGAGGCTACAAAGCAGTCAGATGTCATCATGATCCTTATTCCTGATGAACTGCAGGCTGATATGTATAAGGCAGAGATCGCTCCAAACCTTAAGGCCGGAGATATGGTTATGTTTGCACATGGCTTCAATATCAACTATGGCTGCATCAAGGTCAGAGATGACTGCGACGTAGCAATGATCGCTCCTAAGGCACCTGGTCACACTGTTCGCAGCGAGTATCAGGCTGGAAAAGGAACTCCTTGTCTTATCGCTGTTGAGCAGGATGCTACAGGCAAGGCATGGGACATCGCTAAGGCTTACGGACTTGCATTAGGCGGAGCTCGTGCAGGACTTCTTACTACTACGTTCAGAATTGAGACAGAGACAGACCTCTTCGGTGAGCAGGCAGTCCTTTGTGGTGGTATCGTAAAGCTTATGCAGACTGGTTTCGATGTTCTCTGCGAGGCTGGTTATGATCCTAGAAATGCTTACTTTGAGTGCATCCATGAGATGAAGCTCATCGTAGATCTGATCTATCAGTCAGGATTCAAGGGAATGAGATATTCAATCTCAAATACAGCTGAGTACGGCGATTATACTGCCGGACCTAAGGTTATCGGACCTGAAGTTAAGGAAGCTATGAAGGGCATCCTTGCTGATATCCAGAGTGGTAAGTTCGCTTCTGAGTTTATGACAGATATGTCTTCCGGACGTAAGATCCACTTCAATTCTATGCGTCGTAAGGCTGCTGAGCATCCTTCAGAGAAGGTTGGAGAGGAGATCAGAAAGCTGTACAGCTGGAACAACGAAGACGACAAGCTCATCAACAACTAATAAAAACTCATTGTGTTTTTATAAAACCCTTCGGGCACGTTCCCGAGGGGCGTTTTTTTGTATTGCGGCGCAGATTACTTTACAAACGAGGGGCAAAAGTTTACAATGAAACGAAAAGAAACAGCGAGAAAGGAAAAGTATTACTATGGGAATGACAATGACTCAGAAGATCCTTGCGAAGCACGCCGGACTTGATCATGTAGAGGCCGGACAGCTTATAGAAGCGGATCTTGATCTGGTATTGGGAAACGACATTACTTCCCCGGTTGCAATCCATGCTATGGAAAACCTTAAGGATCAGAGCGTATTTAACAAGGACAAAATAGCCCTTGTAATGGACCACTTCGTTCCGAACAAGGATATAAAGAGCGCGGAGAACGTCAAGGAAGTAAGAGAGTTCGCCTGCGAGAAATGCATCACGAATTTCTTTGATGTAGGACAGATGGGAATCGAGCACGCTCTCCTTCCAGAGAAAGGACTTGTAGTCGCAGGAGACGCCGTGATTGGCGCAGACTCACATACCTGTACCTATGGCGCTCTTGGAGCGTTTTCTACAGGAGTAGGTTCTACCGATATGGCAGCTGGAATGGCTACAGGAAAGGCCTGGTTTAAGGTTCCATCTGCTATAAAGTTCGTACTTACAGGAAAGCCGGCACCATTTATCAGCGGAAAGGATATCATCCTCCACATCATCGGAATGATCGGAGTAGACGGAGCCCTTTACCAGTCAATGGAGTTTGTTGGTGACGGAATTAAATATCTCTCAATGGACGACAGATTTACTATCGCAAATATGGCTATAGAAGCAGGCGGAAAGAATGGAATCTTTCCGGTAGACGACAAGACTTTAGCCTACATCAGCGAGCACTCAGGTAAGAAGCCGGTAGTCTATGAGGCAGATCCGGACGCTGAGTACACAGCAGAGTACACAATCGACCTCTCAAAGCTCCGTCCGACAGTTTCATTCCCGCATCTTCCAGAGAATACAAAGACAGTAGACGAGGCAGGAGATGTCGAGATAGATCAGGTAGTCATCGGTTCATGTACAAACGGCCGTCTCTCAGACCTTGCTATCGCCGCAGATATCCTGAAGGGTAAGAAGGTAAAGAAGGGCCTCCGTGTCATCGTTATCCCTGCCACCCAGCAGGTCTATCTCGACGCAATGGACGCAGGCTACTTAAAGACCTTTATCGAAGCAGGCGCAGTAGTTTCTACACCTACCTGCGGACCTTGCCTCGGCGGATACATGGGAATCCTCGCATCTGGTGAGAAGTGCGTATCGACGACGAACAGAAACTTTGTCGGCAGAATGGGAGCCACAGATTCAGAGATCTATCTCGCTTCCCCTGCAGTCGCAGCAGCAAGCGCCATCACTGGCAAAATAACCGATCCGGCTTTAGTATAAGGAGGAACCATGGAATCAGCAAAAGGATATGTACATAAATTTGGTGACAATGTAGATACAGATGTTATCATCCCAGCGAGATACTTGAACTCCACCGATCCTAAGGAGCTCGCTGCTCACTGCATGGAGGACATCGACAAGGACTTCGTAAAGAATGTTAAGCCAGGCGATATCATCGTAGCAGAAAAGAATTTTGGCTGCGGCTCATCTAGAGAGCATGCACCAATCGCCATCAAGGCAGCAGGCGTAAGCTGTGTTATCGCAGAGACCTTCGCCCGTATTTTTTACAGAAACTCAATCAATATCGGCCTTCCGATCATCGAGTGCAAGGAGGCCTCTCTTAAAATAAACGCAGGCGACATTGTATCAGTTGATTTCAACAGTGGAATCATCACAGATGAGACTACAGGAGAGAAGTTCAAGGGACAGGCATTCCCGCCATTTATGCAGTCACTTATAGATGCAGGCGGACTGATAAACTATGTAAACAAGGAGGCCAGGTAATGACAGTCGACGAAGAGGCAATGGAGCTCCATCGTAAGCTCAATGGAAAGATTTCAACCGAGGCAAAGGCAAAGGTTAAGGACAGACATGATTTAAGTGTCACCTATACTCCTGGAGTAGCAGCACCTTGCAGACTCATCGCTAAGGATCCGCATGAGGCATATAACTACACCATTAAGGGAAATACTATAGCAGTAGTTTCAGACGGCTCAGCAGTTCTTGGCCTTGGAAATATCGGACCATACGCTGCACTTCCAGTAATGGAAGGAAAGTGTGTACTTTTCAAAGAGTTCGGCGGAGTAAACGCCTTCCCAATCGTACTCGACACTCAGGATACTGAGGAAATCATAAAGGCTGTAAAGGCCATCGCACCTGGCTTCGGCGGAATCAACCTCGAGGACATCTCAGCGCCGAGATGCTTTGAGATCGAGGAGAGACTTAAGGCAGAGCTCGACATTCCTGTCTTCCATGATGACCAGCACGGAACAGCTATCATTGTGCTTTCAGGAATCATCAATGCTCTTAAGGTCACACACAGGACAGTAGAGGATACGAAGATCGTCGTAAACGGCGCAGGCTCAGCCGGAGTCGCTATCACAAAGCTTCTTCTCCGCTACGGCTTCAAGGATATCACGATGTGTGATAAGACAGGAATCCTCTCGAAGAATTCCAAGGAAGAGCTCAACTGGATGCAGAAAAAAATGGTCGAGGAGACGAACCTCTCCGGAAAGACCGGAACTCTTGCAGATGCTCTCAAGGGTGCAGATGTCTTCATCGGTGTATCAGCCCCTGGAATAGTGACCAGCGAGATGGTATCAACTATGAATAAGGACGCTATAATTTTCGCACTGGCAAATCCTACACCTGAGATCATGCCTCCAGAGGCAAAGGCAGGCGGAGCTGCAGTAGTAGCTACTGGAAGAAGTGATTTCCCGAACCAGATAAATAACGTCCTTGTATTCCCTGGAATCTTCAAGGGAGCACTTGAGTGCGGCGCAAAGGCAATCACTGAGGACATGAAGCTTACAGCGGCAAAGGCAGTTGCGTCACTTATCCCAGACGACGAGCTTTCCTGCGATAACATCATCGCGGACGCTTTTATGCCTGAGGTCGCAGAGGTAGTCGCAAAGGCTGTAAAGGACAATTACACAAAAGAAGAGTAAAAGGCTTCGATCAGATTATAGAAACGGGGCTGTAAAATAACACAAAGGCGTGTTGGAGGAGAATAAAATGCCAGTCACAGATTTACTGGAACGAAACGCAAAGCTGTATGGAGATGAGATCGCATTAGTCGAGCTCAATCCTGAAATGAAGGAGACCAGGAGAATTACCTGGAAGGATTACGATCTCGTACAGCAGATAGAGGACAGGCCGTACAGGCACGAGATCACCTGGAGCGTATTTGACGAGAAGGCAAACAGAGTCGCAAATATGCTTCTCGACAAGGGAGTCGTAAAGGGAGAGAAGGTAGCCATCCTGATGATGAACTGCCTCGAGTGGCTCCCTATCTATTTCGGTATCCTAAAGACCGGAGCCATAGCAGTGCCGTTTAATTTCAGGTATTCGTCGGAAGAGATACTCTACTGTTCAGATCTCGCGGATGTAGATGTTATTTTTTTCGGGCCGCAGTTCATCGGGCGAATCGAGGCTGTAGAGGAGAAGCTTTCAAAGGGCAGACTCCTTATATATGTCGGTGAGAACTGCCCTACGTTTGCGGACAGCTACAGAGAGCTTGTAGCAGATTACTCGAGTAAGGCACCTCTTATTCCAATAACGGATGATGACCTGGCAGCCATTTATTTTTCCTCGGGCACAACAGGGTTCCCGAAGGCCATCCTGCATAAGCACAGATCACTTACACAGTCGGCACATATGGAGCAGAAGCACCATATGACAACGCACGACGACGTGTTCCTGTGCATTCCGCCGCTCTATCATACTGGCGCAAAAATGCACTGGTTCGGAAGTCTCGCTGTAGGTGGAAAATCGGTGCTTCTTAAGGGAACCTCACCTGATGTGATCCTAAAGGCAGTTTCCGATGAGAAGTGCACCATTGTCTGGCTCCTTGTTCCGTGGGCGCAGGATATCCTCGACGCCTTAGACAGCGGAGAGGTAAAGCTTTCTGACTATCAGGTAAGCCAGTGGAGACTTATGCACATAGGAGCTCAGCCGGTGCCGCCGACACTTATAAAGCACTGGCACGACTACTTCCCGGGACAGCAGTACGATACGAACTATGGACTCTCAGAGTCACTTGGACCTGGCTGTGTACATTTGGGAATCGGCAATGATAATAAGGTCGGAGCCATTGGAATCCCTGGCTACAACTGGCAGGTAAAGATTGTAAACGACAATTACGAGGAGCTTCCGAAGGGTGAAGAGGGTGAGCTCTGTGTCAAGGGCCCTGGCGTAATGGAGTGCTACTACAAGAATCCGGAGGCTACGGCTGAGGTTCTTCCTGGAGATGGGTGGCTTAAGACTGGTGATGTCGCTGTTATGGACGAGGACGGATTTATTTTCTTAGTAGACAGAAAGAAGGACGTCATCGTAATGGGCGGCGAGAACATCTACCCTGTCGAGATCGAGGACTTCCTTCGTACCAATCCAAAGGTACACGACGTCGCTGTTATCGGTCTTCCGGACAAGCGTCTCGGCGAAATTCCGGGCGCGATCATCCAGCTCAAAAAGGGCATGACCGCCACAGAGGACGAATTCAACGAATTCTGCATGGCTCTCGCCAGATACAAGAGACCTCGCCGCATAATATTCGATGAGGTTCCACGTAACGCTACCGGAAAGATTCAGAAACCGTTGCTTCGTAAGAAGTACGGTGCTGAAAAACTCGTAGCTCAGGAGATAAATCTCGACGAAGAAAAGATCGAAAAATAAAGTTATATCTAGAAAACAGCTGCCGCTAATAAGCGCGCGCGACCGAACAGAAAAACATGACCTAGTGAGCCATTATCCGCGGCAGCTGTCATTTCACGGTAAATCCCACTTGAAATCATTTTTCTTTTTTACTATAATGATTTCGTTCAGATTTCATTTCAAACACAAATCCATGAATTCTAAATTTTTAAATATCTTTTTTCTACGAAAGGAAATGAATGGCAACTAAAGAAACCTATAATCAAATGCAGCTTACAGAGCTGAAGGCTCTTGCAAAGGAGAGAAAAATAAAGGGTGTTTCTGGTGTCAGAAAGTCACAGCTTATCGACATCCTTCTTCAGTTCGATGAAAGCAACGGGGCAGTTTCTAGGGAAACCAATAAAGAGGAGAAGAAGTCAGAGGAGAAGAAGCCTGCTGCCAGAAGGACCAGAGGAGCTGATAAGAATTCTTCTTCCAAGAAGGAAAATTCCGAGAGAAGGCCTAGGGCTTCTCAGAACAGGGAGCAGTCCGAAAAGCACACGGAAAACCGCGGCAGACATACCAGATCAGGTAACGATAATCGCAGACAGTCTTTAAACAATAGAAAAAACAGCAGACTTCAGAACCATAGTCAGTCTCAGCAGAATCACAATCAGGCACAGCTGAATTATAGCCAGTCTCAGCAGAACCACAACCAGTCTCAGCCTGATCGTGCTGACGAGGTAAAAAGGTCTGACGAGGAGGTGGCTGCAGCTGAGGTTACTGAAGCAGCAGTTTCTACTGAGACATCTCCGAAAGAAGCAGCCAGAGAGGCCGCAAGAGAGCAGGCAGATATCCCTAGATATAAGGACGCGCATCCATGCAAGGGAATGCTCGAGGTACTGCCGGATGGCTTTGGATTTTTACGAGGAAACGGCTACACGACAGACGAGAACGATGTCTATGTATCTCCTTCGCAGATCAGAAGATTCAGGCTCCGCACTGGTGATATGCTCACAGGTGAGACCAGGAAAAATAACCCGACAGACAAGTACGGCGCCTTACTTTTCATGGATTCAGTCAATGGCAAAAATCCGGATATAAATGCAAAGAGAACACCATTTGAAAAGCTGACTCCTATTTTTCCAAATGAGAGAATAAGACTTGAGAGAGAGGGCGGTTCGGCCGCAGCAAGGATAGTTGACCTCGTATCCCCTATCGGAAAGGGACAGAGAGGTATGATCGTCTCCCAGCCTAAGGCCGGAAAGACGACACTGTTAAAAGAGGTCGCTCTCTCAGTAATGCACAACAACCCTGAGATTCATCTTATCATCCTTCTTATCGATGAGAGACCTGAGGAGGTCACTGATATGAAGGAGACCATCGCAAAGGCAAATCTGGACGGAAGCGCCGATGTAGAGGTAGTGGCTTCTACTTTTGATGAGACACCGGAGAACCACAAGAGAATTTCTGAGATGGTAATTGAGCACGCCAGAAGAATGGTAGAGGATAAAAAGGATGTAATGATCCTGCTCGATTCTATCACGAGACTTGCAAGAGCTTATAACCTGACAGTTCCGCCATCAGGAAGAACTCTTTCAGGTGGTCTCGATCCGACAGCTCTCTACATGCCGAAGAGATTTTTCGGTGCTGCGAGAAATATGCGTGAGGGCGGTTCACTTACGATCCTTGCTACAGCACTTGTAGAGACTGGTTCGAGAATGGACGACGTCGTATTCGAGGAATTCAAGGGAACTGGTAACATGGAATTAGTTCTCGACAGAAGCCTTTCAGAGAGAAGAGTTTTCCCGGCCATTGACCTTGCGAGATCATCTACCAGAAGAGATGACATGCTGCTTACCAGGGAAGAAATCGTAGCGATGAATATCATAAGGAAGGGCTTAAGCGGAATGAAGAGCGAGGAAGCCACAGAGACTGTCCTTAATCTGATATCACGCACGAAGACCAACTACGAGTTCTGCCGTGAAATCGTAAGAATGAGAGTCATTTAAGGCTTGCAAGAGTAAATACCTTGTAGTATATTGCTATTGGAGGTGAGCGATGGATAAAGGAGTAAAAATCGTCTTAGACGCCTGCGGTGGAGACAATGCGCCGGACGAGATCATAAAAGGAGCTTACGAGGCTCTGAAGAAAAAGGAAAACCTGCATATTATTTTTGCAGGACCAGAGGATGAAATAAAGCAGAAGGTTGAGAACTACACTGATATACCAACGGACCGCGTCAGCTACTGCAACGCGACTGAGGTGATCGAGATGGCAGAGCCTCCTGTAAAGGCGATAAGGACTAAGAAGGATTCATCGATTGTCAAGGGCCTTACTCTTGTAAAAAATGGCGATGCAGATGCATTCGTATCTGCTGGCTCTACAGGAGCAATCCTCGTCGGAGGACAGCTTATCGTAGGAAAGCAGAGGGGCGTAAAGAGAGCTCCGCTTGCACCTATCATGCCTACGATGAATGGTGTAACTCTCCTTATCGACTGCGGAGCAAATGTCGACGCGAGACCTGAGCATCTCGTTTCCTTTGCGAAGATGGGCTCTATCTACATGGAGAATGTCCTAAAGAAAAAGAATCCGACAGTCGGCCTATTAAGCATAGGAACCGAGGAGGAAAAGGGCAACGCCTTAGTAAAGGAGACACTTCCGCTTCTAAAGGAGTGTGAGGACATAAACTTCATCGGACCTGTAGAGGCAAGAGACCTTCCATTCGGCGTCGCAGATGTCGTAGTTACAGAGGCATTCGCTGGAAATATCGCATTAAAGACCTACGAGGGCACGGCAAAAATGCTTATGAAGGTCCTAAAGGAAAGTCTTACATCAAACCTTCGCTCGAAGCTTGGAGCAGCTATGGCTCTTCCATCACTTAAGGAGCATATGAAGGCCTTTGACGCCTCCAGATATGGCGGCGCACCGCTCCTTGGACTTAAAGGGCTGGTTGTAAAAGCACATGGAAGCAGCACAGCAGTAGAGATTAAAAATGCCATACTTCAGTGCATGGTATTTTTTAAAGAAGATATAAATGGGAAAATTGCAGCAGAAATGAATACGGAGGAAAATTCAAATGGAATTTGAAAAATTAAGAGACATTATCGTTGATGTTCTTTCTGTAAACCCTGACGAGATCACACCTGACACAAAGTTCATCGATGACCTCGGAGCTGATTCACTTGATGTATATCAGATCATAATGGGAGTCGAGGAAGAGCTTGATATCGAGATAAACGAAGAGGATGCTGAGAAGATTCAGACAGTCCAGGATGCTCTCGATATGATAAACAATCAGGTAAAATAAAGGCGACGGCCGTCCGAAGAACCAGCGTAAGGCGCTTCGGACGGCAGCTTGCCGTAATGAATACGGAGGAAGAAATTGAATAGCGATTTAAATCAGCTGATGAAGGACATTGGATATCAGTTTAAGGATGAGAATCTTCTTTCACATGCGCTGACACACAGCTCATACGCAAACGAGAAGAATCTGAAGCCATTTTCCGATAATGAGCGTCTGGAGTTTTTAGGTGACGCTGTCCTTGAAGTGGTATCCAGTGACTTTTTATTTAAAAATTATCCGAAGATGCACGAGGGTGACTTATCGAAGCTCCGTGCGTCTTTAGTTTGTGAGCCAACCCTCGCATTCTGCGCCAAAGAGATTAATCTTGGAGATTACATCATGCTCGGACGCGGAGAGGATGCGACAGGCGGCAGAAAGAGAAAGTCTGTGACCTCAGACGCCTTTGAGGCAGTCATAGGTGCCATGTACTTAGATGGCGGAATAGAGCCGGCATCAGCATTTATCAGGAAATTCGTGCTTACAGATATCGAGCACAAGAAGCTCTATCACGACTGCAAGACAGCACTTCAGGAGATAGTGCAGGCAAAACACGACGAGCCACTAGAATACGAGGTCATCAATGAATCAGGACCCGACCATGCGAAGGTCTATACGGCAGTAGCGAAGGTCGGCGGAAAGATCCTAGGACAGGGAGACGGCAGCTCAAAAAAGCATGCCGAGCAGGAAGCAGCATTCAATGCCTTGGTTTCTCTTCATGAGGAAGACAAGGCGGATGTACTAAAGGACTGATTCATGTATTTAAAGCAGATGGAGATTCTGGGATTTAAGTCCTTCGCGAATAAGATCGTGCTTAAATTCCACAATGGAATCACGGGAATAGTGGGCCCGAACGGCTCAGGCAAATCAAATATAGCAGATGCAGTCAGATGGGTCTTAGGAGAGCAGTCAGCCAAAACGCTTCGTTCAGGCTCGATGACAGATGTTATTTTTTCAGGAACAGAACAGAGAAATCCTTTGAGCTATGCATATGTGGCGATAACCTTCGACAACTCTGACCATGTGCTGCCAACAGACTACGAGGAGGTTACGGTAGCGCGCCGTGTCTACCGATCAGGCGAGAGCGAGTACCTGATAAACGGCTCTACAGTAAGACTAAAGGACGTGACCGAGCTTTTTCTCGACACCGGTATCGGAAAAGAGGGCTACTCGATCATCGGACAGGGGCAGATCGATAAGATCCTCTCGGGCAGATCTGAGGAGAGGCGTGAGCTTTTTGACGAGGCCGTTGGTATCGTAAAGTACAAGAAGCGCAAGGCTGAATCCATTAAAAAATTAAACGACGAGGAGGAATCACTGGTCCGTTTGGAGGATATCCTCTCCGAGCTCGAAAGACAGCAGGAGCCTCTTCGCGAGCAGGCTGAGACAGCCAAGGAATACCTTAAAAAACGCGACAGGTTAAAGACCTTGGATATTAACGCCTTTCTCTTAGAGACTAAGTCAATTTCTTCAGATAATGAAAAAATAAACGCTGACCAGGATATAGCGAAAGGCCAGCTTGACGACCTCTACAAAAAAAGTGACGACATAAAGCAGCAGTTCCACAGCTTAAAGGAGAGCATCGCTGTTAAAGAGAGTGAGCTCGATGAGCTGCGTGATAAAAAGCAGCAGGCTGATGTCACAAACGAGAAGAGAGAGGGCCAGATAAACCTCTTAAAGGAGCAGCTTAAGTACGAGAAGCAGTCGGCTGAGGAGCTCGAAAACAGGCGTAAGGAGACACTTGAAAGTCTCGATGCCCACAAGAACGATATCGAGGAGGCTGAGAGCAGTCTTAAGGAATTAAAGGCTGAGGAAGCTTCAGTAGAGGAGGATGAGAGCGAAACTCAGAGGCTTCTTACCAACGCTGAGAAGAGCGCTGATGAGCTGAGCGAGGATATAGAGCGCATTAACCAGGCCACTGATGAGGTCAACGCGATGAAGTCCGAGCACGAGGCTCTCATCGTAAAGAACAAGGCCTTAAAGGAGCAGCTTACCCTGCAGAAGAGCCAGACGGCGGCACGACTTCTTTCGAGGCAGCAGAAGAGCTCTGATTTAGACGAGCAGATAGAGCAGGCCAAAAGAGAGGACGAGGAGATAGGCAGCAGGCTCTCCTCAGTAAAAAAGGAGCTCGATGACCTCTCAGAGCGCAGGGCTTCAATCGAGGAAAAGCGAGATGCCTTAAAAATCGAGCTCAAGGAAAAGAGCCAGCAGTATTCAGTCATCCACACAAGGCTTGAATCAATCAGAAACATTGCGGAGCGCTACGAGGGCTTTGGTAATACTGTAAAGCAGGTCATGGATAAGAAGCACGAATACCCGGGCATTTACGGAGTAGTCGCAGACCTTGTAAGCACCGAGAAGAAATACGAGACAGCCATCGAGATAGCCTTAGGCGGCAGCGTAAAAAACGTCGTAGTCGATACAGAAAACACCGCAAAGCAGCTGATAGGATATCTGAAAAGAGAAAGATCAGGCCGTGCGACCTTCCTTCCGGTAAGCTCTGTAAAGGGCTCTGCTTCAAGGATTCCGGAGAGCGTATTTTCTGAAAGAGGAGTTATCGGAACGGCCGATACTTTAGTAAAGCACGATCCTGAATATGCGGGTATTTTTTCATATCTCTTAGGCAGGACGATCGTAGTAGATACTATTGATGATGCGATTGCTCTCGAGAGAAAGTACCATCAGAGTCTTAATCTCGTGACCTTAGAGGGAGATACGATGAGGCCGGGCGGCGCCATAACAGGCGGTGCCTACAGGAGATCCGAAAATCTCCTTGGGCGCAAGCGTCAGCTCGATGAGCTGAATGAGCAGTGCAAAAATCTTCAGGATGACCTGATCAAAATAAACGAATCCATGGACGAATCCTCAAAGGATAGAGAGGACGCGGCCGATGCAGAGAAGGAGATCAGGGAGAGATACAACGCTCTTATCGTCGAGAAGAAGAACAAGGAGCACGACCTTTCACTCCTAAATGATCAGAAGGCTGACGAGACAAAGGCATACGAGGATATCGTAAACGAAGAGGCCGAGATAAAAAAGAAGCTCGCGCAGATGGACGAGGAGCAGAGCACCTTTGATGAAAAATTAAAGGCAGTCCATTTGAAGGAGAGCGATATCGAGGAGAAGACGAAGCAGCTCGAGGCAGACAGAAAGAGGATTGAGGGCAGCATCAAGAGGCTTAACGACAAGCTCTCTGACATCAGAGTCCGAAAGGCCTCTCTCACTGAAAAAATAACCGCTGCCAATGACAGGCTTTCCCGTTTTAAGGAGAGCGAGGCGAATGCCTTGAAGCTCTTGGAGGACCTTAAAAATAAAAAGGATACCGGCTCGCAGGAATCAGAGAGTAAAAAGCGTGAGATAGAGGACCTTAAGGCTGAAATAGAGAAGAGCAGGGCTTTTAAGGAGGATTTGACGAACCAGATCAAGGCTCTCACAGATGAGAAGGATGAGCTTGATAAAAAGAGCCAGGGTATTTTTGACCAGAGTGAGAGCATCTCGCAGGAGATTTCAGTTCTCGAGAAGGAGAGCTTAAAGCTCGATCAGCGCATCGAGAAAAATACTGAGAGATTCAATGAGCTCACGAATTACATGTGGGATCAGTACGAGATCACAAGGCACGAGGCTGAGGCTCTTGCTGACGAGAGTCTTACAGACCTCGCTGAGATTAAAAAGGAGTCGAAGAGCATTCAGTCTGATATCAGGGAGATGGGCTCTGTCAATGTAAACGCTGTCGAGGAATACGACGAGATTTCAAAGCGTTATACTTTTATGAGCGCACAGCATGACGACCTGCTCGCTGCAAAAGAAAAACTGCTTACGATTATAAGCGACCTCGACGTCGGAATGAGGCAGCAGTTCGAGAGCGGCTTCAAGGACATCCAGAGGGAGTTCGACAAGGCGTTTAAGGAGCTCTTTGGCGGCGGCCATGGAAAGATTTCGCTTGCCGATGATGAGGACATTCTCGAGTCTGATATAAATATCATCGCCTCTCCTCCTGGCAAAAAGCTTACGAACATGATGCAGATGTCTGGTGGTGAGAAGTCACTTACCGCGATCGCTCTGCTTTTTGCAATACAGAACCTGCATCCGTCGCCGTTCTGTCTTTTGGACGAGATCGAGGCGGCGCTCGACGATTCGAATGTCGACAGGTTCGCGCATTATCTCGGAAAGCTTACAGACCACACGCAGTTTATAGTCATTACCCACAGACGTGGAACTATGAACGCGGCCGACAGGCTCTATGGAATCACGATGCAGGAGAAGGGCGTTTCAACACTCGTCTCAGTAAACCTGATAGAGGACCAGCTGAAATAATTTTTTTAAGGAGAATGAATGGGATTTTTTCAGAAATTGAAAGAAGGTCTTTTTAAGACAAGGTCCAGCTTCGTCGCTGATATGGACGCTGTCTTTATGGGCCATGAAAAAATAGACGACGACTTCTATGATGACCTCGAGGAGACGCTTATCATGGGCGACATCGGTGTTCACACGACTGAAGCTATTATCGAGGAGCTTAAGAGCGCAGCGAAAAAGGAGCACATCAAAAAGCCGGGGCCGCTTCGTGAATACTTCGTTCATTTTGTCACCGAAAAAATGGCTCTGCCGGAGGACGCCTACGCTTTCACTGAGACGACATCCGTTGTATTCGTAATCGGCGTAAACGGTGTCGGAAAGACCACGACCATCGGAAAGCTTGCAGCAAAGCTTCACGACAATGGGAAAAAAGTGGTCATTGCCGCTGCTGATACCTTCCGCGCTGCCGCAAAGGAGCAGCTTGAGGTCTGGTCCGAAAGAGCTCATGCCGAGATCATCGGAGCTGGCGAGGGCGCTGATCCTTCATCAGTTGTTTTCGATGCGATTGCTGCCGCAAAGGCAAGGAATGCCGACTGCCTGCTTATCGATACGGCAGGCCGTCTCAACAACAAAAAGAACCTGATGGACGAGCTCTCCAAAATGAATAAGATTATTGATTCTCATTTCCCGGAGGCTCACCGCGAAACGCTTGTTGTCGTGGATGCGACGACCGGGCAGAACGCCCTGCACCAGGCAGAGGATTTTTCAAAGGTGGCTGATGTCACAGGCATCGTCCTCACCAAAATGGACGGAACCGCGAAGGGCGGTATCGCTATCGCGATTGCGACTGAGCTTGGAATTCCTGTCAAGTACATCGGCATCGGCGAGAAGGTCGAGGACCTCGAGAGGTTTGATCCGGAGCAGTTCGCGAAGGCGCTGTTTGAACTGGACGAAAGCACAGAGATGAGGACGAGCTGAACTTCATTAGCACACTTATTGGTTTTTCAATGGCTCGGACTTGATAAAACACATCATTTTGATGTGAAATCATATATTTGACAAAATATAGTAAATTGCGGTAGAATAGAACACATATACGGAAAAATGAAAGGAAAAAGAAAAATGCTTACAAGAGAAGACTTTGACGAGGCGTACAAGAAGGTCCATGAGGTCACTTTGGAGACCAAGCTGGTTTACAGTGACTATTTCAGCGCTCAGACAGGGAATAAGATCTACCTGAAGCCTGAGAACCTTCAGAGAACTGGAGCCTATAAGGTTAGAGGAGCTTATTATAAGATCTCTACCTTATCAGACGAAGAGAGAGCAAAGGGACTTATCACTGCCTCTGCTGGAAACCACGCTCAGGGTGTAGCCTACGCCGCAAAGCACTTTGGCTGCAAGGCTGTAATCGTAATGCCTACGACTACACCTCTTATAAAGGTTAACCGTACAAAGAGTTATGGCGCTGAGGTTGTTCTTCATGGTGATGTCTATGACGACGCCTGTGAATACGCGCTTCAGCTCGCAAAGGAGAAGGGATACACCTTCATTCATCCGTTCGACGATCCTGTCGTAGCTACTGGTCAGGGAACTATCGCTATGGAGATCATTCAGGAGCTTCCTCTTGTGGATTACATCCTTGTTCCTATCGGTGGCGGCGGACTTGCTACCGGTGTTTCCACTCTTGCAAAGCTTATCAATCCGAAGATTAAGGTTATCGGTGTAGAACCAGCCGGAGCTGCCTGCATGAAGGAGTCATTAAAGAACGGTGAGGTTACTACTCTTGATCATGTAGATACTATCGCTGATGGTACTGCTGTAAAGACACCTGGCTCACACATCTTCCCATACATCAAGAAAAATATCGATGATATTCTGACTGTCCGCGATGATGAGCTCATCGTTGCCTTCCTCGATATGGTCGAGAACCACAAGATGATTGTTGAGAATTCTGGTCTTCTCTCTGTTGCCGCTGCAAGACAGCTGAAGTGCAGAAACAAGAATGTCGCCTGCATCCTCTCCGGTGGTAACATGGATATCATCACGATGTCATCTGTTGTTCAGCAGGGACTTATCATGAGAGACAGAATTTTCACCGTTTCTGTTCTGCTTCCGGACAAGCCGGGTGAGCTTGCTGCCGTAGCGGAGACTATCGCAGCCCAGCAGGGTAATGTTATCAAGCTCGAGCACAACCAGTTTGTTGCCGTAAACCGCAGCGCCCAGGTTGAACTTCGCATTACACTCGAGGCCTTTGGCTCTGACCACAAGGCGCAGATCATCGACGCGCTTGAAAAGGGCGGCTACAAACCAAAGATAGTAAGAACACAGCTGTGATTTAGTGTCTTAGATAAAAAAAGGCGGAGAGTAAAGAAGTATCAGGAGATTTTATGGGTAAGAAATCAGCTGAAGAAGATTATGGTGCGGATTCGATTGCAGTTCTCGAGGGACTCGAGGCTGTTCGGGTCCGCCCCGGCATGTATATAGGTTCTACGACCAGAAAAGGCTTAAATCACATGATCTACGAGATCGTCGACAACTCAGTCGACGAGCATCTCGCAGGTTATTGTGATACGATCTACGTGACCTTGAATAACGACGGTTCATGTACAGTTACCGATAACGGCCGTGGAATTCCAGTCGGAATGCATGCAAAAGGAGTTTCTGCAGAGAGAGTAGTGTTTACGACGCTGCACGCCGGAGGAAAATTCGACCACTCTGTCTACAAGACCTCAGGAGGACTGCACGGCGTAGGTTCATCAGTAGTCAATGCACTTTCAACGTACATGGACGTAGAGATTAGCCGTGAGGGACACATCTATCACGACAGATACGAGAAGGGCAAGCCAGTTTTAAAGCTTGAAAAAGGCCTGCTTCCTATAATTGGAGACACAAAGAAAACCGGAACGAAAATCACGTTTCTGCCGGATCCGACTATTTTTGAAAAAACAAGATTCAAAGAGGACGAGATAAAGAGCCGTCTGCATGAGACTGCATACCTGAACCCTGCGCTGACAATTATCTATGATGATAACCGCGAGGGTATGGATGAGCACATTACTTTCCACGAGGAGGACGGACTCTCTGGATTTATCAGGGATTTGAATGCAAATAATGAGCCAGTTACAGATATCGTGACTCTTAGCGGTGAGAGTGATGGAATTCAGGTAGATGTCGCGTTCCAGTTCGTTAATGAATTCCACGAGAATATCATGGGTTTCTGCAACAATATCTACAATGCAGAGGGCGGAACGCACATTACCGGGTTCAAGACTATTTTTACAACAGTAATAAACTCATACGCGAGAACTCTTGGAATCTTAAAGGATAAGGATGCGAACTTCACAGGCGCCGATGTCAGGAACGGAATGACGGCTGTCATTTCTATCAAGCATCCGGACCCGAGGTTCGAGGGACAGACAAAGACAAAGCTTGACAACCAGGATGCTGCGAAGGCGGTTTCAACAGTTGTAAATGAGCAGGTTGTTCTCTATTTCGACAGGAATGTCGATACGCTTAAGGCTGTCATTGACTGCGCGCAGAAGGCCGCCAAAATCAGAAAGACTGAGGAGAAGGCGAAGACAAATCTGCTGACAAAGCAGAAGTATTCATTCGACTCGAATGGTAAGCTTGCGAACTGCGAGAGCAGAGATGCTTCGAAGTGTGAGATATTCATAGTCGAGGGAGATTCGGCAGGCGGCTCCGCGAAGACCGCGAGAAATCGTATGTATCAGGCCATTCTTCCTATCCGTGGAAAAATCCTGAACGTCGAAAAGGCTTCTATCGATAAGGTTCTTGCGAACGCCGAGATTAAGACGATGATCAATGCCTTTGGCTGCGGCTTTTCCGAGGGCTACGGCAATGACTTTGACATCACAAAGCTTCGCTACGACAAGATTATTATCATGGCCGATGCCGATGTCGATGGTGCTCATATCGCGACATTGTTGCTGACTCTTTTCTATCGTTTTATGCCGGAGCTTATCTATGAGGGGCATGTGTATATAGCTATGCCACCTCTTTACAAGGCTATGCCGAAGAAGGGCAAGGAAGAATACCTATACGATGACGAGGCCTTGGCCGAATACAGAAAAAAGCACAAGGGTCCGTTCACTCTCCAGCGTTACAAAGGTCTTGGTGAGATGGACGCCGAGCAGCTCTGGGAGACGACACTCGACCCTGACAGAAGAAAGCTCCGTAAGGTTGAGATCGAGGATGGCCGCATGGCAAGCGACATCACTGAGATGCTGATGGGTAACGACGTCACACCACGACGCAATTTCATACACAAGCACGCAAAGGAAGCTGAGCTGGACTTGTAATGAAAGCCACAACAAGTTTTTACATGAATTCCGTACCAAATGACAAAAATCGCTGAATGGTACGGAAAGCCACAGCAAGCCCTGGACAAAATTCCGTACCAAACGTCAAAAATCGCTGAATGGTACGGAAAGCCACAGCAAGCTTTGACGTGAATTCCGTACCAAATGGCAAAAATCGCTGAATGGTACGGAAAACAAAAAATAGCAGCAAGAAGAGGATACTATGCCACAGGAAATGATTCATTCGGAATATTCCGAGATAATGCAGAAATCTTATATCGACTATGCGATGAGTGTTATCGTGCAGCGTGCGCTGCCGGATGTGCGCGACGGCCTTAAGCCGGTACAGCGCAGAACGCTCTACGATATGTATGAGCTGGGCATCCGCGCAAACGGCCCGTACAGAAAGAGCGCGAGAATCGTCGGTGATACAATGGGTAAATACCATCCGCACGGCGACGCTTCTATTTACGATGCACTCGTAGTCATGGCTCAGGATTTCAAAAAAGAGCTTCCTATGGTAGACGGCCACGGAAACTTTGGCTCAATCGAGGGAGACGGAGCTGCTGCCATGCGTTATACCGAGGCAAGACTAGCCAAAGTAACGCAGGAAGTATTTTTATCTGACCTCGACAAGGACGTAGTCGACTTCGTTCCGAATTTCGATGAGACCGAAAAAGAGCCGTCCGTACTTCCAGTCCGAATCCCAAACATCCTGATAAATGGTGCCGAGGGAATCGCCGTGGGTATGGCGACTTCGATTCCGACGCACAATCCGGGCGAGGTTATAGACCTCGTTATCGCCTACATGAAAAATTCCGACATGTCGACCAAGCAGGCGATGAAGTACGTCAAGGGCCCTGACTTTCCGACAGGCGGAATCGTAACGAATAAGGATGAGCTTGAGGAAATCTATTCTACTGGTCAGGGAAAAATAAAACTTCGCGGCCGCGTTGAGACTGAGCCGGGAAAAGCTGGTCACACCAAGGTCGTAGTTACTGAGATTCCTTACACTATGATCGGTGCCGGCATCGGAAAATTCCTTGGAGATGTAGCAGCTCTTCAGGAAAATCACCTGACAAACGATATTTCAGATATTTCAAACCAGTCCTCAAAGGAGGGCATAAGAATCGTTATCGACCTGAAGAAGGGCGCAGATGTCGAGAACTTCATCAATCTCTTATACAAGAAAACAAAGCTCGAGGACACCTTTGGTGTCAATATGCTCTGTGTCTGCGATGGCCGTCCTGAGACTTTAGGACTTGTGCCGATCATCAGGCACCATGTCGACTTCCAGTATGAGCTTGCAACGAGAAAATATACGACTCTCCTCAACAAGGAGCGTGAGAAGAAGGAGATTCAGGAAGGTCTTATCAAGGCATGCGACTGCATCGACCTGATCATCGAAATCCTCCGTGGCAGCAAGGACCGCGCCATGGCAGAGGCCTGCCTTGTCGAGGGCAAAACTTCTGGCATAAAGTTCAAGACGAAGACATCTGAAAAGGCAGCGAAGACCTTACTTTTTACAAAAAAGCAGGCTGACGCAATCCTCGATATGAGGCTGTACAGGCTTATCGGCCTCGAGATTCAGGCACTCCGCGAGGAGTACGACAAGACGATGGCAAACATCGCCAATTACACTGACATCTTGGAGAACCGCGAGTCGATGACTAAGGTCATTATCGCTGATTTGAAGCAGCTCAAAAAGGAGTATTCCGTTCCGAGAAAGACCACAATCGACAATGTCGAGGAAGCTGTTATCGTCGAGAAGCCTATCGAGGAGATGGACATGGTCGTTCTCATCGACAGGTTCGGCTACGCGCGAGGCATCGATATGCCGACCTACGAGAGAAATAAGGAGGCAGCGGATTCAGAGAGCAAGCGGGTTATTTTTTGTAAAAATACAGACAAGCTGATCATATTTACCGACACCGGAAATGCTGATACGCTGAAGGTTTTAGACCTGCCGCTCGGCAAGTTCAGGGACAAGGGCGAGCCGGTTGACAATGTCAGCAATTTCGATGGCTCGAAGGAGAATGCAGTTTTTGTCGGAACACTTTCAGAAATTCTCGGAAAAGAGATGTATTTTGTCACGAAAAGGGGTATTATTAAGAAAGTAAACGGTGATGAATTCGAATCGAACCGTAAGACGATTGCAGCCACGAAGTTCAGGGATGACGACAGCCTTGTGGCAGTTGGTGTCTTAGGACCTGAAGATGTGGTAACCCTGCGGACTGAAAAGAAGCATAAGGCGCAGATAAGTGCCGCCGACTTCCCTCTGATGCACAAGAATTCCGTAGGTAATATCGGAATCAGGCTGAAGAAGGGCGACTCAGTAATTGAAGCGTCTGTGTAAAAATAGGAGCTGGCTATGGAAGAAAAACGCATAAACAGAAATTACGCTGCGATGATGGCGGAGATCGTGCTATCGGTGCTCTGCATTATCGCGGGAGCGATACTTGCGATAGATCAGGCATTTCCGGTCATTGGATTCGTATATGTGATGAGCGGTTTTGCAATAGTCGGCGGTGTCTGGCTGGTGCTCAGGTTTTTCATGAAAGAGGAGTACCGGGCAGTTTCGAATTTTGACTTTTCGACAGGTATTCTGATGATAACTGTCGGCGTGCTTCTGATTCTTCAGGCGAAGGTTGTGACCGGGTACTTCATTTATGTGCTCGCCTGTGTCCTTATTGTGCTCGGCGTATGCATCCTTCAGTTCTTCCTGCAGTGTGCGTTTATGCGCGGACCATTTTCAGCTTTTCTTAATTTCGTATTCGCAGTTGCAGTGATAGCACTCGGTGCAGCTTTTCTTGTAGTTGATTACAAGACAATTCTTGAAAATCTCCAATATTTTTACCTCGGTGTGATGGCAGCAGGAATCCTTGGAATTCTGTCGCTCCTTATGACCTTTTTAAGAAGCGTCCGCTACGAGAGATGGCTCGAGCTGTCTGCAAAGCGCAATGTCGAGGAGGAGCCTTACACTGAGACATATTTCGAGATCAAGAGGTCCCGCGAGAGAAATCTCGAGGATCAGCCTTTCACTGTAAAAGACCTTCCGCCTGAACCGAATCCAGGCAGACTCTGGAACGAGCCAATTGACGCGGATGACGCGATTGACGCGGCTGACGCAGATGACGAAAGCATAGAAGAGGCGGAAGGATCGGAAGAACCTGAAGAGCAGGAAAAAGCATCTGCTGATGAAAATGCAGAGGAAAATCCGGAAGGATCAAAAACAGACAGATATCAGGACAGTACAAAAAAGGATTGAAGGAGAACCATGAAACCAAAGATTTACATAGATGGACAGAGCGGAACGACAGGTCTGCAGATTTACGACAGGATCGGAGAGCGTGAGGACTTAGAGCTTCTCCTGATAGATCCTGAGAAGCGCCACGATGTAGATGAGAGGAAAAAATACATCAACGCCGCAGACATCGTTTTCCTCTGCCTGCCTGACGCCGAAGCCATAAATGCGGTAAGCCTCGTAGAGAACGATCATGTAAAAATAATCGACGCCTCTACTGCCCACCGCACCGCTGAGGGCTGGACCTACGGATTTCCAGAATTAAAGAAAGGTCAGCGCGAGGCGATAGCAGCTTCACACCGTATCGCAAATCCAGGCTGCCACGCTACAGGATTTATCAGCACAGTTGCGCCGCTGGTTCAGGCAGGAATTCTTCCTGACGACTATCCGGTAAGCTTCTTTTCACTGACAGGATATTCAGGCGGTGGCAAAAAAATGATAGCTGATTACGAGGCAGCAGGAAGAGATGAAGCACTCTCGTCTCCTGGTATCTATGGAAGAACCTTAAAGCACAAGCACATCCCAGAGATGGTGAAGTACACAGGATTAAAGCATACGCCGGTATTTTTACCAGTGGTAGATGATTATTACAAGGGCATGGCCGGAACACTGACGCTTCAGAATCGTCTATTGAATGGAGCACCGACAGCCACCGATATCTGGCAGGCTTTGAAAAATCACTACGAGGGCGAGATGTTCGTATCAGTCGCAGACTTTGAGGAGAAGCCTGGAACAGTTTACGCAAATGAGCTTGCCGGATCGAACTGCCTGAAGATCTATGTCAGTGGAGACGCAGAGAATACCGCTGTCACCGCAGTTTTCGACAACCTCGGCAAGGGAGCCTCTGGCGCCGCAGTCCAGAACATGAATATCGCACTTGGAATTGATGAGACACTAGGACTGATCTGACAGTCTTAATGTCAGGAAAAATTCGAGCGGCCATGAAAACTTTTTCTATGTGACTGTTGTGAAGTGATAGATGCTTTTGGGCTGATGTAAATTGGTAGATTTGAAGAAAGAATGATAATAGATGTCAGATATTGAGCAGACGATAACTGCCACTCAGGAAAAAACAGCATACATAGTTCCGGGTATTGGCTACACGACGGACAGGTCACTTCTTTACTTCTCGGGAAAGCTGGCCGAGAAGGCGGGCTACACAAGAAAGCCGATACACTTTGGAGGCTTCGAGAAGGGCGTCAAGGGCGATGAGGAAAAAATGAAACGCGCCGTAAGACATGCCTACAATCAGCTGACAGAGCAGCTGCCGGATGATTTGGGAAAGTATGAGCAACAGGCACTTTTCATCTCGAAGAGCATAGGAACGCAGGTCTCGCTGATGGCTGACCGCAAGTTCAGACTCGGCGCAAAGCATATTCTCTTCACGCCGCTCCCTGAGACTATGTATGAGCTGAGGCTCCTGCTCGAGGCACAGGGCTCTGCCCGCGCGGAGGACATTATTATTTTCCATGGACTTAAGGATCCGTGGGCGCCGGATAATGAGCTGATTTCGTCAGAAGCAGAAGAGTGCAAAGTCACTCTCTGCCAGATCACCGATGCAAACCATTCCCTCGAAACAGGAAGCGTCCTTACCGACATAGGAAACCTCAGAAGCGTCCTCGAGGAGGTCGCCGAGTTTCTGAATACTGATACAGCAGAAAATTATATTGCTGATTGTAAAAAAACATGATATACTGAAAAAGTCTCTGCACGATGCAGAGACTGGTGCTGCGGCGTTGGTATCGCTATAGAGCGATATTACGAGCATAAAAAATAGCCGCCCGTGTCCAAGGTTGCGGCTATTCAAGTCAACACTGAGGGCTGACCGTCTATCGGCAGCACCTTTTATGTATATATGATAGCAGAATTCTGGATTTTGTCAAGAATTATAGTACTATATTGACATACGATTGACGCGAATGTTCAATCCTATTCCCCCTCCATCGTATCCACCAGCCGCTGCAGCGCCTGCACCTGGTCGTCGGTAAGCTCTGACACGTCAATACAGCGGGCGGGAGCCTGCTTCTCGAGGCCGAGCAGATAGTCGGTCGAGCATTTGTACAGAGCAGCGAGCTTCATGATATTCTTAAGAGACGGCTCTATGTAGCCATTTTCATAGTCAGCGAGAGTAGAGGCAGAGATGCCGATGATTTCGGAGACGACTTTTCTGGACAGGCCAAGAGCCTGTCTTTTTTTCTTGAGTTTTTCTGAGAGACCTTTAATCATTTCCGTTATCCTCCGTACCGTAAATTTACAGGACTATAGTGCGTTTAAAATATAAATGCTTGCGTTAAAAACGCATATGTAGACGTTAGAATAGTACGGACAAAAAATGAAAAGAAGGATATGAAAAATGCAGTTTACAACGGCAGACATTCATGCCGCAGAGGATTTTGCAAAGGCACTTTCACAGGCCTGTACTGAAGTTCTCGGAGGAAAGCCCCTATCACAGGCGCTGGACGGGCAGGGCATCAGCACCTCAGCCTTTAAGACACTCCTGAGAAGCCTTAAAAAAAGCAACGGTCAGACCGCAAATGAAAACAGCCTCACATCAAGTGTAAAAAGCGAAAACCGCCAGAAGACAATCGTAGCAAAGGATAACAGTCCAAGGATAAGTGAATTGGAGCAGTACCGCCACCCAGCCTGGCAGGATGATCTCGTATCCGCCATCTGTGGAGACGAGGAAGTATACGTGCCGGAGGATTTTGACGAGACGCTGGAACAGCTTGAGGAAGAACTATTAGATGACGACGAGCGCCTCATAATAGACAGTTACTACAGAAAACAGCAGAGCCTCTGCGAGGTGGCAGCGCAGCTTGGGATAAATGAGTCGAACGCAGCAATCAGGAAAAACGAAGCTATCCGCACTTTAAGAACCAGAAAGCGCGACCTCGTTATGGGCCGCGAATACATCAAACAACTCAATGAGCTGAAGAAACTATATGACAGAAGGCAGACAGAGCTTAAGTGGATGAATGACGCCATCGCCTTTCTTCAAAAAATGAACGCCGACGCCGTGGTAGCCGCAGATGAGGAGGAGCGGTCATTTTTTAAAGAGGAGGGAATGCTGAAGCTTTCGGAGGTCATCGGCGTAAGTCCAGATGAGCTGCTGTCGCGTGTCGTAAAAAGTGCGTACGGTTATGTCGAGGCACTGAAGGTGCCGGACGACGAGCGGCTCATCTACCCGGATACGCTTCTGTCGGAGCTTGACCTGCCGACGAAATCTGTGCTCGCCTTCGAGAGGGCGGGGTTATCTACGGTTGGCGACGTGCTGGCGCTAACTGAGACGCAGGCATGCGCGATACCGGGAGTCAGCGCGAAGCTGCTTTTACACATATGCTGGATGATTTTAGGAGAAGAGAATGGATAAGCGAATCGAAAAAACTCTTGTAAAAATACGCATCGGCCTGCTTTCACTCGTGGCCGATAAGGACATCGCGGATATCTCAGTTGCGGAGCTGTCGCGCGCGGCGGGCATTGACAGAAAAACCTTCTATCTGCATTATAAAACAGTGGATGACGCGTTGGAAGAGCTTTGTGACTACACGGTGCAGGAGGTGACAGCGGGCTTTACGGGTGAGCTCGTCTCTGACATTAAATCGCTCTACGACTACCTGAATAACGCAGACGAGAGCCTCTATCAGCTGATATCCGGAGAGAAGTCAGGTGAATTCCGCGCGCGCTTCCTGCACGTTGTCTTTACCTCCGAGGCCTTCAGCAGATATTATACAGGATCTGATCACTGCCTGATCGAGGGATACCTTTATTCGATACTTTACATCTACGAAAAATGCCGCCTCTCCGGCAGACAGGTCGACACGTCAGAGCTCGCGCAGATGGCAGCATCGCTGATAGAGCATGGCCTGAAAAAATAAACGGATTTTTACAGTACTGGATTAAAAAACGTTTGTTAAAAAATTTTAAGTTTGATTGAACTACATTATTAAAATATTTGATTAAACAATTCTTGAATCCTTTTTAATAATTATCAGAAGAAATTATGGATTTTATCTTTAGATATCCAACACATATATCACTTTCTGCGGAATAACGTCTTATAAACCACATCTTAAAATTGTTTGTACCACTAAAATGAATTAAAGTATTGATTGTCCGAAAGGAGAGCAGTGACCTATCAGCGTAAGTCACGAGCCCTCTGGCAGAACAAAAGGATCCGCGGTCCATATGGACTAAGGGATTTTTGGATTCTGTGATGACTCCTCCCTGAAGGACGGTGAACGGATGGAACAGCCTATAGAGATCAGCAGGACGTGACGCATATGCCCGCGCTGACCCGCCTCAATCTGTTCCATAGCAGTTTTGGGAGGACGCGCGTTCACCTAGTACCATGATAAACATTCCAAATACTGAAGTATACGACTCGGACTCTCAGGTCTCCAGGTAATGCCGAAAGGTATGAAAAGAGATCTGATTCGAAGAAATCCATACTTCAAGAAAGAGAGGAATTAAACTCAAATGAAGAAAAATTCATTTAAGAGATTTTTAGCCATAACGCTTGCAGCAGCAACTGCACTGACATTTGCTCCAGTAAGCACACTTGGACTGAGTGGAGTTATTGAGGCACAGGCAGCTGTAACTACTACAAAAGATGTCTATGCTATTTATAACAATACAAAGGGAACATTCACTCTGTATGATGGAACTGCTGCAGGAGCAAGCACGGTATCATCAGTTACTATAAAGCAGGGTGATACAGTAAAAGTTCATTTCAGTGGATTTGATACAAATAATTCTCACGTAGCCATTGATGATACAACTGTTGATGTCGCTGTTAATGCAGATACAAGCAAAGGTTTTGATACTGCAGATGCTGCCACTGCAGATGGTGCGAAAGATGTGACTTTAAATTCTACCACTTCGACTACAGTTGGTGCTCATACTCTTAAGATCTATGGAGATTACGCAAACGCAACTGGTGTTAGTGGAAAGCCTGCGGACACACCTGCCAAAACAGCAAAAGTTATCGATTTTACTGTAAATGTTGTTGCTGCCCCAACAGCTAATCAGAATGCCAGCATAGGTGTAGATGATGACCTTGTTACAGTAAAAGATTCGATTGGTTTTGCCAATACATTATTTACTGGTAAAGCAAGTGACTCTGAGAGCTTCTATATTGATGTAATAGATTCAGCAGGTGACCCAACAACTAGTGGTTTGACTTTTGCTAAAAAGGATGCGACAAAGGACCTTCCTTCAGCAGTAGACCTTACTTCAGCAGGTAAGATAACGATTAAAGGCGTTGATGCATCAAATGGAGTAGATTTTTCATCTCTTCTCTCTAATGTCAAGATTGTAGCTCCTGCTTCGGCCGGAACCTATAAACTGAGATTATATGAGGGAACAGCAGCTATAGATACTCTTCTTGCAACAAGTGATCCGATCACTGTTCAGACAGGTTACACTGTTACTACCACAGCAGGACCTCATGGTGCAGCTTCAACTGCTCCAACTACTGCAGGTGCAGAGGATAATGTAGTTATTACAACTGCTCCTAATACTGGTTATACAGTAGATACTGTATCAGTTACTTATCCAAACAAGGATGATAAAGCAACAGCTCTTACAGTAACAAACACAGCTGCAAACAAGTATCAATTTACTGTACCTACAAACATTGGATCTCTGATGACAGCTACACCTGCTGATCAGAAATTCACAGTAGATGTAACATTCAAGAAGTCTGGTACAAACTCAGGTTCAAGTGACTCAACAACTTATACATCTGCTAACAGCGATGTCTTCGGTGGCGTTACTACATCTATGATCGCAACTGATGATACAGACTACAGTCTTGTAAACTCAGATGCTACTTTCACACTTGGATCAGGAAGCTCTAAGAAGACCTACACAGCCAACCAGCTGAAGTGGTATCTTACATCTGATCCAACAATAACACCGCAGAACATCAAGCTTTCAAACAGTGTTGCTATTCTTACCAACAGTGGTGAGAACACAGTAGGTAAGCTTGATCTTCATGTAGCTAATGCTGATGATTTTGCTGCAAATGCAAATAATCAGTACATCGAAGGTGTTTACTGGGATGGAGCTAATAACACTATAGTTTATAGTAAACAGATTAATGTTTATGCTACTAAGGGTAAGACGATAAAGTATTCAGCCAGCACAAGTAAAGATAAGGCTGGTGCTGAAGCTCTTAACGCTTCAGATCTCTTCGATGGCATCGAGCTCATTGGTGTAAATAACAAGAAGCTGAAGGGTAATGATTCTGTATTAACTGGTGATCCAAAGACCACAGCTGTAGGAACAAACAGAAACTTCACAGCTGCATTCAATGATCCTACTTCAAAGGATGATAATGGTCTGAAGACCTCTACTTTTGCTGCTAATTCAGGATTTACGGCCCAGGATGGTGTTTATGTAGAGAAGTATTATGTACCTTATAGAGATACAAATGCTGCTTCTGGATCTGGCTATTTTGTAGCAGAGATCACAGTTACTGTTTCAGTAAACGCTGGCCCTTCAATCGAAGTAAAAGAAGGAAACTTCTCATACTCAGATCCTACAGTACCAGCAGATGATAGAGTTATTGTTCTTGATCTTTCCAAGAACAAGACTTTTGATATCAAGGGTCATACTGTTTCAAACATGGACAACACCACTTATGAGTATTCAGTAGATACTTTAAACGTTACTGTTGATAAAGATGGTGTTGCTACGGCAGCTAAGGTTGGTACAGCAGTTGTTACAGTTACTCCAAAGAACTCTTCAGGTGTAAAGGGTACACCAGTTACACTTTATTTCCGTGTTAACCAGTATGCTAATGATGATATCACTGTAACTGGTAAGGATGGAGATAAGGCTACTGTTCTTACTACAAGACAGTACAATGGAAACAGCTATAAGCTTACATCTGAGGCAGCTCTTGCTGCAGCCCAGGTTGGCTATGTTCAGATCGAGGTTACAGGTAAAGAAGCAGCAGATGTTAAGGAAGATCTTACAGTAAAGGGTACGGGCAAGCTCACATTTGCTCTTGCTGATAAAGCTAAGAACAATGAATCTGTAGATGCTAAGACTGGACAGATCAGAATTTCTCATGCTTATCTCAACAGTGATGACTTTGTGCCATACACATTTGCTGTAAAGGTTACTTCAAGTGAGACATCTACATCTGCTCTTACAACAGGCTACTTCTATGTAGTAGTTGACTATGCTGATGCACAGCTTACAGGTCTTGAAAAGTCATATAGTATCGGTACATCACAGTTTAACCCTACATACTATGAGTCATGGCTTGATCTTACTGCTGGAAAGGATTCTAAAGTAAAGACAAACGGAATTGCTTCAGTAAACTACCTTACCAAGTATGATGACCTTGATGACGCAAATCTCTATACTGATGATGATGCAGCAGCTTTTGTAGGTACAGACATTATCTATCGTGCTACAACAGCAGGCAAGACAGCTCATCTTCTCTTTGCTACAGGTAACCCATCTAGAAAGATTGGTATGAAATATCAGGTAGTAGAGCTCAAGTCAGTACCAGGAAAGTCTAACTATGTAACAAAGGTTGTAAATACTGCTACTGGAAAGACTATCTATGAGGCTGATGGTGTAACTTCTGGAGCTGCTATCACTATCGATAAGACAACTGTTCTTAAGGTATCTGTAGCTTATACTCCGGATGCTTCACTTAATCCACGTGAAGATCCTGCATTCACAATCGCAGGTGCTGGAGATGATTTCAACTACAATACTACAAATCTGTTTGTAGCTGCAACCGAGGATCCTAAGACTTACGAAGTAACTCTTATCCCTAGCCAGGAAGGAACACAGCTTATCACTATCCTTCCTACATCAGGAAGACTTACAACATCTGATTATTCACTTGTTGATGAGACAGATCTGAACATCGCAGTTAAGTATGATTCTTCAGCTGCTACCACAAAGCCTTCAAAGGTAACTGGACTCAAGCTTTCTCAGAAGAAGGGCGCTAAGGTTTCTGTTAAGTTCAACAAGGTAACCACAAACGCTACTATGAGATACTATGTACAGAAGAAGGTTAGCGGAAAGACTTCAGGAAAGTCAATCGGATCAACCAAGACAACCCTTTCTGTAAAGAAGGGCGCTACCGTAAAGGTACGTGTAAAGGCTTACTACTATGACGAGAATGGTTCAAAGCATGTAGGCGCTTACTCAGCTTGGAAGACTCTTAAGACTGACAAGAAGTAATACCCAATCCTTCAAACACATCACAATTTGACATTTTTCATTTGAAAGGCCACCTGGAGCACCCTGTAAAAAGCTCCGGAACGCCTGACAGAAACTAAATCCCGACCGCATTATCCGAAAGGATATCTCCCATGCGGTTGGGATTTTTTGATTGTATTTTTTAATGATTGAAGGAACCAGGCTGAACAGTGACCTGATTCGAGGAGGAAAAGTATGTTATTGGATGATTTGGTTTACAGATGTTATACTAGAGATATGCAACGGGATAGGGGAGTGCGGTGTATTGATTGCAGATATAGAGATTATTGCACTGGGAATTGCCAGGATTGTTTGAAGGACATACACTTTCGAAATAGCGAGCTTCATAGAGAATATGATTGTCCGCATATGGCTGACTGCTATTACTGTAAATACGCTTACAAGTATGCGTCAGAAATTGTTTATGCTCTGAGATGGTTTGGAAATATTTTGAATAAGAAAGAACTTGATGTTTTGTCAGTTGGATGTGGTCCATGTACTGACCTAGCAGGTATAGATTTTCTGAGAAATACTGGAGAACTACAGATTAACAAATTGAATTATGTAGGAGTCGATCCTTTGGATAAAGTGTGGGGGCATATATGGAATGATGTACAAAACTGTTATGAAGGCGTTAATATTTTTCCTCAAGACATTTTTCAATATTTATATTATCTTGTTCAAAGTAATTGGGTGCCGGATCTCATTATTTTTCAATATGTGTTTTCAGATATGTGCAAGAACTCGGATAAAGGACAGATACTAGAGTTTATAAATGATATGGCAAACTTTATTAACTCACATAATGATAAGCCGATATGTATTTTATGTAATGATATTAATCTTTCTGTAGGCCGCGGTGGAGGAAGAGATTTCTTTGAAGAAATGGTAAATAGGATTAATGAGCCTAGAGATTATTGGAGAAAGCATTTTAATAACAGCAATAGAGATGGTCATTTTGAATACGGGATTCAATATGATAGTAATTCTCTTGTATTTGGTGAAATACCAGAAGTAATAATGAGTAAATATAATCCATATACCAGCTGCGCCAGTGCACAGATGTTAATAGAAAGATTATAAGAGTATTGGTCAGATGATTTTAAGTGTAAGCAGAAGAACGGATATCCCAAATTATTATTCTGACTGGTTTTTCAACAGGATAAAAGCGGGTTTTTTATATGTCCGGAATCCCATGAATTTTCATCAGATTAGTGAAATTAAAATAACTCCAGATATCGTAGACTGCATAGTGTTCTGGACGAAGAACCCTACGCCAATGATGCCCAGGCTGGATGAGCTGAAGGATTATAACTATTATTTCCAATTTACGTTAACCGGATACGGAAATGATGTGGAAGTAAACCTGCCAAATAAAAAAGAAGCGATGATTCCTATTTTTCAAGAACTTTCTGAGAAAATTGGCAGCCATAAAGTGGTTTGGAGATATGATCCTATATTTTTTTCAGATCGGTATACGAAGGAATATCATTTGAAAGCTTTTAAAAGTATTGCGGAAGCTCTGAAAGGATACACTGAAAAGTGTGTAATCAGCTTTGTTGATATATATCCCAAGAATAAAAAGAATATGGACAGATTGTCTTATTATGGCCTAAAGGAAGACGAATTGAGAGAGTTCGCAGGCGAATTAAGCGGTATTGCTGCAGACAATAATATTAAGGTTGGCAGCTGCGCTGAAAAGATAAATCTGGATGAGTGTGGCATTGCTCATAATTGCTGCATTGATAAAAATCTTATTGAGGATATTATCGGATGCAGACTCAATGTGGGGAAAGATAAGAATCAGCGAATGGAATGCGGCTGCGTCGAAAGTGTTGAGGTAGGCGCTTATAATACATGTCAGAATGGCTGTGCATACTGCTATGCGAATTATAATGCAAAAAGTGTGGCTGCAAATGCTGCCAGGTATGATCCGATGTCTCCACTTCTTTGTGGGCAGGTTCATGAGGATGATAAGGTAACTGTCAGGAAGGTTAAATCATTAAAGGAGACCCAGCTCAGTATTTTTGATGTGTGATTATCTGAAAAACGCTTGCAATTGCGAAAAGTTAGATGGAAATCATAGAAACGGCAGACCTGTTGAGATTTGCCGTCTCTTTTATTTTTCAAAGGGGCGATTGAGGCTTTCAGAACATAGTTCACAGAAAATTCAATTGATTTTTCAGCTTTTTCTGTTTATAATGAATTCAAGGCAGAAAGCCATTGTGAAATCTGAAAACCACTTTCCACAATAAAGGGGAGGATAATGAATTGAATAGTGAGATCACTAATGCCGTAGATGCGGCGGACGATAAGGCACAGTATGATGCCTGCGCGAAGAGAATGCTGGCGAATAAGAGCATTCTGGGACATATTTTGGTTAATACCATTGATGAGTTCAAAGGGATGGCGCCTGAAGAGGCGGAGAAATTCATTGAAGGTGATCCGATTATTAGTACGGTTCCTGTGGATCCCGGATTAACGAATATTGAGAAAAAAGATTCTTCGGGGAAACGACTCGTAGGAATGAATACTGAGAGTACTGAGATTAACGAAGGTTTGATCAGGTATGATATCATTTTCTATGTTCGGATGAGAGACGGCCTTTCGCAGATTATCGCGAACATCGAGGCACAGAAGGACAACCCGAAATCTTATAAGATTCTGAACCGGGCGATCTTCTATGTGTGCAGGCTTATATCATCACAGAAAGAACGGGATTTTGTAAATTCCAACTACGATGATATCAAGCAGGTTTACAGCATATGGATCTGTATGAATATGGATCAGAATAGTCTTTGCCACATTAGTTTAAATAAAAAAGAGCTGCTTGGACCGTGTGATTGGGAGGGTAATCTTAATCTGCTGAATATTGTTATGGTTGGTGTCACGGGGGAGATACCTGAACGTGGCAGGAAGTTTGAGCTTCACCGGCTGATCAGCGCGCTGCTGTCAAGTGAATTGCAAAAACAGGAAAAACTGGATATAATAAAAGAATACAAAATTCCGATTAAAGAAGATATCAGAGAGGAAGTGAATGTCATGTGTAATCTGAGCGAAGATGTTTGGGAAAAAGGTATGAAAAATGGTATGGAGAAAGGTATGGAGAAAGGGATGGAAAAAGGTATGGAAAAAGGTATGGAGAAAGGCGCTAAAACAGAAAGAGAAAAATTTATTCTGAGTATGTATCTGAAAGGCTATACTTTAGATCAGATTGCAGATGTAGTAGGTATCAGCGTGGATGAGGTGAAGTCTGTTATCACAAAAAAAGAGCCTGTATTGGCTTGATTTCTAGAATTGAATAAATTTGGCAGAGGCGGCAGGACTGTGGTAGTCTGCCGTCTATTTTATTGAGGATTTTTATCACCTAATTGAGGCTGGGACCTTAACTTAACGATAGAACGTTATTCGAGAGCTTTGAATAAAAAAAAACAAAAATAAAAAATTGA